>RCUH01000018.1_pt1 | contig 376596 bp, 348 predicted proteins | sample 2166191 | NCBI WGS metagenome assembly RCUH01 (sample SAMN09932848, study PRJNA488358) | compost metagenome | feature: garden; material: soil; isolation source: compost soil in an enriched community after 214 h of incubation | place: Germany: Experimental Botanical Garden Goettingen | collected...
TGCTTATACTGTACCCGAATTTTTAAACGATCTACAACAAACGGTATGGATTAAGTTTAGTGGCGATGAAAGATTAGACGTCTACAGACGTAGTCTACAAAGAGGCTATATAGAAAAACTAGGTTTATTACTGTTGCCAAAAGAACAAGAACCTGGCAAAGCATTAAATACAGTACAACGTAGCGATATTAGACTTTATGGAAAGTCTCACATTGTGAAACTTAGAGCTGATGTAGAGAAACTAATGGCAAACACCACTGGCTTTGATAGAGAGCATTATCAAAACATTATTCTAGAAATCGACAAAATCATTTCAAAACTTAATAAAACAGACGCATGAGAAAGTTATTAACAGTGGCACTAATTGGTTTAAGCAGCTTTGTACAGGCGCAAACCATGTCAGAGAAAGAAGTTACTCCAGAATTAGTAGCACAACGCGAAATACAAAAAAAGGAAATCACCAATAATTATCTAGCGTTAAGCAATAATTTTATCACTTCTGATAGCTTAGCAGCAGTAAATAATGCGAAAGCCTTAAGTACTTCATTCAGTAAGTTTAAATTTAAAAAATTGACACTCGAACAAATGAATGACGCTACAAAAACTAGAAAAGAGATTGTTGATTTAGCCACAGAAATAGCAGCAACCAAAAACATCAATAAGCAACGTAAAGCTTTTGGTGTGCTTTCTACAAAGTTTTGGGCAATTGCAGCGAAGTTAAAACCAGCTGATATGCCATTATATCAACAAGTTTGTCCGATGACTGGCGATGTTTGGTTAAGCGGAAGTAAGGAAATCAAAAATCCTTATTTCCCGAAAAATATGTTGACTTGCGGAGAAGTGAAAGCAAGTTTATAAAAATTAAAATTAGGTTTAGTTTGACAAAATGCGGCGTTCTGGATAGAAACCGCATTTGTCTTATAAAACCAATTCTTCCATCAGTTTATTTAGTGTTTCTTCTGCATCTACACAAAATCCTGGATGCACTTTCGAACATTGTACCACAGTGCTTCTGGTTGCAGTTAACCACCTAAATCTACTGGCTAAATCTAACTGACCAATAGGCCCTGCTGTTTTCCCTCCTTTGCAGATATTTACAATCGCATTTAAGTTCTCAGTAATCACTTCTACTTCCAATTCGCAATTTAAAGCTTTTAGCCTTTCTGGAAATACTTTAAATGCGGCGTTGAGATACTTCAATTTTGCGCAATACATAATCACCCCCACATTAATAAATTCTTCGCGTTCTACCCTAGGCATTACCCGAATTACGGCATACTCAAATAAGTGTCTGTCTTGCATTTTCGGCTTCGTTAACAAAAACTGAAGAATTTTCAATTCGAGTATTTAAAAAATAGGCATAGGCTTTTCGTTGATCTTCGGCAGTCTCAAAACTACGTTCGTCCAACCATTCATCAGGTATTAATGCTAAAATATCATCAATTAATTGTGGAGTCAAAATAGATTTCAATTCGTCATCAACGGTGCTGATTTCACTTGCTTGTGGCAACAGCACGTGGTCTTTCACCAATACAAACGGGCGCTTAGCCTGTTCTTCCCAGTTTTGCCACGAATGATGGAAATATAGTGATGCCCCATGATCGATCAACCAAAGTTCTTTATGCCAATACAGCATGTTCGTATTTCGTGCAGTACGGTCCATATTGGTTAGCAAGCAATCCATCCATACAATTTTAGAAGCCAAATTCGAATCTACTTTGTTAATGGTCGGATCGTAGGTAATAGCTCCCGAAAGATAATGCAGTGCCAAATTTAAGCCAACACTGGCTTTCAACAAATCCTGAATTTCCTCGTCGGGCTCAGTTCTTCCAAAAGCTTCATCTAAATTAGCAAAAACCAACTCCGGCATTTTCAAACCCAAAGCACGGGCAATTTCGCCACCAATAATTTCCGAAATCAGTGCTTTATGTCCCTGACCCGCACCTCTAAACTTGAGTACATATAAAAATCCATCATCTGCCTCTGCAATTGCGGGCATAGAACCACCTTCTCGCAAAGGCGTTACGTAGCGGGTAACATTAACGGTTCTTAGTTCTAACTTATTTTCTTTTGTATTTGCCATACGAAGCAAAGATAAATTAAATTCATAGAGCGTAAATTCTTATTTGCGCCCCATAAACAGATATTTTTGTAATTCATTTCTTAATTTTCAAAACCAAGCCTGTATATAACTAGATACTTAGTTTCCTTAAGAGCTAAAATCTATGTATCTATGTGATTAAAAAAACTCGATTATGCTGAAATCATCAAAGTCAATTTACTCCATTATACTTTTTATCTCTTTTGTATTCTTAGCTATTTTTGTTGGCAATCATCCTATCAACGGCTTTGATATTAGCATTTCACGTTTCGTACAACAATTCCGCAATTCTACGCTAGATCAGATCATGATAGGAATCAGTGCTTTCGGCAATGTTTCCATCGCTTTTGCATCTATAGTTATCACCTCTGCATTATTCTTTATTTTCAAGTATAAGCGTGAAGCTATTTTTGTGATGGCAATATCCTTCACAGGCGTAATAACATTTAGCCTAAAGCGCTTATTTAACCGTCCACGACCAACAGACGAATACGTTACCTTGATAGAGAGTTATAAAAATCACAGCTTCCCAAGCGGACATACACTTTCTTATGTAGTTTTCTTCGGATTTATCATTTTCTTGATGCAACAACTAAAGCGTATTCCTAGCTATTTAAGAAACATGATCACCGTATTTGCTTATTTCATGTTTATCGTAGGCCCCATCTCTAGAATTTATCTAGGAGCGCATTGGTTTACGGATATTGTGGGTGGTTTGTTAATTGGATTGATCTATCTTTTACAGTTAAATCACTTCTACAAAAAGGGCTGAAAAAAGAAATGGAGATAGAACCGTAGTCCTACCCCCATCATCTAAATTAACGCTCTCGAGGACAAATATACGGCAGTTTTTGATAATGCAAAATATTTCTACATTTTTTTTCAAAAAACTTTAAACCTTTTAAGAATTAAACAACCTTAAACCTAGTACTATAAAAGTATATAAAACCATAAAAAATGTAATTTATCTTACAAAAACAACATCAAAAAAGTAAATAATACCTTTTTAAAAACATAAAACACCATCCGTAAATCTATTATTTTTGATAAATTTGTGACATAAATTCTTTGATAAAAATTTCTTTGTAATTAAAAACTAGAGATTTATTCAAGTGGTTAGCATGGAGCCAATATAAAACAGATGAAAAAGAGTATTCCTGTTTACGATATACAAAATTTTTCAGCGTATAAAAACGATGGGATTTTAGTAAGCAGGTTTGGCTACTATGCAAAACAACATCAGCATTTGCATAGCGCACATCGTCATAGTTTTTATCACTTTGTATTTTTTACCAAAGGCACGGGCAAACAACAAATAGATTTTAAAACATTTGATGTAAAGCCCAACCTAATTTATTTTATGATACCAGGACAGGTACATAGCTGGAATTTCGAAAGTGAACCAGACGGGTATTTGATCAACTTCTCTGCATCCTACTTCAGTTCTTTGTTACTTAAACAAGAATATCTGGATAAGTTTAGTTTCTTTAGTGGAAAACCAGAAGAACAGGTTTTAGTACTAGATAATACAACTAGCGAAAAATTGGTTACTATTTTTGAAGAGATTTTAAAAGAAGGAAATACAGAAACGCCTATTAATGACGATTTGGTTAAAGTTTTATTGCTTCGCCTATTAATTGAAGTTTCTAGAGCTAACCATTTGCAGAACAATCCAAATGTCAACCCTTACAACCATACCATTTTAAGAAATTTCCAACAACTGATTGAGCAAAATTACACGAAATTAAGACTGCCTAAACAATATGCAGAGTTGCTATACATTACACCAAATCATTTAAATGCACTTTGTAATGATTTTTTGGGAACTTCGGCAGGGAAACTAATTAGAGATCGAATTATACTTGAAGCAAAACGGCTGTTGATTAACCTTGATTTAAGGGTAGTAGAAATAGCTGAGAAATTGAATTTCGAAGACCAGTCTTACTTTGTGAAATTCTTTAAAAAATACGAGGGAACAACTCCCGACAGATTTAGAAAACAATACATAACAACACCATATGGAACCGAATAAAGAAACACAATACTATGTATCGCAATGGAAAGGCTTTTCTAATGCCAAATGTCCTAGATGTAGAGTAGGAAATGCTTTTATAGGAAACACCTATAGTTTCAAAATGCAGAAAATGAACGAATTTTGTCCACACTGTGGATTAAAGTTTGAGCGTGAACCAGGTTATTTTTACGTAGCCATGTTTGTAAGCTATGCCATGAACGTTGCTGAAATGATTACCGCGGGTGTAGCTGCTTACATTTTTGGCTTAACGCTAGATTACGATAACCTTTGGTCGTTTATCGGAGTTTTATTTTTAACTACATTGTTATTTGCCCCATTTAACTACAGATATTCTAGAATGGTTTTATTGTACTGGCTTTCTCCCAATTTAAATTATGAGCCAGCACGTAGTGCACCAAAAAAATAATCAAAAAAAAAGGTGTTTGATATGCTCAAACACCTTTTTTCATCATAGCCATTAAAAAATGGCATATTTATAACTCTGCATTTCGTCCCACTTTCGTTCAGAAAGCTTCGCATTAGAAATGCCGTTTTTTTCGTTTTGCTTTTGCTTTTCTGCTTTCTCCTTGCGCTGGTCTACATAGCTTTTAACCGCTGTAGATGAATAATTTCTCTCGGTTGATGTGTGGTTTGAGCGACGACTATTATTTGCATCCTCAAGTAAAATAAAATTCTCAGCCATTTCCTTAAAGTTTTAGTAATTCGATATATCGAGTAAACATCTAATCTTCAGAAAGGTTTGATATTTTTTTATTTTTTCAACTAAAAACTAAAGTCTTTTAAAATTAACCAATACCACTCCCTCTATCTTCTTTAATATTCTTCTACAACGGCCATAAAAACAAAAAGGCTGTCAGTAAAACCAACAGCCCTTTAACCTACAATTTGTATATAAATTAATCTGCTAAAGCTCTAAACATCGTAGCGCCAACTGTTAAATTTGTCCTGCTATCAATCAATATTGCTGAGCCATTTGCTTTACTTTCGCCGTAAAAATCGAATGGTAGATTATCAGCAGTTTTAAGTACTACCCTACCAATGTCATTTAATTTAAACTCATCAGCAGCATGTTTTTCTAACGTATTGATATCAACTTTGTAAACCACATCAGTTATTTTACATTTGGTTACTTTGCTATTATGTTGTAGTAAATAAGTAATCGAAGTATCCATAGCTTTGGTATCCATCCAACACAAATCTGCCTCTACCAATTTGCTTTCTTGTGGCAAAGCCGATGAATTCACAATCGTATCGCCACGGCTAATATCTACATCACTAGCTAAATGTATCGTTACCGATTGACCAAAAGAAGCCTCTTCCAATTCCTTATCAAAAAACTCGATTTTGCTAATGGTAGAACTAGCGCCCGATGGCAACACCGTAATTTTATCATTTACTTTAAAAGTACCGCTCACCACACGGCCAGCGTAACCTCGATAATCATGAAGTTCATCTGTTTGAGGCCTAATCACCCATTGTACAGGCATTCTCGCTTTGTCCGATTGCTCTAGTACATCAGTATCTACTTGCTCTAAGAAATGTAGCAAACTTTCGCCATTGTACCAAGTCATACGCTCAGATGCATGAACGATGTTATCACCTTTTAATGCACTTACAGGGATATAAGTTACATCTTGCAAACCTAATTCTTCTGCTAAAGCTTTATATTTTTGGGTAATGGCTTCGAAAACAGTTTCACTATAATCCACCATATCCATTTTATTAATGGCCACTACCACATGTTTAATTCCCAGTAAAGAAACCAAATAAGAGTGACGGATAGTTTGTTCTACCACACCATTTCTAGCATCAACCAAAATGATCGCCAAATTGGCGGTAGAAGCACCCGTAACCATGTTTCTGGTATACTGAATATGTCCTGGCGTATCTGCAATGATGAATTTACGTTTATCCGTTTGGAAGTATTTGTAAGCTACATCAATAGTAATCCCCTGCTCACGTTCAGCTCTTAAACCATCTGTTAAAATGGCTAAATCTACCGTTCCATCATCATTTTTTCTATTCGCATTTTGGATAGCCTCCAACTGATCTGCCAAAATAGAATCTGTATCGTATAATAAACGGCCAATCAATGTGCTCTTGCCATCGTCTACACTGCCTGCCGTAAAAAATTTAAGTATGTTCATGCTTGTAGTATTTAGATATTAGTAGTTAGTATTTAGATAGCCGACAAAACTGTCTAACTACTAATATCCAACTACTAAATACTTATTAAAAATATCCGCCCTTTTTCCTGTCTTCCATTGCTGCTTCCGAAACTTTATCGTCCATACGGGCGCCGCGTTCCGAAATTTTCGATTGACTGATTTCCGAAATAATATCATCAATTAAAAAAGCATCCGATTCAATTGCTGCCGTACAAGAAATATCACCTACGGTACGGAAACGGACTTTCTTACGTTCTACTACATCTTCTTCATCCATATTTACGTGAGGAGAAGCCGCCATTAATTGACCGTTACGGGTAATAACATCGCGTTCGTGAGCAAAATAAATGCTAGGCAACTCAATATTTTCCCTGCGGATATAGTTCCAAACATCTAACTCAGTCCAGTTACTGATTGGGAAAACACGTACATTTTCACCTTTATGAATTTTACCATTATAAATGCTCCATAATTCTGGTCGCTGACGTTTTGGATCCCATTGACCAAACTCATCTCTTACCGAAAAGATACGCTCCTTCGCTCTGGCTTTTTCCTCATCTCTACGAGCACCGCCAATACATGCATCAAACTGATGTTTCTCTATAGTTTCCAACAAAGTAACTGTCTGCAAAGCATTCCTACTCGCATTTTTACCTTTTTGCTCTACTGCTTTTCCTTCATCAATAGATTGCTGTACCGAACCAACAATTAAACGTTCGCCCAAACGAGCCACCATTCTATCGCGGTAATCAATCGTTTCTTCAAAATTATGACCAGTATCGATATGCACCAATGGAAATGGGAATTTACCTGGTCTAAAAGCTTTCTCTGCTAAACGAACTAAAGTAATGGAATCCTTACCTCCCGAGAACAACAAAGCAGGTTTTTCAAACTGCCCCGCAACTTCCCTTAAGATATGGATTGCCTCCGCCTCAAGCTCGTCTAAATAATCAAAATTATATTTATTACTCATTTTTTGGTTGTGTCTTTTTTATTATTTGAAAAGCAAGGTTAATCACTTTTCGGTATTTTCAGTCCCGCTATTTGTTTCAAGTTTTTGTCTTCGACAGGCTCAGACTGACAAACTTTTCACTGCTATCGGGTTTATTTTTGTTGGGACTGTTCTGTAATTCCCCAAACACCCCGCCCTTTGGGCACCCCTCTAAAAGAGGGGAATTGCGTACTGCCTAATGTCCCTTTACGACTTTCAGACTTGTGGTCTTTCGGACTAATACCTAACTCCTAATACCTAGCCACTAAGTTTACTGATTCCTGTCCACTGATACCTGTCCCCTACGAAGTAGCATGTAACCCACATTCCTTCTTGCTTTGGTCTTCCCACCACCAGCGGCCAGCTCTAAAATCTTCTCCTTCTCTTACCGCTCTGGTACAAGGTGCACAGCCAATACTAGGAAAACCTTTATCATGCAAAGTATTGTACACAATATTGTTATCCTTTACGTACTGTTTTACATCTTCCAAAGTCCAATCAAAAATTGGGTGGAACTTAAACAATTGATTGCCTTCATCCCATTCTACATCCTCCATGCCTTCCCTATTTGTACTTTGGTCAGCTCTAATGCCGGTAATCCAAATTTCGTTACCAGCTAAAGCCCTTTTCAAAGGCTCAATTTTTCTGATGTAACAGCATTCTTTTCTGTTCTCCACACTTTCGTAAAAGCTGCTTGGTCCTTTTGCATCAACCATGTGCTGCAACAAATCGTTTTGCGGAAAATAAGCGTGAATAGGCTTTTGGTAAATTTCCAAAGTCCTGTTCCAAACGTAATAGGTTTCAGGAAAAAGCCTACCAGTTTCCAATGTAAATACCTTAATTGGAATATTATTCGAGAATATTAAGTGTGTTACCACTTGGTCTTCCCAGCCAAAACTGGTAGAGAAAACAATCTTGTCTTTACTCTTTTCAGCTAGATATTTAAGTTTAGCAACAACATCTAGCCCTTCTAATTCTTCCTTTAATGTTGCAATCATAACTTGCTTAACAATATATAAATTGTTCTTAAACTAACAATAATAACGATAACGCCTACCATAATCATAATAGTTTTAGCATTTAATCGCTTGGTAAGTAAAGCTCCAAATGGCGCAGCAATACAACCTCCTAAAATTAAGCCTAAAATAATTTGCCAATGTACTAATCCAATCATCATGATAAAGGTTAGCGAACTGGCCAATGTTACAAAAAACTCAGTTAAGTTAACAGAACCGATAGTATAACGTGGATTTCCACCTCTGGCAATTAGTGTAGAGGTTACAATTGGCCCCCAGCCGCCACCGCCAATTGAATCTAAAAATGCACCAATAAATGCTAACGGACCAACTTTAGTTAAAGGCTTTGTTTTCTTCGGTTTTGCAATGGCTTTTAATAATATTTTCACCCCTAGAAACAAAGTGTAAGCAGAAACTATTGGCTTAATGATATGTCCATAATTTTCTAACGAAGACAAAATATAAGCACCTGCAATAGCTCCTATGATACCAGGCAACAATAACTTCTTGAATAATTTGGTACGAACGTTACCAAAACGTAAGTGCATTAATCCAGATACGCCACTGGTAAAAATCTCAGAAGCATGTACACTGGCACTTGCCGCAGCAGGAGTTACACCAAACGAAAGCAAAAATGTGGTTGCACTTACACCATAAGCCATACCCAACGCACCATCCACCAATTGTGCTAAAAAGCCACCTATGATAAAATAAAGGATCGTGCTATCTACTTCATTTGCTAAACCTACAGCTACGTCGCCCAATTTAGCAAAAGGAATAAAGGACAAAAAGATGTGTCCAACTACCATCGTTGCAAGTACAGAAAGTACCCAAATGATGATTTTTTTAGTGCTGATTTTATTTTCCTTCTCTAAAAAAGTAGCAGTGATTCCATTAAGCACTTTTACCTTGTGCTTAATATCGCCATTAAGGTTATTTCTAATTTGATTTAATTGACCAATAGAATGATCGATTTCTTGCGGAATAGCTTTATCTAGAATTTCTTTTAACCGTTTGGCCATGGTTGGCGATTTTCCATTGGTAGAAATAGCAATCTTCAAATCACCTTTCTGCACTATAGAACCTAAGTAAAAATCGCAAAGTTCGGGTTTATCGGCAACGTTAATTAACAAACCTTTCTGATGTGCCAAGGTTCTTAATTCTGTATTAAAAATATTGTCGTTAGTAGCGGCAAAAACAATATCTACATCTTCTAAATCATCCGCAGAAAAAGCCTTTTGTTTTATCTTAACATTAGAATTTGAAGATGCAATTTCAAAAATATCAGCATGTATTTCTATAGCTACCACGGTAACTTGTGCTGCTGTACTATTATTAACAATAGCATTCAGTTTTTCTAAACCCACTTCGCCAGCTCCAACAAGCAAAGTACGCAGCTCGTTCAATTTAATGAAAGCTGGAAAAAGCTGGTTGCCTTTATCGCCTGTTGGCAATATTTCTGCTGCTATATTTGGATTAGGAGATGGCTGCATATTGTTTAATTACGTTTTTAAAGGATGGATGTAAGGACACCACTTCGCCAAATATCAATAAAGCTGGCGCTTTAATTTTCTCTTCTTCAACTTTAGCAACAATGTTTTCTACAGTTGAAACCACTAATTTCTCTGTTTCTGTAGAACCATTTTGAACCACTGCAGCAGGTAAGTGTTGCTTTCCAGCAGCTTTAAAAACTTCTGTAATTTTTGTCAGTTGCTTTAAACCCATTAAAATTACCACTGTAGCATTCGAATTTGCTGCTTGGTAAATGTCGTCTGAAATTTGACCATTGGTAGTTGTGCCGGTAATTACCCAAAAACTTTCGCTTAAACCACGGTGTGTTACAGGAATTTGCTGTAAACCTGGTACACCGATAGAACTAGAAATACCTGGAATAACAGATACAGGAACGTTGTAAGAAGCAGCGAAATCCAATTCTTCGTAACCACGACCAAAAACAAATGGATCACCCCCCTTTAACCTTACCACGTGACCATAATTTAATGCATAATCGATCATCAATTGGTTAATAGCATCTTGTGAATGCGAATGTTCCCCAGAACGTTTACCTACATAAACTTTGATAGCTTGAGCTGGCGCATGTTCCAACAAAGCTTCGTTGGTCAAAGCATCGTACAATACCACATCAGCAGTTTGTAAAGCCTTTACTCCTTTTAGCGTCAACAAATCAGGATCGCCAGGACCTGCGCCTAATAAAGTTACTCTTGGTTCTATATTTTTGTTCATGTTTTTACAATTTTGAATGATTGAATGACTAAATGAGAAAATAGGATTGATGCAATTCAATACTTACTCATTTAATCACTTTGTCATTTATTCATTACTAGTTCGCTAATAAAGTTCTTTTCGCTTTAATTCCGTTTAAGAACTCCTCCGCTTGTGCGTAATAGGCTTTCGCAAATTCTTCCGAAGGTTCGTTCTTGTTAATTTGAAGTACCAAATCGGCGAAGCTTTGTCCTAAGCTGAACTCTCCACTTTCCACATAGTGATTATCAAATTCTTTGATTACACCAGCTTGCGTACTTGCGTTAACGCCTTTATCTAGCAATAGTGATTTTGCAGCATTAACCATCGATGCATAAGTATGGTAAATTGCATCAGCATAAGAACCGTTATTTAACGATCCTGTAGCCCATCCAAATTTCTCATCTGCTTCTAGCAATAAAGTAGCTACTAAATCAATCACTACACCAGCACATTCGCCTACACCAATAGCGGTTACGAAAGTTTCTTCATGTCCCCAGTCTACAAATTCTTCTGTTTTTAAGTTCGTTAAATCAGCCAATGGTTTCAATAACTGATAAAAATGGTCTTTACCTTTTCTATCATAATATTGATGAAAAGTTTCTTCAGTTAGGTTGTTATCTTTAAAATCGTTTAGGATGTAGTGTAGTACGCTTGTAGCACGCTTAGATGGAACTTTAATTACACGTTCCGCCACACGACCAAAACCATCACCTACCGTTCCGCCACCTAACATTACCTGCACTGCCGGCACTACTTTTCCTTCTGCTTTTACCGAACTACCGTGAAAACCTATCTCTGCTAAACCATGCTGACCGCAAGAGTTCATACAGCCACTAATTTTAATGTTGATGTTCTTTTCGTAAATCAACTCAGGGAAATCATGGTAAATGACATCTTCCAAAACCTCAGCTAAAGTCATACTGTTAGAAATACCCAAGTTACAAGTATCTGTACCTGGACAAGTAGTAATATCCGCTAAACTATCGAAACCTAAAGCTGTAAAACCTAGTTCGTTTAATGCTACATACAATGAAGGTAGAGCTTCTTTCCTGACAAACTTTAACAGCAGACCTTGATTTTGCGTAATCCTGATTTCGTCAGCAATGTGAGGTCTAACCGCTTCTACAAACGCTCTAGTTTTATCAGTTTTAATATCGCCTACGGTTACTTTTACGTAAACCCCGAAAAAACCTTCTTGCTTTTGTTCAATTACGTTGGTAGCTAACCAATGTTGATAGTGCTTTTCGTCTGCAATTTGAACCGCAGCATACTCTTTTACTAATTGTGGCTCTGGCTGAGGAACTGTATCTAAATCGATTTTGAAAGTTTTTACTTTAATCGCCGTACGTTCTTCTTCTACAAGTTTCAAAACTTCTTCTAGTCCAATTTTTTGAACCAAATATTTTAAACGGGCTTTATTTCTATTGTTACGCTCGCCATATCTATCAAAAACACGCAGCACAGCTTCCGTAAATGGAATTAGCTGATCTTCTGGCAAGAATTCTTGAACTGCACTTGCCAAAAACGGCTGCGCACCCAAACCACCTGCAAACATTACTTTAAAACCTCTCTCGCCCTTATCGTTAATTTTTGGGATGAAACCTAAATCATGGATATAACTATAGGCTGTATCTTTATCGCTGGATGAGAAAGAAATTTTGATTTTCCTACCCATTTCCTGACAGATTGGATTACGCAAAAAGTAAGCAAAAACTGCTTGTGCGTAAGGAGAAACATCAAATGGCTCATCTTTATCTATACCCGAATTTGGCGATGCAGTTACGTTACGCACCGTGTTACCACAAGCTTCACGCAAAGTAATATCATCTCTTTCTAACTCGGCCCAAAGTTGCGGTGTTCTATCTAAACTCACGTAGTGGATTTGGATATCCTGACGAGTAGTTAAGTGCAAATTGCCACTGCCGTATTCATCGGCTACATCGGCAATACGTAACAATTGCTTAAAAGTTACTTTACCAAAAGGCAACTTGATACGTACCATTTGCACACCTGGCTGGCGCTGTCCGTAAACACCACGAGCTAAACGTAGACTTCTGAATTTCTCTTCGTGTATTGTGCCATCACGAAAGGCTTTAATTTTTCGTTCAAGATCAATGATATCTTGCTCTACAATTGGATTTTCAAGCTCTGTTCTAAAACTCTGCATGGTTGTTGGTTGTGCTTTATTCAAAAAATGCCTCTCTTTTGGGAGAAGCATCCATGTTCAATTTCTTTTAAAAATGATATACGTACTTCTTTTACCTCGTCTTATAACAATGGTTCATGGTTGATTGTGGCATCAGACAGTATGTGAATATCAATTTCATCTGTCAAATATATAAAGTATATAGGAATAGTAGTAATTAAATTTGAGATTTATTTATCTCGAGTGGAATACTCAATCTTTCAAAGAATTTCCAGACAGACTAAAAACCATCTCAAAACACTGAAAAACAAAAGGAAAGGGAATAAACGAGCAGTTTATTTAGAATGGTTTTAAATTTCTATTTTCAGGTTGTCTTCCCTAGAAATCACATCAGCAATACTAGTTTCACCTAAAATTTTAAGGGTTGCGTCCCGCACATCTATAAATGCGCTTCTGATACCGCAAGTAACTTCATCTTTACACTCATCACATTTATGATAAAAGTTCAAACTCGCACAAGGAAGCATCGCAACTGGACCATCAGTTAAGCGCAAAATTTGCACTAAAAAGATTTCTTCTGGCTTCTTATTCAGACTATAACCACCTCCAGCACCCTTTTTACTATAAAGGAAACCAGCATTTCTTAGGTCTAAAAGAATTTGCTCTAAAAATTTCTTAGGAATTCGCTCTTCCTCTGCAATTTTTGAAATTTGCATAGGAGGCATGTCTAGATTTTTACCTAACGCAACTAGCGCTTTAATGGCGTATTTTGTCTTTTTAGAAAGCATACGTTACAAATGTATGAAATATTGTTGGATTGTTAGGTTGTTGGTTAATTGTTGAAACTGGTTAACTGACAAACTGCAAATTGAACATTCCCGCAGATGTTCGCTGATTTGACCGCAGATATTTGGCAATTTGTTTTCAACTCTTTGATGATTGGATATTGATTATTGGTCATCTATTAAACCTACTTCTCATAGTTTTCCGGTATCCTCTCCTTTTTTGCTGCTTCAATATACAACTTTATCTGATTTACGCAGGCTGCCAAATTTTGTTTGATTTCATGCTCCCAAAAGCGCATTACTACATAACCCATTCCTTGTAAACCATGATTTACAAATTGGTCACGCTGCATATTACGTTCTATCTTTGGTATCCAAAATTGTTGGTTGGTTTTGGGTTTACGCTTTTGCCATTCGTAGCCATGCCAAAAATCACCATCAATAAATATGGCAAGTTGGTATTTTTCTATCACCAAATCTGGCCTGCCTAGTAAATCCTTACGATGAATTCTAAATCTGATATTTTCTTTCCAAAGTGCTTTTCGTAGCAATAGCTCGGGCTTACTGTTGGCGCCCTTAATCTTAGCCATAGTTTTGCTTCGCTGCCTAGTTGTATAAAATCCAGCACTTTCTTCAAAGCGAGGTACTTTGATGGCATTTTCTTCCAAAGGCAAATAAAACTTGGGGTGCTTTTTCATCGCTTTGCGAAATTACATTTAATACAAATACCAATCATCCCTGTTTCAATGCTTTTAAGTCTATGTTAGATGCAGATCGTCGATTTTAGCATCAACTACTTTTTACATTTCTTCATCTTTACCACAACACCATCGTTGTTAATTGGTTTGATATCGTATTTTTACTTCAACAAAATGACACTACAGCTAAAGAAATTATTCGAAAACAAAATCGTAAAACACAACATCAAATACATTGGTGTAGGCATATGTGTGGGAATTTGTATCAATCTTCTTATAGCGGTAGTAAGCAGAAACGGCATTTCGGGTAGACAAATTTTCTTCAATATTCTATTCAGCGTTTTTATCAGTATCGCAATCTCTAACATTTTTTCATTTTTTCAGAGATATAGCTACAAATTTGCTCGTAACTTTTGGCAAATTACATTATTGTATTATGCCTGCAATTTACTGGGAATGATTGTAGGGATCGAAGTCAGTTATTTTATCATCTCATTTTTCTATAACATTCCGTTTGAGCCTTTTAACCATACGCAAGATTACAAGTCAATTTCGGTAGTCGTGTTAATAGTGGGTACGATCATGCTGCTGTATCACTTGCAACAACGAAACACAGAAAATGCAATAAAAGCGAAAGAAGCCGATTTAATTAGAATAAACCAACTTAAAACTAAAGCAGAGCTACAGGCTTTACAATCAAAAATAAACCCTCATTTTTTGTATAACGCTTTAAATGCCATCACTAGTTTAATTCACGACGACCCAGACAAAGCGGAAGACATGACAATTAAACTTTCCAAACTGTTTAGGTACAGTATAAACTCGCAGCAAGAAAACTATTGTAGCTTAAGAGAAGAGATAGATATTCTAAATACTTACCTAGCCATCGAAAAAGTGAGATTCGGAAACAGAATCAATTTTGATATAGAAACAGACAAAAACCTAGACCCTGTGCAATTCCCTCGTTTTCTTTTACAGCCTTTGGTAGAAAATGCTTTAAAACATGGCTTGAAAGATACTTTTGAGAATGGCTTACTAGCCGTAAAGGTTTGTAAAAATGAAAACAAGATTAGTATTTCAGTGATAGATAACGGCATCCCATTTCCTGATGAACTTATAGCTGGATATGGCTTGCAAAGCACCTTCGATAAATTAGAGCTTTTGTATCCTAATGAGCATGAAATTGAGATGATCAACCAACCTATTAAACAAATTAAAATTACTATACCTGTAGGCGCATGACTTGGAAAACCATCATTATTGAAGACGAACAATTAGCTAGAAAACGACTAAAAAGACTGCTAGCCAATTACTCAGAAATTGAAATTATTGCAGAAGCAGAAAATGGTGCACAAGGTTTAGAACTCATCAACAAACATCAACCTGATTTGGTATTTTTAGACATTGAAATGCCCATATTAAATGGTTTTGAAATGCTAGCAAAGCTGAACAAGAACCAACCTAAAGTAGTTTTTACCACTGCCTACGACCAATATGCAATTAAGGCTTTTGAAGAAGGCTCTATCGATTACCTACTTAAACCAATTGAATTAGAACGATTGGATAAAACCATAGCTAAATTAAGGCAGACCAATTTAGCCAAACCAGCTATAGCGATTGAAGATTTACTGCAACAGATTAAAGGGAGAACAGTTTCAAAAACACTTACGGTAAAGCTTGGAGATAGAATCTTACTGATCAAATTTGAGGATATTGTGCATATACAAGCCGAAGACAAGTATGTTTTTCTGCATACCACCGATGGAAAAAAGCATCTTACCGATTATACCTTATCTACTTTAGAAGAAAAATTGCCGGAAGATTTTCTGCGTATCCATCGGAGCGATATCATCAACACAAACCACATTACAGAAATTAGAAGAGGCTTTAATGGAGCACTTATTTTTGTAATGAGCAACAGTTCAAAAGTAACTTCTAGCCGTTCTAACAGTGAAAGTTTACGGTTACGATTTGAGATTTAACATTTTTTAGCTGTTTTTTGGATATTCATCAATAAACAATATTTTACTTTTGATAAAATGATGCTTAAAGTTCATTATTTTTGAGAAAAAGATTTGAGAAATTTCATTACATACCATACGCCTCCAGCATATTCGAAACAATTTGACGAATATAGCAATCTGCTCAATCTTAAAAATGCCAACGTTATCAGCGCACTTATTTTTGGTGTAAGTGTTTTAGCTCGTATTTTATATACAGTTTCTGTAAAAGATCTTACGAAACTAAAAGCATTTGAAGAACTAAATATCAATAACTATGCTCAAATTGTGTGTTCTCTTGTTTTTTTCTTGCTTACATATGTAGCGATCAATAGCAGAAAAATGAGTTTATCACAAAAAAAAATATTAGTGATTGCTTTTATTTGTTACTTGCTTACTGCCGCGTATGTACTCAGTCATATTATATCAAGGCACAACACCAAAAACACGCTTGTTGCTTTGTTAATGGGCATTTTCATGGCTGGCCTGTTTTTCTCTATTAAGAAAAAAGAGGCAAATTTTACTTTGGCTTATTTTCTACTCATATACTTTTTAGGAATAATCTTTTCAAACATCACACTGCCAGAAAAGCTGGGCAATGGCATCTCCTCACTTCTTTTGTCAATTGTGCTGTATTGTTCTTCTAGATATTGTTATTTCATAAAATCTAACCAATTTGTACAGATCAGACAATTGGAAGAAAAAAATCATGAAATCAGTATTTTAAATAATGAGAAAAATGAAATAATGGCGTTTGTAGCTCATGATTTAAGAGGGCCTCTAAACAACATTGATGCACTTAGTCAGATGATATTGCTTGATGATCAGCATCAAAAAGAAGCGCTTTTGATCAATAAGGCATCTAACCATGCAAAAACAATCATCAACGACATTATAGATGTTGCCAAAATAGGATCGAGCAAATTAAATCTACAAAGGTTAGATTTGAATGATATCTTACAAAACATCGCAAATAAATGGAATGCAGATGCAAGCAGAAACATTGCATTTGCAGTTCAAAAACCAAATTCTTTCATCCACTGCGATCCATCTAAAATAGAACGGGTTATTGATAATTTAATCAGTAATGCCGTAAAATTTTCTCAAAAAGAAAAACCAATAGATATCGTATTGAATATTGATGAAAAAATGGCGCTCATAATGATAAAAGATTATGGCATCGGCATACCTCTAGATATGCAAAACTATCTTTTTGATCAGTTTTCTAAAGCCGGAAGATTGGGTTTAATGGGCGAAAAATCTACTGGTTTAGGACTACATATTTCCTATAAAGTTATAGAGCAACACCAAGGAAAATTATTTGTAGACAGTAAAGAGAACGAAGGAACAACTTTTACGATACAGCTTCCTTTAGCTAGTGCTTAATATTCTTCTTCAATTTTTTCGGCGAATAAATCCTTACCAAAATTCACCAGAAAAAGTTCCTTTTTTGCTCTGGTTACCGCTGTGTACAACCAACGCATAAAATCTAGATCGACCATGTCTTCTGTTAAAAACCCTTGATCTACAAAAACAGCATCCCATTGTCCACCTTGGGCTTTATGACAAGTTACCGCATAGGCGAATTTAATTTGCAGGGCATTATAGTATGGATCTTGCTTTATTGCCAATAAGCGTTCCTTTTTATTAGTAATATGCTCGTAATCTAACAGCAAACCTTCGTACAATTTTTTACTCGCTTCGTAGGGTAAATTCGGACTTTCAATCTGCAAAGTATCCAACAAAACCTTACAGGTAATTGCGCCCACATCTGGAAAATCTACCAGCTCCAATTGCACTTCCGCAAATCGAAATCCATGTCGTTCTTCCTCCCTACGTACACGAATAATTTTTGCCATATCGCCATTGGCAATAAACGCAGTTTCATTATCATCTGGTAACCAAAAATAGTTATTGCGTACCACCATGATGTAATCTCCCCCACTCAATTCTTCATCTCTATAAAGCAATCTAGCCCTTATTTGGTTATTGTAAATATTGGCAGATTTATTTGATCGACACACTACCAAGGAATTTTCTAAGCCATATTTGCTATAGGCGTATTCTAAACCTTCTACAAACTTTATCCCCGTCATCCTAAAGATATCCTTAAAACCTTTAGTAATAAACTGGGGAAATTGCTGATCATCTTCATAAGTGTTTATCAACCTACGAAGCATTGTTGCATTGGCTAAAATTCCTGACTTTTTCTCCTGCCTTACCACCTCTGTTAGCTCAACACAAGTTACATCTAAACTGAAATTACTACTTAAATAATCTGGATTTAGAGCTGGGCTATCTACGCTGCCAACTGGCGGAAGCTGAGCAGTATCGCCAACAAAAAGCAAATAACAATTCTTTGGAGAGCCATCTGGTGCGGGTTGAAAAACAAACTCAAGTAAATCTCCCAAAAAAGAAGAACCATTTTGCGTGCTCCATTCATCAGCAATCATCGAAGCCTCGTCTACAATAAATACCGTATTTTGAGCTAAGTTTGGAGCCAGTTGGAAAACCATATCCATACTCACGGCACTTTTCTTTCTATAGATTTTTTTATGGATAGTGAGTGATTTCTGTCCTGTGTAATTGCTCATCACTTTGGCAGCCCTACCTGTTGGTGCCAGCAAAGCAGATTTCAAACCAAACTTTGGCAAAGCCTTTACCAAAGCTGCCACAGAAGTGGTTTTTCCAGTTCCCGCGTATCCCTTAAGTACAAAACAAGCTTCATCATTTGGTTTACTTAGAAAATCTGCGGCTTCACTGCAAAAGCGTAATTGCTCCTTTGTTGGTGTAAAAGGGTACGATTGTGCAATTAAACTGGCTTTATCCATTCCGTAAAGATAGGGATTAGTGGTCAGGTATCAGAAGTTAGAAATCAGTTTAAAAATTAATCTCCCCAATAACTATCGCGATCAACAGCTACCCCAATTCCAATGAACTAATGAACAATTGAACCAGTTAACTAAAAAAAAACTATTTTTGTTGATAGATGAGCAACAACAGTATTTTATTAATTGACCCGAACTTTGAACCTGCAAACAGTACGAATTTAAGCTTGCTGGTAAAAATAGGTACGGACACCTTTTCTTATGCTATTATTGATGATGGGAACAAGTTTGTTCATGCCGTTTACGACGAGCAAGAATGCGAAAGTGGTTATGAGAAGTTGAAAGAACGTTTAAAAACTGATGCTTATTTGAAGCTTCCGTATCAAAACGTAAAAGTTGCTACACATACAAAAAATATCGTTTTTGTTCCCCAAGAGTTATTTAATGAAAGCGAAATAGCACTTTACGCTAGGTTTTTTACTGATGCAGATTCTGAAAATATTTACGTGCAGCCAAACTTAAATCAAAACTTATATACTATTTTTTCCTTACCTCAATCGGTAGAAAAAATAATTAACGAAAATTGGCAAGACAGCATTAAGCTTCAGCAAAATGAGGGTTTAGTTGAGCTTGCCGCCAAGGTAAATACAGACACTATCATCCTTGATTTCACTGTCGGTTCTTTTCAATTCTTCTACCTTAAAGAAGGAAAAATTACTTTCACCCAGAGTTATCAGTTTGAAGATATAGAAGAGCTAACTTATTATTTGTTACTTATCGTTAGCCAGCTGAATATAGATGCTAAACAGACCGGTGTTAAAATTTGTGGAATTATCCATGAAGACGATGACAAATGGACATTGCTAGCACAATATTTCAACAACATTGATTTACTGGCAATTTCTTCTGATTTAGACACCAGCATTTTGGATGATATGCCAGCCCATTATTACACCAGCTTACTTTCATTACAACAATGCGGATAGTTGGCGGTAGATTAAAAGGGATACAGTTTCACGCTCCTGCTAAACTTCCCGTAAGGCCAACTACAGATATGGCCAAAGAAGCTTTGTTTAATATCCTACTGAACAGCTATGATTTTGACGAATGTAAAATACTAGACCTATTTACTGGAACGGGAAATATTAGCATTGAATTTGCTTCTCGAGATGCGCAAAGTATTACTGCTGTAGATAAACATCCCGGTTGTGTGGCTTGGTTAAAATCTGTTAAGGAAAAGCATCAATTAAATAGCATAGATATTCGCAAAGCGGATGTTTTTAAATTTTTGGCTCAAAGCACCGAAAAATACGATATCATTTTTGCCGACCCTCCGTACGATTTACCAAATATCCCTTTGCTACCTCAATTGGTACATCAACATCGTTTACTTAACGAGAATGGAGTGTTAGTAGTAGAACATCCATCGATGCTAAAACTAGATCAGCAGCCTGGTTACACAGAAACTAGAAAATACGGCTACTCTTCCTTTAGTTTTTTTACCGTTACAAGTAGTCAGGAATAAGTTACAAGTGTTCAGGCTTAAGCAAATTTCCATTAATCCATCGGATCAAAAAAACTAAACCCAATTAACTATCTTTGAATATGAAAATCGCTTTATTTCCTGGCTCATTTGACCCAATTACCATAGCTCATGTCGACATTGTAAAACGATCATTGCCTTTGTTTGATAAAATTGTTGTTGGTATTGGATTGAACAGTTCTAAGCAAAACTTTTTATCTGCCGAAACAAGAGAGGAAATTGTAAAAAGCATTTTCATTAACGACACAAACGTAGAAACACATACTTATCAAGGCTTAACCATTGATTTTGCCAAGAAAATTGGAGCTACTTATATGGTGAGAGGCATTCGCTCTGCTTCAGATTTCGAATACGAGAGAGCCATTGCCCAAATTAATAAAAGTATGATGCCAGATGTAGAAACTATCATTTTATTGAGCAGACCAGAGTATTCCGCCATCAGTTCTACAATTGTAAGAGATATTTTAAGAAATAATGGCGATGTAAGTCAGTTTGTACCTAAAGAAGCTTTGGATTTCCTTTAATTACTGTAATAGATAAATTCTATTACTAAAACCTGTAGCTTCAGGAACAGTTAATACATATTTAAATTGGCTTTTATTTTCTTCGGCTACCGAATACTTTATACCATCAATAATTAGTTCTTTAGTTTCTTTGTTGAAACTGTAATTAACCGTCTTGCTAGTCGCGGTATTTCCCTCGCACTTTTTAGCTCCAAAAGTCCTCACCATTGTTCCATCTGTTTTGAAAGTGAAAGTGTCATCTTGCTCACATTCCGGAACAGCAAAATAGGTAACAGTACCGCTTGGGTTGGTACGAGTGTTTAAATCAGTTAAGCCAAATCTCCATGCTTTAGAGGTTATGATCTCTATCAATTCTTCGTTTTCATCCTTTTTACAAGCAAGAAAAACAGTAACAACCATTAAAATCGTAAATACAAAAAGCTGACTTATTTTTTTCATATCATTTAAACGCTCTAAATTACATTTTATTCGAGAAAACTATCTAACTATAGATCTTTTTTAACTAAATGTGTAACGTTTACGAAAAGCAGCTACTGATACGATAAATTTAAATAACTGTTAAGGCAGTATTACATATGCTCGAAACTCAGCAAGAATTTCTAAAACAAATCAACCAAAACAAAGGCATTATTCATAAGGTAAGTAAAATGTATATGGATAATACTTTAGACCAAGAAGATTTGTTCCAAGAAATTGTATTGCAACTGTGGAAAGCTTACTCTTCGTTTAAAGGCGCTAGCAAATTCTCTACATGGATGTACCGAGTTGCCTTAAATACAGCCATAGTTTTCTTTAAAAAAGACAGTAGAAAAGTAGATAAGACCACCCTTAACGAACACATAGATATAGCAGACAAGAATGACAGTTCTGACAAAGAAGAAAAACTGGCCTACTTGTACAAAGCTGTGCAAGAGCTAAACCAGATAGAAAAGGCGGTGATATTTTTGTTTTTGGAAAATCAATCGCATCGAGAAATAGCGCAAAACTTGGGAATAACCGAAGTAAATGCCCGAGTAAAACTCAATAGAACAAAAGAAAAACTACAACAAATCATTAAAAAGAACGGCTATGAATTTTGATAAATTGAAAGACGACTGGAACAACAACGAACCTGTGTCAACCGAAGTTTCGGAAAATATGCTCAAATTGAAAGAAGCAAGCACCCCAATTGACCAAATAAGAAAAAAGATGAAACATGATTTTTTTTGGCAGTTAGCTTTTTTAATCATCATGACGTTTGTACCCAAAATTTTTGGTTTCTCCGAACATCTAAAAATCACCTTCATTGTTTTCTACAGCATTTTATGTGGTTTTACAGCCTACTACTTCTTCAAATTCTATATCTTCTACAAGCATTCCTATGATTTAGGTCTCGACAGCAGAAATAATTTGATTTGGTTTTATTATGAGATGAAACTCAACGTAGAGCTCTATAAAGCCTTAACTTACATTTCTGTCTTTATAACACTATCTTTTTTCGCAACTGCATTATATATTTCTAAAAATGATGAATTGTTGAGGATACTAGACAAATTATCTATCGTATATGTTGTGCTCAACGTGTTTATTACCATCGTTATTGTAGGTATAATTACAGAATTGTGGGCTAAATATCTCTATGGCAAATATCTTAAACAACTAAAAACTATCATTGATTGTATAGACGAAGAGTAATTCAGTGTACGGTAGGCGAGTTACAGTTAACCGATTAAAACAATTAACCGTTTAACCCAATTCAAATCAATTCTTCACTCTTTAAAACATCTGTAATTAAAGCATAGGTGTTTTTTATTTTAGCTTTAATTTCATGAGGGGCTATCCAAACTGCTTCGGTAATACCTTCTTCTTGCTGTGGCACCAATTTAGGGCTTCCCTTTACCGTCATGTGGTACCAGCTGGTTCGTTTTAAAATCAGCTCACCACCCATTTCGTAAACGTGGTAGGTTTTACAAATCCTATCGTTACGTTTTTCAATTTTTACGCCGCACTCCTCTTCTACTTCTCGTACAGCTGCGTCCTTCACTTTTTCGCCTTTATCTACCTTTCCCTTCGGCAAATCCCATTTTTTATTCCTAAAAATAAAAAGAAACTCGCCTTTGGCATTGGTAACCAAACCACCAGCGGCTTTAATAAGGCTTAAATCGTTTTTTATCTTTTTAAATACGGAAGAAGGATTTTTTGTTAATAACAAATAGTTCTTTTTTTTGCTGTTTTTGAGGTTTTTGTAAAACGATTCAAAATCAAAACCCTCTACTTCAACCTGTTGTATCTTTTCAATTTGAGTAGGAAGTTCATGAGTTATAAACAAAGTGTTATCGTTAATATAAATTCTGTATTTTTTCACAACTTATTTTAAAATAGTTAAAAATGCGGTTTTTGCATATTTGTAGAAAAAACAACACCCTTGCAAATTGCATTTGAAAGCGGTTTTCATACATAATTTTCTACAAATTTTCTACAAAATCAAAACGATTTTACAGAATGCTAAAGTATATAAAAACTTATTTATTATAGTATTTTAGATTATGATAAAAGCGACTTTAGAACAAAAATTGAGAGATAGTTTAGAACCCCATCAAGCTAACTTCTTAGAAGAAGGTATTAACAGAATATTTTATATTGAAGAACGTTTAAAAAGTATAGACGATTCTGAAATGAAATTTTTATTCATAAAAGAATTATTCGTTATTCTTGGCGAATTACAAAAAATAAAATACACCAAAACATATAAAACCTCTAATGTAGATTCAAAACTTTCAACTGCTGATTTTGAAAAAGTTAAAATCGACTTAAATAAAACTATTGCTTTTTTTAGAAACGTAGTATCACATTTCCCACTGTTTAAGACTTGGAATGAGGTTTGGATTTCGAAATCAATGGCTAAGTCTTTAACTAGCGATACTGATAAACTTAAAAATAATTATGGAACTATTTACAAGTATCTATTAGATTGTGAAAATAGGATTTCGCACTCCTTCAGAGTTAAGCTGTATCAAACTGAAGAACCAACCACTTTTAACTTATTATATCCAAAAAAAATTGGTGACGATACGCAAGTTTACTTTAAAGATATTGTTAGCGAGAATGATGTACTAAAGTGGATATTCTATTTAAGTGTATATTCATTTTAAAAAGAAATGGAGATAAAACCTAAGTCCTATCCCCATCATCTAAATTAACGCTCTCGAAGCAAATGTAGAATATTTTTACAATATTAGAATTATGATTCTACATAGCGTTTTCACTTTCTCCGCTGAAGTTTGGGGAACAGTATCTGATTGGGTAATAATAACTGTAACAGGCATTTCTTTATATTATCTAAGAAAAACTCTTCAGTCACAATTAGAAGTACAGCAGATGCAACAACAATTAGCTAATTATGAAAAACATAGGTTCTTTATTTCTATTAAGCCTAAATTCAATTGCACTTTAATAATACAAACCGAAGATTTCTTTGGTGTCGAATTTGTATGTGACAATTCAGCGGCTTTGGGAACATATCTAACTTTACAAGACCAAAATGAACAACTACGTATTTTCAAAGCATTGACTATGTATGACAGAGTAGAAATAGGTAGTTCATTATCAATTACATTTGCTGCAATAGAAAATAAGATACCTAATTTCTTTGTAGTTATATACACACTTTTCTTTAAAGACATCGAAGGAAATTGCTTCAAACAATATTTTTTCACAATTCCCGATGTAAACAGTAAAATGATGATTAAAGACTATCCTTCGGTGTCGATAACTTTAGAAGAGTATAATAATAATGAGAAGAATGCAATAAAAAACTTATAATTTACTCTTTTTAAATAGCCTTATTTTTCAAGGCAATGGAAAAACTCTATTAAGTAATTCTTTCACGTACGTAGCTAACTTGAATTCCAGTTAAAGCTTCGATATTAGTTGCTATATCTACAAAACGAATACCAACCAACAGCTTAAACAATCATTTCCGCATTAAGATGGCACGCTTGAAAATAATGTAATAACTATAAAATGGCAAAGAAAAAAGTAATAGTTAACAAACATGAGTTTAAAATAGACTTAACTGTTCCTTCAATCGATGATAGCATTGAAGTCGCTAAAGAATTTATGAGCGCACTAGTCCTACCAGCACTTTCAGAAACTGGATTACTCGTAAAAGACTATATTACCGCTTGGAGATTTAAAAATCAAATTAAGATAGTAACATGGGCAAAAAAAATATGTAGCGATTATGGTATCAATCCGAAGATATTGCCAGTAAAACTTCTAGCACCTTTTTTAGAAAATGCAGGGTTAGAAGAAGATGAATATCTACAGGAAAAGTGGGCATTACTACTGACTAACATGGTAGACTCTAAACAAAATATTGGCAACCATGTATTTCCATATATACTAAGTCAAATTTCAAAAGAAGAATTTGAGTTTATACAATCCGAATTTGAGAGGAGAAACTTACTAATTATGGAATTATCAGAAAAACTATCAAATCACCGCAAACCCTTAGAATTAAAAATAGTTGGTTTAAGAGAAAAAATCAAATCCATCAAAGAGGATATTGATATTCTTAAGAACAAACCTAATTTGAACGACCATACATTATGGTTAAAGCAAGATGAAATTAGACAACTTAAATCTGCTATTGCACAAAGTGAACATGATTTTGGTACTATGAACATAAAAAACAGTCTTTCAGTAGCAGACTATTTAAATACTAGTAAAATACAGGAATATGAAATCGCAAACTTAATAAGATTAGGGATATTAAAACTTACTCAAAAACCTTATACGAGAGAGACAGAAATTGAAATGCCTGAGCGTGGCGGTCGTGTTTGGTTAGATGTAGATATACAACTAGATGTTGAGGATTGCTCATTTACCGAACTGGGTGAGAAGTTTATTCTAGCTTGCTCTACTTCAAACCTCTAAAATTAACTTTCTCATATAACTAAAATATTAAACCAGTAACTATCAAAATTTAGTATTATCCAATCATGTTTAAATATAAGCTAACGCTTATAACTCAACGCTATATTTCTCCTTATTTTTTCTTATAAAATCCTCTCTAAGAATGAGGAATAATTTCTTTTGATTATCGAATAGCATTTCCTCTGATATTATTGTTTTAAAAACATTTATATGCCCCTGCCTTTCACCGAAGAAATATCCCTCTGCAACAGCACCTACAAAGCTAACTTTATCTTCCTTGTTGTCATTTTCAAAGCTATGGTATACGGCTTTAAATTCTTCATCTACAATAGCCCCCATAAATCCCCATTCATTTTTAAAATATCTTTTGATAATATCAATATTGGAGATTGTGTCGTCTTTCACAATACGCTCTCTATATCGCTTGAAAAAGTGAGGCAAAAATATTGAGGTTTCACCCAATTCTATTAACGGTGCGGCAACGTAATTACCTTCTGGACGACTATAGATGCTTAATATTGGCTTTTTCCAAGCACTTCTTTTTAATGAAGTAAAAGTTATAACAAAAAGATTCTTTTTCTCTTTTGTCCTATACTCATAAATATGAGAAAAAGGGTGTCGGCTTGCTTTTAAAACTTTTCTCCCGAAATCTTTATTGTAAAAGTCCAATTTGGCTCGAATATTTTCTAAATCGCTATATAGCTCCTTATGAATATTCTGGATAGTCATTGAAGGTACAATCATTAGATATGTGATTTTTTAAAAGAAATTAGCAGTAATTCAACAATATGTAGCCCCTTTTACATCACAAACAAATCGATTACAACATACCTAATTAAATAATCTCTTTGTTTATACTTGAATATTATCACTTAAAAAAGCCTTAAGTGAAGCAAGATTTGGAGAATCAAAATTCCATAAATCATTTTTCGAATATGACCATGTTTTATTATTTCTTTCTTCACGAAATTCTTTTGGTGTTAAAATACTTTCTACATAAGCAAAAATTTTTGCTTTTTGTGCGGGAGTAGTGTAGTTGATATTATTAACCTCTCCTGTTTGATTCACACAATTAATATATCCATCGAAGCAAAGAAGCAATGGAGCATGGGCATCGTTAGCTATGTTTTCAAGTAAGGTTTCGAACATCCCATCATCGTTATTATTAGGAAAAAGAAACAATTCAAATTCGATATTCAGTTCTTGCTTTTTAGCTAAAATGTAATCAGACCTAACTTGATATCCACCACCGTTTGCGTCTTCATCTGCATCAAAAATAATTAAATTTGTCCCTCCAGCGTCAGTGGTCTCTTGAAAAATTGGCTGAGATAAATGTAACGATGTATAACCTTTAGTATCGATAATCCTAACATTATTTAATACATCGACACCTAAAGTCCTCTCAATAACTTGTCTGATAAATGGTGTATCCCATTCTCCTTCAGTAAATATAGTTACCATAACTACCTCAACTCAATTTCTTGCTGAATAGCATTATTTAATTTTGGATAATCGTAAACATAGCTTTTTAGAGTACAGTCTGGAAGTTTACGGATAGTATAACTTCTTATTTCACTTTGATACTCAAAATACTCTTCATCTTCAAGAACGTGCTGCAAATATTCTAAAGATTCATAATGGTGTGTCGTTAAGAAAACTTGAACATTGTTAATTTTTGCAGAATAAAAAATTGCTTTCCATAAGCTTTTTAATGCTGTAAAATGCAATCCATTTGAAAATTCATCAATTAATACAATTCCACCAGCAGCTTCATAAATGGCTAATATAATTGAGAGAAGCTTTACCACGCCTTCACCTAGCAAATTAAGTGGATATCGCTTTCCAAATCCAGTATCACATAAAATCATCCCGTTGGCACCTATTGCTATACCTTGTATGGAACTATCGACTAACTTTAAAAACTCTATTAACTTACCTTCTTGTTTATTAATTATCAATTTATCCAATTTTGGCGTCAATGCTGCCATTTGAATATTTCCAGTTAACAGAACAGCCCTGTTTGTTTCAACTATTTTTGAAGGTGTTAACTTATATTGATTTAAAGCTTCTAACTCAATAGTCGCTATTGAACTTTCCTTTTTGGCGTGTCTTTTTTTAAACTCGTAATTTAACTTGATACCAGTGACTGGAATTTTGTCATAATCTGAGTTAGCTGAAGTAGATGGCAAATTATTATTTTGATTATCAAGTATTGTATTATAAATCCTAACATGATTTGGAGTTATTTTGAGTGACTTTTCAAGCCCATTTTCTTCGTAAAATGTCTTAATTTCTAAATCGTTATTATAATTCAACTCATAAAATAAAAATCTGAAGTCTTCTGTATCACTATGAAGGAGATTTCTAAAATTATCAATTGTAACTGCCACTCTCGGATTTTGTGAACCTAAAGAGATAAATATCGCCTCTAGAATAGATGTTTTCCCAACATTATTTTTACCTAAAAAAACATTGACCATTTTTAAATCGTCAACAATTAGCTTTTTAATTCCTCGGAAATTATAAATTTCCAACTTCTGCAACATCATTCTATTTTATTTTTTGGAAGTATGTAACGATAGATCATTAGCGGTAAATAAAAACAACAAACCAATATCTAATCAATTTTAAACAAATATATCGTTTTAAAGAAAAATATTCTAAGCGGAAGGAAAACAAATACATTATACTCTAATCCTACAACAAATCACATTACCCTATTCTTTATATGATAAACTTCATTTACATAGATTTTCTACTTAAAATGGAAATTCAGATTTATCTTCAGAAATATCCACATCCATCCAAGGGAAAGAATTTGTTTCAGCGATAAAGTTTTCAGAAATATGGTTGAATTCCTTCCAAAATTCTGGCAAGTAAATACCTTCCAAGTCAGATTCAAATTTATTCGCTTCGATTTTAACGGGTGCCTTCGCCTTAACTGGATGAGTCAAAGCTAAATGCTCAATGAACTTACCTTTAGCATGTGTATCATGTTTTAAAACCTCAATCTCAGTGGATAAATCATCAAAAAAAGATTTTATTTGCTCAATTAAAACTACATGATGTTTATTTAAGGTTTCTACCTGAAAATTTAAAACGATTTTTTGATTAAATTTAATATCATCGAAACTCCATATGTAATCTGATGGAGTAGCTTCGGTAGCCATAATAATGTTTTCTGTCACAATTGGATAAGATGTTAGAAACACATAACTATTTAGCTTAAGCACTTTATATATAGTATTATATTCGGTTTCTTTTATAGATATTATTGGCACAAGATATTCTATGATAGCCTTTACCCAATTACCATCCTTGGTCTGTTTTAAGGTAATAGTACACATATCGCTTTTAATTGATTTCAGTTCACGATACCATTTTTCAGTTGAATTAGTTGGCATTGATTTCCCTCCAACAACCAAATCTATTAGGAGTTTTTGAATTTTTGGAAGGGTGTGATTAGCATTGTGCTTGATAAGATCAACATCAGATTCTCTAATAGGGCGAAAATGTGCAATCGAATTTCTCACATTACCAATCTCGTCCAGTTTTGTTTTTATGATTTCTTTACTTCCTAGAAAATACTGTTTGAAATATTTCCAGTATTTGTCAGATGTAATAATTCGGATTAGCTCTCCAGCTGTAAGATGTAACAATGGACTTGAGACCTCATATCCCAAATATGCATGGTTATTATCCTGTACAATTCTCCTTCGAGAAATCGAATTAATTGTTGATGTTTCTTCATCATCACTCGTAATAGACAAATCTTTCCATTTGTCTTTTAAGTTGTCTTTCAAAACTACGAATACAAAAAGTCTTAAAGAATTCTCTATTCTAAAAAGAATGTTAAGTGCTTCGAAATAATGTATATGCAACCAACTCCCAGGCAGTTCGTAATTATTTTCTTGAAGGTGCTTTGGTTTACCCCAGTTCATTTACGTATAATTTAGAAGATAAATCTAAATAAAATAATAGTAAAATTAATTTGTCAGAAAAATCAATTATAAGGTATAGCTTAAAATAGTGAATATTAACAATAACAAATCGACTTCCAAAAGTTGCTAAAGTCATTTTTTATTCATATATTTAGAGTATAAGCATACCACTTTAAATTTATGAATATTTTATATGTTCGAGTTTCAAGCTTAGATCAAAATACTGCTAGGCAAACCGTAAATGAGAAAGACTACAAAGTTTTTACAGACTACTGCAGCGGCTCAATTGCTTTCGCTGATAGAAAAGAAGCAAACAAATTATTGAAACTTTTAAAATCCAATAAAATAACATCTTTGACAGTAAGTTCAATAGATAGGCTCGGTAGAAATGTTCAAGATTTATTAAATACTATTGAGGCTTTCAACGAAATGAAAGTACCAATCATTTTTAAATCACAAGGACTAACAACTCTAGATCATGATGGTAAAGAAAATCCAATCGCTCGCATGATCATATCAATTCTAGGCGTTGTGAGCGAAATGGAGCGTGTACAAATCAAAGAACGTCAGAGAGAAGGTATTGATATTGCTAAAATTAAAGGTAAATACAAAGGCAGAAAAATAGGATCAACCGAAGATAATTTGATGTTTCTTTCAAAGCCGAAAAATAAATTAGCCTTAGAGTATTTGAAGAGGGGTGATCTTAAAAATACCGAAATATCTAAGCTGGTTGACATTCATATTAACACCATAACAAAGATTCGCAAATTGGGAATTGCTGCGGTATAATTGAAAAATAACCCTTTAAAAACTGGGGTAAAACCTGTTCAAAACCTATAAATAACACTCTGAAAATAAACATCCATTACAGGAAAAACACGCATTCCTTTCGTTATTTCCAATAAAAAAGCACCATAAACATCAACTTTTCTCGATTTGAGTGGCAACAATCGTAAATCATTGCTATAATTTTATAATATATTATTTAAAACGATGGATGGGGACACGGTAACCCCTATTAGCCTGCCACCACCCATGAGGGTAGGATATGTATCGACCAGGCTAAAATTTTTTTTTTTAAAAAAAAATTACGGTGAAAGTAAGCTCATTTTGAACCTAATGCAAATTCAAACCCTTCTAGAAATCGATAACCTTCATCTCTAGCCACATCTTCCAACAAAGGCAACTTATCCTCACTGGCATTCACCTTAAATATTGAAGTTGTTCCTCCATTAGCTTTTACCATCAATTTTTCTTTACCTCCATACTTAAGAAGCTCATTATTTATTAATTGACATAGTTCAGACAGGTCTATATGCGTATATCTCATGACTTATAAATGCTGCGGTTTAATCACCCTGATTGCTCCAATATATTTCTTGTAATCCGTAAGGCTCGGATCTTCTATCATATTCACAGGAATAAGAGTCCTTACAGTTTCCTTTTACACCATTATAAAATGTCGCTATAACATGGTCATTATGAATGTATTTTTTAACTCTGTAACCTTTACCAGAATCGGTATATTGATGAACATATTTTAAATTGGTCTGCGCAAAATAGTATTCGTAACTAATTATTTCGTAAGAATTTATATTCCGCCTGACTACAACTTTCTTCAAGTCCAAATCATTGGAATACCAAAAAGTTGCATCACCATATTTTGTTATTTGATCATATCGATTTAAATTTTGATTGGTAATAGAGTCCACAACTAAATCAATTTGCTTAACCATTCCTTCGTATCCCGTTATTATAGGCTTGTTCATCTTTCTCACGACAAACCGACCGTAAGTTGGCTCGAAGTATTCCTCACCATCTCCGATTGCCTTTATATCCTCAATGGTGATCTCAAAATTATTACCTATCCTTGCGTAATAGAATACTAAATGTTTCACTCTACCATTATCCTTCACCTTGCTATAGTAAATTAAATGTCCAGTTCTATAACTAGGCGAGTTTCCCTTTTCGTCAGGCTCACCAAGAATATCTAGAACTTTATCTTTTGAAGATTTAAGAAAAGACATCCTATAATCAGTAATATCTTTTAAACCATCATTAGAGATATTTATTTCAACATCTGAATCATCCTTGGTGTGATTTCTACCTAAACACCCCATTCCAAGCAGAATAAAGCAGGCGATAGGCACAAGAATCGATTTGGTAGCTTTTATTGAACTTGATTGCATTATTTAGATACTTACTTAATTTATAAAAAAATATAATGAAAACTCTAATATATAAGGCTACTTCATAGACCTAAATTTTTTCAACAACTGAAATCCACGTGTTTCCAAACCATAATAGCAACGCTCAAAACAATCTATAACCTTTCCCCTACGATAAGTTCTAACCACTTTATTGTCCATAATATATTTTTTAATCTCTCTATGGGATGCATCCTCTTCTAGGATTAATTTAAGACTATCATTTTCAAAAAAATATACAGCTGGACGTAACCCAAAATCTCTACGAGCTGGATTTTCGTAGATCCCAAGAGCATTACCGCTAGCGTCAGAATATACTTCAACAGAGGATTTTTCCAATTGCATTCTGGTCAATTTTGTATTCTTAAAGTTCATACTGTTTGTTTTAGCATCAACTGCTTTTACAAATGCATCAACATTAGACTCCTGAAATGGACATTTTCCACCAAAATAATTGATAAAAACTGCTACCATAATTAAGAATGAAAACATGAAATTAGTTACCATAAAATTTAAAATGCTAAAATAGGGATTAAAATCCCTTTTTACAACAATGCGTTTTACTTTTCATTGTCAAATGAAAGGTGAAGCAAAAGAAAAGGCAAAAGGAGGAGCAAAAATTGGTAGCAAAAATAGAAGAAACGAGGCTGCAATTTTAATCCTAGCGACTAATTTGAAGCGCATACGATTAGAGAAAGGGCTTACGATACACCAATTAGCTAATAAGTTAGAGATGGATTATTCTCAAATATCGAGAATGGAAAGAATGATTGTCAATCCAAGCGTATCAATGATATTTGACATAGCACATGTTCTAGGTGTCGCACCGAGCGATCTTATAAAATAATTATCTTCTAAATATTAAGCTACTAGTAATATCATTTCCTCGTCACCATCTTCACATCTACAAAATTTAAATACTTTCCCTTTATAGTTTACAGCGCCATTTGTAGAAGCAATTAACTTTTTTCTTAAAAATCTAATTTCTATTGGGTCAGATAAAGCAGATGATATAATTGAATTATTACCGAAATAATATGTTCTATTATTTAATACTAATATTGCTGTATCTGTTTCTTCATCATATCCTTCGTATTGGCTAAAAACTTCTTGATTTCTTGTTACATCATCTATCTGTAGCATTTCTCTTTTAAAATTGGGCGATATATCTAATTTGTCCATTGCATTAGATATCAAAAGCTCAGCACGCTCTAAATCACCTAAATTATCACAAACAATCGCATCATGAAGTGTAAGTATGCACCTACCTTCTTTAACCATTTTCTTAGCAACATTATCAATCATAATTGAGGATTCCATTCTTTGCATGCCAATAGCAAAATCTCGGTAGTCGTTTAGTTTAAGTTGATTGATTATCAGATATACGTTAGGAAACTCTTTCACAAAGGCATCTTTTATTGGCATTGAATAGTTTACCACTTTGGAAAAAAATACTTGCGAAAAAAAATCCTTTTTGAACTTACCTCGATCACCAACATATCCAGATTTTTCAATTAAATACTCGTAAAACAAACCTGATTCAGCAAGTTGTTGGTAGCTCTTTACATCTTCGTACAACCCTGCCTTACCTATGCCTGAGGTAATACTGTATTGCTTTTTAACTGCAGCTGCGGAAAGTAAAACTTGGCAGTTAGATATATCTGTCATCAATAAAGGTTTACCATTAAATGAGATGTATTTTCTAAATTCTCTCTTTAGATTTGTTAAATTATTATAAACTCTAGATTTTTGGTCTGGTCTGGATGTGTTAAAATCTTTTAGGTAGATTTGAATTAGTGGTAAATCTACCATATCAAATTCTACCCCCCCTAGCAAAAAAACATTCTTTTCATCCTGTAAAATATATGTTCTAGATACTTTGTGTGAGGTTTTTTGGTTAAGTACCCCATCTATAGTATGAATATTATATTTATTAGTTAGATATAATATACCATCATTATTAATTGATAATTTATGAATATTAATACTTAATTGAAATAAAATCTTATCATTTTCAACCTTATCGTAATCTATTAATTTTCTAACAAAACTAGCCTCGGTTATATCTACCTGCAACATCTGCAGGCGATCTTCTGAATATTTTGCAGTAAAGGCGTAGCGTGCGGATGCATTGCCTACTGCCGCATCCTTAGTTTTATGGATAATTCCCCATTCAGTAAGGTGCTTAATTATGGCGCTAGTTTGTGAGTGTTTATTACCGAATAAAGCTGTCAAATTCTTAATATTCAGCTTACAACCATAGTAAATTCCTTTGTGAAATGCCTTATCAGCAATAATTCGATTGATTATATATAAATATTTAAACTTTTGTAAATGGGATTTTTCACTTACGCTGTTTGATACTCTAATGGTAATTTCTTGGTAAATCTTTTTCGTACAAAAAAAAATTTTAGTTGTTAAATTTTTCAATAATTCTAAAATGTTTCCGAAATCCATCGGGGGGTAGTTCTCTTAATGCTTAACCTACATGCTTAAGAGAAGGATGGGGAGCTTACCCCCATCCATTGTACTACCTTAACATTTAAGTAAATTAAACGATCTGCTGTAACGTGTGTTACAATCATAAATAGTCTCATATTTTAATGAAGTATTTAATGATTTATATTAAGATAATGCAGAAATATTTTTTTTCAAGTCCATGATTTATTTATTAGTTATTTTTTGTGCTGAGTAAAGAAATATAATTCAATTAGATGCAAAGTATTGCTGCTACGAAAGCATTTATAAATTGGAAATGCCACATAATTCTATGAAAACTTAGTTCACTTTTTAGCGAGAACAATCAGTTTTAAGCAGAAAAAACACATGATTTTAATAGTTTACCTAATCCATTATAAACAATTGAATATCAGGTAAATAATTTACACTTTCAATTTGAATTTCTTCTGATTTTTAATCAGCTTTGAAACATAGGGATTGAGTATAAAATCCCTCTATACCATTTTAACTGTGCAAAGTCAAACACATATCACACTTCCAATTGAGCAACTTAGTTTGCTACTGGAAAAGGTATGTGATTTGAAAAATGAAGTAGCAGAATTGAGAGAGGACAGGGAACAATTAAAGGATTTAAAGAAAGAGCTATTAGAATTTAAACAGAATGTAAAAAACATTAACAAAGCCCTTGCTTTTAAGACCAAACAAATAACTCAAAAAGAAAAAGATGATGATTTTCTTAAAACATTTAGAGCCTCGCAGATTATTAAAATCTAGGTCTTTGAGGTCTTGCACTTTCGTTAATTTCCAACCTTAATTTTCTCAAATAGTTCTCTGTCATTTGAATTGACGAATGGCGATTCTGCAATTGTAGTTGTACTATATCAAATCCTGTTTTGTACGCAATAATATTACCAGTGTGCTTTACACTATATAAGCTTCGCTGCTTATCATCATCATATTCCTTTTTTATTATCTTTTTAACTTTTTTAACTGTGATGCCATTCGAGTACTCTTTCCTTAATACCTTGTAAACTATCGTGTCTACCAAAATAGTATCATATTGTACCTTATCAAAAAGTATTGAAAAACGTTTAGAAAAATTATATTTTGCTGGCTTTTCGAGTGATGGCGTTAAATCTTTTGTAAAAATATAATAGTTATCATATTTCTTGTTTTCAAAAAACTTTTCCCAACCTAAAGTACTATATATTTCAACCAAAAAAGGGTCAATATAAAGCTCATTAAAGACACTTTTTTTATTTTTGGTAATATCAGTTGATAAATCAAAATAACCCTTCTTATAACGTTTAACGTGCCTAATTTTCAATCTTGAAATTTCTGAAGGTCTAAGAAAACTGTAAAATATAGTTCTGATTAGAACTCCCATAAATTTATCTGCTTCAACCTCCCTTGTGTAATGAGGGTATACTATTGTGTGTGGATTATCACAAAAGTGTAGTATATCTCTTATCTGCTGCTCAGTAAATGGTTCAAATCTATCAGAATCAGTATCATCTTCCTTATCTTCTATATTTTGAGTTACATTCTTGTAGTCATACTTTTTTGCAAAAAAATTAAAAAATGATTGCATATAACCTAAATGGTTATTGTAGGTCACATTAACCCAAGTACCAGTAGCAAATATATCGTCTAAAAACTTTGCTACTTGATGGCGTTGAATCTTATCCATTTTTGTATTTTCCAAACCCTCATTTTCACAATAAGCTAAAAACCGATTGAAGAAAGATTTATAAGTACTCGCTGTATTTTCTTTGTTTTCCTTCGCTTCATTCTTTCCTATTTCACCACTTTTAATTTTTATAAATAATGGCACAGCATCTTTAACTTTTAATACTGGTGAATCATCAGTGGTATCTGCTAGAGCATCAATTAATGTTTTATCAGAAAATGGTGCAATTGCCTTAGCTGTTTTTGGGTTAATACCTAGTTTCAATTGCTCATAACAATCTGCACATATGATGTTAGCTTTATGAAGTCTTTCCTTAGTTTTAAACCTTAATGCTTCTTTATTATTTAGGAATTTTGAGTAAAACTTTTGGGGCTTCCATTTACCTAAATCAAAATCCCAAATGTTAAAGTAAATATACCAATCTCCAGTATCTGGAGTCTTCAAAACAGGAGTGTCTTTGTAATGTCTGTTATTAACAGGAGGTAAGAAATACCTTTTACCATCGACTAAAATTTCGTTACTTTGCGCCATCGAAACAACTAAAAACCAATTGAATTTTCTACGTTTTTCTGCACTGTACTAAAAAACAGTGTTTAAAACTATCTAGATACAAATGTAGAAAATTCTGTATTTTTGCGCCATGTATAATAAAAGTGATATTGAATTAAAGGTAGCTGAATTTTTATTACAAATAAAAGCAATTAAATTACAACCTGCTAATCCATTTACATGGGCTTCGGGCTGGAAATCGCCTATTTATTGTGATAACCGCATAACTTTATCTCACCCATCAGTGAGAACTTATGTACGTCAAAAATTAGCACAATTGATCCAAGAAGAATATGGAGCTGTTGATGTAATTGCCGGAGTAGCTACAGCCGGAATACCACAAGGAGTTTTGGTGGCTCAAGAATTAGGTTTACCTTTCATTTACGTAAGATCTAAAGCAAAAGAGCATGGCACTGGAAGCTTGATTGAGGGCGAAGTTGTAGAAGGACAAAGAGTAGTAGTGATTGAAGATTTGATTTCTACTGGGAAAAGTAGTTTACAAGCTGTAGAAGCTTTGCGTAATGCAGGTTTATCTGTAGCTGGGCTAGTAGCTATTTTCACTTATGGTTTCCAACAAGCTGACGACAACTTTGCTGCTGCTAAATGTAGATATTCTACGCTTTCGAACTACAAAGCTTTGGTTGATTATGCTGCAGAGCATGCAATTATCGCAAAATCTGATATGGAGTTCCTAAACAAATGGCGTGAAAATCCTGCTGAATGGGGAAAAAACGAAACTGTCTAAGTAACCATACAAAAACCTAACATAAATGACAATCATTGAAAGTAACGCCGAAATTAACTTACCATTAGCACAGGTTTATCAGTTTCTTGCTGACATGAATAATCATCAGCAATTAATGCCTGATAATATCTATAATTGGTCTTCAACTACCGATACCGCTAGCTTTACCATTCAAAACATGGCCAAATTAGCAATACATATTTCAGAAAAAGTTGAAAACGAAAAGTTGATTGCAGTTCCTACAGAAAAACCTCCATTTGATTTATCGTTACAATGGTCTGTAAAAGATAACGGAAACGGAACCACTGCTACGCTTACTATATCGGCAGATTTAAATATGATGATGAAAATGTTAGCTGCAGGCCCATTACAAAAATTAGCAGACCATCAAACTACCAAACTGAAAGAAGTATTAGGTTAGTCTAAAAAAGACAAAAATGTATAAAAAGGTTTATCTTAAAAGATAAACCTTTTTTTATGAGAAGAACTTCCATCATTCTTTAATGTCATCTTCACGTTTAAAGACATTAAGCATAAAGAAAATTACCAAAGCAAATAAAGTAAAAACTATTCCAAAGAATCGCATAAAGAATTTCATATGTTAATATGAGTGTAATTATACGCCAAAGGTTTAGTTGATTTATTTATTTTAGCATTATTTAACAACTCTAATGCTGTTTTAACCCACTATAACATTACTTTAATATCATTCTCTTCATCAAGAAATAAAAACCGACAGCGGTAAAAAACATCAATAAACCAGTACCAGTCCATAACATATTAAAACCATAATTAGCAGCAATTTTAGTCCCCAAATAAGGTGCAAAAATTAACCCAGCAGAAAGCGACAAAGAGTTTAACCCCATATAAGCACCTCTATTTTTAGCATTAGAACGTTGCAACGTAACGGTTGCCATAAAAGGCATAGCCAACATTTCCGATACGCAAAGTATAAACATCGAGACATACAGCAACCAAATCCCATGCGTAATTATTAATGAGGCAAAAGCTAAGCCGCAACAAATTATTCCTACTATAATTGCATTGGCAGCACTTGTCCTTCGCTCTGCAATGTGAACAATCAACATCTCCAAGCTAAAAACCACTACACCACTGTAAGCTAAAATTATCCCTATATTTTTTTCAGAGAGATGATACACTTCCCTATAATAAAGCGGTAAAGTGCTTAATAGCTGAAAAAAGCAAATAGCGAATAAAATGCTTAGAAAAGTGAATACCAAAAATGGTAAATCTTTGTAAGGAGATTGATAAGGGACTAGTTCATGTTCCGTATTAGTCTTTTCCTTTTTGTTGCCTTCCTTATTTCTGAAGTAGATAAAAAAGATAATTGCGGCCAACGTGGCTGCAACAGCATTACCGTAAAATAAAAAATCGTAAGAAATAGCAGCTAAAAAACCGCCTAGCGCTGGCCCGATAGAAAAACCCAAGTTTAATGCCATCCTGTTCAATGTAAAACTTCTTACTACATTTTCTGGCTTCGAATAGTAAGCCAAAGAAACCGAGTTCGCTGGACGAAGAATATCGCTTACCATACTTAAGGCCAATATACCAGCCGCCAATAATGGCATAGTGGTTAATTGAGGTAATAACAAAAACAATGGCACAATTCCCGTTAAGCTAAAAAGTTGCACCTTAAAATGTCCAAACTTATCGGTAAGCCAACCTCCCAACGAAGAACCAACCACAGAACCTATACCAAAACAACTCAACAACACTCCAGCATTTTCTAGCGAAAACCCTAATTGCTTCGTCATATATACACCAAGGAAAGGCACCACCATTGCTCCGCTCCTATTTACAAGCATTACTAATGCAAGCATCCACGCTGATGTTGATAAGCCTTGATAAACTTTAAAATAGCTTTGTATGTAGGTTTTCATCTGAAATTGGAAAAGGAATGCAAAGATAAGCTTTATGCTCGGTTTGTGATTCAGTTCGTTTATTACTTTGAGGTTTACTGATTGGATATCAACGGTTATGCACAGCTGCCATTATTTCACCACAACAAACTAAAAATCAGACAATTATTCATTAAAAAACAAAATTACACGACAAAATTTCCGATTTTAAAATCTTTTGTTCCATGGCATCTGTTTTGACCTTAGGCTATTACCTACAAAGTAAAAGAACAAAAATACTTAGTGTCCTTTGTGTCTTTGTGGTTTAAAAAGAAAAACAATATTATGAACTTCAACAATTTTACAATAAAAGCCCAAGAGGCTGTTCAAAAAGCCTCTGAAATTGCACAAGGCAATCAGCAACAGGCTATTGAGCCGGCACACCTACTAAAAGGTTTGCTCACTGTTGATGAAAATGTGATTTCGTACGTATTAAAAAAACTCAATGTAAACCTCAATACACTTAACCAAAAGTTAGATGAGGACATTTCAAAATTCCCTAAAGTAAGCGGAAGTAATATTTACTTATCGTCTAGTGCCAACGCTGCTTTACAAAAAGCACAAAGTTTTCTGAAAGAATTTAAGGATGAATTTGTTTCGGTAGAGCATATTCTTTTAGGGATTTTATCAGTAAACGACGCGACATCTAAACTGTTAAAAGATCAAGGCGTAAATGAAAAAGATCTTAAAAAAGCCATCACAGAATTACGTGGCGATAATCGTGTAACCGACCAAAATGCAGAAGCTACTTATCAAGCCCTAAATAAATATGCTCGTAACTTAAACGAATATGCAGAAAGCGGAAAATTAGACCCAGTAATTGGTCGTGATGAAGAGATTAGAAGGGTAATACAGATTTTATCACGTAGAACGAAGAATAATCCCATTTTAATCGGTGAACCTGGGGTGGGTAAAACTGCCATCGCGGAAGGTATTGCATTTAGAATCATCAAAGGCGATGTTCCTGAAAACCTAAAATCGAAAGTAGTTTATTCCTTAGATATGGGTTCACTTATCGCGGGAGCAAAATACAAAGGTGAATTTGAGGAGCGCTTAAAAGCTGTTGTTAAGGAAGTAACGCAAAGCGATGGCGAAATTGTGCTTTTCATTGATGAGATACATACTTTGGTAGGTGCTGGTGGTGGTGAAGGTGCCATGGATGCTGCAAACATCTTAAAACCTGCCCTAGCTCGTGGCGAATTGAGAGCCATTGGTGCTACGACTTTAGATGAGTATCAGAAATATCTAGAAAAAGACAAAGCTTTGGAGCGTCGTTTCCAGAAAGTAATGGTTGAAGAACCTGATACCCAAGATGCCATCTCTATTTTGCGTGGTTTGAAAGAACGTTACGAAACGCATCACAAAGTGCGGATCAAAGATGAGGCAATTATTGCTGCTGTAGAAATGAGCCAGCGTTACATTGCGGACCGTTTCTTGCCAGATAAAGCCATTGATTTGATGGACGAAGCGGCATCAAAGCTACGTATGGAAATGGACAGCGTACCTGAAAACGTAGATGCTTTAGACCGTGAAATTATGCGTTTGGAAATTGAGCGTGAAGCTATTAAACGTGAAAAAGATGATAAAAAAGTTAAAGAATTAAGCGAAGAGATTGCCAACTTATCAGCAGAGCGTGATGAATTTAAAGCAAAATGGCAAGGCGAAAAGGATTTAGTGGATGCGATAAATAACGAATTGGAACAAATTGAAGCCTATAAACTTGAAGCTGAACAGGCAGAGCGTGCTGGTGATTATGGAAAAGTAGCCGAGTTACGCTATGGAAAAATCAAAGAATCACAAGACAAAGTTGAAAAACTGAAAGCTGATTTAGAAAGCAGACAAAGCGATAGCCGTATGTTAAAAGAAGAAGTAACGGCAGACGATATTGCGGGCGTAGTTGGTCGTTGGACTGGTATTCCGGTAACGAAACTCGTATCTAGCGAGCGTGAGAAATTACTTAACTTAGAAGAAGAATTGCATAAACGTGTTGCTGGACAAGACGAAGCTATAGAAGCGATTTCAGATGCTATCCGCCGCTCTCGTGCAGGCTTGCAAGACAAACGCAAACCTATTGGCTCGTTCATTTTCTTAGGCACAACTGGTGTAGGCAAAACAGAATTGGCCAAAGCTCTTGCGGAGTTCTTGTTCAACGATGAAAATGCCATGACTAGAATAGATATGAGCGAGTATCAAGAGCGCCATGCAGTGAGCCGCTTAATTGGTGCGCCTCCAGGATACGTAGGTTATGATGAAGGAGGGCAATTAACGGAAGCAGTGCGTAGAAAACCATATTCGGTAGTATTGCTAGATGAGATAGAAAAAGCGCATCCAGATGTATTTAATATCTTACTGCAAGTATTAGACGATGGAAGGTTAACTGACAATAAAGGTCGTGTGGTGAACTTTAAAAACACTATCATTATCATGACTTCTAATATTGGTTCACATTTAATTCAAGATAACTTCAAAAACTTAGATGAAGACAATCATGATGAAATTGTAGCAAAAACTAAGAATGAATTGTTCGAATTATTGAAACAAACCATTCGTCCTGAGTTTTTAAATAGGATCGATGAATTGATCATGTTTACACCGTTAAACAGAAATGAGATTAGGAATATTGTAAGCTTACAATTTAAACATGTTCAGGATACCCTAGCAGAAATGGGTATTACCATGGAGGCAAGTACCGAAGCTTTAGATTGGTTAGCAGAATTAGGCTATGATCCTCAGTTTGGTGCTCGTCCGTTAAAACGTGTAATACAGAAACGTATTTTGAATGAACTATCCAAAGAATTACTCGCTGGAAAAGTTGAAAAGGATAGTAAAATCAAATTAGATATGTTCGATCATCAGTTTGTGTTTTTGAACGAAGACAAATAAAAACTGACCTGTGTCACATTGAGCTTTCCGATAAATCGGAACAAGTCGTCGTAAATGCAGCTAATTGGGCTTCGACAGGCTCAGCCTGACAACCATATCTTACTATTCGTAACTCTATCATATATTTAAGAAAAAGGCAGGTTTTCACCTGCCTTTTTCCATGTCAAAAACTGACAACAAATGCCAATTCGGCAAGCTTAAAAAAAGCTAAAAAATCACTCAATTGTCACCAAAATAGAGTTTTGTCAAAGCAGTATAATTTCACTTTTGTTCACTTTAAATTAACAATTTATTAATCAATTGATTAATAGAAAACCACTGTTTTTGGCACGCATGACAATTTTTCATTACGGCATATTAGTTGAAAATAGACTTATCAAATGGTCGAAAGATCATTCATTTATAACACATAAATTTTTAATACAATGAAACCGTCCGAGACGTCGGATAGCTTCATGACAATTGAAAAACAAATTTAAAAACATGAAAAAACTTTTATTATCGTTAGTAGCTGTAGCAGCTTTAACTTTTGGTGCAAATGCACAAACAGAAAAAGGAAAAATTATTTTAGGTGGTAACGTTGGCTTTAACAGTTCTAAAGTAGACGGCGCATCAAAAGCAGATATCAATTTTAGTGTGGTTCCAAGTATTGGTTACTTTGTAGGCAACAACTTCGCAATTGGTACAGGAGTTGGATATACTTATGACAAATCTGTAAGACTTGGCGAACAAAATGAAGCTTTTAGAGTAGCGCCTTTTGGTCGTTACTACGTTAACCTAACAGATCAATTCAAGTTCTTTGGTCAATTATCAGTGCCTTTGGCCTTTGGTACAGAAAAAGATGTAGATGCTAATGGCGATACCGGTTCAAAAGTAGCTAGCACTACTTCTATTGGTGTTAATGTTGCTCCTGGTTTTGCTTTCTTCCCTAATAAGAAAATCGGCATAGAATTTTCTGTTAACGGTTTAGGATATGAGAATTTCTCTGCCAAAGCAGAAGCTACTGGCACTAAAGTAAAAACTAACAGCTTTGGTTTAGAAGCCAATACTTTTGCTCCTAAATTAGGTGTACAGTTCCACTTTTAATTTTAGTAAAAAGTAACAAAAAAGCCACCTAATGGGTGGCTTTTTTGTTACTTTCTGGCCTTGTCTAATCGTCATTTCGACGTTAGGAGAAATCTAACGACCAGCTTTATACTCAATTCTATTCTCCGCATTTCTTTTGATATGTGTTAATACACGCAAGTGTATTTGATGAATTATGTATTCGCTCCAGCCTTTCCAATAAATAGCTGGCTTAATGTTATGGTAATACCAAGTAGTACCTTTTAACAAGGTATTTCCATTCGGCAGCTTAGTTAATTTAAACTGCCCTTTTTTAGACACGAAGTAATCATGTAAATGCGGTGCGTCAATATCCCAAAAGCTAATTTCTTTCATCGGAGCAGGTTGTTCTAGCACATCAAACTTCAGAAGTGATGGTTCATTCCAAACTGTAATAGGCTCCACAAAACTTCCTGTAGTAAAATTGCAGTATCTAATAGCGCCAACTCCAGTTCCCTTTATTTTTGCATTTATAGGATAAGCAATTCCGGTTTTAAATAGTAATTCAGTCGGTGCTTCAAGCTCAGGAAATTCGACGACATTTTTCCAAACCGTAGCAGGGTCGGCTTTAATTTCAATAGAAGTAACTACCGAATTTAAAGCGGGTTTAATATCCTTCTCGATAAAAGCGGTAGTTGGAATAATGCTAAATAAAATTAAAGTAACAATTGATGAACTATTTGACATTTTGCTAATCGTAAAGTATCCAATTAAACTTCCCATCCAATTAAATAAGATTGCAATCGGTGCTGCCATGGCAATACATATTAATCCTTCTATAGCGAAAAACAACAGTCCTAACGTAAAGATGCTTAAGCTCATAAAAGCTATTTTCCACGCTTCCATCTTACTAAGCTTCTTTTTAGAACCATATAAAATAACTGGAAAAGCTCCCATAAAAAATGGAGTTAGTATAAACAAAGCAATGCCATAATCTCTGTAAAAATAAATACCCACAAGAGTTAATAGAATAGAAATTGCCACGGTAATACCTACGGCAATCCATTTGCGCTTACTATTGTTATCAGGTAATTTTTGTAATAATGAGTTCATGTTTGGATTTGATTAAAGCAATTTGTCTGTATTTAACAAATTCAAGAATATATGAAATTATATTTTTAATATTAAAGACTAAATTTCGCATTTAATTTAAACCGAGTCTACAATCTGAATTAAATGCGAAAGAAGCATAAACACTTATTATTGTCCTGTAAATCTTGGAGGTTGAGGCGCTAAAGGTTTTAAACCTTCTTTGGCTTTTCTTTTCCCTCTAAAGAAGAAATAAAGATTGATAAACAACATTAGACCTAAATAGATAGAGAAACTTCCTATTTTATAACTTAAAGCTTCCACCAATTCCTGATAATTATTGTCATACAAGTTAATCTTCAAAATCATTAAAGCAAAGCCGATATTTAGTAGGTAAAAGCCTGTTTCAAAAAGCTTATTTGTTGCAAAAGCAATCTCTTCTCTACCTTTAAAAATATCTAACATATAGATTTTACTATTTCTAAAAAGTGTTCTAGAAACGTACAAGGTAAGCAATAAAGCAATTGGTAAATAAACTGCATAACCGATTAGAATTTTTGTAGTGTCCATAATGTTAAAATTTATGATTGTTTAATTAATTTGTGAGCTTGCGTAACCAAAATGTAGATATTGAGGTAATGTAAACCTGAAAGAATAATGATGATACCCGCCATCTTTATCGAGATCACCTCCACCAGCATCGGCATCGAACTGATATGTTGCCAAAAGGATAAATTAACCGCACAGTAACCAATGTTGACTAAATAATAACCAATTAGCAATATTTTATTGATTTGCTGACAAAGCTCGACATGTCCGGGTATCAGCTCAGCCACAAAGACATTTCCATTTCTATAACAGATTTTCCCTACCACTAAGATGATGAAAACCATTAATCCTATAAAAATGCTGTAGCCAACTAAATTTAAGTTTATCATAATACTTTGTTTATTTTTAAAATTTCAGAAAACATTGAAACTTTAAATTAAAAAATATATTATCTCAATATCTTCATCATCAATTTACCCAACCAATTATCTTTATACTCCGTCACTTTATCAATCATTTCATCAGCGCTAGCTACAAATTCGTAAAGCTTTTTAGTTTGCGCCACAAAATGTTTCGCTTCTTCTGAGGTATTACCATCTACAGCACTTACTTCTTTTAAAACTTTTAGCGCTGGCTTAATTTCACGTTTGCTCCTCTCCTTCGCAATTTTTGTAGCAAGTTCGTCTAAATCTTTTTCAGCAATAAAAAACTCCCTACGTTCTCCAGGCTTATTAGCTTTATACACAATTCCCCAATCCATTAGGCCACGTAAGTTCATACTGGCATTGCCCCTAGAAATTTGCAGTTCTTGCATAATGTCTTCCATAGATACTGGCTCCTTAGAAACCATTAACAAAGCATGTATTTGCGCCATCGTTTTATTGATACCCCATTGGGAACCCAAAGCACCCCATGTTTGTACAAATTTATTTTTTGCTTCGTCAAATTGCATGGTCAAACGTACAAATAGTTTTTAAACTTTCAAAAATAATTGAAAGTTTTTTTTGATTTATTGCTAAATAATTAAGTTCAAGCCACCTTAAGTCCTATTTTATTCGATTAAAACATGCTTATCAAAAAATGACAACTGTTAGTTTAAAAAGAAGTCTCAATTTCTTTTTAAACTAAAACTTCATTTAATGTAAACCCTATTGTTAAATGGTTGTTATGTAAATGATTCAACAATGTTATATTTGCGGTTATGAAAAGAATTATTGTAGTAGATGACGACGAAGAGGTATTAGATACGATTGAACTTGTTCTTGAAATTGGCGGTTATGAAGTAGAGCCTCTAAACAATGCAGAAGGAATACACGAAACCGTAAATAGCTTTAATCCAGATTTGATTATTTTAGATATTGTTTTGGGCAAAATTGATGGCCGTACGATTTGTGAAGAAATCAAGACCAACCCAAAAACTAAGCACATCCCAATTTTAATGATGTCTGGTTTATACAAATCAGATGAAATTGGTTCACTGGAAACACCTCCAGATGATTTTATGCCCAAACCTTTTAAAATGGATGTTTTGTTAGAAAAAATTGAAAGCCTGATTAGTAAGAAAGCAACCAGGCATAATATCAATTAATTTTTTTCTTCTCTTGGTCCGCGTTTGTAAATAACCAATCCATTTAAGAAATTTCTTAAAATTTGGTCGCCACACTTTTTAAAGTTTGGGTGATCTTCTTTACGGAAGATATCACCCAACTCGCTTTTAGTTACCGTAAAATTCACCAATTTACAGATCTCTATAATTTGGTCTGAATTTAGGGATAAGGCTACCCTTAACTTTTTGATAATATCGTTGTTGCTCATATTTTTTTAGTTCATTGTTTCCCGAAGTTTCGGGATTTCGCTTTGCTCAACATAGGTAAATGCTCTAACTAGATTTTTACCATATTGATTATGGGAATTTGATTATTGGTAATTTATCACTAACACCTACCTATCCCCTGATACCTGATACCTAATACCTAGTTAGCTATTTCTACTTTTATTTTTCTGCCTTTCATTTTCTCTCCAGACAGCTTTTTAATTAATTGCGGCGCTAATTTACGTTTTACTGCGGCATAAGCACCCAAATCTTTTACTTCTATTAGACCCAAATCTTCTTTAGCCAATCCGCCAACTTTTAACAGGAAGCCTACAATATCTATTTTATTGATTTTATCTTTCTTACCTGCAGCCAAATAAATAGTTTGCCAATCGCTATCTACTGGAATCTGATACTTTCCATCCAATTTTTCTACTTCAATATCCTTATCTAAATATGGAAAATCTTCTCCTTCTGAAAAAATCAAGTATGCAGTGCCTTTTGCATTCATTCTAGCGGTACGTCCGTTACGGTGTACAAAAGCATCTTTAGTATATGGCAATTGATAATGAATAATAAACTCTACTTCTGGAATATCCAAGCCTCTTGCGGCTAAATCAGTAGTGATTAAAATTTTAACGCTGCCGTTTCTAAATTTCAACAAAGCACGTTCCCTATCATCTTGCTCCATCCCTCCGTGAAAAATATCATGCACCAAATCTTGGTCTATCAATAAATCACTAATTCTATCTACAGTTTCGCGGTGGTTGCAGAAAATCAGCATCGAGTGGTTACCAATCTTACAAATCAACTTAAATAGCACTTCCAATTTTTCTTCTGCAAGTGTGTCAATTCGTTTTAGTTTCAAATCTGGCACAACTTCCTGTTGCCCCAAAAAGTTAACTGTTCCATGATTTTTTATACCAGTAAACTCAGGCAACTCTAGCATTGCTGTGGCAGAGGTTAATACACGTTGCTTTAGCGAATACAAACTTCCAATGATGGAAGACATATCTTGTGTAAAACCAAACTCTAGAGATTTATCAAACTCATCTAAAACTAAGGTGGTAATGGTGCTTTCGTCAAAATTTTGCGCCCGCAAGTGAAAAGCTACACGCCCGGGAGTACCGATTAACACTGCTGGTGCCTCTATCAAAGTGTTTTTTTCCACTTTTACCGAGTGACCTCCGTAGCAGCAAGTTACTTTAAAACCCGTAGACATCTGCTTAAAAACCTGCTCAATTTGCAAACCTAATTCCCTTGATGGCACCAAAATCAAACATTGTACTCCTTTCTTCTCTTTATCTAAATTACGAAGTACCGGAATAAGGAAAGCCAACGTTTTGCCGGAACCAGTTGGTGCAAGCACTACTAAATCACTGCCAGATTTGGCTTTAACAATTACTTCTTCCTGTAAAGGGTTCAGTTTTTTGATGTTGAGTTTTGAGAGCAGTTTTTGCAGTTCCATTTGACAAAGTTAACTATTTAGTTGCGAGTTATGTGTTACAAGTTACCTGTGATTTGGGCAAATCTCTTAACACAAAACTCACAACACGTAACAACAACAAACCTAACCTGTTGATAAACAACAAAATGTTAGCAAATAAACAACATTAACATAAAGACAGCTTAACAATAAAAGACTTAATTTTAAGAAACCTGATTTAGGGTTTGCTTACATATATAACTTATGACCTGGAAGAAATTTAGTGGCGAAGTTATCCATTCGTCAATCTTAGAAGAGGTAGAAAAAGCAATTCTCCGCGAAACCGAAAACGGTTACAAATTAAAAGTCTGCATCGGTACCGACTCTCAAGTAAAAAGCAGTCACACAGATTTTGCTACGGTAATTGTGCTTCTTAGAGAGCACCACGGAGGTTTCATGTACATTGCACAAGAAAAATCTACATTAAAAATGGGCATTAAAGAACGGATGTTACTAGAAGTACAAAAATCTATAGAAACAGCGTACTCTATCTGTGATCTGCTAGACATTTACGATGTTGATTTGGAAGTTCATGCAGACATCAACACCAATCCATCATTTAAATCTAACAAGGCATTAAATGAGGCCATGGGCTATATTTTAAGTATGGGTTTTATCTTTAAAGCTAAGCCAGAAGCTTTTGCTAGCTCAACTTGCGCCGATAAGATGGTGCACTAAAGGGGACAGGTTTAAAAAATTAGGGATCAATTTAGTAGTATAACAAAAGCAGCTATCAGCAGTGCATAGCCAAACTTACACACACTTTACTACTGATACCTGACCACTTCAACTACTACCAAGTCTTCGTAATCACTTTCTTTTCTGGAAGTGGCAGTGGCAATATTTTCTTATCTATCAAGTGATCTTTTAGTCGCTTGGCAAAATTTGCAGCGTAAGTAGAAGCTTGTAAGCGATAGTCTTCCCATTGTTCGGTTGTAGATTTTTTAGGCTCTTTTTCTAAAGGAATACCTACCGTTGTACTTGGAACAAAATTACCATACCTATCTTTTTGATAAGGGAAAAACTCAAAATCAGTTAACCAAAAACGATATTTACCTTCACCTATTTCAAAATTGAATTGATAAGTAATTTCTCCTGAAGGATGGGATATAACCGTGAGACTTTTTTGTATAATTAATTTACCATTAGCTGTAATCGTATTCACATCGCCTGCTGGTTTTAATTTAATTTCCTTTTTATTTCTAGTTAAAAAGTTCAAAAACCTGATTTTAAGGCTATCTGCTTTAACAGCTGTATTTACAACTTCATAATAAGTGTATTTACCTGTTTCATCTTTAGGTAACATAATCACTTCTTGAGCCAAAGAAAATTGACTAACAATCATTAAAAAGCACAAAAAAGAAAGATATCTCATAAAATTTAGGTTAAAAAAATGAAGCGTCCCGATAATCGGGACGCTTTCGGTTGTGATTAGCTTATCGTAATTGACTAAAAGCTGTAAACTGCTGCTAAAGAAAACTGTGCAGCTGATTTGTTCAATGTCGTTAGGTCGCTTTTTAAGAAGCCTTGAGAAAAGTCTTTATCGTTATCAAAACGAACCTCTGGAATAAACGTTAAACCACCGGCTTTAATATTTCCAGAAAGTGTAAATGAAGTAACGCTAGCACTTGGTCCTCCCGAAATGCCTTTATAATTAAAGTATTCTGCTCTTAAACCTAAAGCTACAGCTGGTGTAAATGCATATTGCGGATACAAAGCAACTCCAGAATAACCAAAATTATCATCGCCAGCACTTAAATTTGCTGCGTTTAGTCCAATCTTAACTTTCTCGGTAACTTGATAAGCTGTAGTTAAATCTACTAAAGTACTATAGCTTCCGTAAACGTCCAAACCATGTAAACCGTTAATATAGGCAGTCCACCCTTCTACTGGAGAAACCATTAATTGTCCACCCAAGCTAGATACACCACGGGTTGCACTGTATTGGTTCCACTCATTAAACAAACCTACCATTAAACTTACCTTGTCAGAAAAACTGTAAGTTCCTTTAATACCGGCATTTTGGAATGGACCTGCGCCGAATAAATAAGAAGTAGAATAATTGAAATTGGCAGCGGGAGAAATTACTTCATATCCAACAAACGTACCCATATAACCAGCGGTCATGGTAAATTTATCAGTAAAAGCATAGTTTACGTATAAGTTTTGAATGTTAAAACCATTTGCAACTGGATCACTACCTCCAGCAGCATCGGGAATAGATAGGTATTGCCCTCTAGGACCGAAAGAAAGCTCGCCTACAAAAGAAGCTTTGCCTGTTGTTTTCTTCAATGCCAAATCTATCATCCCTATAGATACAGAATTTTGTTCGTTAGCGAAATAGGTTTTTATATTTCCTGATTTGTTAAAATCGTATTTATAATAGGTATCTACCGACCCTGAGATTTCAAGTGGAGAAGCTTTTTCTTGTGCAACAGCTACCGTTGTAGCACCAAATAAAAGAAATGTTAATGCGGCTATATTATTTTTCATTTTTTAAAAATTTAAAAGTTAAATAGTTGATTTTCATCCTCATTAAAGAAGATGTATTCATATAGCGTAGCGCAAAATTTAATCAAAGCAGACCCACCCAGCTCCAAACATGGAGCTGTATTCAACAAATTGTTTTGGTATCAGAAATGCTTATCCAAGCAATCCTGGTTTTCATTTCCCGACTCCTTTTTATGGAATCGGGATTGAAATTTATATCAAAAACAATTTAACATCATGATTTTAACTTAGCCTAAGCGGGGGATTATTAATTAGTCATTAGAAACTTCTTGTCCGGCTACGATTAACGTACCTTGAGAATATTTCTCATTATGTTGAGAAGCATCCAAACCTTCTTCTTCTTCATCGGCAGTTACACGGATTGGAAGAACAAGGTTAATTAGCTTGAAGATTATAAAAGAAACTACAAAACTAAATACCACTACCAATACCATACCTTTTAATTGAATGAAAAAGAACTCTGGATTTCCATAAAGCAAGCCATCAACGCCTGCACTATTTACAGTTTTAGTTGCAAATACACCTGTTAAAAGCATACCTACAATACCGCCAACACCGTGACAAGGGAAAACGTCTAAAGTATCATCTAAAGCTGTTTTTTGTTTCCAAGAAACTACCAAGTTAGAAACTATGGCTGCAAAAACACCAATAAATATACTAGAAGGAATACTTACAAAGCCCGCCCCTGGAGTAATTGCTACCAAACCTACTACGGCACCAATACAGAAACCAAGTACAGAAGGCTTTTTACCTCTGGCAGCATCAAAAAACATCCAAGACAAACCTGCAGAACCCGCAGCCACGTTGGTAGTTATAAAAGCAGAAACAGCTAATGCGTTAGCACCTAATGCAGAACCTGCGTTAAAGCCGAACCAACCGAACCAAAGTAAACCTGTACCAATTAATACGTAAGGGATATTAGCAGGCGGAACTTCTTTGTGCTCTAAGTGAGATCTTCTACGTTTCAATACCAAAGCACCTGCCAAAGCAGCCATACCTGCAGAAATGTGTACCACTGTACCACCTGCGAAATCTAGTACGCCCATTTTAAACAAGATACCTTCAGAATGCCAAGTCCAGTGTGCCAAAGGCGAATACACAAAGATGGCAAACAATACAATAAATAAGATGTAAGACGTAAAACGGATACGCTCTGCAACCGCTCCTACTACTAAACCAGGTGTAATGATAGCAAACATACACTGGAAAATAGCGAACAACGATAAAGGAATAGTACCCCAAGCTGCTCCAGAGTTTACACCTTGGAAAAACAAGAAGGTTTTTGGATTACCGATAAAACCACCAATAGAATCACCGAAGGCCAAACTAAAGCCAACTACAATCCAAAGTACCGAAATTACACCGGCTGCAACCACACTCTTAATCATGGTAGACAATACATTTTTGCGATGAACCATACCACCGTAGAAAAATGCTAAACCTGGTGTCATTAAAAATACTAGAGCGGCAGCTACTAGAACAAAAGCCACATCTGGCGCACTGTACTTGCCATCATCAAAGTTTGGCAATAGAGGGATAAATAATGCGGCAACTGCAACTACAATCAAAATTGCGAAGGGAGCCCACTGTTTGAATAATACTTTACTCATAATTTAAATTTTAGTGTTTGATTTTGATCCTAAATTATAAATAAGATTTTAATTTTCATCATAATTTTTACAATTTTTTAATGATTTTTTAATTTTTACGTGATTTATAGAACAAAAAAGCAATAAAACACAATACAAAATCAAAAAACAAACAAAACAAAACACAAAAACAATACAAAACTCATTAATAAATCAAGTAAAAATTTAAAAACAGATAAATAAATCTAAAAAAGCAATCATAAAACAAAACATCACTTCAAAAAACCAACAAAACACACAAAAAATAGAATTTAAAAAAGAAAAACCTCACGTAAAACGAAATAAGCTCCAATAAGTAGCACTCGACAATCCCTGGAAGAAATCAGAAAAAGCATCGGCAAAATGCCAATGTATCACTAGAATTAAATGACTATGCTTTGTAAGCAGAACCTTGAACCACCCCACGGCGTTCAATTTCTTTATCAATATAGCTTTGAATAGCCGATTTTTTCAATCCCCAATTTGGAGCGATCAGCAGATCCCAATCAGAAATACCAAAAAGACGTTGAATTACAATATCTGGACGCAGTAAAGGAATCAATTCGCAAAGCAAATCCGTATATTCTTCTAAACTGAACAACTTAAATGGTTCCCTTTTATATTTTACGCCCATAATAGAGCCTTCAACAATATGTAAATGGTGAAATTTCACAAATTTAATTTGCGGAAAACGATTAATCTCATGAATATAGCCGTGCAACATCTCTCGAGTTTCCCATGGGAAACCAAAAATGGTATGCACACAAAGATTAAGTTTAGTGTTTTCCAACAATTTTACAGCTTCAACAAACTCGCCATGGCTACAACCACGGTTAATCTGCTCTAGCGTTTCGTCATAGATAGACTCCATCCCCATCTCCAAGTCCACATCATACCTATCTGTATAACTTTCCAACAAAGCTACCTTTTCGGCATCAATACAATCTGGACGAGTACCGACAGCAAAACCAACTACATCTTCATTATTAACCGATAATGCATCGTCGTACATCATCTTTAAATAATGTGTTGGTGCGTAAGTATTGGTATTGGGTTGAAAATAAACGATGAACTTCTCTGCTCGGTAAGAATTGCGGGCCCTTTCCATGCCCTGCACCAATTGCTCTTTAATAGTTGGCAATTTTCTAGAAAGCTCAGGCGTAAAAGAATCTACGTTACAATAAGTACAGCCGCCGTAACCTTTGCTACCATCTCGATTTGGGCAGGTAAAACCGCCATCAACAATTACCTTAAATACACGCTGACCATTATAATGCTCACGCAAATAAGTTCCGTAATTGTTATAGCCTTTTATACCCCAATCTAGTGCTGTTCCCATTTGCATGCAAAAATAAGAAAAAAAGTTGGCAGTGGTCAGTTTTCAGTAAACAGCTAAAAACAAGCTGCAAATACAAAATACTGTAAAAAATAGTAACAGTATTTTATTATTGCTAGTCCCGCTAAACGCTTTACTGCGCTCTTGCTGCGCAACGCTTCGTGTTCGCTTATATCGGGTTTAGAAATTAAGTTCCTTGCTGTAAACAATTGCTAGTTTCCAAAAGCGCTTAGCTTAAAATTATTCTTCGTTACTTCACGGATACCTTAGAACCTTTGCGTTAAAAAATCACCGAAAAGAAAAGTTACACAAAGAACGCAAAGAGCTTTAAACTTATCGATCTTAATTTGCGACATTACAAGTAAAGCTGAGCTATATGTACAAGCATTAGTTAACTAAACCCGACTGTGCGGAAATACTTTTTGTTTTGCAACCACCATTCAATCCACTTGTCATGCTGAGCTTGCCGAAGCATAGTTGCTATGAAAATGCTTCGACAAGCTTAGCACTACAGCATCTAACAAAAAGATTGGAGCGAAGGCGGGGCTTTCGTAACCGATTAGCACCGAAACTGCTTTTCAAAAAAAATGATTGAACCGTAATCCAATCATCCTTATATACTATACAGTATAAATATATACGTAACTATTAATGCTGTTGTTCTTTCCTATTAATTAAAAAGTAAACAGGAACGCCAAGCAAAACTATTAAAAGTCCTGGCCAAGTATATTGCTGCTTATAAATTAATAATAACACACAAAATGCTGCTCCAATTAACAAGTAAACAATTGGCGTAACAGGATACAACCAAGCCTTGTAAGGCCTTTCTAAATCAGGCTTCTTAAACCTTAAGTAGATTACGCCAAACACTGTAATCATATAGAACAGCACAATCACAAAAGAAATCATATCTAAAAGGTTACCATACTGTCCGCTCAAACATAGCACCGAAGCCCAAATACCCTGCATCCAAAGTGATTTCTCTGGAACACCATTTTTATTATTCTCGATGGCTGCTTTAAAGAACATCCCATCTTTTGCCATGGTCTGGAACACCCTAGCACCTGCCAACACGATTCCATTTACACAACCAAAAGTAGAAACCATTACCAAAACCGCCATTATAATGGTACCAATGCCACTTCCAAAAATCTGCTCTGAAGCCACAACCGCAACCCTATCATTGGGTGCAAAAGCGATTCCATCTCTACCCAACGCATTTAGATACACAAAATTGACCAATAAATAAAGTATCATTACGGCCATTGTACCCAAAACCATAGAACGTACTACGTTTTTTTTAGGGTTTTCGATTTCCCCAGAAACAAAAGTCACATTTTCCCAAGCTACGCTAGAAAACACAGAACCAACCATTGCAGCGGCAATTCCACCTACTATTGTCATCCCAGAAATGGATTCCCAGCCAGATTGCAAGAAATTACCACCTCCATCTGTATTGAGATTGCTAAAAGCACTCCATCCAAAGCTCATGTTTTCAGACCAGAAATTACTTTTCACCAAAATAAACCCTAAGATAATGAGACCTACTAAAGCAATAATTTTAGAACCCGTAAATATGTTCTGTAACAACTTGCCGGCCTCTACGCCTCTGGTATTAATATAGGTAAGGAACAAAATAACGCCTATAGCTAAAATCTGTATCCAAGTAATTTTATAGCTTCCGCTTTGAAAAATTGGAGCAGCGTCGTTTAACGCAGGAATGAGATAGGCGGTAAACTTACCAAAGGCAACCGCAACCGCAGCGATAGTTCCAGTTTGAATTACCGTGAACAGCCCCCAACCGTACAAGAAGCCCATCATCTTGCCAAAAACTTCTTTCAAGTAAGTGTACTGTCCGCCAGCTTTAGGAAATATTGAAGAAAGTTCTCCATAAGAAATTGCAGCAGCCACCGTCATTACTCCCGTTATCACCCAAACCACAATTAACCAGTAGCCAGAGCCCAAGTTTCTCATTACATCGGCACTTACAATAAAAATACCGCTACCAATCATTGAACCCATGACCAGCATTACTCCGTCAAAAAGACCTAACTTTCGCTTAGAAGACACTTCTTCTTGTTTATTCTCCATTTGTTTAGTTTAGTTTTTGGTTACGAAAAGCTAAGATAGAAAAAGAGATGAACAAATTTGTTTTGTTGCCACAGTACTTGCTCCGATTCTTAAGATGCGCAGATATCATCTGTTCTAAACACCTCCTTTTTGATAAATCAGAAATACCCTTGTAATTAGATTTTAAAACATTTTCTAACTCTTCTTTGAACCACATAGGCACATAGATTTATTATACATAAAGCCCTATGAATCAAAAAGGACTATGTTTCTATGTGGTTAGATTTTAAAACTCTCTAACTCTTCTTTGAACAACATAGGCACATAGATTTATTATACATAAAGCCCTATGAATCAAAAAGACTATGTTTCTATGTGGTTAGATTTTAAAGCATCTGTGGCTTTTTTTCAGCTACCTGATTAAATATCTTGACACTCAATAGTTTTTTTATTTACCTTGTATTTCGATTAATCAACTAAACCACTAAATATAAATTTGAACTATGGATTTTTTACAAAACAATCTTATTTATGCGATTCCCCTACTTGGCTTAGTGGGCATCTTGGTAATGGCAGTAAAAAGCGCCTGGGTTACCAAACAAGATGCTGGCGACGCTAACATGCAAGAACTTGCCGGCTATATTGCCGATGGTGCAATGGCTTTTTTAAAGGCCGAATGGAAAGTACTCAGCATTTTTGCGGTGTTTGCCGCTGCTTTGTTAGCCTACTCAGGTACAATTACAGAAATTAATGGCAGAGCTATTCACTCGAGCTGGATCATTTCAATCTCGTTTCTAATTGGTGCATTTTTCTCAGCATTTGCTGGATATATTGGGATGAAAGTAGCTACAAAAGCTAACGTTCGTACCACACAAGCTGCCAGAACAAGTTTAAAACAAGCTTTAAAAGTAAGTTTTACTGGCGGTACTGTAATGGGACTAGGTGTTGCCGGCTTGGCAGTGCTTGGCCTAGGCGGATTATTTATCGTTTTCCTCTCTTATTTTGATGTAATAGGTACAGATGGTACAGTGAGCGTAATCAATATGAAAACTGCCATCGAAGTATTAACAGGTTTCTCTCTAGGTGCTGAATCTATTGCGCTGTTTGCACGTGTGGGTGGTGGTATTTACACCAAAGCAGCCGATGTTGGTGCTGATTTAGTAGGAAAAGTTGAAGCAGGAATTCCGGAAGATGATGTACGTAACCCAGCAACCATTGCAGATAACGTAGGTGATAACGTAGGTGACGTAGCCGGTATGGGTGCCGATTTATTTGGCTCTTATGTAGCCACTATTTTAGCTACCATGGTTTTGGGTCAAGAAATTTCTGTATCAGATAACTTTGGAGGTATGTCTCCTATACTATTGCCAATGGTAATTTGCGGCCTCGGAATTATCTTTTCTATTATCGGCACTTGGTTTGTAACCATTAAAGGTGAAAAATCCAATGTTCAAAATGCTTTGAATTTAGGCAATTGGTCATCAATTGTGATTACCGCAGTAGCTTCTTTCTTTATCGTGAAATGGATGTTGCCAGAAACTTTAAGTTTACGTGGTTACGAGTTTTCGAGCATAAATGTTTTTTATGCAATTATGGTAGGCTTAGTAGTGGGTACCATTATGAGTATTGTTACCGAATATTATACCGCAATGGGAAAAGGTCCGGTTAATTCAATCATTCAACAATCTTCTACGGGCCATGCAACTAATATTATTGCAGGTTTATCTGTCGGCATGAAATCTACAGTTATTCCTATTTTGGTTTTGGCGGGTGGAATTATGGCATCGTATTACTTTGCAGGTTTATATGGCGTAGCTATTGCTGCCGCGGGCATGATGGCCACTACAGCTATGCAACTAGCTATCGATGCTTTTGGACCAATTGCAGATAATGCAGGCGGTATTGCCGAAATGAGTCAACTACCTCCAGAAGTTCGTGAACGTACAGATAACTTAGATGCTGTGGGTAACACTACCGCAGCGACAGGAAAAGGATTCGCTATTGCTTCTGCAGCATTGACTTCCCTAGCTTTATTTGCTGCATTTGTTGGTATTGCAGGCATTTCTGCTATCGATATTTACAAAGCTCCAGTTTTAGCGGGCTTATTTGTTGGCGGAATGATTCCATTTGTATTTTCTGCCTTGTGTATCCAAGCTGTTGGTAAGGCAGCGATGGATATGGTACAGGAAGTTCGTCGCCAGTTTAGAGAAATTCCAGGAATTATGGAATACAAAGCTAAACCAGAGTATGAAAAATGTGTTGCCATTTCTACCAAAGCTTCCATCCGCGAAATGATGTTGCCAGGCGCAATTGCTTTAATTACTCCTGTAATTGTTGGTTTCATATTTGGTCCAGAAGTGCTAGGTGGTTTATTAGCAGGCGTTACGGTATCAGGTGTATTGATGGGCATTTTCCAATCTAACGCTGGTGGTGCTTGGGACAATGCTAAAAAATCTTTCGAAAAAGGTGTAGAAATCAATGGTGAGATGTACTACAAAAAATCAGAACCACATAAAGCATCTGTAACGGGAGACACCGTTGGCGATCCCTTCAAGGACACTTCTGGCCCATCAATGAATATCTTAATTAAATTGATGTCTATCGTCTCTTTGGTAATTGCACCTTACATTGCTATCAGTGCAAGCACTACAAACGGTAATCAACTAGAAGTAAAACAAGAAATAAGAGTGCAAAAATCGGTAGACTCTCTAGGTAACGAAACTATAGATACACTAGTTAACGAAATTGACACTTTAACAAAACACTAAATTGTTACTATAGGAAAGGGATTTTGCAAAAAATCCCTTTTTCATTTATAGATATTTTTTTTTAGGTTTGAAGCGTCATAAAAATCAACAAACTAAAATCAACTAATTTTATTAATTTATGAATTTAAAAAAGCCTATTGATGTACTTGTTGCCGAATCGGCAGAAAGTGGCGAAGGCACTCTCAAACGTACCTTAAGCAATAGAAGTCTTGTTGCACTAGGTATCGGAGCAATTATTGGTGCAGGTTTATTCTCTTTAACCGGTATTGCCGCAGCTGATCACGCCGGACCCGCGGTAACATTATCATTTGTATTGGCTGCTGTAGGCTGTGCATTTGCAGGATTATGTTATGCAGAGTTTGCTTCAATGATTCCGGTAGCAGGTAGTGCTTACACCTATTCTTACGCTACTATGGGAGAGTTTATGGCATGGATCATCGGATGGGATTTAGTACTGGAATATGCGCTAGGTGCCGCCACTGTAGGGGTATCTTGGTCTGGCTATTTCAACAAGCTACTTCACGAATTTGGGCTCGAAATGCCACTTTACCTCACCAAATCATTTGCAGAAGTAGACGGTGGTGGAATTAATCTTCCAGCAATTGTGATTGTTTCGTTGCTTTCGTTATTGTTAATGCGTGGCACAAAAGAATCTGCAAGCCTTAATAACGTTTTAGTAGTTGTAAAAGTAATCGTAGTATTATTATTCATCGGCTTAGGATGGAAATTCATCAACCCAGCTAACCACACTCCTTATATCCCAGAAAACACAGGTGTTTATGGCGAATTTGGTATTTCTGGTATTGCCTCTGGTGCAGCTTTGGTATTCTTCGCTTTCATTGGTTTCGATGCCGTTTCTACCGCAGCTCAGGAAGCTAAAAATCCACAAAAAGGTATGCCAATCGGTATATTAGGCTCTTTAGCTGTTTGTACTGTATTATATGTTTTATTTGCCCACGTAATGACTGGTTTAGTTCCTTTCGAGATTTTCAAAGGTGATGCTTCTCCTGCAGCTACCGCATTTAAAGTAACTGGTTACGGTTGGTTACAAATGGGCCTAATCGTTGCTATTTTAGCTGGTTATACTTCTGTAATCTTGGTCATGTTAATGGGACAATCGAGAGTATTCTATACCATGTCTAAAGATGGTTTATTGCCAAAATTCTTTAGCAGTATCCACTCTACATACAGAACACCTTGGAAAACCAACATTTTCTTCATGGTATTCGTAAGTTTATTTGCTGGCTTCGTACCAGTTACAGACTTAGGTCACATGGTATCTATCGGTACATTACTTGCCTTCTCTTTAGTTTGTATTGGCGTAATGATTTTACGTAAAACCGATCCAGACAGACCTCGTCCTTTTAGAACACCGTTAGTACCGCTAGTTCCAATTTTAGGTATTTTGGTATGCTTCTACTTAATGTATTCTTTACCTATCGAAGCTTGGGTAAGGTTAGCCATTTGGATGGCGTTAGGTGTAGCCATCTATTTCTTCTACGGAAAAGGAAATTCAGTTCTTGGAAGAAAAAATAAATAAGGATAATATTAATATATATATATCAGAAAGGCCTCGATTATAAAATCGGGGCCTTTTCTTTGTGTCAGATTTTAATTTAGGAAAAGGTATTTCATCATCAATCGGATACTTCCGTCCTGCTTTCACTCATAGTCTTCTCCCGATTTAACATCGGGATGCGGGCTAATCCGCTCAATCAGGTTTATTTTACAACGTTTGGTATTTCATAGCTGCTACCTAAATGTTTCAAAATAGAGGTTGCCAACACGTGGATAAGACTTATAGTTGTTAACCTAGCTTTACGAGTTAACAAAGTAATTCGAAGCGCAAAATCTCTGCATTTTGCGATAGTAATTTATCTATTTACTGCGTCACGGATTGCAAATTTAGTTTTGCGAATTCACGAGGTTGCTACAGACATTAAAAACTGCAACTACTCCTACCGAATGTTTACAACCTTACGGAATTACTTAAATTTCAGCATCTTAATATTGTTTCTTAATTTGATGCTTATTCATCAAAACACATACGCTATGATCAAGAAAAATCAAATCTCGGCAGAAATTACTGCCGCACAGTCTACCGCTGTAATTGAAAATGTAAGCCAGATCACCGACACGCTAAAACACGTGCTCACCATCAATCTTACTACCGACGACAGAAGCCACATGCTAAAAATGGGCGACAAAACGCTAGCCTTTGTACAAAAAGCATTGGAATATGCTTCGCAGAATGAAGCCTTGTGTCCCGTATTTTTATCTTTGCCCGAAGCGAAAAAAGACTATGAGTTGGCGGCAGCATTACAGGCGATCAAACAAAGAGTTTCAGCCCTATTAAGGGCAATAGAAGATGCAGAAATGGTAGCAGGTAGCGAAGCTTACGATGCCGCACTTATCTTTTACAACTCAGTTAAAGGAGCTGCAAGGTCTAATATTGCTGGTTCACAAGTCATAGAAAATGATTTAAAAAATCGCTTTCCTGGAAGAAGGCGAACAACTTTACCTTCTGCATAATTACAAAAAACAAAGGGATCGGATTTTTTCGATCCTTTTTCATGCCTAATGATTGCTGACAATTCCTTTGTTAATGCACTCCTATCCTAAACTCACCTACCAAATTGCCTCCCAAAGGTTTGGCTTTGAAGCTAGGAGTAGCAATTTTGTATGACCACAAGCAAAGTTTTCTTCTCAGAGCAGCAATGTTGCTCCGAAAAGAAGCTTTGTCGGACCTTTGAGACGGAATTTTGTCTAACTATAAGCAAAGTTTCCTTGTTAAAAAAGCAATGTTGCCTCTCGAAGCTGCTCGTTCGATGCTTTTAGAAGCAATAATGCTTGTTAGACAAGCAATTTTCTTGGTAGTGCATCATCTTTACCTGTTTATAAAAAAAAATTGCAGATAGTAAACTAAAGTTCTAGCTTAGGTATTAATTAACGCTCGGGGCTCCTCAAAGATTTTCCGAAAAATTTATTAGAAATAATTAGGTTATGTGATAGCGCAAAGCTATTCTTTTGGGATGGATTGGAGCTATGGCGTGGCGTGTATAAATGAGTTAGGCATTATTATAAAAAATGAAGAAAACCATTCAAAAGCCCGAAAATTGGCCAGATTTTGAAACTCTCTGCAAACAGTTGTGGGGAGAAATTTGGGGTATTCCGATGAAAATAAAAAAGAATGGTAGAAATGGTCAGCCACAAGCAGGTGTAGACGTTTATGGGGTTCCGAAAGAAGAGGAAAATTATTGGGGTATCCAATGTAAAGGAAAAGACGATTATACCAATGCTAAACTGACCAAAAAGGAAATAGACAGAGAAATATCTAAGGCTTATAAATTCAAGCCTGATCTGGCCGTATTCATATTTGCGACAACAATGAATAAGGACTCACCCATTGAAGAATATGTGAGAATTAGAGACCTAGAAAGCAGAAAAAATGGAGGCTTTGAAATACTACTTTTTTGCTGGGAAGATATTGCTGACTTAATTGATGACCATCAGGATACTTATAATTTTTGGGTTGGCAACAAGCAACATAAGACAAAATTTGACTTTGAAGTCTCTTTGAACGATTTTCAAACAGAACATATAATAAGACCGAAGTGTATCCGTACAATAAAAAAATATAGAGTTAGGGAACCCGAAGTAGATCGACTTGACATCGGAACCTCTGCACTACTTGGAAATTTGGATTGGAGCAAAAACCTTTCGTTTGCAAATCCTGCATTTATCTCAATAAGCCAAGGTCGCGTAAATGCAGCTATTTGTTCGTTTGAGATAATTATGGCTAACACAGGAGCTAACGTAATTGAAGATTGGAGGGTTAGGTTCACAGTTGTTGGTGAGCACAAAGAGATAATGGATCAACTTGGAACTGGCCCAATGGGAATGATTGATTTAACTGTTCTTAAATACAAAAGAACGTATGTAGAAAATAATCGAATTTCATATACACCAAAGGATAAGGAACCACTAATTCAAAAAGATAACAGATATTTCGAAGCTTTTATTATTCCAGAATGTAGAGATGATTATACTATCCCTATTGAATGGGAACTGCTTGCTAGGGATTTTAATTCATCAGGGACAGTTTATTTGAAAGTAGAACCAGAGTATGAAGACAAGATAGTTATTGAATATGTTTACTCAGAAGACGATTTAAAAGATGATGAAATCCTCTCTGTTGAAGAAAAGAAAAATTATAAAGATGAAGAATAACAATATCTAAAAGCAGCTACCCAAAAATGGCGGTTCAATGGTTAAATCAAGCTTTGTGCTTCTATCGAAGTTTGTACTTAAATGAAAGTGAATCGCTTAGAAAGCGCCACCTTCGGGTAGTCGCAATACGTTAGCTATAATTGTAAACGACATCAGTACTGAAAAGAAAAAGAAACTTACGAATGACAGATATTTTCAAAGCACTTACAGACTACAATAAATATTTTGAAAGCCAACTTGCACTTTCAGGAACAATATTAGGTTTGATAGTTGCGACAAGTACTTTTATTCTACAAAGCGGATTTACTTCTTTTCAGTATAGCAGGAGCATGTTTGTAAAGTATTATGTTTTACAAAGTAAATTTATTTTTCTGAGCTTAGCTTACAACATATTTTTTTCAATATTTATCCTTTATTTCAACTTTAATCCAAATTATTTATTTATCGCTCATAATCTTTTTGCTTTGGTATTTGCAAAACACTTTTTGGACTTTTACTCTCACAAAGGATATATATTAACACTACACTCAAATAAATACAATCCCCATAAATCTGGCTTGTTGAGATATTTCCGATATGTTAAAAACCTCGGGCCAATATCAAATCTTATTATTTATGGAAGTATTTATTTTATTTTCTTCTATCCTTTGCATTTCAATCAACCATTCAGGCTAAATAATCACCAAGTATATATGACGACTGTAAGTTGTCTTGTTTTTAGCATTATTGTTATTATCAAAATAATTCCTCAATTTTTTGACTTTTCCGAACAAGAATATAAATCTAAAACCAAAAATGAACTTATTGACAATGTTGAAGTTGATTTGACTAAAGAAAATGAAATTCTAAAAGATTTACTAACTAAAAATGGAAGAAAGGAATTTCAACAACATATCAAGACAGACGAGTTTGAAAGTTTATTTATTCATATGCCAAATAACAAGAAGGAAGCATTCTTTGTTATTGACATTCTATTTTTGAACAAAAATATATATGAAATCACGGAGGCAATAGAAAAGTATAGCTATGATTTTTTTATAGAGTTGTCTAATATTCACGTTGACATTAATAACTTTGTGCTGTCATATTTCATAAAAATTGACACGAAAGAAAAGTCAAGAAATTACTTCGTTAGAGCTAGTAGAAATGAAATAGAAGAACTCAAAAAGAAGCACTTAGGACAAAAAGACTTCGTTGCCCAACTAAAAAACAAAGTAATTGACGAACTTTTTAGAAACATATAGACAACTACCACTTAAAAAGGGTTTGCCAAAAGTGGGGCTAAAGTGCTTCGATTGAACATTTCCAGAAGTGTCGGGACAAGTCGTGCAAGGTTTAACAGCAGTAATTCTATTTAACTTTTGTACTAAAAATCCCCGCCCGAACGCAAAGTCCGAAAACGTTAGCAGTATTCCTGAGTGCATATCTAACCAATTCCAATAACAATGACGCTAGAAACACCGATACAAATAGAAATTGTAGGAAATGAAGAAACTGAAACAATCTTGAATTATTATTCAAACTATGAGGCATCTTTCGTTATCCTACACCCTTTTCTGAAGATTAAAGATGGGCATGATCTTAAATTTGAGAGACCAAATAATTGGCCAACGAAAAAACAGATATGTGAAAGCACTATACCTATAGGCTGGTCTAAAATCGTTCAAGACGCAGGCTTAAACGATATAAAAGAACTTGATAGACTGTTAGCATTTCTGCATTGTGCACATCGAAATGCTGACAAAAAAAGTTGGATCAAGTTTATTACTAGCATCAATAGGAATGGATATATTATTTCTCAGGTAGATTGCTTTCCAGAAATCCTAACCAATAGAACCCTAAAAAAATTAAAGGATTTGGGTTATGATGAAGTTTATCATTATTCGGATATAAGTGACACAAAAAAACTATTTAAAGTAGATAATCTCATTGATTCAGAAGAAGCTTTACCTGAACCTCAAACAAGACTATTAACTCCAGACAAAAAAATATTATTTGAAACGGATTTCGACGATAGAGTCACCTATCTTTCATCCGACAAAAAAATTATAGAAGAAATAGTATCAACAGAAGGTTTTGAAGGATTTTATTGCAACAACAATACAAAGCCGTATTGGTCTTATGAGGAATTGACCGGAGAAACAATCGACTGGCAAAGCAAAGAGCGATACATAGACTACTGTTAACAAAGGTTTGGCAAAATTGATGGTTGAGTCATCTTCAACCCGCTCTTCGCGATTTGCAATCGCGAAGCCCTATCGGTGGATTTTCAATCCACATTTAAAGTCAAACTCCCTTAGCACGGATTACAAATCCTTAGATAAGACTTCGGAATTACAAATTCCGAAGAGCAAAACAGTTCACAAAGTAATTCCGAAGAGCAAAAGGATTACAAAATCTTTCTAGAACGACATTTTGAGGGGTTAGCAACTTTATTTATTGCACAAGCTTTTATTAAATAGCCTCGATTGCAGCGTAAATAATTTTTGTTAGTGTCATCCTGAGCTTGTCGAAGGATTGTTTGTTAATAAGCAGATGTTTCGACAAGCTCAACATGACAGGTGTGAATTGCAGTGCTAACAAAAATATTGCAGCGTAAAGCGGGACTATCGGAAATAGCAGCACAAGCTTAGCGCTTCAAAAAAAAATCGGCAATAAAAAATCCCCAACGGCTTTAACACCATTGGGGATTTCAAAAGATCCTTTAAAATCTAATTCTTTCGTTCTACTTCCCTATCCATTTCCGTCATGTTCACATTGGTTGATTGCGAGAAATCACCCAATAAATGGTTATTGAAATAATCGGCTAGACGCCAGAACGTATATTCCGTCATGTCGCCAAAAGCATGGCGCTGACCAGGAACCAAAATGAAATCGAAACGTTTACCTGCTTTAATCAAAGCATTAGCTACTCTAATACTTCCAGCTGGATGCACGTTGTTATCCACATCGCCGTGCATCAATAGCAAATGTCCTTTTAGGTTTTTCGCCAAGTCAGGGTTTTTGTCTATCGAATATTTAAAGGAAGTATCTCCTTTTAAAGAAACCGTTTCTTTTACGCCGTGATGTTTTTCGCTCCACCAACGATTGTAAATGCTATTATCGTGGTTACCTGCATTAGAAACCGCCACCTTAAAGAAATCTGGATAAACTAGCATTGCCGCTGTAGACATGAAACCGCCGCCAGAGTGACCAGTAATGCCCACTTTAGTTGCATCGATGTACGAATATCTATCTGCTAATTGCTCTATGGTAGCTTTTTTATCAGCCAAACCATAATCACGTAAGTTACCGTAACCGTAAGTATGGTACCATTTAGAACGAGCTGGATGACCACCTCTATTTCCTACGGTAACCACTACATAACCCAGTTGTGCTAAACGGTCTGTTCTATCCATGCTCTTGCCAAAAGTTTTGTTTACCGCTTCAGTTTGTGGCCCTGGATACACGTATTCAATTACCGGATATTTCTTAGTTGGGTCGAAATTGAAAGGCTTGTACATTACGCCAAACAAATCGGTGATACCGTCATCAGCTTTTACTTTAAAAGGTTCAGGAAATTTGTAACCAGTAGCCATTAGCAACGATAAATCAGCAGTTTCCAAGTCCATCACTTTGTTTCCACTATTGTCGTACAAAGTAGATTTTGGAACCGTATTTACTCTAGAATAGTTATTTACGAAGTAACGGGCTGCATCGTTCATCACCGCAGCGTGGTCAAAATCTCCGGCGTTCAATAATTTTAAACCAGAACCATCAAAATTAACGCGGTACAAGTGATAGTAGTAAGGGTCTTCCTTTGCTTCTCTACCGTTAGCAGTGAAATAAAGCACTCTTGCTTTTTCATCAATATTTACAATCTCCTCACTATGGAAAGCACCTTTGGTAATCTGATTTTTAAGTTTACCGTTTTCATCGAACAGGTAGAAATGTCCCCAACCATCACGTTCGCTCCAGTGAATTAATTCCTTTCCACCGTTTACCAAACCTGGGCGTTGCACTTCTACATAAGTATTGAAACGTTCTTCTATTATGGGCTTAATCGTTCCACTTTTCACATCAACCACACAAACATCAATACGTTTTAGATCGCGACTGGTGCGGCCCATGTAGAACTTATTATTGTCTCCCAACCAAATCGCAGGGCGGAATTCGTTATCTCTATCTGAATTAAGCGCAGGTTTACTGTAAGTGTTTAAACTTTGATCTTTAAACGCAGAAACATTTAACTTTTTGCCAGTCTTTGCTGCGAAATCGAATAACCAAACTTCATCTTGTGGTGCTTCCGCTTCGCCTGGCATTTGGTATTTGTAGGTTTCTAAAGTTGGCCTAACTGACGCAACACTATTGATTACCCACAAATCCTTCACTTTTCTACTATCCGAACGTTGGATTACAAAATACTTCGCATCTGGCGACCAAAGCACAAAAGCTCTTCTACGTTTCTTATCATTCTTGATGATTTCTTCGTTGTTTTCGCCGCTACCATCGCTACCAAAAGAATAATATTTAACGCCATCTTTGGTCAACTGATGCTCTACAATAGTGCTATCTTCTTCATTTTTCAATGCTTTTTGATAGTTTGCTTTGTCCATCCAAAACAAATTGTAGTTGCGGGTAAAAATAATTGCAGAAGAATCTGGCGCTACAGCTCCCCAAGCTGGTTTCGCTTTTGCTTTTTTATAATCTTTAATTTCGATTAACTTTTGTCCGGCTAACTCATACTGAAATTTGAAGATTTTCTTCTGCATCGAATCTGCAGCTTTTTTATCTTTTCTATCGGGCCTTAGCTCATCAATAGAACTTTTAATTTCAAACGTGATGTTTTTCTCATCATCACTAAACTTCAAGTTCTCGATGGGCAAATGCTGACCATCAAAAGGATCGCGAATAATTAAAGTGATTTCTGCCGCCAGTTTTGCGGGGTCGAAAAGCACTTTTTTACTTCTGGCAGACGGATCTACCATGTACCAGTTTTTGCCACTTGGCGTTTCATATTCGTACCAAAAACGATTGCTCTGTTTCAACCAATGTGGATCTACAGAAGTAGAGTAAATCATCTTCTTGAGCTTACTTGGAGAAAACCTAGCTGCTTGTTGATAATTGGCTTTTTGTGGTGCTTGAACAGTTTCTGTAGTGGTTATTGTTTTAGTTTGCGCAAAAACAGTTCCTCCAGAAAGTAAGCCCAACAAAGAAAAAAAGTAAATTTTCTTCATGCTTTATAAGTTAGTTAAGTATTGGATTTTTGATGGAGCTAAATTAAACCAAAAAAGAATTTTTGCTGCCGATTTTCTGTAATAATTGAGTGAGTTTGATTTAGAACCTGTTTAGTAAAAATTTAGCCACAGATACACAGATGAAATACGCATAAGAATTATAGGAAACTATTTTTCTATTGAATTGAAACCCATTATTTGATGATGACATTTCAGTTAAAAGTGATAAAATCTGTGCATCTGTGGCTAACCACACAACAGATAAAACAATTATTTTTTCAACACCATTATCACATATCATCTTATTGTTTAGTTTTGCTTCATATAAAGTATTTTATGAAACGTTTTTTCTTCCCTTTAATCGCAATGGCGCTAATTTATGGTGCTGGATGTCAATCTAAATCTCAACCTTCGTCATCTGCAGATGCAAAAGATAGTGTTACCAATACCAGTGAAGTAGTCCAAGCTGATAATCAAGCTGCTCCAATTGACACTAAAAACATTAAAGTAGCTGATGCAAAGACAATATTAGCCAGACCTCAGGTTCCTATTTTATGTTACCACCAAGTGCGTAACTGGAGATCTACCGATGGGGCAATGGGAAAAGATTACACCGTAGAAATACAAAACTTTAAAGACCAAATGAAAATGTTATCAGACAGTGGTTACCATACCATTTTGCCTGACCAACTTTACGCATATCTGAACGAAGGCAAGCCACTACCTAAAAAGCCTATCATGTTAACTTTTGACGATACGGTTTTAGACCAGTTCACGGTGGTTAATCCAACCTTAAAAAAATACGGTTATAAAGCAGCTTATTTTGTAATGACGGTTTCGATCGGCAAAAAAGGGAAATTTGTGAACTACATGAGTTCAGAGCAAATTAAGCAACTTTCTGACGAAGGCAATACCATTGGTAGCCATACTTATGACCATAAAAACTTTAAAAAATATACAGGTAAAGATTGGGAAGAGCAATTAGACAAGCCAACTAAAAAATTGGAAGAAATTACTGGTAAAAAGATGGAGTATTTTGCTTACCCATTTGGTTTATGGAATAAGGAAGGTTTTCCAGAGTTGAAAAAAAGAGGCTTTAAAATGGCTTTCGCTTTGGCCGACAAACGTGATGAAAACGACCCTTTGATGTGCGTTAGAAGAATTATTGCTAGCGGACATTGGAGTCCTAAAACACTACACAACAACATTGTGAAGAGTTTCTAAAGTTATTTCATGAAAAGAATTTTACTTGGGGCATTCTTATGCCCCTTTATATTTTCAGCTTGCCAGTCTACCTCTGGAGATACCAACCATACAGTTACCAAAACTGATACCGTTTTAAAAGAACAAGTTAAGGCTGAAGAAGACAGCAAACCAGCAGATGCAGCAACCATATTAGCCAGAAAAGAAGTTCCGGTATTGTGTTATCATCAAATTAGAGACTGGTTACCTAGCGACGGGAAACGAGCAAAAGACGATATCATTTCTCCCGCAAAATTTAAGGAGCATGTGAAGATGTTGGCAGATAGTGGCTATAACTCTATTTTACCAGATCAATTATATGATTATTTGGTTTATGGAAAATCGTTACCTGAAAAGCCGATCATGTTTACTTTTGACGATACTGATTTAGACCAATTTACGGTTGCCTATCCAACGTTAAAACAATACGGTTTTAAAGGAGTTTATTTCATCATGACGGTTTCTATTGGGAAAAAAGGCAGGATTGCTTACATGAATGCGCAGCAAATCAAAGAGCTTTCTGATAACGGAAACGTGATTGCAAGCCACACTTACGACCATAAGAATTTTTCTAAATTCACCGAAGAAGACTGGAAAACCCAGATTGACGAGCCTACACAAAAGCTGGAGAGAATTACTGGTAAAAAGGTTGAATATTTCGCTTATCCGTATGGTGTATTTAAGGCTAGCTTACTGCCTAAATTAAAAGAACATGGCTTTAAAGCTGCCTTCATTTTATCTACTAAGAGAGATGAAAACTATCCGCTTTATACCATTAGAAGAATTATCGATCCAGGAAATTATACGGCAAGAAACCTGATGCATAGTATTAAAAAGAGTTTTAAGTAATATTTTCTATTAAGTAATCCTTTCCGTTAAAATCAAACTGATCGCCTACAGCTTTGCCTATAAGTAGCTTACCAATTGGCGAAACTGCGGAAATAGCAAAGTACGTTTTCCCTTCTAACAACAACTGCCCCGCACTGATACCGATATAGAAACTGCCATTATTGGTAATTACCAAACTTCCGCTTCTAATATTGGTCGTCTCACGAATATCTGCTAGCGATTGTAATACTGCTCTTTGTTGCTGTGCATCAGCTAGCAATTGCTTATTACGGTTGATATCTTGCTGCGCCATTTCACGACTAGTTTCAAACTTATCGCCTGCACTACTTTTGGTGTCATCGTTACTAGCTTCCTGCGCTTGTCGAAGTGCTTCGGTAGCGGTATTAATTCGTTGCTCTACAAAATCTAAGCAAAGCTGATATAGTTGGGTCTTCAATGATTAATGGTTAGTTGTTAATGAGATAAATGGTTAATTGTTTAACTGGTCAATTGTTGATGGATGATAGTTGATTGTGAATAATCTAAGCCCTAAATTCCTAGCCACTAAAACCTAATTCCTAAAAACTGATACCTGCCCCCTACTTCTCTATCCACTTCACTTTCTCTGCAATCGGCGTACGGTTGGCTGGTCTAGATTCTGCATTGTGATAGCCCATGTAAAACAGACCGTAGCATTTTTCATTTTCGCCCAAAGCCAAGAAATCTCCTAAATGGTCTATTAGTGGAGGTGAACTCCAATAAGCCCCAACATTCAGTGCTTCGGCAGTTAAAGCCATATTTTGTACGGCACAACCCACGGCAGCAATTTCTTCCCAATTTGGCACTTTATCTTCGTGAAACTGAATATTGATAGCGATGATGACATCTGCCTGCGAAGTCTTCTGACCAAAACTATCATACTTTTTCTGTAAGAACTTTTCAGCAGGAACAACTCTTTTGTAAATATCACCTAGTTCTGCACCTAACTTCGCTTTGCCTTCTTTTCTGATTACCGTAAAACGCCAAGGCTGGGTTAATTTATGTGTAGGTGCATAGTTCGCACTTTCTAAGATTTGCTCAATAACATCAGTAGGAATTTCTTCCTTAGTATAACTTTCAGGGAAAATACTTCTTCTGTTTTTTATAATTTCTGATAGGATTTCTGCTTTATTACTCATATCCCAAAAGTAAGATTTAAGTGCGATTTTAATGTTTAATGCTTGTCAAATTGAAACTTCATTAGTTTGCTTAAAATATTTATCGTTTATCAATAAATATTTATTTATAATTGCAATATAGTTTATCAGTATTATGAAAACAGAAGCATCAAATAGAACTACTATTCTAACGATAATGAACATTTTGTTCTGGATTGTTTTTATTGGTCTCTGCATCAAAACAGGCACCATTGTTTTTTCTTTTCTAGTCGGCTTATTTCGAGGTTCGATAGCGACAGAAAATCTTTACTTAGAGTTAAACATTTCAGAATTATATAGTTTAGGGCTATTTCATTATCTAAATATCGGATTGATGCTGATTATAATTTTTGGATTAAAGACCTACATGGCTTACCTAGCAGTTAAAATCTCGATGAAATTTAACTTGCAACAGCCATTTAGCAAAACCATTAGCAAGTGGGTAGAGCAAATCAGTCATTTTGCGTTAATGATCGGGGTAATTCAAATTTGCGCACAATCGTATTATAAGCAATTGATAAAAGAGGGCTTATCCATAACTAACGTCTCAGGATATTTTGGTTACGGTGGTGAGTTTCTGTTTTTAGCGGGAATTATTTTTATCATTGCACAGGTTTTTAAAAGAGGTTTGGAAATCCAATCAGAAAATGAGCTAACGATATAATTATGCCCATAATAGTAAATTTAGATGTGATGATGGCTAAACGCAAGATGTCGTTAAACGAACTTTCGCAAAAGGTAGATTTAACGTTATCTAATCTATCGATTTTAAAAACTGGCAAGGCAAAAGCTATCCGTTTCAGCACTTTGGAGGCTATCTGTAAAGTATTAGATTGTCAGCCGGCAGATATTTTAGAATTCGTAGAAGATTAAGCCTTCAACTGTTTTCTAATCTGTTTCACTTTCGCAAAAAAGGCAATACTTTCCTTATCCACTAGGTAATCCATAGTCTGCAGCAGTTCTTCTTTTATCCAAGGATGTTTCACCGAAAAATTAGCCAAGATATTTAAACAATGTGATTTAATGGCTACCGGTACGTTTTCGTCGATTAACCAAGCGAAAGTAGTTTCTACCAATTCCTCAGTACTATATTCCTGTAAAATCTTTTTAATTTCTTGTGGTGCATTCTTCTTGCTAAGCAGCGCCAATATTTTACCAAAATGCCTACGTGCTGAAAGATTGTTCTGCGAAGAAAATCTAGCTAAGAAATAATCGGCATGTGCCGCAAATCCCTTTTGATCATTAATGTAAACATTTTCTAAAATCCACGCTGCCCTAAAAGCTATCTTTTCTTCTGGATGAAAAGTTAAATCAATAATATCTTTTACTGCATTAGCTTGCTTTGTAGCTATTTGAGCAAGTAAATCCACCTTGGTCTTCGACAATGTAGTTTTGATGTCTTCGATGAGCTGTTCTTTCATACTATCATCGAAATTAACGATTTATTTCAACTAAAAAATAAAATGGAAACCACATAGACACATAGAAATAGCTATGTATCTATGTGGTTGTAAAGAAAAGCAAGTTTCGGATTTTTAATACGTGCTACTCTCACCATATTTGTATAAATTTAAAGCTGATGAACACGCAAGAGGAAGTAAATTACGAAAGGATTGCCAAGGCTATCGATTATATCAAGACACATTTCAAAAGTCAGCCTAATTTAGATGAAGTGGCCGAAAAAGTGAATCTAAGCCCCTTTCATTTCCAAAGGTTATTTACGGAATGGGCAGGAACGAGTCCGAAGAAATTCTTGCAATATGTTAGTGTAAACCATGCCAAAAGATTACTACAAACTGAACAAGCCAACTTATTTGATGTTGCTTTTGAAACTGGACTCTCGGGAACTAGCAGGCTACACGATTTGTTTGTGAATATTGAAGGAATGACGCCTGCCGAATACAAAAACGGTGGCAGCGAACTCACCATTAACTACAGCTTTTCAGAGACACATTTTGGTTCGTTGCTAACTGCGTCAACCGAGAAAGGCGTTTGCTATATGGCTTTTCATGAGGATGAACAAATGGCTTTAACTTTGCTAAAAGCGAAATTTCCAAATGCGAGCTATGTGGAAAAATTAGATGTGTTACAACAAAATGCTCTATTTATCTTTCAAAACGATTGGTCAAAATTAAAGGATGTTAAACTGCATTTGAAAGGTACAGATTTTCAACTGAAGGTTTGGGAAGCTTTGCTAAAAATACCTATGGGCAAACTCTCAACCTATGGAAAACTAGCTAATGAACTAGGAAATCCGAATGCTTCTAGAGCAGTTGGAACAGCTATTGGTAGCAACCCTATTGCTTTTTTAATTCCTTGTCACAGGGTAATACAATCTAGCGGAACTTTTGGAGGTTACATGTGGGGCAATACGAGAAAAACTGCGATTATTGGCTGGGAACAAGCTTTTGTTAGGGATTAGGTGTTAGGATTTAGGAACTAGTTACTAGTTGGTCGAAGTATTTTAGTAAATTTAATCTTACGAAAACTACTACCTATGGCTATCAAATGTTTCGAAGATGTTATTGCTTGGCGAAAAGCTCAAGATATCGCAATAGTTATCTACAAAGAATTTAAAAACAATAAGGATTGGGATTTTAGAAGCCAAATATGTAGGGCTGCAGTATCGATTTCCAACAACATTGCTGAAGGTTTTGATCGAGGAACTAAACCTGAATTTAGACGCTTTTTATATATCGCGTTGGCATCAAATAGCGAGGTCAGGTCAATGTTACATTTAGCACTACGACTTGGCTATATTAATGAAGCTATTTTCAAAAAAATAGTAATACAATCTGAAGAGGTTGCGAAAATAATTAGCGGCCTAATCAAATCACTAATACCTAAATCCTAATACCTAGCCACTAATTAATGACCTTATTTTCAAACGAGTATTCTCCAGATAACAATCTTCTGCCAAAACAAGGAACAGTTAACTACTATGGCAAAATATTTAGTAGAACTGAAGCAGATTTTTATTATGAACGTCTGTTAAACGAAATCGCTTGGGAAAACGATCAGGCAGTAATTTTTGGAAAGCTTATTATTACTAAACGAAAAGTAGCTTGGTACGGCGAAAAGCCATTCGAATACACTTACTCCAACATTACAAAAACAGCCCTACCTTGGACTGAAGAATTGCTATCATTGAAGCAAAAAGCTGAAGAACTTTCGGGAGAAACCTTCAACTCCTGCTTATTAAACCTATATCATAACGGAGATGAAGGTATGGCTTGGCATAGTGATGGCGAAAAAGATTTAAAAAAGAACGGAGCCATTGCTTCTTTAAGTTTTGGCGCAGAACGTAAGTTTGCCTTTAAACACAAAGTGGATAAAACTACCGTATCTTTAAATCTAGCACACGGCAGTTTGCTTATCATGAAGGACACCACGCAAACCCACTGGCTTCATCGTCTCCCTCCTACCAAATTGGTTTCCAAACCTAGAATAAATTTAACTTTTAGAACAATAGTTCGATAAACACTAATACCTAATTACTGACACCTGACTACTGAAAGCTGACCACTAATTAACCGTGCTTCTTCTGCTTGTTCATTTTTGCCTTTTCACCACTACTAAAGTTAGTTGTTTTTGCATTACTCTCCTTTTTAGGTTGAAAAGCAGCATTTCTAAAAGCTTCTTCTTCGGCCTGTTGGCGTTCTAATTCTTTAGCATGCTTACTTTTCTGTTTCGTAGTTTTGCTTAAATCTTCAATTAGTAAATCTTCTGGCAATTCTGCTTCTTCTAATTTCTGGCCAATAGTTTGTTCTATCTTCTTCAACTGAGGCAACTCCAAATCAGTAATAAAATTAAGCGCTACTAAATCTACATCATCAGTTTTCATTACCCTGTTAATGTAAAGCATTTTATCTTCTGGCAACTCAAAATGTATAACGAATGGAATATCCGTCAATTTCTCCTCTTCAAAATTTTCGTTAGCTATAATTAATACGCGGGCTTTATCGTGAACTTTGAAAACTTCTAAACTGTCGTAACCTGCTTCATCGAAAAACAACGGTTTGTAGACAAAAATATCCTCGGCTTTGCCATCAAATAAATCTCTAGACAGCGTTTGTGCAGTTAAACGGGTATTCACAAAAACTACTACCTTATCAAATACTTCGGTATCGCTTAAAAGCAAATTCAACAAATTGAGTTTGGTGCGAAAATTAGGTACTTGATAAATTAGCTGCTGGTAAGTTTCAACCGCTATCTCTGAAAGTTCTTCGACTTCAATGGTTGCAGGCAGATACATAAAACCATCAATCATATGGTTCAGTTTCTCGTGCATTACTTCGGTAAATATCAAATGCTGACACTTTTGAATACTTCTAGCCAACTCGTTAATTGGTAATTGAAATCCTTTTTTCACCATATCAGCGGCATCGTCTACCACCATTACTTGGATTTTATTGGTGTTTAAGCCTAATTTTAGGTAAATAGCCCTAGCTCTAGATGGAATGGCAACTACAATATCTACTCCATCAGTTAAGTCTTCTACTTGTTTATCAATGGGTTCATCAGCATGAATACCAACAATTCTAAAGGTGTCGTTTCTGTTTAAAAGGTTGAATGCTTCCAAAACTTCGAACACTTTTTCTTTGGTTGGCACCAAAATTAAAGCTCTAGGAGCATCGCCTCCACCAATTTTTAAACGCATTAAAGTAGCCAAAACGTAGGTGGTCGTTTTACCACTTCCCTCTGGGCCAATGGCAATTACATCTTGTCCACCTAAAATTCTAGACATGGTTTTTAACTGAATTTCCTTTGCCGACAAATGACCTAAGGAATTCATGGCAGCGATTAGTGGCTTACTTAACTTTAATTGTTCTAACGACACGTTTTGATTTTTTATTGAAAGGGCAAATTTAAGTAAATAAAAAAGAATAGGTTAATTTTAAAATCTTTGTAGCGTTTTATTGCAACAAAACGTATAGTCAGTAAAAAATAAACTAAAAATGGAGCACATGTTAAACATGTTGCCAAATAATATCAAGAGGCCAATAGAAGAAACGAATGCCAGACAACGAGAGCCTAATTAAGCTCATTGCTTCTTGTAAAAAAGGTGATTTACGCCAGCAGGAATTGTTATACAAACAGTTCTATGGCTACGCTTTGGGTATTTGTATTCGTTATTTGGGAAATAGAGATGATGCTTTAGAAGCGGCAAATGATAGTTTTATCAAAGTTTTTAAATCTATCGGCAGTTTTAATGAGGAGAATGATTTTAAGCCTTGGTTCAGAAAGATTCTGGTTAATACTTCTTTAGATTATAAACGAAGAAATATGCGTTTTAGCGAAGCAATTGAGCTAACCGATACTGTTCCGCAAACTATACACACCTCTGTTATTGATAAACTTAGCGCTCAAGATATTTTGGCACTAATGAAAAATCTAAATGAAATGCAAAGAACGGTTTTCAACTTATACGAAATTGACGGCTACTCGCATAAAGAAATAGGAAGCATGCTAAATATTCCCGACAGTTCGTCTAGAACTTATTTAACTCGGGCTAAACAAGCTTTGCAACAATTATTAACTACCCACTCCATATACACAAAATAGTATGAAAATGAGTGACGAAGAATTAGTACAGCAAATAAATTCTGTTTTCGACGACTATGATGATGGTTTAGGAGAACAGGGCTGGACTGAGCTACGCAAAAAATATCCTGAAAAGGAAAACAAAAAGCTACCAATTTGGTGGTTAACGGGAATTGCTGCAACCTTACTTGTAGTTGTTGGTTTGTATTTCAGCAATGCTTTTGATGCAGAAAAAGTGATTTTAAGGGCTAACCATACACCTAAAGAGAGTGTTTTGCCCAACAATAGCATTAATAGGACAGAAAGTGCTTCAACTACAGCAATAGACTCTATCGCATCTGAAATAAATCCTTTTCTCAAAAATTTACAAAAGCAAAGTAGTAAATCAAAGCATGTAGCGGAAAATGCCAAGTATGAGGTTGCACAAAGCAATCCTACAAATTTGGTAAAAGAAGTTAATCCAATTTTTTCAAATTCGATTACCGAACAATTAAAGCCTTCAAATACAATTGAAAATATCAATACAGTAATAGCTTCAACTAAAACAGACGAAAAAGTTATTGCAAATGCAGGAATGGAAACAGCTAAAGAGGTGATTGAAAAACCATCGAAACCAAAATTATCTACTGAGGATTTCCTTAAAGAACAGAGTAAAATAATAGCCAATAACGAAACTAAAAGCATGAAGAAAAACAGTTCTTCAACAACCACTTTAGATGTATTTACGGGAACCTTCTTTAATTACCATGATGATAATGAAGCTAAGTTAAGTGCTGGAATAGGCTTAAACGCCAATATAAAAATCGCTAAAAATTTAGTTTTAAGCTTAGGTGCTGGTATTAGTCAGAACAAAGTTAGCTACGAAAATAAAGTACCAGTAGAAGTATCACAAGCTATGTTTTCTTCGAGAGAGGGAGCCATGAACATGGCACCTTCAAACGGTGTTTATTCGGTTACGGCTACGAATGACGTTAATTTTAATGGGCAACTTCTGAGCATAGATTTACCGATGGTGGTTAAGTTCTTCCCTTCTAAAAAGCAGGATTTCTACATTTCTACAGGCATCAACTCAAGTTCCTACATCACTCAGAAATACACTTACAACTATAACTGGAGTAACTTTGGCGTAAAAAACGGGGAAGCACAAGTTCAGCAAGAAACAGAGAAAAGTAGTTTAAAGGGCTTTGATTTTGCAAACAGTGCTATCATCGCCATCGGTATCAATCAAAATATAGGTAAAAACGTACTCATTTTTGAGCCTTATTACAAGCCTGCCTTAAGCACCATGGGTGATAAAAACTTAAGAATTAGTTCTGCTGGACTTAACCTTAAATTTAACTTTAATGGCAACTCAAAAAAATAATCAGCTATGAAAAACCTATTTCTTTTAATCTTATCGATTATTGTTTTAGCAATATTTTCATGTAAAAAAGAAAGCTATTCTAGTGCTACCGTAATTAGAGATTGTACAGGAACTTATCTTCGGGTTTTAGACAAAGATTATCACGTATGTAATATAGAAAAAACAGCTCCCTTTGAAAACGAGCAAAAAGTGCTAGCTAATTTCAACCTGATTAAAGAATGTAAAAATGAGACTTTAGTTGCATCGACATGCTTGATGCTACACGTTAACGAAGGTCTGATCAATATAATTGACATCAAAAAGTTGTGAGATTAATTCATTCGTTTTATACTATAAAAACTTAAATTACCGTTTAGGGGAAAGAAAACCAGCTTAGTTTTCTAAAAACAATCAGTGCAAACTACTTGTTACAAAAAGGTATTTGCACCCAACCATTTTTTATAATCAATCAAAAACCTTAAACATGAAAAAAATTCTTATTCTTCTTTTAGTATCTTCTGTATTCTTTGTATCTGGCTGTTCTAAAGATTTTCTTAGTGTAGATGCTATTGTCGAAAAAAATTGTACTGGAACTTATTTAAAAATCGACACCAAGTTTAGCTATGTATGTAATTCAGATATTCTGGCATCTTATGCAAACGGTCAGTCGGTAAGCGTTTCTTATAAGGCTTTAGAAGGCTGTAGTTCTATAGGTACTGCTGTCTGCGCCGCTGCATTTAATTATGACGGCATTATAGAAATTAACGAAATATTGAAGCGCTAATTAATTCTTTGCTTTAAAATTTTTGATACAAAAAGTTAAAGTCATTTTCAATATGTAAGTTTATATCATCAATTAAACTTACATATTGAAAATGAAAAAAGTTATACTTAACCTATTATTTGCAGGTTTAGGTGGTAGTGTATTAGCACAAGATGCCGTTACCTACCAAACTCCTCCAAAAATAATGGCAGATTTGCTGTTGGCAAAGCCTACTCCAGGTGTTAGCATAGATAGCAAAGCAGAATGGATTCTATTTAGCGATCGCAATCCATATCCTTCTATTGAAGAATTGGCGATGCCTGAGTACAAACTTGCAGGCATGCGTATCAACCCTAACAACTACTCGCCTAGCAGACAAACCTACGTGAATAGCTTTAGCCTAAAAAACATCAAAACTGGTAAAACTAGTGCTATCACAGGTTTGCCTACCACTTTGTATGCTGGAAATGTACGTTGGAATCCTAGCGAGACCAAAATCGCATTTACACAAACTGCACAAGATAGAATCGATTTATATGTGATTGACGTGGCTACCTCAAAAGCTACTAAAATAAACAAGCAACCGTTAAATGCAATTTTAGGTTCGAGCATTGTATGGGTTGATGATGCAACTTTGATTTACCAAGTAGCTACCAAACCTGCAAGTGCAGCACCAAAACGTCCTTTGGCGCCTAAAGGTCCTACCGTGCAAGAAAACTTAGGTAAAGTAGCTCCGAGTGCTACTATCCAAGATTTAATCAAGTCGCCTTATGATGAGCAGTTGTTCGAGTTTTTTGCAACTTCACAATTGGTTCAAAACAAAAGCGGTGTAGAAACCCCGATTGGCACACCAGCAATTTACAGTACTGTCAACTTATCTCCAGATAAAAACTACTTAATGGTACGTACCATTAAAAAACCTTTCTCGTATTTAGTTGCTTCTTATGGCTTTCCTTCTACGGTAAAAGTAATCGATAGAGCAGGGAAAACCGTAAAAGTGTTAGCAGAACTACCTTCAACAGAAGTTCGTCCATCTGGCTATGACAACGTACAAAACGTTCCTCGTGGCTTCGATTGGAGAGACGATGAAGCAGCGACTGTAGTTTGGGCACAACCATTAGATAGTGGTTTAATTAAGAAGAATGTAGAATTCCACGATGGTGTTTACGAATTAAAAGCTCCATTTACTGGTGCAAGCAAAGAACTTTTCAAAACTAAAACCCGTTACGCAGGTACTAGCTGGGGAAATGCGAACCTAGCTTTAGTCAGAGAAATGTCTAGAGCTAAACAAAGCAGCAAAATAAGCAGGTTTAATCCTTCTACAGGTGCTTTAGAAACGCTTTATGAATTAAATACTACCGATGCTTACAACAACCCAGGCTCTCCAGTTACCGAGAAAAACAAGTTCGGTCGACAAGTGATTTTAACTACCGACAATGGCACTAAACTATTGTTAAACAATACTACAGGTGCTTCTCCAAAGGGAGATTTACCTTTCATCGCTAAATTTGACTTAGCTACTAAAAAATCTGAAATTTTGTGGCGTTGTCAAGAAGGAACTTTTGAAGTGGTAACCGATGTTTTAGACCCTCAAAAATTAGTGTTATTAACTCGTAGAGAAAGTAAAACTGAAGTTCCGAACTACTTCGTTAAAAACTTAGTACTTCGCGTGGCGGATAGACAAATCACCAACTTCACTAACCCATACACCGCATTAGATGGTGTAACGAAACAAAAAATCACTTATAAACGTGCCGATGGTGTAGATTTAACAGGTGATTTATATCTTCCAAAAGGATACAACAAAGATAAAGACGGACCATTGCCAACTTTAATTTGGGCTTATCCTCGTGAGTTTAACTCGGCAAGCGATGCTGCTCAAATTAGAGGTTCCGAGAACAAATTCATCACTATCAGTTCAGGCGGACCTGTTTTCTATGTAACACAAGGTTATGCTGTTTTAGATAATGCAGAGATGCCAATTGTTGCCAAAGAAGGTAAACGTCCTAATGACTCGTTTGTGGAGCAGTTAAAATTAAATGCTGATGCTGCTATCAATAAATTGAGCGAAATGAGGGTTGGAGATAGAAACCGTATGGCAGTTGGCGGACACAGTTACGGTGCTTTTATGACAGCAAATTTATTAGCACACACTAATTTGTTCAAAGCTGGTATCGCTCGTAGTGGTGCCTACAACAGAACTTTAACACCATTTGGTTTCCAAAACGAAGACCGTACGTATTGGCAAGCTCCACAGTTGTATTACGAGATGAGTCCTTTCAGTTATGCTGATAAAATCAAGACGCCTATCCTATTAATCCACGGTGAAATGGACGACAACCAAGGTACATTCCCTATCAATAGCGAACGCTTGTTCAATGCTGTTAAAGGTCATGGTGGCACAACTCGTTTTGTATATTTACCTTACGAGGCGCATGGATACAGAGCTAAAGAAAACATCTTACACATGATTTGGGAAACCAACAAATGGTTAGATACTTATGTTAAAAATGCTAAACCGACAGCAGCTAAATAGATATGTGCACTGAAATGTGAGATATAAGACATTTCGTATTAAAACATCCGATGGATTTAGTTATTCATCGGATGTTTTTTTTGAAAATTAGCAGCACTTCTCCGTCGATTAAGCTAGCTTGCTTTCTGCCAATCAAGTTTAAAAAACAGTATTCCTTTTGAGCAATTGCAGTAAGACAAATTCACATAAAAAGTCTTACCTTAATCTCTAAATTAACCAATAATGAACCGCTTATTTAAAACCATCACATTTTTAGTGTTAATCAGCTGCTTTGCGTTAACAGCGCAAGCACAAAAACCCAAGTTCAAGGTAATTGCTTTTTTTACTGGTAAGAATGATATGGCGCACATCAGCTTTGTAAAAGAAGCGAATGATTGGTTCCCAAAAATAGCAAAGCAACATCATTTTAGTTACGATACAACAAGCAATTGGACAAATCTTAATGCAGATTTCCTTTCCAAATATCAAATCGTTTTATTTCTTGATACTAGACCAGAAAAAGAAGAACAGCGTGTTGCCTTTCAAAAATACATGAAAAGCGGAGGAGCTTGGATGGGATTCCATTTTTCGGCCTTTGCACTTACACCATCTTCTTTTGCTCAAAATTGGGATTGGTACCACAATGAGTTTTTAGGTTCTGGACAATATAGCGGCAATACTTGGCGACCCACATCAGCTATATTAAGCGTAAATCAAAAACATCCAGCCACTAAAAATTTGCCTAAAACATTTAAATCGCAACCCAACGAATGGTATAAGTGGGAAAAAGACTTGCGAAAAAATCCTGACATCAATGTTTTATTGAGTATTGATCCATCAAGTTTTCCCTTAGGAACTGGTCCCAAAGCTCACGAAATTTGGTTACAGGGAGATTATCCAGTAGTTTGGAGTAATAAAAAATACAAGATGATTTACGTAAATATGGGACACAACGATATGGATTATGAACGCAAACATGATCAAGAAATCACAGCACTTTCTAAAACTTTTGAAAACGAAACTCAAAACCAAATGATTATAGACGGATTACTATGGCTAGGAAGTGCTAAAAAGTAGTTTGTTGGTTATTCTAATTCAAAGAAACCTATCTTTGCTACATTATGGACAAGATATTCGAAGTAATTAGGGCAAGCCGCAAAGCTTTATTAAGTTTAGTTGAAAATTTGAGCACCGAACAAATGAACAAAATTCCTGCTGGTTTTAACAACAACCTAGCTTGGCAAATAGGACATTTAGTCGTAAGTCAGCAGATTTTATGCTACAAATTATCGAATAACGAATTAGTAATTGATTCAACCTTAGTTGATAAATATAGGAATGGCTCTAAGCCTGAGCGTTTCATTTCGGCAGAAGAAATTGAACAATTAAAAAGATATCTACTAGACAATATCGACCAATTGGAAAAAGATTTAACCACAGATAAATTCAACAACTACACACCTTATACCATTAGTACTTATAAAGGCTATACACTGGAAAAAATTGAAGATGCTATTAAATTCATTGTTTCTCACGATGGTTTGCATTACGGCTGTAGTTTAATGATGAAGAAACTCGTTTAATTTTTGATGCGGTATTTTTTCCACATTGGCTACAATGGCCACACTTATAACGGTTGGCAGCGCAATCCAAAAGCACATAGTGTGCAAGAAACTATCGAAGAAAAGCTGAGCAATATTTTCAAAACCCAAATTGACATTAATGGCTGCGGACGTACGGATACGAGTGTACATGCAAGTCAGTATTTTTTCCACGTTGATATTGAGCGAGAAATAGATTTCGACTTATTCTTTATCCTGAATAGAATTTTGCCTCATAATATTGCGGTGTTCGATATCATCCCTATGGATGGGAAACAACATGCCCGTTTTGATGCCGTGCAACGCAAATACGACTACTATTTTCATACTTATAAAAATCCGTTTCTAGGTCAGCTGAGTTCTTACTACAATGTGAAAGACCTCAATCTTCGAGAGATGAAAAAAGCTGTTGAATTACTCCCAAAATATAAGGATTACAGGGCATTTTGCACCAAACCAGACAAAAACGAACACACTATTTGCAATGTAATGGAGGCCAAGCTCTATACTTCCGCAAACGAACAACATTTCCGTTTTCATATTTCTTCCAATCGGTTTTTGGGTAAAATGATAAGAATTTTAATGGGGAATCTTTTAAAAATTGGAAAAAATGAGTTCACAGTAGAACAATTTGAACATCGTCTTTCTTCGAGAGAAATTCCTGCAATATTTGAGATTGCATTACCTACTGGATTATATCTTTCTAAAGTGACTTACCCTTATCTAAATTTAGAGCCCAGAACAGAATTTAACAACTTCGCCAAGAGCGATTGGATAGAGATTTAAGGAGATATGCTTAGAACATTCTCAGCTTTTCATTTGTTAGTATAAAAAACTACAACAATGAATATTACAGGAAATACAAAAGGTGGCAAAGACAATAAAAAGACAGATAAAAATATCAAGCCTTTAAATTCAGTTAAGGATGAAATTGAGGATGGCAAAATTAAGCCAGTTAAAAATAGTAATCCGGCAAAGGAACGAGAACAGGCAGAACAACCCGTTCATTCAGTAAAAAAAGCACCCAAAGAATAGTGACTTTACTCAAAAAATAAATTTCCTTATATTAGACTATAAAGCCTAATATTTTTATTAATGGAGTTCAAAAAAAAATCCAATCTATTTTATTTTAATACCATATTTTTTTGTGGCTTGCTTCTATTTTGCCTGCCAATAAAAGCGCAAAAAACAGATACTTCTATTAAAAACAATGATTTAAACGAAGCCGTTTTAATTAAAGAATTACAGCAGACCAATATAGATTCCTTAGTAAAGCTCAAATTACAACAAGAATTAAAAGACGCAGTTGGAAATACAAAAAAAACAGCTGAACTAGAGGCTACACTTAGAAGAATAGAAAAACAAGATTCGCTTCGAAAAGTTGCACAGCTACAGGAAATTGCATCGTTAAAGAAAACCACAAAGGGTTTTCCTGTGGTGTTAAACGTAGACACCCTTTTTTATGTTTATACCAGAACTGGTTCTTTCGATGCCAAAGAAAGGGCTCAGGCTATATCGGAAAAAATTAAAAGAATTTACGAGGATGCCTTTTATTATCCAGATTCATTACGCATCAACTCTTTAAATGATAATCATGACATCATTTATAAGAAAAACCTAATTGTTTTAACAGTCGCTAATCTAGATGGGCTTTGGTTTGGAAAAACAAACATTGTACTAGCCAAAGATTACCTAAAAACCATTAAAAAAAGCGTAGCTGAAGAAAGACAATCGCATAGTTTGATCAATTGGCTAAAACGGATAGGTCTTTCGTTATTGATTATTCTAGTCCTTTTTTGCTTCATTAAAATCGTTAATTACTTATTTAGAAAAACAGCTAATTACATTGTTCATCATAAAGCTTTATTTGAAAACGGATTAAGGATTAAAAAGACACAAATACTAACTGCTACATACCTAGAAGGTATATTTCTCAGAATTAACAGCATAGTAAAAATAATAGTTATTGTACTTATTATTTACCTATCGTTGCCGTTGCTATTTAGCATTTTTCCTGAAACAGAAGGTTGGACTAATACGCTATTAAATTGGATTCTAAGTCCTCTTAGAACTGCAGGAGCTGCAATAGTTAATTACCTGCCAGATTTATTTACCGTAATTGTTGTCTATTTCATTTTCAAATATATTTTAAAAGCTATCAGATTTTTCTTTCGAGAAATTAGGATAGGTAACGTCAAAATAAGGGGCTTTCATCAAGATTGGGCAATGCCTACTTTCAATATATTGAAGGTTATTTTGTATGCTTTTATGTTGGTGATTATATTTCCATATCTACCTGGCTCCAGTTCTCCTGCTTTTCAAGGTGTTTCGGTTTTTCTAGGCATCTTGTTATCGCTGGGTTCTTCTAGTGCTACGAGTAATATGGTTGCCGGCTTGGTAATTACTTACATGAGGCCTTTTAAAGTTGGCGACCGTGTGAAAATAGGTGAAGTTACGGGCGATGTAATAGAGAAAACCATGTTAGTTACTCGAATTAGGACTATCAAAAATGAAGATGTAACCGTACCAAACTCTATGGTACTTTCTAGTAGTACAGTAAATTACTCTAGTAGAACCAAAAATAATGAACCAGGCTTGATTTTACATTACACGGTCACTATTGGTTACGATGTTCCTTGGAAACAGGTGTATGAACTACTTAATAAAGCTGCTTTACAAACCATCCACATAGAGAAAGAACCTGCTCCCTTTATTCTACAAACAAGCTTAGATGATTTCTACATTTCGTACCAAATCAACGCATACACATTGCAAGCAAATCTTCAGGCAGGCATCTACAGTAACTTACTAGAAAACATTCAAGATATCTTTAATGAAGCGGGAATTGAAATTTTATCTCCACAGTATAACGTGATACGAAAAGAAGAATAAAAAAGTCGACCCCGTATAAAAGTCGACTTCAAATTTGTGCTCCCGACGAGATTCGAACTCATATCGATGGTACCGGAAACCATAATTCTATCCATTGAACTACGGGAGCAAAAGTGTGCAAACTTAGATAAATTCCTTTTGATGTGCAATATAATTGCTTTACACATCAAAAGGAATTTTCGGTCTCTCCTCAACAGATAAGATTATTCACCTGATATGAGGAAATATAGCTAACCCAACTTTTGTTTCCTAAATTCATCATGGATAAATCAAACACCTATTTTCCAAACCATTAGCTTCTTAAAATAAGCCGAAAGCAGTTTCATTTTCCCTGTTTTTATCAAATAACTAACTAATGCGGCTATCAACATATACTTTTATTTTACAATGCCTGCAAAACGCTGGTAAAATACCGTCGGACTGTTTTCATTCTTCGGAGCATATTTGCCTGCAATGATGGGAATATAGATCACTCTTCTCCTACTTTTCTCGCCAGTAACTTCAGATTGTGCTACCCTGTGCCACAACCTACCGTCGTGGATGGTTAAATCTCCAGCCTCTGGTGCAATGGCAATTTCTGATGGATCTGCTTTATGGTCTAAAAAATATTTCTTCCTAAACAACATTTGGTAAATACTTTGTTTATGAGTACCTGGCAGTATTTTCAAGCCGCCATTCTTTACATCTAGGGTATCTAAATGAATACCAACATTTAACATCGGATTCAATTTTTGTCCATAGAAAATGTCGCGTAAACCATCTGTGTGCCATCCCATCTTAGTAAACTTACTATCTGGTCCATTCACATAATGATTAAAAACCATCCCATCTTTTTCCTCAGTACCTAGCCTTGCTCCTTCTCCAGCTAATTCTAAAAGTGCATCAAATCTTGGATCTAGCGTTAAACCACTTAACGTTTGATGGTGTTGGTTAACAAATGCAAAACGTTGTACAATAGAAGACCCATCTAAATCAGTTCCGTATTTAATGGGTACACCATTAATTTTTTTAACATCCTCAGCCAGCCATTTATCTTGTACTTGCTGCGATGCCTGAATAATCGATCTGATGGCATGAGCATCTAAAAAATTCTTAAAATGTAAGAAACCATATTTATTGAAAAAGAATTTCTGCTCTTCGGTGAGTTGGTTGGCTAATGTAAAAGTGCTGTATGAGTTAATCATAATAAAAATTGGGTTTAGGAAAAGGTTGAAGAAAATTTGAAAGGCCTATAGTTTTTACATGCAACAACACATCGGCATTCGATGTGTAAAAGAGATATATTGCATTTTTAACGACATTATCTATAGATTTAGTAGTATTTAATACAAACGTAATACATTCAATCAATTAGTGCAAATATTTTAGAAAATAAATTTTAGAAATATCTTGGCAGAGCATAAATTGCGCATTGAAGAACATATGAAAGACTGGAACGTTATAAAACGAACTGTTAAGTAAAAAACATGAGAAGTATCATAGTATTAGCATTGCTTTTTTTGACTAACTGTAATAATTCGCAGACAAAATCTGTTGGTCAAAATCATAGATTTGAACTGGCACCTGAACCGGATAAAGTTCAAAATTTGAAACGCCATGCAGCCGAAAAACTAACAGAATCTAGTTGTTCATTTATTGAACCTGACACCTCTCTTAATGGGATGATTTTAAGAAATCCTGAAAGTGCAACAAAAGTTATTGGTAACGACAATAAATTGAATGATGTTGAAGAATACCAATTCTATTCGAAGTTTGAAGGCGAAACTTTAACATTAACACAACATGCAGGAGACGGAAAAAACCAGATTTCAATTTTTAAAGTTGAGAAATCTGATAAAGCAAGTCATAGTTTTAAAAAATTGGATACTGATATTTTTAAAACAGAAAAAGGAATAAAACTCGGATTGACGAAAAAGCAAATCATTGAAAAACTTGGAACTTGTTACCTTCCTCTGGACAGTACAAAAAACCATATTAAACTTTATTATTCAATTGAACAACCAAAAGATAGCAGGTCAAATATTTTGAAGAATAACAATATGCCTAAATATTTTGCCAGTTATAAATTCGGAAATGATAGGCTTGAAGAATTTGAATTTGGTTTTGAATATCCATAAGTACAAAGCCAAAATAGCTAAGAAGCTTAGCTATATTAGCCTCAAATTAATATTTTAAAAAAATAAACATGAAATATTTGCAATCTGTGTTGTTATTTGCGATGTTAAGCCAATCGTTATTTGCCAACGATGGTGCCTTTTTTGCGAAAGGTAACCAGTTGATTCCGGTTAACGAGACCAGCATCAGCGTAAAAAAGGAAATATTATCATTGAAAAAGGTTCGTGATAAATTCATTGAAGTTTCAGTTTATTACGAGTTTTATAATCCAAAGGATGAGAAAGAAATTACCGTTGGCTTCGAAGCTTTTTCTCCTGATGGAGATGTGGATGGCGCCCCAAAAAATGGCCAGCATCCTTACATGCGTAATTTTACCGTGAACATGAATGGGAAAAACTTGGCTCATCAAATTGCTTATGTAGCCGATACACTTTATAACACTAATGGTAAAATTAAATCTATCGACCTTAACAAATTTGAAGGAAGCAAAAGCGGAAACTATGTAGATTTCTTTTACGTTTACCATTTCAAGGCGAAGTTTAAAAAGGGAATCAATATTATTAAACATACTTACAGCTATGATTTATCTGGTTCAGTAGATTTTCATTACGATTTTGAATATGTGCTAACTGCCGCAAAACGTTGGCAAAACAAACAGATAGATGATTTTACTTTAATCTTGGATATGGGCGAATTTGAGACCTTCAGCATTGCCAAGGGATTTTTTAAAAATGCTAGCGAATGGACTATCAATGGTGTAGGTAAAACCGAAAACCAAAAAAGTCATTTTCTTAATAAAGAGGTTTTAAGGTTTCATATCCAAAAAGGAACCATTGCTTTTAGCAAGAAAAACTTTAAACCAGCAGATGAACTTTTTGTATACGCTCAAAACGTAATGTTAAATGAAGGTTATATTCCTTTTTCATATTTCCAAGAAGAACGCATCAAAGAACCAAAAAGTGAGTTCGATAAAAAAGTATTCAGAAATCTACCCTTTGCAAGACGAGGTTATGTTTTTAAGGATAAACAAGTCCAACAATTTTATCAGCAACTAGATTGGTATATGCCTAACCCAAATTATCTACCCGATTTACAGAAGTTAACGGAGCGGGAAAGAAAATGGATAGCCAAATGGAAGTAACACTTAACTCTTTAATACAAGATTTGTTAAACCTTATAAATCCCCGCAGCAGTTTTCTCTAGGAATCTTTTCGATAAAATACGTGATGCAAAAGCACCAATCTTGTTGGTAAAGCCTGGTGTTACTTCAATCTTTCTATTGTACATGGCTTTTAGTGCAATAGCCGCAACTTCAGTAGGCTGCATGTTAAACTTCTTCGCAATTTTATCTAAAGCGCCCAACCCTGCCCTATCGGCAAAATTTGTTTCTACAGGTCCTGGGCAAACACAAGTAACTCCAACAGAAGTTTTCCTTAGCTCATAATTAATGGCTCTGCTAAATGAGAGTACAAAAGATTTAGAAGCTGCATACAAAGCAAGCGCTGGCACTGCCTGAAACGCAGCCGTACTAGAAATATTAAGGATATATGCGTCAGCCTGCGCTTTTAAACTAGGTAGAAATAAATGACAAAGCTTTACCAAAGTACTCATGTTTACTTCCAGCATTTTCATTTGCTCGCTTAAAGCTACCTCTGTAAAACTGCCAAACACACCAAAACCTGCATTGTTCACCAAAATGTTCACCTTATATTGGCCGTCAACAGTCCATTTAAAAACTTCTTCTGCGGCGTTAGCCAAACTCAAATCAATGGCAATAAAATGAACCTGTACCTGATGTTTAACTTTAATTTCTTCAGCCGTTTGTTTTAACTCAGTTTCATTTCTGGCAACCAATAATAAATGGTTTCCCTTACTTGCTAATTGCTGGGCTATCGCCTTACCAATTCCTTTGCTCCCACCAGTTACTAATGCATAATTCTCTTGCTTTTCCATCAAATGCTTAATCTTAAATCAATAAACCTCACTGTGTACAAAAATGTTAAATAATTTGAAACGAGAAAACACCATGTACATAACCGCAATTTGAAAATAAAAACGCAACTTTACACGCCCATCAAGTAAAAACACACAAAATCCAACGCTTATGGAAGAATTGCAGGTAGAAGAAGTATTAAATTTGTTGGAAAACGAAAGCGATAGGCAACTAAAAACCTATCTCAACGAACTCAATATCTCTGATGTAGAAGAGCTTATTGACGAACTTCCTCAACATGCAGTTAAATTTATCGAGACACTTTCTAGTAAACGAGCAGTAAATGTATTTCGTATCCTCGATTTCCCTACGCAAGAGCGTATCATCAAAAAACTACAAGCCAATAAGTTAACCGAAATTATTAGGCAACTACCCCCCGATGATAGGACAGCCCTTTTTGGAGAGCTAAAAGGTGAAGCTGTGAAAAAGCTTTTGGTACTTTTACCGGACAACGATCGTAAGGAGGCACTTAATCTTTTGGGTTATGCCGAAGACAGTGTGGGCCGGATGATGACACCAGATTTTATTGCAGTAAAAACAGATTGGACAGTAACCAGAGTACTTTCACACATCCGTAGATACGGTAAAAACTCAGAAACTATCGATGTAGTTTACGTAATTGACAAAGATGGCGTACTGTTAGACGATATCCGTATCCGTGAAATACTCCTCTCCGACCCCGATGCAAAGATTGGCGATTTAACCGATAACCGCTTAATTTCTTTAAACGTAAACGACCCGCAAGAGGAAGCCATTAACGTATTTAAGATGAATAATCGTGTGGCTTTACCTGTGGTTGACGACCAAGATGTGCTTTTAGGTATTGTTACCGTAGATGATATTTTATGGATTGCCCACGAAGAATATACTGAGGATATGCACAAAATGGGGGGTACACAAGCCCTCGATGAGCCATATTTGGACGTTCCTGTATTTCAATTATACAAAAAACGTGTGGTTTGGCTAATTGTACTATTCTTTGGCGAATTACTTACCATTGCAGCTATGTCAGGCTTCGAAGACCAAATAGCCAAAGTAGTAATTTTAGCAACCTTTATCCCTTTAATTATATCTAGTGGCGGTAATAGTGGTTCGCAGGCGGCAACGTTAATTATCCAAGCCATGGCTTTGGGCGAAGTAACCATTAAAGATTGGTGGAACGTGATGCGTCGTGAAATTTTTTCTGGAATTTTTTTAGGCACAACACTGTGTTTATTAAGTTTTTGTGTGATAGCTGCATGGCACATCATTATGCCCGGTTTCAGCGAACACTACATCCGGATTGGTTTGGTGGTAGGTTGCTCGTTAGTTGGCGTAGTATTATGGGGAACACTAATGGGTTCTATGCTTCCGTTGCTACTAAAAAAACTAGGTGCCGATCCAGCTGCTTCTTCTACCCCATTTGTAGCTACCTTAGTAGATGTGACAGGATTGATTATCTATTTCTCTTTCGCTTTATTATTTTTAAAAGGAGTATTGCTATAACCTAATTAGAAAAGTAGTGCCTTAGTACTAGGTTTCGAAAAACGGGTTTAATTAATTCAATTTATTATATAGTATGGCAAAAAAGGTCAGTATTTCTACCGACCCAGAGGTGCGTTTAATCAACGTCTTTTAAAGCTTTGAGTTCAATCAGCTTATTTCATCTGAAACAACTTATTATCAAAATAGCACCAAACAAAAGCCATAGCAAGTAGTGTTAATAAAATGAGTACAATTAATAATCTTTGATTTCGATGCTTTGACATAGCTGAAGCGATTAGATTACACCTATTGTTTAACCACTCTAAAACTCTTACTTTCTGTACCTAATAGCTTTACAAAATATACTCCCGAAGAAAGCTTAGACAAATCAATTGAAACGATACTAGCATTATTGTCAATCGTGCTGTTAGACAATAATCGACCGGAAACATCAAACAATTTTGCTGCCTGGTAAGTGTTTCCATCCAAACGAATATTAACGACATCTCTCGTTGGGTTAGGATATACAGCATTAGTAGACATTTCAAAATTTACAGTACCATAGCCAACTATTTTTGCAGTCCCATCCAAATCTACCTGTTGCAGTTCGTAATAATTCTTACCGGCAAACGGTTTTTCATCCCACCAATTGTAATTTGCCGGTCCTTTTGCTGATACGTGCGCTACAGGCTTAAAACTAATTCCATCTGAAGATTTTAAGATGTTGAAACCTTTATTATTCGTTTCGGAAAGCGTTCTCCATGCTAGTTGTACGCCATTTAATTTTTTGCTTGCCTTAAAATCAACAAGATCTACAGGTAACGTTGCGGGGTATTCTACCGCTCCAATATCGATGCTCGCTCCATCCAATCTCGGATTTCCATAAATATCCTTATCGTTTGCTAATGTTGAATAAGGCGTGTAGAAAGAAATATCGCCTGCATTAATTGCCAAGCTATTAGATGACGGGGTAAAATTATTTGTTGCCACAAATAGCGGATTTTGAGATGAATTATTAGCTGATGAGGTGAGTACGATTGCAGGCGTAGAGTTAAAGATGCTGTTATTGATGATCGCTATTGTTGGCTGTATATCCGGCAAAAGTAGGGCTGGTGTATTTACAGCCTCGTTCCATAAAATAGAATTATGCATCTCAAATGATTTTGCTTGAGATAGAGACACCAACTCATTTGCTGTATGATGCAACGTAGAATTTATCAATTTCAAATTAGCTTCTCGGTTAAAAATAGCCGCTTTATTGTTATTGTAAAATAGTGAATTGTAAACTTTTACATCTGCATTTCTTACGGCCGCTAAGCCACTACCATTGCCATAAGTTTGATAACCGTGGGCTGTAAATGTAATCTCTGAAGTGTTTTCTTGAAAAGTGCTATTTCTTACAACCAAATTCCCCTTGCCCAAAGCACAAATAGCACCCCCAGAACTTTCAGCACCTCTACCTTGAGCATTATTATTTACTTTGTTATTCTTAAAAGTACAGTTGGCAACTTCTACGTTATAATAATTCAAATTCTGATTTAGCGGATCTAAGTAATCTGCATCATAAAAGAAAAATAGAGCGCCACCAACGTAAGAAGATATATTGTTCTCGAAAACACAGTCCTGAATTTTAATTTGTTCAGCTGATGCTAGCATCCCGTCGTAATAAATTGCTGCACCACCTTGATTGGCATAATTATCCAAAAACTTACAATTGCTGATAATAGGATAATTTTTTTGATCGAAATCTTGGATACATGCAAAAATAGCAGCTCCCATATACAAAGGTAATTCTTGATTAATTACCGAGCCCGAGTTGGCATTAGCATCTTTAAAAATGATTCCGTCTATTACAGTTTGATTATTAATAACCGCTTCATTTTTTGGCCATATTACTAATAAATGATAACTGTTATCTCCTGAGGATGCAACATTTCCAATATTTCCACTGATCGTAGTTATGTTAGCTTGCAAATTCCTACCTGAAATACTGGTTTCCGTTCCTATAAAACCACCATATACTTTAATGTTTCTAGTAATTTCCAAATATTTCTGTCTATCGTTATCTGTCGTTGGCAGATAATTTCCAGTTTTTATCCATAACTGCTGTATCGCAGTATTTGTCTTCGCACTGTTAAACGCAGGTCTTATTTCAGCTGCATTTAGCCAAGAACTTCCAGTTTTATTTCCAGATCCTTGCGCATCTATATAAACAATACCATTAGCATCTGGAGTAATGGTTTGAGCTTTTAAAAAGCTTGCACTAAAAAGCACTAGACAGAGAGTAAATCTTAATTTCATGTGTTTATAAATTAACATCACAAAGATTAATTCTAAAAACAGCTTTAACGAGGATTTTAGGCGGACAAAAAGCGGACAACTAAAAGGAGTATACTGCCGCTACGCAAGAGATAGTATATAAGTTTCTAGTGTTTGTGCCGTGGATAATGCCAGTTTCTGTTTCAAACGTCGTTTACTTCTAGCTACACTATCTATACTAATTGCCAAAGTACTTGCAATTTCTTTATTGCTCATTTGCAAGTATACCAAGCTTGCTAAACGTTCTTCTGCAGCAGATAACGTGGGCAAAATAGCATTAATACGGGGATAAAAAAGTGGGTAAACCTTATTGAAATCGTCTTTAAACTTCTCCCATTCTTCGTCGGTTACTAATACGTAAGCTAAAAGCTTTTTACCTATCTGTGCTTCATCTAAATTGTTTTCAAGTACACTTTTTTGTAACGATTGGCGAAGGTTAATAATCAATTGGTCTTTCTCTATCATCTGATTTCTGAACTGTTGCAAACTATTTTTTGCTTGATCAACTTCCGCTTTTACTTGAAGGCTTTCAAAAATCATTTGCTGTTTTTCCAACTTGATTTTCAATGCTTGCCTATTATAAAGCAACCAAATAAAAATCGCCAAAATAGCAATAGAAATAATGATGATATTTCTCGTTTGTTCTAATTTAGAAATACTAGCATTAGCACTTTCAAGATCTCGCTGCCCATTATCGAATAATATCTTCGAATTCATAGAAGAAAGTCTTCCGCTGCTAACTACTTCTGCCTGCGCTAAAAGATAACTACTGTACTCTTTCTGATAATAAAGTAAGCTGTCTGTGTTGCCTAAGTTTGCAAAGCTCGCCACTAAACCTTCCGTCGCTCTTACTTTATCTTCTAATCTATGGCTCCGAATTGCAGCAGAAAGTGCTTTTTTAAATGAAGATCTTGCTTGTGAAAAATCTCCTTGTTTCAAAAAAATCTCACCTTTCGAATTCTCTGCAAGTGCTACGTTATTCCATTGCCCATATTTTAAAGCTACCGCCAAATGGGCGTTAATTAATGGCAGAGCTTGCTGAGTTTCTCCCTGATAAAAAAGACAGCGGCCAATATTCCCATTAGCAATCCCTTTCCAGAGTTCCTTCGTTTCGCTACTGTACGCTTTAGAACTAACAGTATCAATAATTTGCTTGTAATAATCAATTGCATCATCATATTCTTCTAAAGCAATATAAGAAGCGCCTATTACATCTAATTGAAAAATGTAAACCATTGGATCCCAGTTTTGAGACTTTATGTTTTTAAACACCAAACACTCTTTTCCATAGGCTATACTTTCTTTGTAATCATGAGTTTTATACAAAGCGATACTAGCTCCAAAAAAGCGGTTTTGCACAAACGAAAAATAATTGAAACCGATTTTCTTCTGCAGCTCCAAGGCTTTTAAATTATAGAGTAAATAACCACCTTCAAAGTCGATATCTGCTGCCAGTGCATATATTTCTGCCAACAACTGGTCATCTTCTAAATTGCGAGCCAACTTAATTGCTTTTGCTACTTTGAGCGTATCTTGCTGTTGTAACCTAATGCTAAATTCTCTTTTCCCCAACACTTGGAACATAAGAATTCTAGCTTTTAATCTATTATCGGAGTTAGTAGTTAAATAAAGGTCCAACTTTTCAGAAATAGCTTTAAATTTTTCGTAATTGTATTCCTTTTTCAGAATCAGATAAGTTTTTTCTGCTTTTTGTGTCTGACTTTTATCACTAACAGACCAAGCTTTCAAAAACTCCTCCACATCAGACTGCTGTGCAAAAGATGAAAAACTAAATAGAAATGGCAGAAGTAAAAAAATAGCTGAACGGAACATCATGAGAGGATCTTAAACCAAAGATAACATTCCTAATTGTTTTAGCCATCCAAAACAAAAGCTAATCATGATAATCTTGCTATCTTTGCGCATTAGTTTCAAGAAATGATAGAAATAGGCAAATACAACCAGCTGCGAGTAGCAGCTAAAAATAGTCAGGGTTTAAGTTTAACGGATGGAACCGATGAAGTTCTTTTACCATATTTAGAAGTTCCGAAGGATTTAAACCTAGGTGATGATGTAGACGCCTTTGTTTATCTCAATAAAGATGGCAGTACGGTTGCTACGCTAAAGGAAGTATTGGCAACTGCCGATGAATTTGCTTTATTAACCGTTGTTAGCGTAAATGATGATGGCGCCTTTGTAAATATCGGTATCGACAAAGATGTATTCATTCCTAGAAGAGAACAGAAAAAACCAATGGAAATTGGAGAAAGCTATGTAGTTTTTGTTTACCTAGACGATCAATCTAACAGGTTACTGGCTTCTTCTAAAGTAGATAATTTTGTAGAGCACCATAATTTTGATTTCGAAGAAGGTGATGCCGTAGATTTATTAATTGTAGACAAATCCGATTTGGGTTATAATGCCATCATCAACGATGAATTTATTGGTCTGCTTTATCACAACGAAGTATTTTCTATTATACAACCAGGACAAAGGACTACAGGCTGGATTAAGAAAATTAGAGTAGAAGGAAAAATAGATTTAACGCTTCAACCTTCTGGTTTTGGACATATACTAGAAACAAAAGACTATATCTTAGAAGAACTGAAAGTTGTTGGAGAGATTAATTTAGGTGACAAAAGTACTCCCGAAGAGATTTACAACAGATTTCAAGTAAGTAAAAGTGCATTTAAAAAGGCAATTGGTGGTTTGTATAAAGAGCGTTTAATTGTAATTTCAGATCACCATATCAAGTTGGTAAAATAAAGCACCAACATTCATCTTTCGTCTCAAGGAAGAGCATATCCAATCATAACTCCGTCATCTCGATGAGGCACGAAGAGAGATCTAGCAAAATAACTTGTACAAGTTCATAGATTTCTCCTCATTCTTCGTCGAAATGACGAGAAGCATAAAACAAAAAGGGAGCAAATTAATTTGCTCCCTTTTTGTTTTATGCGACTTACGAAGTTTTGAAAACTTCGTAAGTCTTTGAAATCTGAAAATAGCCTACTATTAACTGCCTAACGCCTGCTCAATATCTTTTAAAATATCATCGATATGCTCTAAGCCTATAGACAAACGGATAGAACCTTGCTCAATACCTACAATATTACGTTCTTCCTCGCTCAATTTACTGTGTGTACTTGTTGCTGGGTGCGTAGCGATAGATCTCGTATCTGCTAAATTTGCAGAAATAGAGAACATTTTTAAACCATCCATAAATTTACGTGCAGCTTCGATACCTCCGTCAACTACGATGGTTACAATGCCACCACCTTGCTTCATTTGCTTTTTGGCAATTTCATATTGAGGGTGTGAAGGCAAGAATGGATATTTTACCAACTTAACTTTGGGATGTTTCTCCAAGTACTCCGCTACTTTCAGTGCATTTTCACAGTGACGGTCCATACGGACAGCCAAAGTCTCCAAGCTCTTAGATAAAATCCATGCGTTAAACGGAGAAAGTGATGGCCCACTGTGGCGAGCAAAAGCAATAATTTCAGCGATTAAAGCTTTTGTACCTAAAATAATCCCTCCTAAGGCACGTCCTTGTCCATCGATATATTTAGTTGCTGAGTGGATAGAAATATGTGCACCCAATTTTATAGGTTGTTGTAAATAAGGTGTAGCAAAACAATTATCAACTACCAATAACTTATCATGCTTTTTTGCAAGATTACCTAAGAACTCCAAGTCGATAATGTCGATACCAGGATTAGATGGCGTTTCTACGAAAATGATTTTAGTATTTGGCTTGATTAAAGTTTCCCAATCTTGTGGTTTGTCTAAATCCGCATAATCGAAAGTTACTCCCCATTTAGCAAATACATTAGTTAGTAATTGGTGTGTAGAACCGAACACCGAACGACTAGAAACAATATGGTCGCCGCTTTTTAGGAACGCAGCAAATGTGGTAAAAATCGCAGCCATACCGGTTGCCGTCGCAAAACCATCTTCAGCACCTTCCAACAAAGCCATCTTCTCAATAAACTCAGAAGTATTAGGGTTTGCATAACGACTATAGACATTACCTTCCTTTTCGTTAGCGAACAAAGCACGCATTTCCTCAGCATCGTCAAATTTATAGCTTGATGTTAAATAAATAGGCGCAGAGTGCTCTTTGTGTAAACTTCTCTCTGTTTGAGTGCGAATGGCAATGGTTTCGAAATTATCAGACATTATTTAATGTTGTAAGTTTTAGGTTGTAAGCTTTACGTTATAAGAAGCATCGCTACGTATAACTTAAAACGCATTACTTATTATCGTTTATGGTATATGTAAAATTTATAGTCGCTGATCTGCCCAAAATATTTGAAACAGAACAATATTTATCAAAAGTCATTTGTAGTGCACGCTCTACTTTTTGAACGCTCACCTCACCAAATAAGTTGAATTGGATATCAATCACATCGAAAATTGCAGGAGTTTCTTCTTCTTTTCTTGTAGCCTTGATGTTGATCTTGATATCGTTCAATTCTTCTTTTTGTTTAGTAAGAATATTCACCATATCGATGCCACTACATCCGCCCAAGCCAATCAGCAACATCTCCATTGGCCGAAAGCCTTTCCCTTCTCCTCCTATGGCTGGTTTAGCATCCAACTCTACGGTAAAACCGCTTTCGTTTTCTGCTTCAAAATTAAATTTACCGCTTTTGCGGATTAGGTTGATTTCCATCTTTAAAAAGGCTTAAAGCTAAAAGCTCAACGCTTAAAGCTTGTCATACATTGTGCTTTAGTCTTTTTGCTTTACACTTCCACCCTAAACATCGTAAAAAACTAAATTCTCTTTCTCCAAATCTGGCAACTGCACTTCCGTTTCGAAAATAGCGAATACAGACGAACCGCTGCCACTCATTAGCGTAAATTTAGCTCCCGCTTGGTAAAGCTTTGTTTTTATTTCGTCAATTTGTGGATATTTTGCAAAAACAGAAGGCTCAAAACCGTTGAGAATATGAGCTTGCCAATCTTGTAGCGGCAAATGTATCAAATCTTTTAAAGAACTGGAAGGCTGTTTTACGTTTATATTACTGTAGGCCTGTGCTGTAGATACATGCGCTGGAGGTTTTACCAATACCAAATAGTAATTAGAAAGGTTAATTTCTAAATCCTCAAATTCATCGCCTTTGCCAAAAGCGTAAGTAGGTTTGTTTTTAATGAAGAATGCACAATCTGCCCCTAAAGGCCTAGCATAGGCTTCCATTTGATCATCTGTTAGCCCTAACTTAAATTTCTGATTCACCAATTTAATCAAAAAGGCAGCATCCGAACTTCCACCGCCCAAGCCTGCTCCCACTGGAATGTTTTTTAACAGTACAATTTGTTGGTTGGGCAAATTAAAATCCTTTTGTAGAATCTGAAATGCCTTTAAACAGATATTATCAGTCGTATTACCTGGAATATCAATGCCTTTAATCAACATCGACGTCTCTTCTGCATCTACTAATTCAACTACGTCGTTAATTTTAATAGGATAAAAAACAGTCTGCAGATTATGATAGCCATCGGCACGTTTTTCGGTAAGGAATAGCCCTAAATTTATTTTTGCGTTAGCAAATGTTAGCATCTTTTGATTTTAGATTTACGATTGATAAAGGAACAAAGATAAAGGAGCAATGACCACACGTATAACTTAAAAAGTAAAACCTACAACTTATAAGTATAATGTCCTATAATTTTCCAAGCGAATAACACATCGTCTATCACTTGTCCAGAGCCTATGTTATGAACAATTAGGTATCGTTTTCCATCGGCAGATTTCTTATTGATGACTAAACCGATATGCAACTGACGACCATTTAAATCCCAGCACACAATATCTCCTGGCAAATAATCTGCTGCATTTTTAGTCATCGGTTTTTTAGTTCCTTTTCTACCGAAGAAAACCATTAAATTAGGCACACGCCTATGGTCTATGTTACGGTCTGTAGTTTTCATTCCCCAATTTTTAGGATATAGCCTGAAATTCGCTTTCATATCCTCATGCACTTCCTTTTGCAAATCAGTACCCAATTTACGATAAGCTCTAATCACCACATCGGTACAAACCCCTTTATCAGCAGGCACATCTCCATTTGGATAAGCTATTTTAAAATATGCTGGGTCATAAACCACTCGGTCTTTGGTCAAAGAAATGGTAGCATCAGAAAGTTTTAAGGCTGTGGCGGATTGTGCAAAGGTTGCTGTACAAAACAAGCTAGCTATAAAAACTGAAAAGATTATTTTTCTAAACATCATTAAGAACAAATCTAATGCATTTTAAGATAAAATCTCGTTTTACAACATGTAATTCTAACAATCATCAACACTGTTGAAAAACTTAAACACTGGGTTAATTTTTAATAGTTAGATTTGTGTTTCAGTGGGAATGGCAAGGCTATTTTAAATCTTGCCGTCGTTTCGACTGGAGCGCAGCGAAATGGAGAAATCTTTTAAACTTGCATAGGCAAATTCAAAGATTTCTCGACTACATTATATTTCGCTCGAAATGACGAACAACACCTATAAAGGAGTATATGAAACAATATTTAGATTTGATGCAGCATGTGCTGGATAACGGTGCACAAAAACACGACCGCACGGGAACTGGTACGATTAGCGTATTTGGCTACCAAATGCGTTTTAATTTGCAGGAAGGTTTTCCGATGGTAACCACTAAGAAACTGCATTTAAAATCTATTATTCACGAGCTCATTTGGTTTTTGCAGGGCGATACCAATATCAAATACTTAAAAGACAATGGCGTACGTATCTGGGACGAATGGGCAGATGAAAATGGAAATTTAGGTCCTGTTTATGGTTCGCAATGGCGCAGCTGGCCAAAACCAGATGGTGGTCATATCGACCAGATTACTCAAATCATCAACACCATTAAAAACAATCCAGATTCGAGACGTATTATTGTTTCTGCTTGGAATGTAGCCGAAATCGAGAATATGGCTTTGCCTCCTTGTCACGCCTTCTTTCAGTTTTATGTAGCAGATGGAAAATTAAGCTGCCAATTATACCAACGCAGTGCAGATATTTTCTTAGGCGTACCTTTTAACATTGCCTCTTACGCTTTATTAACCATGATGGTAGCGCAGGTTTGCGGTTTAGAGGCCGGAGATTTTATCCATACTTTTGGCGATGCCCATTTGTACAATAACCACATCGAGCAAACTCATTTACAACTGAGCAGAGACCCAAAACCTTTGCCAACTATGAAAATCAATCCAGCAGTAAAAAATATCTTCGATTTTAAATTTGAGGATTTTGAGCTAGTGGATTACGAAGCGCATCCGCATATAAAAGGAGCAGTAGCTGTTTAAATCATATCGTCATTGCGAGGCACGAAGCAATCTTAAAGCGAAAGAGATTGCTTCGTGCCTCGCAATGACGCAACTTTGAGAGAATGAACCAAATCACCATCGTAGTAGCCATTTCCGAGAACAACGCCATTGGCAAAGACAACCAATTACTTTGGCACTTACCTGCCGATTTAAAGCATTTTAAAAATAAAACTACTGGCAAAACCATTATCATGGGGCGTAAAACTTATGATTCTATAGGCAAACCACTGCCAAACAGAAGAAATATAGTAATTACACGTCAGCGGGGATTACAGCTAGCAGGTATTGAAGTGGTAAATTCGTTAGAGGAAGCGATATCGATTTGCAAAGCTGATGAAGAAGTGTTTATTATTGGCGGTGCAGAAATCTATAGGCAAGCACTGCCTTTAGTCCATAAAATTGAGCTTACTCGGGTGCATCAAGAATTTGAAGCAGATGCCTTTTTTCCTGAGCTAGCCAGCGAGACATGGAAAGAGGTCTGGAAAGAAGACCACTTGCCCGACGAGAAGAACAAATTTGCCTATACCTTTTCTACTTTAGAGCGGGCTTAAAACTTGCATACCTTATTAAAACTTTTGATGACCTATTTTAAATCAGAAAAACCAATTTCCTACTACTTACTACTAGCAATTCTTGTTTTCACCATTGTTCTTTTTTCGGTATTTGCCGTAATTGGGAGATTAGATATTACTAGTTCCATTATTTCTATTATTGGCATAAATCTGTTTACATTTTATTTTATAGGAAGGTACTTATGTATTTTGAGACTTTTTGAAGATAGAATTTCCTTAACCTATATCTATCCATTTAAAATAGAAAGAGAATATAATTTCAATGGCATTTCTGAAATCGATGGTCGTGGTAATTATGACTATCATTCTTCACAGCTAGACGGTGGATTAGGGCGAACTTTCTATAGGTGTTTTTATAACTTATACCTAACAGACAATGATGGAAAGTTACTGAATATTAAATACAACATCTCTGAAAAGGAGAACCGAGAATTTATTGTTCTCTTGCAAAAATTGATTGCTAAAAAGAAATATTAGAGAATATTAATCAATGTTTGCATGAAGTTATAAGATATAACTCATACATATTAACAAAATTACATTTAGGAGTTCTATTATATAAAAAAATAATTAGATTTGCCGACTTGTTAAAAAACAGCATATTACATAAAAATAGAATAAACAAACAATGCAAGGTAAAGGTTTTATTAAATTTATGGCGATTCTTTTGGGTATCGTCTGTCTGTATTCACTTTCTTTCAACATCATTACTTACAACGTAGAGAAAAAGGCTAAGGAATTTGCGAAAGGCGATGAAGCAAAAGAAAAAGCATACTTAGACTCAATGGCTACCGAAAAGGTATATCCATTATTGGGCCTTACCTATCAGCAAGTAAAAAGCAAAGAAATTAACTTAGGGCTTGACCTTAAAGGTGGTATGAATGTTACCATGGAAATTTCTTTAGCCGAGTTGACCAAGTCTTTAGCTGGCAACACATCTGATGATAACTTCAACAAAGCATTATCAAATGCGCAAACGCAAATGAATGCTGGTGGTAAAGATTTCATCGCACTGTTTGTAAGCGAGTATGAAAAATTAGTTCCTAACGGAAAACTAGTAGATTTTTTCGCTAACCAAGACAACGTTGCTCAGTTAAAAGCTACTGCCAGCAACTCTGATGTTAAATCTTACTTGAGCAAAGAAGCTAATAGCGCTATCGATCGTTCATTCATCATCTTACGTAGTCGTATTGATGGTTTTGGCGTAGTTAGTCCTAATATGCAGAAACAAGAAGGTTCTAATAGGATCTTTATTGAGATGCCAGGCATCCAAGACAAAGAACGTGTTCGTAAATTATTACAGGGTTCTGCTGAATTACAATTCTGGCAAGTGTATCAATCTCAAGAGGTTTATCCAATCTTAGAGAACATCAACAAAACATTAGCAATTACTGTAAAAGATACAGTGTCTACTACAGCAGCGGCTGATACTACTGCTAAAGGTGGTAAGTTAGCTGGCTTAACTAAAGGTGCTACTGCTCCTGCGGTTAAAGATACTAGCGCAACTGCTAGAGCAGCGGAATTAGCTAAAACCAGTCCTTTAATCAATACTTTATTACAGTTACCTATTTACCAAGGCGAAAACGGTCAACCGCAATTAATGCCAGGTTCTGTAGTAGGTTATGCTTTACAAAAAGATACTGCAAAAGTTAACGCAATGTTATCTAGATCAGAAATCAAATCTTTAATTCCTTCTACATTGAGATTCATGTGGGGATTAAAACCGAGAACTGGTACTAAAGCATTCGAACTTTATGCAATTAAAGCTACTTCGTTAGATGGTCGCCCTGATTTAAGTGGTGATGCTGTTGCTAACGCTCGTGACGGTTACGATCAAAACAACAATCCTGATGTAACCATGTTCATGACGAGCGAAGGTGCTTCTAAATGGAAAAAAATGACTGCAGAAGCGGCTGCTGATCCTAACAACAAAAAAGCAATTGCTATTGTGTTAGATAACACAGTTTACTCCGCTCCTACTGTACAAAACGAAATTCCTAACGGTGTTTCTTCAATCACTGGAAGTTTCACTAAAGAAGATACTAAAGATTTAGCCAACGTGTTAAAAGCTGGTAAGTTACCTGCTCCTGCAAAAATCGTTTCAGATTTCGTTGTTGGTCCATCATTAGGTCAACAAGCTATCGATAGCGGTTTATTATCATTCGTACTAGCTTTCGTAGTAATTCTTGCATTCATGGCATTGTATTACAACAAAGCAGGTTGGGTGGCAAACATTGCATTATTAATCAACGTATTCTTTATCATGGGCGTTTTAGCTGCATTTGGTGCAGTACTAACACTTCCTGGTATCGCAGGTATCGTATTAACCATTGGTCTATCGGTAGATGCGAACATCCTTATCTTCGAACGTGTTCGTGAAGAGTTAGCATTGGGCAAATCAACCAACGTAGCCATCAGAGAAGGTTTCAAACATGCCATGTCGTCTATCTTGGACTCGAACATAACTGTATTCATCTTAGGTGTAATATTATTTGTTTTCGGTTCTGGTCCGGTACAAGGTTTCGCAACTACATTATGTGTGGGTATCGTTACTTCATTATTTGCAGCGGTATTAATTTCTCGTTTAGTTTTCGAATCGTTGATGGACAAGAAAGCTAATATCACTTTCGATAACAGCGTAACTAGAAATGCATTTAAAAATCTAGCATTCAACTTCGTTGGACGTAGAAAACTTTACTACATCATTTCTGCGGTAATCATCATCTTCGGTGCTATCTTCTATGTTAAAAACGATGGCTTACACTTAGGTGTTGACTTTAAAGGTGGTAGAACTTACATGGTGAAGTTCGACAAGCAATTGAACACTGAAGAAGTTGCTAAAACTTTATCAACTAATTTTGAAGGTGAAGAAGCTTTAGTTAAAACTATCGGAACTGACAATTCATTAAAAATTACTACTCCTTACCACATTACAGACCAAGACCCTAATGCAGATAAAGTTGTTGAAACTGCATTGCGTAAAGGTTTAGATGGCTTAGGTGCTAACTACACTATCGAGAGTTCACAAAAAGTAACCCCTACTATTGCTAGCGATATCATCACTAGTGCTATTTATGCGGTATTGTTCTCATGTTTAGTGATGTTTATTTACATCTTGGTGCGTTTCAAAAAATGGCAGTATGGTTTAGGTGCGGTAATCGCGTTGTTCCACGACGTTTTATTAGTACTTTCATTCTACACAATTTTAGATGGCGTGTTGCCTTTCCCTCTGGAGATTGGTCAAGATTTCATCGCGGCAATTTTAACGGTAATGGGTTACACCATGACAGAAACGGTAATTGTATTTGACCGTATCCGTGAGCGTTTAGCAGAAGCTGGTAAAGACGATATGTATGGCGAAGAGCGTAACACACTAATCAACTTTGCGTTAAACAGTACTTTAAGTCGTACTATCTTAACTTCATTATCGGTATTCTTCGTATTAATCGTGATCTTCATTTTCGGTGGCGATAGTATCCGTGGTTTTATCTTTGCGTTATTAATTGGTCGTATCATTGGTACCTACTCATCATTGTGTATCTCTACGCCAATCGTAATCGATTTATCGAAAGACGAGAAAGCAGTTAAATAGATATTAAAACCAAATCATAAATCTTAAGTCCCGATGCAAGTCGGGACTTTTTTGTTTAAAGAAAATTAGAAACATTAAGGAGCAAAGTCTTAATCATCTTCATTCCTTAATATTTTAATTTTTCAGTTAGAAAAGCAAATCACTACAATAATCAATGCTGGTCCCGCTATCCGCTTTACTTCTCCCGATAAAATCGGTATACGTGCTCGCTCCTATCGGGTTTAAAATGCAAGTGCTGTGCATAGGTTTAAGTTCTCAAATTGTAGCGGTAATACTTTCTGTGCGATAACATAATAAACCTCGTAGGTTTTGAAAACCTACGAGGTTTTAGCATTGGCTTAAACAAAAAGATTATAGCAAAAAGCGAGATCAACATAACCTATAAACCTTTAATGCATTACAATACTCAATCGAGTTGGGTAAGACGACCGAGATAATTTCTAACACCAAAGAAACCTTCTGTCAAGCCAATTCAACATTTGTGACCACTGTCACTTTTTGACCAAAACTACCTACAAAGCGACCAATTACCCTATCATTTAATTCCTATATTTACCCAAAACTAAATGGCATTTTACATGTTGCTATTTAAGTAAAAAGCTGTTTATTTGGCTTTTCAATTTGACTTTCAACTTAGTTTGATATGGAACACAAAAAGAAAATTGTGATTATTGGTGGCGGTTTTGGCGGTATAGAATTAGCTAAAAAGCTCAAAAAAGAAGATGTCGAAATCGTTATCCTAGATAAGCATAACTACCATACTTTTCAGCCCCTACTCTATCAGGTGGCTACCGGAGGCCTAGAAGCAGATTCTATTGCATTTCCTATTCGTAAAATATTTAAAGGGCAGAAAAACATCAAGTTTAGAGTTACCGAAGTGAAAAAGGTAATTCCAGAAGAGAACAAATTAGAAACTACTATTGGCGATATTGACTACGATTATTTAGTGATTGCGACAGGTTCTACTAGTAATTATTTCGGCCAAACGGAAATTTCACAGAATGCCATGCCAATGAAATCAATTCCAGAGGCATTAAACCTGCGAAGCTTGATTTTGCAGAACTTAGAAGCGGCAATTATCGCCAAAAACCCTGAAAGAGAAAATGAACTACTGAATTTTGTGGTAGTTGGTGGTGGGCCAACGGGTGTAGAAACTGCTGGTGCAATTGGCGAATTGAAAAAACATGTACTTAAAAATGACTACCCAGAGCTAGATTTAGATAAGGTAAATATTTATTTAATTGAAGGTTCGCCTGAATTATTAGGTGCCATGTCGGTACAAGCACAGCAGAAATCTAAACAGTTTTTAGAAGAACTTGGTGTTACCGTTTATACGGAAGCTCGTGTACAAGGTTACGATGGCCAAACACTTTCACTAATAGATGGTAGAAAAATTGGCTCTGCGACAGTAATTTGGAGTGCAGGGGTAAAAGGTGTAATACTTGATGGACTGAATACCGAGGTTGTGGTGAGAGGGAATCGTTTAAAGGTAAACGAAATCAACTTGGTAGACAGTTATCAGAATATTTTTGCCGTTGGTGACGTAGCTGCAATGATTACCGAAGAAACTCCTAACGGACATCCAGGTGTGGCCCCTGCAGCGATTCAGCAAGGCAAGCTACTAGCTAAAAACCTCATTAACTTAATAGAAAATAAACCTACTACCCCATTTAAGTATTTCGACAAAGGTGCAATGGCAACTGTGGGAAGAAATAGAGCGGTTGTGGATATCAATAAAATAAGATTTCAAGGAATTTTTGCGTGGTTTACTTGGATGTTTGTACATTTAATGACCTTAGTAGGATTTAGGAACAAACTGGTGGTTTTCGTTAACTGGGTTTGGAGCTATTTCAGCTACGATAGAGGTACAAGATTAATCATCAGACCATTTAAACCTTACAAAGAATACAAGAAACCACATGACGCAGAAGCAACTTAACGCCAATAAAACCATTGCACTGGTAGCACACGACCACCGTAAAGATGATTTGATTAAATGGGCAATAACCAATAAAGAAGCACTTAGTCAGCATAATTTAGTGGCTACCGGCACTACTGGTAGATTATTAGAAGAAAACCTTGGTTTACCTGTAAAAAAGTTGTTAAGCGGCCCACTAGGTGGAGACCAGCAAATTGGTGCGCTAATTGCTCAATCTGAAATTGATGTGTTGATTTTCTTTTGGGATCCAATGGAAGCGCAACCACATGACCCAGATGTAAAGGCTTTGCTACGTGTAGGTATTGTTTGGAACATTCCAATGGCTTGCGATGTAGCTACTGCCGATTTCCTGATTTCATCGCCTTACATGAAAGGCACTTACACTGCGGCTTTAACTGATTATGATGAGTACAAGAACAGAAAGCTTTAACAACCCTATCAAACTGATTGAATGTCCTCGTGATGCGATGCAGGGCTTACACGATTTTGTGCCTACAGCACTAAAAATAGAATATTTGAACTTATTGCTTCAAGTAGGTTTTGACACGTTAGATTTTGGCAGTTTTGTATCTCCAAAAGCAATTCCGCAAATGCGAGATACAGAAGGGGTTTTGGCTGGTTTAGACTTATCGAGCGAAACCAAATTACTGGCTATTGTAGCTAATCTAAAGGGCGTTGAAAATGCGGTGAAGCATAAAGAAATCACTTATCTTGGCTTTCCTTTTTCTATTTCAGAAACTTTCCAACAACGCAATACCAATTCGAGCATTGCACAATCTTTAACTACAGTGGAAGATATGCTGAACCTTTGCGACAAGCACAACAAAGAAGCGGTAGTTTATCTTTCGATGGGTTTTGGGAATCCTTATGGTGATGAATGGAATACCGATATTGTTAGTCACTGGGCAAATGAGTTGATACAGAAAGGCGTTAAAATCATCTCTGTAGCTGATACGGTTGGCGTTTCTACTCCTGAAAAAATCATAGAGATACTTCCTCCCTTAGTTCAGCAGTTTCCGAATATCGAGTTTGGATTACATCTGCACAGTACTCCACAACAGCGCCTAGAAAAAATAGAAGCTGCTTTTAATGCTGGCTGCACCCGTATGGATAGCGCATTGAAAGGTTTTGGAGGCTGTCCAATGGCGGCAGATGATTTAACGGGCAACATTGCTACGGAAGATGTGATTGCTTATTTAAACAGCAAAGGCGTTAATTTGGACTTAGATATGCAGAAATGGGGCGAAGCGATGATGGTTTCGGCTAGGGTGTTCGGTTAGCTGTCTACAGCCCTTTCAAAGCCCTGTTCAAACTCCTTAAAGTAATCCCCAAGTAAGCAGCCATATCCTCCTTACTGATTTCCATTCCCTGTTTTTCCTGTAGCTCCAATAACTTCGCTAAACCATGTTCTACCGTATACAACTGCTGAAACGAAGCCCTACTGCTGGTATTGATGATACGATCGGCCAATTCCTCCAATAGAATTTTATTTAGCATTAAATCTTTTGCCAGAAGCTCTTTAAAAGTAGCAGCAGGAATAACATAAACTTGCAAAGCAGTTAGCGCAGCCACATTGCAAAGACAATCTATGCGGCGAATCATTTCTATTTCGCCTAAAACCTGTCCTTTGCTCATAAATTCTAAGATATAATCCTTCCCGTTTTCTTCTAGAAAAAAACATTTGGCAATTCCTTCTTTAATGATAAAAACGCGGTGGCTTTTCTCTCCCTGACGAAGCAACAAGCTATCCTTTTCAAAGTTTTGCAAGCTTATTCCCGACTGTCCGTCTTTGTAAAGACTATCAATATAAGATAAAAATTCAGTATTGGTTCTCAGCATAAATCATTTGGGACAATTGTCCTTTTTTTGTGCAAGTTTTTCTTTCACCTTTGCAACATTAACAAAGATAAACGATGAAGAATCAAATCAAAACCATTGCTTTCGATGCCGATGACACTTTATGGGAGAATGAACCTTATTTCCGCGAGGCGGAACTAGAATTCGCACAGCTATTCGGTCATTTACCCCAAGACGATGTGATTAAAGATTTATTTGATATCGAAATGAAAAACTTAAAAATGTACGGCTACGGCATTAAAGGTTTTATGCTTTGCATGGTAGAAGCGGCCGCCAAATTGAGTAGAGATAATGTAGAAAGTAGTTTAATCAATCAGCTATTTGATATTGGTCACCGATTGCTGCAAAAACCCATTGTACTTTTAGATGGGATTGAGGAAACCTTGCAACACCTGCACGGCAAATACAGATTAGTAATGGCTACTAAAGGTGATTTATTAGATCAAGAGCGAAAATTAGAGAAATCTGGATTGGCTAGATACTTTCATCATATCGAAGTTATGAGCGATAAACAGCCTCGCCATTACCAAAAACTCATCAATCATTTGGATTGTAAGCCTGAAAACTTTTTAATGGTGGGCAATTCTCGTCGTTCGGATATTGTACCTGTACTAGCGCTAAATGCTTTTGCAATAGAAGTACCCTACCACACTACTTGGGTACACGAGTTACATGAAGAACCTATAGAGCATCCGAACTTTGTTTCGGTAACGAGTATTGACCAGATTATTGGTTTGTTATAATTTTTTAGCCACAGATGCACAGATTAATTTTGAATATTAATTAATAAAAGCAAATCTGTGCATCTGTGGCGAACTTAAATACGCATGAAAAAAATAAACATAGAAACTTGGAAACGCAGAGACCACTTCAAACTCTTTAGCCAATTCGAAGAACCATTTTTTGGTGTAGTGGTAAATATCAACTGTAGTAAAGCTTACGCAAATGCTAAAACAGCAAGCAAATCCTTCTTTTTACATTACCTGTACCGAGCTTTAAAAGCAGTAAATTCAATCGAAGAATTTCGTTACCGTATTTTAAATGGCGATGTAATTCTTCATGACCAAGCCAGTGTTTCTACCACCATTAATCGTCCAAATGGCACTTTCGGCTTCGGTTACTTCGATTATCATGATGATGAAAATATCTTTATTGCTGGCGCCCAAAAAGCTACACTAGAAGTGCAAAATACAGAAGGCTTAACTCCATCGCAACCCGGCGCCAGTGAAATTCACTTTTCTGCTATTCCTTGGGTAGATTTCTCTTCCCTATCTCATGCCCGCAGCTTTACCTTTCCTGATAGTGCGCCAAAAATTTCCTTTGGTAAGGTAACCGATAAAGACGATATCAAAACAATGGCAGTATCTATCCACATTCACCATGGCTTAGCTGATGGTTACCACGTAGGGCAATTTGTAGAGCGATTTCAGAAACTGATGGACGAAGAATAATTGTCATTCTTTTGAAACAATAAATGCAACTAAATTGCAACAACAAATTATTTTGTACTTTCGTTCAACATGATTTTACAAAATATGGCAAACCAACAAGAATTCGATGTGATCATTATAGGTGGAAGTTACGCAGGTTTATCTGCTGCAATGGCGCTAGGTAGAGCTTTAAGAAAGGTTTTAGTGCTAGACGCTGGTAATCCTTGCAACAAGCAAACGCCACATTCGCATAATTTCCTTACACAGGATGGAAAAACGCCAAAAGAGATTTCAGAGATAGCGAAATCCCAAGTTGCTAATTACGATACGATCAGTTTTGTAAATGATATCGCTATTAAAGGCGAGGAAAATGCCAGTGGTTTCGAAATCACTACGCAAAGTGGAGCAATATTTCAAGGTCGAAAACTAATTTTCGGCACTGGCGTTAAAGACGTAATGCCCAATATCGAAGGTTTTGCAGCATGTTGGGGCATTAGCGTCATCCATTGTCCTTATTGTCATGGTTACGAAGTTCGTAATCAGAAAACTGGCTTGTTCGCCAATGGCGATGTAGCTTATGAATTTGGCAAATTACTTTGGAATTGGACAAAAGAACTCATTATTTACACTAATGGAAAATCTACTTTAAGTGTAGAACAGACAAAAACTTTGGCGAACAAAAATATTCACATTGTAGAAAAGGAGATTGTAAAAATTAACCATGAAAGCGGTAAAATCCAAGAGTTGGTATTCTCAGACCATAGCACTCAAAAATTAGATACACTATATGCTAAAATACCATTTATCCAGCATAGCGACATTCCGCAAAACTTAGGTTGCGAAATCACTGAAATGGGAATGCTGAAAGTAGATATAATGCAAAAAACAAATGTAGAAGGTGTCTTTGCCGCTGGAGATAGTACCAATATGATGCGCTCTGTAGCAAATGCTGTTTATGGTGGCAATATGGCAGGAGCCGCTGTTAGTAGGGAGTTAATAACTGAGGAGTTTGAGTCTCTTAGTTAATTAATGGAATTGAATTACCATTCATCGATGCGTCATACCCAACTCGATTGGGTATCGTAATGCGAAAAACATACCTTTTATCGTTTTAAGATTCCCGCCTACGCGGGAATGACGACCTATCAAAGCAAAGTTAAACTCAATTCCCCTTCCCATCGTTCACCACCTCCTTTATCATTTTCACCATCTTTTGGCGATGTAGTTTCTTAGCCACATCGATAGAATGTGATTTATGAATATCAGCATCTTCTTCGGCCAGCTTGGCCAGAGTAGCGTAAAACTTATGAAATTGGTCTAATTCTACTTCTGTTAAATCTTCAATATCTACCATCCTATTACTCGCCTTTTCGTGAGAGGCAATTAGTTCATTTAATTTCAGCTGAATAGCTTTTCCATCTTTATTCTGCGCTTTTTGAATTAAGAAAACCATTAAAAAAGTAATGATTGTTGTCCCAGTATTGATCACCAACTGCCAAGTCTCAGAATAATCAAATATTGGGCCTGAAACTGCCCAAATTACTACAATAGCAACCGCAGCAATAAACGCTTGAGAACTTCCCGTGAACTTGGTAGCTGCGTTTGAAAATCTTTCGAATAAGCTAACTTTATTTTTTTCGCTCATGTTTTAAATTTTAGAAGAGAAATTTACGGAATTGTAAGCAATATTTAGCCTTATCATCATTGGGAGTCAAGAAGTAATCCTAAAGTGACATGCTATATTAGTAAGATTGCTTCGTGCCTCGCAATGAAGAATTAAACCGAAAACAAAAAAGCCATCCCGACATTTCGGGATGGCTTTCAATATATGTGATGTTAAATCTTACAATTTATCATTCGCATTGATACAATTCAAATCTTCGAAAGCTACTTTTAAACGAGCTACGAAAGTTTCTTCCGCTTTACGCAACCAAACACGTGGATCATAAAATTTCTTGTTAGGCTTATCTTCACCATCAGGGTTACCAATTTGACCTTGTAAGAAAGCTTCATTGGTTTTGTAAAAACCTAAAATACCATCCCAAAAAGCCCATTGCAAATCTGTATCGATGTTCATTTTAATAGCTCCATAAGAAATCGCCTCTCTAATTTCTTCTTGCGAAGAACCAGAACCACCGTGGAATACAAAATTGATAGGTTTCTCTGCAGTTAAGCTGTATTTCTCTTTGATAAAATCTTGAGAGTTTTTCAAAATGATTGGCTGTAATTTTACGTTACCTGGCTTGTAAACACCATGTACGTTACCAAAAGCAGCAGCAACCGTAAACTGATCGCTTACTTTGCTTAATTCTTCGTAAGCATAAGCAACTTCACTTGGTTGTGTGTATAATTTCGAGCTATCTACATCGCTGTTATCTACACCATCTTCCTCACCACCAGTAACACCTAACTCAATTTCAATCGTCATACCTAATTTGCTCATGCGCTCTAAGTATTTAGCAGAAATTTCGATGTTTTCTTCAATTGGCTCCTCAGAAAGATCCAACATATGTGAAGAGAACAAAGGTTTACCAGTTTCAGCAAAGAATTTTTCTCCGTGGTCTAACAAACCGTCAATCCAAGGTAACAACTTTTTAGCAGCGTGGTCAGTATGTAAAATAACCGCAACACCGTAGTGCTCTGCCAATAAATGCACGTGTTTAGCAGCAGAAACAGCTCCTAATACACAAGCTTGTAGGTTATCATTATTTAAGGTTTTACCAGCATAAAACTGTGCACCACCATTAGACAATTGAATAATTACCGGCGAATTTACCGCCTTAGCCGCTTCCATTACCGCATTAATTGTATTGGTTCCTGTTACGTTTACTGCTGGAAGTGCAAATTGATGTTTTTTGGCCTGCTCAAACAGTTCTTGTACTGCAGTACCGTGGATTACGCCTTTGTAGCCTTTTAAACTCATTATATATTTAGTTTTATTATTGTTTCGAAGTTAGGAAATTTAATCTAACAACTAGTGTTCGTTCACAAATGTAATGAAAAAATACTTATTGTCAATTATACACTAAGGCTTGTTTTTTGGTTAATCGTTCAAATTGCTGATTTGGTTAATTGATTATTGGTTCATTGGTCATTAGCTTAGTTCATTATTATTTGATTATTGGTTATTTATTTGAAAAGCGCTTGCAGTTTTTCAAACGTTCCTCTAGTCCCGCTTTTCGTTGCAATCTTTTTTATCCTATGCTACAAACCTTGCAGGTTTTGCCAACGCATGGACTATAGCGCAAACCTGTAAGGTTTTTCCCTTGCTCAAAAAAGTATTTTCACGTCAATCGGGTTTGGTTTACGTAAACCTGTGCAATAAACCCTGCCACCCAAACCCGATTGAGCGGATTAGCCCGCAGCGTAGTGAAAGCGTTAGCGAAACGAAGCTAGGACTATGAGCGAAAGCGGGACTATATTCAAATAGTAGCAGTGAAGTAGCTTTCCTAAAAATAAGTGACTTAAAAGGTGATGTGAAATTAAACTATCAGCATTTGACCATTTATGGACTGACTACTGATGCCTGATACCTGACCACTATTCCCTAACCCCTAAAAACACTTTGCGTTAAATATTTTTTTCGTTTCTTTGTAGTCGCATTTTAAAAAATACACATGTCTTGGTTTAAAAGAGAGAAAAAAGGAATTAGCACTAGTACAGATGAAAAGAAAGAGGCACCAGATGGCTTATGGAACAAGTGTCCAAGCTGTAAAAAAGCTCTTCACAGTGCCGACCTTCAAGAAAGCAAGTGGGTTTGTCAATACTGCAACTACCACCTACGCGTAGGTTCAAAAGAATATTTCCACGTACTTTTCGATAATAACGAGTTTACAGAGCTAGATGCTAATTTAACTTCCGGCGATCCGCTAAATTTTATCGATAGCAAACCTTATACAGATAGAATTGTAGAAACCACTAAAAAAACAGGTTTAAAAGACGCTATCCGTTCTGCCTATGGTAAAATAGATGGCGAAGATATCGTAATCGCTTGTATGGATTTCAACTTTATCGGTGGTTCTATGGGCTCGGTAGTAGGTGAAAAAATCGCTAGGTCTATCGATTATAGCCTTAAAAAGAAAATCCCTTTCTTAATGATTTCTAAGTCTGGTGGTGCCCGTATGATGGAAGCTGCATTTTCATTGATGCAGATGGCAAAAACATCGGCCAAACTAGCTTTGTTAAGCCAGGCAAAAATCCCTTACATTTCTTTATTAACCGACCCAACTACGGGTGGTGTAACGGCATCTTATGCGATGTTGGGCGACATTAATATTGCTGAGCCAGGCGCTTTAATCGGTTTCGCTGGTCCTCGTGTAATTAAAGAAACGATTAAAAAAGATTTACCAAAAGGTTTCCAAACTTCAGAGTTTGTGCAAGAGCACGGTTTCCTAGATTTTATTGTAGACCGTAGAGAAATGAAGGATAAATTGGCTGCCTTCTTGAAAATGATGAAGAATTAAGTTTTTTGGTTAATCGTTTAGTTGGTTAATTGTTTAACTGATAAAAGTGAAGCAGGGTTTGTGCATTTGAAATGCCAACCCTGCTTTTTTGTTGTAACCACTTTTGAATTCCAATACATTTTCCTAAGCAAATATTTATCTATATTTATCTTAGTAGATCAATATACCCCCTGCCAATGATGAGTAATGATACCAAAAAAATAATCTCAAAAAAATACAATGTGTAGAACTTATAATACAATTGGTTCACTCACAACTTTAAAATCAAATTTAACAGAAAGTAATATCAATGATTTTAAGTCACTAAAGGAAGTTATTAATTTTCAAAAATCATATCCTATTTTACGACAACAATTAGTTTCTTATCATCAGAATCTGATTGAGCAAGAAAGAACCGCACTAAATATAGATTTACCAAATCTATATTACGCAATCGAAACTCAAAAACAGCAATCAGTCGAAAGGTTAACAAAAGAAATTGATACGCTGAAACAACAACTAAATACATCGGCTAACCCTTCAGCGAACTTTTTTCAAAAGCTAACCAAAGGCTTAAAAAACTGGAGTAACGAAAGAAAAATCAGGAAAAAAGAGCTTGGTTTTGAAATAGAATTGGAAATATCCACAAGCGACCTTACTGAAGATTATCAGGTCAAAAAAAATCGCTATCAATTTATAACTTCAAATTTTAATGAAGCTGTAGATCAAAGTGCCTTATATCCGCTATCAGAACTCGAAAGGAAAAGATCGATAATTAGCGAACTTAACAATTATATCTATGGTGCCTTAGGAGAACAAAAAGTAGTTAAAACATTAGAAACCTTATCTGATGACTATTTTTTGATTAATGACTTCTCCGTTTCGTTTTCACGAGCAATCTACAATAGGAAGGAGGATGATTACATAAAGTCTATTCAAATTGATCATATACTTGTTGGACCATCAGGAATATTTCTAATTGAAACAAAGAACTGGAGTGAAAAGTCACTGGAAAACTTAAGTTTACGCTCACCCGTCGAGCAAATCAAAAGAAATAATTTTGCATTATTCCACCTACTCAACAATGATATGAGTGACTATCATTTGCGCTTGGACAGTCATCACTGGGGGGATAAGAAAATACCAATCAAAAATCTAATTGCGTTGACCACTGTAAAACCAAAAGGGGAATTTCAGTATGTTAAGATATTGACTATTAACGAACTGATAAATTATGTAAAATATTTCAAACCGATATTCTCCTATACTGAAATTAAGAGAATTGCAGAAATGATTTTATTAATCAATGAACGAAAGATTCTTTAAGTCTATTTATAAACTAAAAGCTTCTTATAGTAAATTAAGCCCAACAGCCTTAACAAACTTATTTCTTCTGCAGACTATAATCGGCTCAAATATTACAAAAAACTGAGCCGATTAGACTTCTTAATCGGCTCACAAAAACAAAAAACCTCGTAGGTTTTGTAAACCTACGAGGTTAAGCTATATAAAATAAAGTCCTTTTAGGATTCTATAATTTAAACATTAAACCTAAAGTGCATGATATCGCCGTCTTCTACTACGTAAGCTTTACCTTCTACACCTAATTTACCTGCTTCTTTACAAGCGTTCTCTGAACCTAAGGTTACGAAATCATTGTATTTAATCACTTCTGCACGGATAAAGCCTTTTTCAAAATCGGTATGGATTACACCTGCCGCTTGTGGCGCTGTAAAACCTTTAGTAATTGTCCAAGCTCTTACTTCTTGCACACCAGCGGTGAAATAGGTATATAAATCTAATAAGCGGTAAGCCGCTCTAATTAATTTAGCCACACCAGACTCATCCAAGCCTAAATCTTGTAAAAAGATTTGACGCTCTTCGTAGTCTTCCAATTCTGCAATTTCAGATTCTATTTTAGCAGAAATAATCAATACCTCAGCATTTTCATCAGCTACAGCTGCTTTAACTTTGTCTACGTAAGCATTTCCAGTTACCACAGAAGCCTCATCTACGTTACAAACATACATTACTGGTTTCTGCGTAAGCAAGCCCAAACCTTCAATAAAAGCGAAGTCCTCTGGAGTTAATGCAGCAGAACGAACAGATTTACCAGTTTCTAAATGATCTTTAATTACCGATAAGATCTCGAATTCTTTCTTCGCATCTTTATCGTTTTTAGCTTGCTTCTCTATCTTTTGGATACGTTTGCTTACCGTATCTAAATCTTTTAACTGTAATTCAGTGTCAATAATCTCTTTATCGCGAATAGGATCAACGGAACCATCTACGTGAATGATATTTCCATCATCAAAACAACGTAAAACGTGGATAATAGCATTTGTAGCTCTGATGTTACCTAAAAATTGGTTTCCTAAACCCTCTCCTTTCGAAGCACCTTTCACCAAGCCTGCGATATCTACAATCTCAATGGTGTTTGGAACTACACGTTGCGGTTTAACCAATTCTGTCAATTTGTTTAAACGCTCATCAGGAACGGTAATTACGCCCACATTTGGTTCTATTGTACAGAAAGGAAAGTTTGCAGATTGCGCTTTCGCGTTAGATAAACAGTTAAATAAAGTCGATTTTCCCACATTTGGTAAACCTACTATACCACATTGTAATGCCATTATATTTAAGATTTTAGATTTACGATTTTAGATTTTATTACATTCCAAAATCAAGGCGCAAAGATAGCAATAGATTTATGATTATTTCAATCCAAATAAACCAATGAGGTAATGAACAAATAAACAATTAAAAAATTTCCCTAGCTTAGCATTTAGATTATAAAAAAATGGAAGACCAAGTGCAATTTGAAGAATTAGAGAACCAAAAAAATCCGCAGTTAATTGTTACTGAAGATATGCGTAGTTACTTTTACGATATCGCTAAATGGGCAAATTTCTTAGGAATTGTTGGATTTGTAATTTCTGCCTTTATGCTCATGGCAGCCTTAACTATTGGACCAACACTAAACGCCAATCCAGAAATGGCTAAAATGCTCGGGCAGTTTGGCGCTATGGATGGCGCTACTTTCAGTATTGTCTTTTTTATTTACGGATTTGCTATCTTCTTCCCTAGTCTTTTAATGGTTCGTTATGCAGCTAAAGCTAAGCAAGGCGTACTTTATGGCGAGCAGGCTAGTTTAGATGAGGGAATTGCGAAGTTAAAATCTCTTTTCAAATACTTCGGTGTCTTAGCCATAATCTTCATTGGTCTTTACTTGCTTACATTAGTTTCCGCAGTTGTTGGAGGTATCAAATAGTAGTCCAACGTCTTTAACTTACCACCAATAAAAATCAAGTTATTTACAAATAAAAAATCCCTCCCAAATTGGGAAGGATTATATAATTAAGTCTTTTTTTTACTCTTAGAATGAGAAATCATCATTAGATTTCGCTGCATATTCTGTGTTCTCAGAATATTCGTAACGTTTTTCTACCACATCTTGACGAGATTTGATATACTCAACAGTTTCTGTTAACCCTTCCGTAAATTTCTCGAAATCTTCTTTGTACAAGAAAATTTTATGCTTTACAAAAACGCCATCTTCTAATCTTTTCTTACTCTCGGTTAACGTAAGGTAATAATCACCTGAACGTGTTGCTTTTACATCAAAAAAATAAGTACGTTTACCTGCTCTTACTTTCTTCGAAAAAACCTCTTCTCTCTCTTTGTTGTCGAAATCTCCCATTTTGTTATCGTGTGTAGTGTGGTTTTGGTTGGGGTAAATATAATGTAATAATTCTCAACTTTCAAAATAGAAATGACAGTAGTTATAGACTTTTTTTGATATTTTATAAATTTTCTTCCTCCAAAAGCTGATTTTGATACAGCTCAGTATAAGCACCACCCTGCTTCAGCAGTTCTTCATGTGTGCCTTCTTCAATAATTCTACCTTCATCTAAAACCAAAATTTTATCAGCATTTTTTATGGTAGAAATACGATGAGCAATTAAAACACTAGTACGGCCTTTCATCAATCTACCTAGATTACTCAAAATTTCTTCTTCCGTTTTAGTATCAACAGCAGAAAGGCAATCATCAAAAACGAGCATTTGCGGCTCTTTGATTAAAGCTCTAGCTATGGAAACACGCTGTTTTTGCCCGCCCGACAAAGTAATTCCGCGTTCGCCAAGCATGGTTTCAAATTGCTTTTCGAAACCTACAATATTATAATAAACCGCAGCATCTTTTGCCGCCTGCTCCACCTGCAAGTCAGTTACTGTATTTAGGCCAAAGGCGATATTATTTTTAATGGTGTCAGAAAACAAGAACACTTCTTGTGGAACAAATCCAATCTGCGAACGATATTCTTGCAAGTCCAATCTGCTAAGCGGCTTTCCATCTACCAAAATTTCTCCCGAAGTAGTGTCATACATCCTCATCAAGAGGTTAGCCAGAGTAGATTTACCCGAACCAGTTTTACCAATAATTGCTAAAAACTGTCCCTGCTTTACTTCAAAACTTACTTCCTTTAGCGCTTCAATTCCTGTATCTGCATAAGTAAAACTTACATTCTTGAAAGCAATGCTTCCATTCAATGAAATTTCTTCTTTGCCCGATTTAATGTCTGGTTGCAGATGTAAAAATTCATTGATACGTTTCTGAGAAGCGGCGGCACGCTGTACCAAGGTAGTTACCCAGCCCAACATGGTTACCGGAAACGTAAGTTGATTTACGTAAACAATAAATTCGGCAATATTACCCGGTGTGATGGCACCGTTAATTACTTGTTCGCCCCCTATGTAAATGGTTAAGATAGTACTTATACCCACTAAAAGCAACATCGTTGGATAAAAAAATGCTTGAACTTTCACCAAACCCATAGCGTTTCTTTTGTAAGCATTACTCTCTTCCGCAAAAACCTGCTGCGCCTGCGTTTCCCTAACATAGGATTTCATCACCCTAATTCCCGAAAAACGCTCCTGTACAAAGGAAGACAAACGCGAAAGTTGCGCTTGAATTCTTTCACTTTTCTGATTGATAATCGTATTTACATAATAAATAGCAACTACCAAAACAGGCAATGGTAACAAAGCATAAATAGCCAAAGTACTGTTTACCGAGAACATAAAATAGATCACCAAACAGAAAAGAACTGTAGTATTAATGGCGTACATAATGGCCGGACCAACATACATTCGCACTCTATTCACATCTTCAGTTGCTCGGTTCATTAAATCACCAGTATTGTTTCTGCGATAGAAACCTAAACTAAGTTTTTGATAATGCGCATAAATCTCATTCTTCATATCAAACTCTATGTGCCTCGACATGAGGATAATCGTTTGACGCATAAAGAATAGGAATAAACCTCTCAATAGATAAAGAACCAAGATTAGCGCTCCAAAAAAAAGCAAGCTGTAACCAAAAATATCATAAACAATTTCTTGCCTATCGAAACCATCATACAATCTATAAATGGCAATATTTTCAGTAATTAAATTGAAAGCGTGACCAATAACCTGAGCAGGTACTACGCCAAAAACATTGGAGACTATCACAAACAAAACACCTGGTATAACTCTCCATTTGTACTTTATAAAATATTTATTGAGGAAGTATAAGTGTTTCATTGCTACGCAAAGTTAGGCAATTTGATTTGTTTGTTGTTTGGTTTTTTAGTTGTTTAATTATTCGCTTGGAAACTGATACCTATAAACTGAAAATCAATACCTGATAACTGACCACTGGTACCTAGCCGCTAATTATTTAAAATACGCCTAGATTTAATGGTTTTTTTGTCTTAGTTTTGCAGCGTACGTTTCAACGTTATTTGTATGCCAGAAATCAGTTCGTCTAATCATTCTATCTTAGCGCAATTAAGCCAATCTGGCCACAAGAAAGTGGTATTTTGCAACGATCCTGATACTGGGCTAAAAGCCATCATTGCTATTCATGATACAACTTTAGGACCTGCTTTAGGCGGTGTTAGAATGTGGAACTACAATTCGGAGGCGGAAGCTTTAGAAGATGTTTTGCGTTTATCTAAAGGTATGACCTACAAAGCGGCTATTGCTGGTTTAAATGTAGGTGGCGGTACTGCCGTAATCATCGGTGATTCGAGAAGACAAAAGACGGAAGCTTTAATGCGCAGCTTTGGCCGTTTCGTTAAAAACTTAAACGGAGAATTTATTGCAGGGGAAGATGTAGGCACAACTGTACGCGACATGGAGTATATCCGTATGGAAACACAACATGTTACTGGCGTTCCCGAGTCTTTAGGTGGTGCAGGAAACCCAGCTCCCTACACAGCAAAAGGTGTTTATTTAGGTATCAAAGCTTGCGTTAAGGAAGTTTTCGGAACAGATGAATTGGCTGGTCGTTCGGTAGTGGTACAAGGTACGGGTAATGTTGGCGAACACTTGGTAGAACTACTAAGAAATGACAATGTTGAAGTTTATGTAACCGACATTAACGAAGATAGCATGCGAATGATTGCCCGCAAATACAAAGCTAAGGCAATTGAAGCTGATAAAATCTTCAATATTGGAGCTGACATTTATGCGCCTTGTGCTTTGGGTGCAACCATTAACGACAAAACTTTAAAAACCATGAAGTTTGCGATTATCGCAGGTTCTGCAAATAACCAGTTAGCAGATGAGAATATTCATGGACAAATTTTACAAGATAAAGGAATTTTATACGCTCCTGATTATTTAATCAATGCAGGTGGTATCATCAGTTGTTATTCGGAGCTAACTGGATTTGGGAAAAAACGTACCATCCAACTTACAGAGAACATCTATGATGCTACTAGAGAGGTGATCAAATTATCGAAATCAGAAAATATACCAACAAATTTAGCCGCATCGCGTATCGCTGAAAAGCGTATCGAAGATATTAAGAAAATCAAATCGTCATATTAATTAATTTATACACAACACACGGTAGTTAAACCGCAATCGTTCTTACATTCATGTTAAACAGAAGGCACCTAAGAATTAAAGCCATGCAGAATATTTTCGCTTGGCACACCACTGAAAAGAAAGACACTGTAAGTAGTCAAAAAATCTTGATGAAAAGTATTGATGAAGTAAATCAGATGTACATTTCCATGTTAGCACTTATTGTAGATCTTACAGAGTATACCGCCAACGATGCTATCGAAAGAGCAAACAAGCATTTGCCGAGCGCTGAAGATTTAAATCCAAATCAAAAATTACTAAACAACAAATTTGTGGTTACGCTAAAGCATAACCCAGAATATGTTGCCTCGGTAAACAAATACCAAATCAACTGGTTTTCTGATCCTGAATTTGTTAAAGCAATTTTCAACAAACTAAAAGAAACCAAAGAATATGAGGCTTATTTGGCCGAAGACTTTGAAGAAACTTTAGAAAGTTCGAAAGAGATTATCAAGTTCATTTTCCGCAAAATGTTGTTGAAAAATGTGAACGTAATTCAAGCTTTTGAAGATAAATTCATCAACTGGCCAGTAGATCGTGAAGTAATGCAAGGTATGATTGCCAAAACATTAAAAAACTTCGAATCTGAGAATCCTTTAGAAAATAAGTTAACTCCAATTAGTGCAGACTGGAAAGAAGACAGTGCTTTTGTACAGGACTTATTTGCTTATACGCTTAAAAATGATGATAAATATCAGGCATTAATAGCAGAGAGAACTAAAAACTGGGAATCGGAACGTATTGCGCTAATGGATACAATTTTGATGAAAATGGCGATCTGTGAGATGATGAATTTCCCTTCTATTCCTGTTAAAGTTAGCATTAACGAATACCTAGAATTATCAAAAGATTACAGTACACCGAAAAGTAATACTTTTATAAATGGTATCTTGGACAAGATTTTAAACGATCTGAAGAAAAATAATAGCATTAAAAAATTAGGTAGAGGATTAATTGAAGAATAATATAGTTCTCAGTTAACCGACTACTATGTTTACTAAAAATAATACATAAGATGAAGAAACTTTTCTTAATCGCTTTTTGCGCTGCTACACTTGCTGCTTGCCAAAGCAAAACCAATGATGAAGGCAAATCTGCTACGGATAGCTTATCTAACGAAACGCCAGTAATTGCAGAAGCTGATGCACCAAAAGTGCAAGTTGAAAAAGCGATCTACGAATTCGGAGAAATTAAACAAGGTGAAAAAGTAAGCTACGAATTCAAATTCAAGAATGTAGGTAAAACACCTTTAATTATCACCAATGCATCTGCTACTTGTGGTTGCACTGTTCCTGAATATCCTTCAGCACCTGTTAAGCCTGGAGAAGAAGGAGTAATCAAAGTAGTATTTGATAGCGCTGGTAAATTAGGTTTACAAGATAAGGTAGTTACAGTTACTTCTAATGCAAACCCTGCTTTTGAGCAACTTCACTTAGTAGGCGACGTAATAGAAAAAAAGTAAATAGCTTTTCAGTTGGCAGTAAGGCAGCTATCAACCATCTAACAATAACACAATTTAATAATAACACAATTCAAAATGATATCAACAGTAATTTTACAAGCAGGAGGCCAAGGTACACAAACGTTAATTATGTTTGGTTTAATGGCTGTGGTAATGTATTTCTTTATGATTAGACCACAAATGAAAAAAGCTAAAGACCACAAAAAATTAGTGGAAGAGCTTAAAGTTGGTGATAAAATTGTGACCACAGCAGGCATCCACGGTAAAATTGTAGGTGCTGCAGAAACTACATTCCTTATCGAGACAGAAGGTGGCGGTAAAATCCGTTTCGACAAATCTGCAATCTCTCTTGATGCTACAAAAGCTGCTGCTCCAAAAGCATAGTTAAAAGATTTATATTTTAAAGCCACTTCAATTTATTTGGAGTGGCTTTTTTATTGTAATTTTACCTCATGCCCTTTATAAAATTAACCAAGTTAGAACAAAAACGCTTCGGAGCAGTACTAGCATGTGTACTTTGTGCTATAAGCGCTTGGTTGTTTTTGGCACTCAATAAAAAATATCCTTACACGGTACAAACTGAGCTTTTATATAAAGACGAACCACAGGGAAAGGCCTTTAAGGCTCTACAACCAGATACCGTAGATTTGAAAGTGGAAGGCACGGGCTGGCAATTGCTATTTGCCCGTTTGAGGATTAAACCACCTTCTATTACGGTAAGCTTACAGAAACTGAATACTAGAAGTTACGTAGTTTTCTCTGAACAATTAGATCAGGTTAATAGGCAGCTTGAAACTTCCCAGAAGGTAATTTCAATTAAGCCTGATACACTTTATTTCGATTTTTCTAGAAGAACAAACAAACGTGTTCCTTTAAAACTGATTTCAAATCTAACTTTTGCTCCACAATACGGCATTTCGGAGGAAATTAAACTGACTCCATCTTATGTGAATATCTCCGGACCGCATGAAGAATTAGAGAAGATACATGTTTGGCATACAGATAGTCTGAAGCTGAACGATATCAACAAAAAAGTTGACGTTAGGCTAAACATCTTAAAAAATCCAATTAGCAATATCAGCATCTATCCAGCTAATGTAGGTGTAAAAGTTCCTGTAGATGAGTTTACTGAAAAAACCATTGAAGTACCTTTGAGCATCCTTAACAACAAAGAGTATTACGATGTAAAGCTGTATCCCAAAAAGGTTAAAATTGTTTTGATGGTAGCACTTTCTAATTATGAAAAGACCAATGAAGAGCAATTAAAAGCAGCTGTAAATTTGAATGACTGGAAGGTTTTACAACACAATAAGCTTTCGGTTAAAATCACCAAGCTGCCTGATTTTTCTAAACTTGTGAGTATTACGCCTAGAAATGTAGATTTTATTATCGAAAAATAATGTTAAAAATTGGAATAACTGGTGGAATTGGCAGTGGGAAAACGACTATTTGTAAGGTATTTGAAACTTTAGGTATTCCAGTTTTTTACGCGGACACGGTGGCTAAACAAATTATGACTACAGATCCCATTCTGATTGAAGGGATAAAAGACACGTTTGGTGAACAAAGCTATTCTGAAAGTGGAATTTTAAATAACAAGCATATCGCCAATATTGTATTTAACAACGAAACCGAGCTCCATAAGCTCAATGCATTGGTACATCCCGCCGTGTTTAGAGCTTTTGACGAATGGGATGCTAAATTACCCAATCATTTGCCCTATTCTTTAAAAGAAGCGGCGCTATTATTCGAAAGCGGCTCTTACGAAATGTGCGACAAGAACATTCTGGTAACTGCTCCACATGCCTTAAAAATTACCAGAGTTACCCAAAGGGATAATATAAGCGAAGAACAGGTATTGGCCAGAATGAATAAACAATTTACTGATAGACAAAAGCTAAAACTGGCTGATTATTTTATCGAAAACAACGAAAATCAGTCAATTATTTTACAAGTTTTAGATTTACACCAGCAGTTTTTGGAATTGGGGAAGTAGAATAATTCCCTCCCCCACCCCCCTCTAAAAGTGGGAAATATGTGACTTTATGTCCTCCTCAGGGGAGATTAACACAATATAATTATAATGACCAACATACTTCAAGATTTCATTACACTCAATAAAATAGGTTTATACTGTAGTTACGGAGATTTCTATCTAGATCCACAGGAACCTGTATACAATGCAGTAATATCTCACGCTCATGGAGATCATGCAGTCAGCGGAAATCAAAATGTGTATTGCACCAAGGCTACACAACTTTTTATGCAGCATAGATATAAGAAGTTCGCAGCAGCTAGTTTTGAACTTAAGGCCTATCAAGAGAAATTTGATATTAATGGCGTAAAAATCAGTTTCTACCCAGCTGGACACATCTTGGGTTCGGCAATGATATTGATGGAATATCAGAACGTTCGCTATTTATATACTGGTGATTACAAAACAGAACCAGACAATACCTGCGAGCCTATTGAGTTTGTGCAAGCTGATGTTTTGATTACAGAAACCACGTTTGCAGATCCTGAAGTGAAACATCCGGATGCGGAAGAAGAAATCAAAAAGTTGAATACAGTAACCAGCAATATTATGCTAGGTGCTTATGCTTTAGGAAAAAGCCAAAGGCTAATTTCGCTAATCAATAAACATTGCCCCGACAAAAAGATTCTAGTGCACCACAATATTATGCCTTTCGTAAATATCTATGAACAACAAGGCATATCAATGGGCAATTATCAAGTTTACGATAGAAAAATCATGAAACAACAATTGGAAGGTAATATCTATTTGGTACCTCCAATGGTTTTCAATAGCTACATTAGAGCTATTAATGTAGTAAGAGTATTCGCCACCGGATGGAAATATTTACAGCAAGGCAATGGCATACATCTATACATTTCTGATCACGTTGATTGGGAAGGCATTATCCAAACCATTGAAGAAGTACAACCAAAAGAAGTGTGGACTTTACACGGCGACGGCAAGCAATTGCAAAAACATTTTCAAGATCAACTGGTAGTTAAAATTTTAAATTAGCTCAATACGTTTTTAAGTTACTCATCCCATCATTCAAAATTCAATCATTTAAATTACATGAAAGAAGGCGAAGATTTTTATTTTAATGAAGATGGCTTAATGGTTTTCACTAAAAACTATCATCTGAAACGTGGCTATTGTTGTAAAAACAAATGCAAGCATTGTCCGTGGAATTTTGGCAAAAAGAAAGAGAATAAAGGATAACGTTTGCTAAGTAATTTTCTACTTACAAATAAACACTTTGATAAAATTCTTGTTTACTTAAAACATTTCAACAACAATGACAAAGAAAAGTCCCGCTTACAACGCACTAGCATTCTTAATCTGCATTGCTATCCCGTTATCAATTGGTTTTTTAGGCAGTATGTTCACGATGGAATCGGTCAAAACTTGGTATACGACTATCAATAAGCCTTCATTTAATCCACCTAATTGGATATTTGCTCCTGTTTGGACAACACTTTACGTTTTAATGGGCATAGCATCATTTAGGGTTTGGAAAAGGCGTAAAACGATGGAATGGTTTCATTGGGCGGTGATCATCTATATCATACAACTTATATTTAATTTAATGTGGTCGTACATTTTTTTTGGGTTACACCAAGTTGGTTTCGCTCTGATCGAAATCGTGTTGTTACTTCTACTCATCCTCATCAATGCTTTTATCTTCTATCGCTTCGATAAGCTGGCGGGATGGTTATTTCTGCCGTATTTTTTATGGGTAAGTTTTGCAACTTATTTAACCTATTCAATTTTTGTGCTCAATTAAGCCTGTAATAGATTTTAAAACCAAAGTAAAATCGGTACTTTTATAGAGCATGCTCCGTAAAAGTTTTTTTGTCATATCGCTAATATTCATTGCATTCCAACTTAATGCGCAAAAAGTTGGGGTAGTTTTTAGTGGTGGCGGAGCAAAAGGTTTAGCTCATATTGGTACGCTAAAAGCACTCGAAGAAAACAACATCCCAATAGATTATATTACAGGAACTTCTATGGGAGCAATAGTTGGTGCAATGTATGCTGCTGGTTATTCTCCTGCACAAATTGAAAAGATAGCATTGAGCAATGAATTCCAAAACTGGGTAAGTGGACGATATCAAAGCGATTACAGTTTTTACTTTCAGAAATCTACACCGAACCCTTCTATCGTAACGGCAAAAATGGCGATAGATACCAGTTTGAGGTTGAGTTTTCGTCCTAACTTAGTTAACGACATTCCCTTGAACTTTGCTTTGTTAGAGCTTTTTTCCCAAGCATCTGCTGCCGCGAAAGATAATTTCGATAACCTGCTGGTACCTTTTCGTTGTATGGCTTCAGATATTTTATCGCAGCAAAGTATTGTTGTAGGCAAAGGAAGCTTAGCTGAAGCGGTAAGAGCAAGCATGACCGTCCCACTTATTTACAGACCAATAAAGTTAGAAGAGAAGTTTGTATTTGACGGGGGCATTTATAATAATTTCCCTGCTGATGTGATGAAGACGGAATTTAAACCAGATTTTATCATCGGTGCCAATGTATCATCCAAAACCTTTAATGAGTACCCCAAAGACGACGACAGGCTGCTAAATAGATTTTTAGTGTATATGTTCTTGGCGAAATCAGATTCCACTTTAGTGGGCGAAAATGGCGTTTATATCGAACCTAACCTAGCTGATTTTAGCTCTACAAATTTTCTACCTGTAGCAGAATTGATTAAACATGGTTACGATGCTACCATTGCAGATATGGCCAAAATCAAAGCTAGAATTAGCAGAAGAGTTTCTACAAATGCGCTAGTAAAAAAACGGGCTAACTTCAATAATAAAAAAGCAGAGCTAGTTTTCAATAGCATTTCTGTAACAGGTGTTAACTCTCAACAACGAAAATATATAGAGCGCCTTTTTAAAAGTGACAATGAAACTTTCGATTTAAGTGATATTAAGCGGGGTTATTACAAATTGGTAGCTGATGAAGTTTTTGAAGCTATATATCCTAAAATCAGCTACGACGCGTTAACTGACAGCTATAATTTTCAGATTGTAGCACAGCCTAAAAAAAGCATAAAAATAGATTTCGGCGGTAACATATCCACTCGCCCTATTAGCAATGTTTTTCTTGGCATACAGTATAATTATCTTAACAGAAGAGCTTATACTTTTGCTTCCAATTTCTACTCTGGGCGTTTTTACGAATCAGTACAGCTAAGCGGTAGAATTGATTTCCCCAGTAAACTACCTTTATTTTTGGGTGCAGAACTGACTTATAACCATTGGAATTTTTACAATACCAGTAAAATTTTTGTGGAAAACCCCTCGCCTACCTACATTGACCAAGCGGATAGAAAAATTGATTTGAAATTTGGAATGCCGCTTAACCGAAATGCTAGGATTGTATTGAGCTCTTCATTTATCAACAATAGCGATAATTTTAGCCCTACTGGGAGTTTTGTAGTAGGCGATTTATTAGACCGAACAGTATTTAATGGCTTTAGGGCAAGCCTTACCTTCGAAAAAAATTCGTTGAACAGAAAACAATATGCAACTACTGGGCAAAACATACTTTTAAGTGTAAATTACACCACAGGCAAGGAAAACTACCTTCCAGGAAACATCCAAGCCAACAACCTTGGACCTAGTATGACACCAGATATCAGTAGAAATTTTAGACAATGGATACATGCAAAGTTTAGTTATGAAAATTACTTCCTGAAAACCAAAAACTACACCTTGGGATATCTGGCAGAAATTGTAGCTTCTAATCAACCGCTGTACAATAATTATTACACAACTTTACTGGCTTCTCCGGCATTTTATCCGCTGCAAGATAGCCGCTCTACTTTTTTAGAAAACTTTAGGGCTTTTAATTACGCCGCTGGCGGAATAAAAAATATCTTTAATATTAAAAGAAAACTTGATTTACGTGTAGAAGGTTATGTATTTTTACCTTATCAAGAATTTAAAAAAATTGGGCTGCAGAATGTAGGATTTGAAAAAACACTAAGCACATGGCGTTACGCAGGTACAGCAGGCTTAGTTTACCAATCGCCTTTGGGGCCAATTAGTTTAAGCTATAATTTATACGATGAAGCAAGAAGAAAGCACGGCGTACTTCTGCACATCGGTTATTTAATTTACAATAAGAGATCTTTAGAATAAATGAGATTAATCGTTTTCATTTGCTTATTACTTTCTTCGAGCCTAGGATTTGCTCAAGCTACAGGCATCAATAACTTTATAGTAAAAGAAAGCCTGCTAAAAAATAGCAAAATAGCTATCATAGCTGCCGACAGTCTAGAAAACCCAATTGAAGCTATTAATGGGACTTATACTTTTAGCGTAAGTGGCTTTACACAGCAACTAAATTTTAACGAAGGCGTGTCTATTTTGCCTTTGCCTATAGATAAATCTACTTTTGTTTATATTAAACACGAAAATGATGGGGGTACACACAGTAAACTTCTATACGTTTACAAAAAAGACGGCGATTTAAATCCAATTACAATCAGCAGAGTATTTTTTATTATTATTCCATTAGTGATTATACTCCTAGCTTTCGCCTTTAAAAAATTCATTTACATGGCCGTTGTGCTATTTCTAATTTTCTTTTTCTTCAGTTACAGCAACGGCTTAAATATATCTACCTATTTCGAAACGATATTTGATTACCTAAAAAACCTCGTCTAGATTTACGATTTTAGATATACGAATTACAATTGATTGAAGTATTCACCAAAGAAATACTTCCAATAATAATACTTCTAGGATTAACAATTGGCCGTAAGAAATCGTAAATCTCCAATCGCTAATTAAAATGGCATTCCAATGCCAAAATTATATTGTAAGAAACGGTACCTATCAGGACTGTGTGTAGCTAAGTAATTTGCTTTGAAAGTTTTGCCTCCGTTAATGAATTTACTGATTACCCACTGCTCATCACCTACGAACTGAGGATCTTTAAGTTTTAAACCAACATCAAACCTGAATACAAAAAATTGAAGGTCCCATCTAAAGCCTAAGCCCGTACCTAAGGCAATCTGATTACCTAGCTCATTAAACTTGAAGTATGTTTGCGGTTGCGGATTACCGGGAGCTATATTCCAGATATTTCCAGCATCTAAAAATGTAGCACCATTTAGTTTGCCACCAAAGAACTTACTAGCCAACAAGAAACGATATTCCAAATTAGCTTCTATACGCATTTGCCCAAGCTGATCGATACCAAAAGAAGAAGATCTGGCTTCTTGACTTGTGATTACTTCTCGATTATAGTTTCCTGGGCCCAAAGTTCTTGCCTGCCAAGCTCTAACACCGCTAGAACCGCCTGCATAAAACAACTTCTCAAATGGCATTGCGGTAGAGTTTCCATAAGCGTAACCAACTCCCATATTTAACCTAGTTACAAATTGAGATTCTGCACCTAAACTTTTATACCATCTAATATCTATTTCCGGACGAACGTATTGATTAAATGGTAATCCCAGCACTTTTCCAAAATCGTTAGCGGAAGGATTATGGCTATTGCCCATCAACTTAGACAAGCCTTGAAGCATATTCCCAGCAATATCTAAGTTACCTCTAAAATAGATAAAGCTTCTATTCTGCAGTAATTTGTCTGCATTTAAAGAGTATGCATATTTCATCCCTAAGGTAAAATCCTTACGGCCTAAAAGGGTGATGTTATATGAATTTTGTTCAAAGAGTTGTTTATTTGCCAAGTACTTAGCCATATCACTCTTATCAGTGGTATCGATAAGTACGCTACCAAAGCGATATTCAAAATTCAATGGTGTAAAAGAGTGTAATTTAGATTTCGTTTCTACCCAATCGTAGGTAATAGAGTTGATAAATATTCTACGAACGGTAATATCTTTCTGTAGTGCATATAAATAGCTAGTGGCAAAGGTAGTATATGGAATCCCGTTTTTACCCATCATTGGTATAGGGAATGGCACCATCAAACGAGGCACTGTTAAACTAGCCCCGACAGAAAAATCTCTTTGGTAAATATCCGAAAAAATCGATTTTCCATCTATAAACCTAGATTGTAAACCTCCTTTTACCTGAAACTGAAATTTTTCGCCTCCTTTTAGAAAATTATTATTGGTGTAAGTATTACTCAATGTAAAACCAACAGTTGCGTTATTAAATGGAATCTCACCCTCTATCCTATTATTCATTCGCTTTTGAGGAATAAGCAAAATCACTGGATCAATCACATCTGCCGTGTCTTTATTTTTTAAGTAATCGATTTTAACATTTTTGAAAATATTCAGCTCGTAAAGCCTATCGTAAGTAAGTGCTTCATTATCGATATTGTATTTTTCTCCACGTTTGATGAAATCGTAGCGAGTAATTGGATTTCTTCTAAATTTGCCAGATAAATCAGTAAAACGGATACCATTAAAACTTCTCTTGTTAAACGCTATCGAATCTGTAAAGCCCTCTGTACTTGGAGCAATTAAAATGTTAGTTTCGCCTATCCTGTAAGCTCTATGCTTCTCTGTACTATCAATTGGGTTATCTACAATCAGTTTTACTTTTACCTTATTATTATTCTGATTAGAATCTGGACTAAACTTTACGTAAGGCCTAACAAAATCATAATATCCATTTTGGCGCATCAAACGATAAATTTCCTCCCGTTCATAAGATAACGAATCTTCATCGTACTGCATACCTTCACTCAGATGAGAAAACCTGCTTTTATTACCTAAATAAAGTGATTTAACGGCTTCATCTGGTATTTCATTAGTAATTTCATTTACCATGAATGGCTCGCCAGTTTTTGCCGTGAAAATCAGCTTGGCTTTCTTTTTCTTAACCTGAATTTCAGATTTTACCTCAGCATTAAAAAAGCCTTTACTTTTCAAAAATTTTTCAATCTGACTACGGGATATCTCTACCAAAGTACTATCTAAAATAGGTGGAGGACTACCCAAAGGTTTGATATTTGTTTTACGATATTTACCGTCTTTGGTATTAAAGATATTGTAGATACCAACGTTGATACCCAAACCCTCTATTGGCTTGATATCTTTTTGTACATACATGTATGCAGCTTCCTGATATTCTTTGTCTATACTATCTATTTTTACCTTTTTAACAATGGCCTGATAGTCTTCAATATATTTTGTTGAAGCACAACCTGCTATAAAAACAAGAATAAATAGTAATATTGCAAGAAGTTGAATGTCCTGTTTATTGTAGTTTTTATATGCTTTCAAAATCTCAGATCAGTTTTATTAAATCGCTTCATCAAAAAAAGTACCGTAAAGAAAACGGAATTTTCATCATTGAAGGTATAAAATCTATTGTAGAATTTTTAAAATCTGATTACCAGCTACATAGCGTTTACTACACTCCAAAAATATCGGGTACTTTACCTAAAGTTAGTGCAAATATAAATTTATTTGAAGTAACAGAAACCGAGTTACAAAAGATTAGCACATTACAAACGCCTCAAAGTATATTGGCTTTAGTACACATCCCTACGCAAAGAGAAATTGATATCAACTTATTGAAGGGCCAATTTTCTTTGGTATTAGATGATGTGCAAGACCCAGGAAACTTTGGTACGATCATTAGAACTGCTGATTGGTTCGGCATAAAAAACATCATTTGTTCTGAAAATACAGTAGAAGCTTACAATCCGAAAACAGTACAATCTACCATGGGTTCTTTATGTAGAGTTAACATACATTACACTTCATTAACTACCTTTTTAGCAAAAACAAAACTTCCTATCTATGGGGCACTATTAAATGGCGAGAACATCTACAAAACTAAATGGAGCAAAGAGGGACTAATTTTATTAGGCAATGAAGGACATGGAATTAGCAGCGAATTGATTGAGAAAATCAATTTCCCAGTTACCATTCCTCGCTTTGGCGAAGCAGAATCTTTAAATGTAGCTGTATCGGCAGCTATTTTTTGCAGTGAAGTTAGTAGAAATAACTAATGATTTTCGCATGCAACAAAAGCATAACTAGCAACGATCGTCTATTAAATTTTAAAACATTCAAACGATAAAACAATTCAACAATCAAAAATAATTAAACATTTTAGGCAATATAGTTTGCAAGCTTGCTTTTAATTGTTATTTTTGCAGCCTTGAAAACAAGAAGGTCGAGTGGCCGAGTGGCTAGGCAGAGGTCTGCAAAACCTTGTACAGCGGTTCGAATCCGCTCTCGACCTCAAGTTAAAATATTTAAAAAGAAATAAAGCTTATTATCATGGCAGTTACCAGATTAAAAAGAAAAGACAGATACAACAAAACTGTTTCTCGTTTAGAAGTAAAAAATTTGAAATTGGCGACTAACTTAGAATTAGGTAGCCGTTCTCTACAATCTACAAAAGATCAATTAGCAATTAATAATGCTGTATTAGCAGCTTTAGCTAAATAATCTAAGTATAGGAAATTAAGAAAGCCCCGAATATTTCGGGGCTTTTTTTCGTTTACAACCAAATAAGCGAAAATTAATTGTGCACCAGTTCATAAACTTTGTGCATATACATCGCCTCGTCAATAGCATGTACAAAATCATGCAGTTCTGCCCTTGTAAATTTCAAACAGATATCCGGAAAAGGCGTAGATAAAATCACCACCCTATTTCCATCAGGACTGTACTCAAAAAACTTATCAAAATTAAGCTGCTTAGCCACTTTAGTAAATTCGTAGAACTGAATAAATGAGAAACTTAATAATAAGCCTGGTTTCCAAACATTAATCATTTTACAGTTATTACATTGTGTAATTTGTATATCCCCCGAATTAGCGATCATGGTTTTCTTGCACATATTTTTTAGAAGCTGATATTGCAAATATCTAATTATTTAGAATAATTCCAAATAAGAAAATAAAATATTTACATCTCATATAAATATCAAGCACTTACAAATAATACAATCAAAACAAAAGAACAATTGTTAAGTTATAAATAACAAAGCCGAAACCACAGTTTAAAGAATGAAAGCTTCATGACCACAATAACTTGTAAAGGTTAACAATCATGATTGCTGCATCAGGACTGAAATAACTTACACGAAATGAAAAAAGAAAGCATCTTAGTTGAGAGAACCTTTAATGCTCCCGTAAGCAAAGTATGGAGTGCATTAACAGATACCAGTGAAATGAAGGAATGGTATTTTGATATCGAAAAATTTGAGCCTAAGGTGGGTTTTAAATTTGATTTTATGGGAGGACCCGATGGCGGACCACAATATTTACACTTGTGCGAAGTAACTGAAGTCATAGAAAACGAAAAGCTAGCCCACACTTGGCGTTATGATAATTACCCTGGAAATTCGTTAGTTTGTTGGCAATTGATGGACAAAGGAGAACAAACCATCGTAAAGCTAATACATTCTGATATCCATACCTTGGAAGAAGGCGGACCAGATTTCGCTAAAGAAAACTTCACAGAAGGCTGGAACCATATTTTACATACCAGTCTAAAAGATTACCTAGAAGAAGAGGAAAGCTAAACCAAGGTTTGACAAATACGTTTAATTAAGCCGGGGCCTTCGTAAATGAAACCAGTATAAAGCTGTACCAAGGAAGCTCCGGCCTCTAATTTCTCTTTCGCATCTTCAGCAGAATGAATTCCCCCTACTCCAATGATAGGAAATGCTTTGCCTGACTTTTCAGAAAGATAGCGAATAACCTCTGTAGAGCGTTGAGTTAACGGCTTGCCACTTAAACCACCCATTTCACCTTTTAACTTCTCTGGAGAACCTAAATCTTCTCTGCCGATGGTAGTATTTGTAGCTATTACACCTGCAATTCCTGTTTCTTTTACAATCTCAATAATATCATCCAATTGTTCGTTAGTTAAATCTGGAGCAATTTTCAACAGAATTGGCCTTGATAGATCATCTTTACGATTACGTTTCTGTAAAGTATTTAAAAGTTCCATTAAAGGTTCTTTTTCTTGCAAGGCTCGTAAACCTGGAGTATTTGGCGAACTTACATTTACCACAAAATAATCTACCACATCAAACAGCCGGTCAAAACATTTTACATAATCACAAACTGCATCTTCGTTTGGCGTATTCTTATTTTTACCGATATTTCCACCTACAATAATCTCTGGATGTCTATCTTTCAACAAACGTAAACGCTCAGCCATCGTATCCACGCCTTTGTTATTAAAACCCATGCGGTTAATCAAGGCGGCATCTTCTGGCAAGCGGAACATCCTAGGTTTATCGTTACCGGGCTGTGGCAAAGGTGTAACCGTACCTACTTCAATAAAACCAAAACCTAAATTACTCAAGGCTTCTACATACTCTCCATTTTTATCAAACCCCGCGGCTAAGCCCACTGGGTTTTTGAACTTCAGTCCGAAAACCTCACGCTCTAAACCTTTAAAGCTGACATCATAACTACCTCTTAACACCGATTTTCCAAAAGGAAAAACATCATTAAACCATTTAAGGCGTTTTACCACAAAATGATGAACATTTTCAGGGTCGAACTTGAAGAATATAGGCTTTACCAAACGATACATGATGCGAAGATAATAAAAAAGGAAATTTATATTTTCTTAATTTATTTTTAGGAATGCATCAACATTAGTCTATTGCAAATATAGTCCTTTGCTACGCTCAACTGGTTATCGGTATCTATGTAACCGCTTCGCTAAGGTTTTAGCGTACAAGTTTTATGCAAATAAATCAGAGCTCAACTTTTAGTATCAAATAAACGCATCTACGAAACGAGGTTTATTTAAAAAAGCTTAAATTCTTGTATAGTTTCTATTTAAAAACAAATGAGCCCAAGAACCATAAAAGTTCTTGGGCCCATTTTAGCATTTAGTTCTAAACTGTTAAGAAATGAAATTCTTAACCACCTCAGCCAATGGTGTAGTTTTACGACCAATTAATTTCGATAAGGTTTTATCTTCCGTATACAAGGCACCTTTTGAAGCTTTTGCATCACTATCCGCTAATATTTTCGCAAAGCCTTCTGGCAAACCAACAGAAACTAAAATACCAGCAAAATCTGCCTCAGGCAAATTGTTGTAAGGAATATCCTTACCTGTTTGTTTAGAAATTTCTGCAGCCAAATCACTTAAAGTGTAAGCTTCATCACCTCCTAATTCGTAAATTTTATTTTCGTGACCTTCGGTTGTTAAAACCACAGCTGCTGCTTCAGCAAAATCTTCACGTGTTGCCGAAGAAATTTTGCCATCGCCAGCACTGCCAATAAAACCACCTGCCTGAATTGCACCAGCAATAGAACCAGCGTAATTTTCAGTGTACCAACCGTTACGCAAAATCGTATAGCTCATACCCGAATCAATTAACGCCTTTTCGGTAGCTGCGTGCTCAGGTGCTAATGCCATTTCAGAAGTTGCCGCATTTAACAAACTTGTATAAACTACACTTTTAACTCCAGCTTCTTTAGCCGCATTAATTACATTTTTATGTTGTATCTCACGCTGACCAATTTCATTTCCAGAAATCAAGAATAATTTATCTACGCCTTTTAAAGCTTCAACCAAAGTTTCAGGCTTAGTGTAGTCGAAAGCTCTTGCCTCTATTCCTAAATCTGTAGCTTTTTCTGGCGTACGCACTAAGGCTACCAAGTTTTCTGCTGCTGTTTTTTCTTTTAATTTTTGTACGGTAACACGACCTAATTGACCTGTTGCTCCTGCGATTGCTATTTTCATATTTTCTAATTTTAAATGAGTGAATTATTAAATGATTAAATGTTATTGTTTATTTATTTCTAGGTTTCAGTAACTAGTGGTCAGGCGCACGTATTACCATCTGTCTGTCACTATCACCTTACTTATTTATTTTAAACTGATTACTGACACCTAGTACCTGACCACTCTATTTATTGTAACTATTTTTATTACAGTTTTATTCAAAAAAAATTAATTCGAAAACCTAGCACTAAAATCCGCAAGTGTTTGCTGATTAAGTTGACTAATTAGTTTTCGTTCAGTATCATCGTACAAAGCGTTTAAATGCTTATTAATATCTCTTCCTATTTCACAAAGTGGATTTGGATCATTTTTATGGCTACCCAACAAATGAGCAGATTTTACACTTTCGTATAATGCCCCCAAGGTGATTTTAGCAGCTGCCTTAGCCAAAGTTGCACCTCCATTTTTGCCTTCTTTACTTACCACAAAACCTTGGTTACGCAGGTTAATTAGTTCCTTTCTCACTAGCACAGGGTTGATATTGATACTCCCTGCCATATAATCAGAAGAAAGTAACTCTCCTTTAGCTTTATCTAGTAAAACTAAAATGTGTAGCGATATGGCAAATCTTCCGTTGTTCATTCTGTAATTTTATTTATTACAGTACAAAGTAACACAATAGTTTTTAATCAAACAAATTATTTTTATAGCCACATAGCAACATGGCTCTTCTAGTTATATAAATAAAGATTTTCAATATCAAAATCTATCACCATAATTATTCTATGTTTCTATGTGGTTAAAATCGACATCTAACAACAAATTATTGCTTATTTTATGTTAAAAAATGTTAGCAAACACCAAACAAATGGCTTTTACAACTATCTTTGCACCAACGCCATTTAAATCTTACCATCTTGAAGAAGTTTTTTAAAATTCTGGGCATCAGTATTGCCTCATTGATAGCGCTTTTATTTATCATTCCGTTTTTTATTCCAAAAACGATTAATCAGCAAATCACCAAAACGATTAACCAGAATATCAAGGGAGAAGTTAGCTTTAAAGGTACTGGAATTTCATTTTTCACACATTTCCCATCCTTAACCCTAAACCTAGACGAATTTTTATTGAAAGGTTCCGAGCCTTTTAAAAACGATACTTTAATTTATGCCAAACAGATGGCGCTGGGCATCAATTTGTTCTCTTTATTCGGCAACCAAATTAAAGTAGACGAATTTTATTTAGACAATGCCAAAATCAATATCCTTTCAGATGAACAAGGTCATGCCAATTACAACGTGTATGAAAGCAAAGACGATGGTAAAAAAACTACAGATACTGGTAGCACGGCCATAAAAATCGAAGGCATTTACATCAAAAACAGCGATTTGGTTTATAACGACAAATCGATACCAATGGTAATTGATGCCAAAGGTGTGAATTACAGTGGAACTGGAGATTTGAGTAAAGCGATTTTCGACTTAAAGAGTAAACTTTCTATTAAAGACGCTGACATTTATTACGCTGGCACACCTTATTTACTTCATAAAGAGCTAAATGCTAAACTTATTACCAAAATCAACACCAGCTCTTTGGATTTACTTTTCGATGAAAATGATATCAAAATTAACTCTTTACCTATTCGATTTGTAGGGCGTTTTTCTTTCTTGAAAGATGGTTACGACATGGATTTTAAAACGCAGGCAAAGGAAACAGATTTACAGAACATCTTTACTGCATTACCTGCTGAAATTGCTGACAAGTTAGAAAAAACCAAAGTAAAAGGCTACGCAGAAATTGATGCTTCGCTAATTGGAAAGTATATTGCAGAAAGCAATACGATGCCAAGCTTGACTTTCAATATGAAAATTCGAGAGGGACAAATCACCAATCCAAATGCGCCCGAGCCTATCAAAAACCTGTTTCTAAACCTACAAACGAAAATCCCTAGTCTAAATCCTGATAGTTTGGATTTGAATATGGACAGTCTGTTTTTTAATATCGGAAATGATTATCTGGCTTCGGTTACTAAAATCAAAGGACTGAAAGAACCTCAAATTTATACCAAAACCCGTTCTAACATCGATTTAGAAAAATGGGCGAAAGTAGTAAACATGGATAGCTTAAATATTAAAGGCAGGTTGGTGATGAGCGTATATGCGGATGGAAAATATGCCAAAAAAGTGGTTAAAAGTGGATTGAGACAAGTAGATACGGTAATTGCTACGGTGCCAACTTTCGATGCAAAAATTAAGCTGACCAACGGTTATTTCAAATATGCTTCGCTGCCATCACCGATTGATAAAATCAACTTTGATTTTGTAGGCAACAACGTTAATGGTGATTATAAAAACACCAAACTAGAAATACAAAATATAGACATCAATGCGATGTCGAACTATATTAAAGGTTATTTAAAACTGCAAACCATCAATAACATCACAGTTGATTTAGGGTTAAAAACAGCAATCAATTTCGCTGAAATCAAGAACTTCTACCCTATTAAAGATTTGGTGCTAAATGGCAAATTAGCTGTTGATATAACCAGCAAAGGCTCTTATGATAAAGTGAAAAAACTATTCCCTATTACCAACGCCTTAATTAAATTAGACAGAGGTTACATTAAAACGGCACATTTTAGCGAAGCCTTGGAGAAAATTGACATTGATGCTGCCATTACCAATAAGAACGGTAGTCTTAAAGGTACTTTACTGAACATCAAACCTATTTCTTTTGAAATGTCTGGTCAGCCGTTTTTGCTGAAAGCCAATGTGAGCAATTTAGAAAATGTCTCTTATGACATTGCCTCAAGAGGAACTTTAGATATTGGAAAACTTTACAAATTATTTGCCGTTTCAGGCTATCAAGTTCATGGTTTGATTTACACCAACGTAAATTTTAAAGGTTTACAGAGCGATGCCATGGCAGGCAGATATGGTCGTTTACAAAACAAAGGGTTTATGAGCATTAAGGATTTGAATATCCTTACCGATATGTTTCCGAATGCTTTTATCATTAAAAATGGTAAATTTTCGTTTACTTCTTCAGCTTTAAAATTTGATGAATTTAATGCTTCTTACGGTGGTTCGGATTTTAAATTGAATGGAAACCTGAACAACTACGTGAACTTTGTTTTTGATGAAAGAGAGAAGTTAAGCGGAAGTTTTGTACTGCATAGCAACAAAATTATAGCGGACGAATTTATGGCTTACGCTGGTGATACTACGGCATCAACTAGCAGTGCAGCTGCTAAAGGCGTCATCATCATTCCCTCTAATTTAAACGTAACTTTTGCTGCAAATGCCAATGATGTGGAGTACAACGGGCTCAATCTTAAAAATGCAAAAGGTAAAATGGTCATCAACAATGGCAAGCTCATACTTTCGGAAACCGGATTTGATTTGATTGGCGCAAAAGTGGTGATGGATGCAAGTTACCAAAGTACTAGCCCCAAATCTGCCAACTTTGATTTTAAATTAAACGCAAAAGAATTTGATATTGCCAAAGCTTATAAAGAAATCAAGTTATTTAGGGAAATGGCAACTTCGGCTTCGAAAGTAAAAGGCATTGTTGGTTTAGATTATCAATTAACTGGTCGTTTAAATGATGAAATGTTTCCTGTTTTGCCATCAGTAAAAGGTAGCGGTGCTTTGACTTTAAAAGATGTGAAATTGGCCGGTTTCAAGATGATGAACGCGGTAAGTAAGGAAACTAAAAGAGATAGCTTAACCAACCCAAATTTGAAAGATGTAGTGGTTAAGACTTCCATCAAAAATAACATCATGACTATTGAGCGCACCAAAATGAAGATTGCTGGTTTTAGACCACGATTTGAAGGCGAAGTAAGTTTGGATGGTCGTTTGAATTTAAAAGGCAGATTGGGTTTGCCTCCATTTGGTTTGTTTGGTATTCCGTTGAGTGTTACGGGTACGCAAGAAAAACCGATTATTAAACTGAAGCGCAATAAAGAAGGTAAACTGGAAGAAACAGAAGACGCGGATAGCAAGTAGTTTTGTTTTAAATTCACAACCTATCTCGTCATTTCGACGAAGAATGAGGAGAAATCTAACTATTGGGTTAAGCTATTAGCTAGATTTCTCTCTACGTTCGAAATGACGGACGAGTGAGAAAATAAAACGTTTGCCTGTTAGACACCTTCGGGGTCATATGATTGACCCTTGCTTTCATGCTATAAATATTAAAATCCTACGGATTTACTTTCAAATATTATCTGGCATGTATTTCTTAAGTCTTTGCGTTCTTTGCGCAACTCTTATGTTTCTTTGCGTTAAAATATCACCGCAAAGATTTTGGAAGTTTTCGCAAAGAACGCAAAGTTTAGCATAGTTTTAAGTTCTCAAACCCGATTGTAATGGAAATACTTTTGCCAGAGATTGCTTCGTTCTTCGCAATGAAGAACATGGCAAAAGATTGTAATGAAAAGCGGGGCTGACCTGAATAGTAGCATCAGTCCCTGCTTTTCTAAAATATCTACATCCTATTTTGTTCGTCGGTTTTTGCTCTTGCTTTAGCGTCTTTCACTTTCTGGTTTCCGAAGTTATATTTGAGGTTAATCATAAAATATTGTGTATCTCGATAATCGGTAAAATATTGATTTTGGTTAGCGTACTTCGCAGAAACAATACTATTATCAGTTTTAAAAATATCGTTAACGACTAAGCCAATTTCAAATTTCTTGTCAAACATTTTCTTATTCAACACCACATTGGTATTCTGTGACGAAGTGATATTGAACGAACCCTGTATCGACTTCGAATTGTAAACATACAACAGATTCAAATCCCAAGTTTTTGCTTTGTCTAAGGTAATTTGAGTGGAGATATTACCATAGTAGAAGAAATTTTTGTTCTTGTACAAAACCTTGTCCACACCTATAAAATAATCGTCGTTATATTCGCCCATTGCATATAAATTAACTTTCCATTTCTCGCTAAGTGAAAAGCCCTTAGAAAAGTTAGCCCCAAAATTATTGCTCTTTTCGATGTTGGTGTAGTTGTAAACGGTCTCAAAAGTTGCTGGATTTTGAACAGAAATTTCCATCGATGGATTGATCCTGTGGCTATAATAGATTTCGAAATTCCAATCTTTCAAAGTGTAAGTCGTACTCAAATTGTGAATAATAGTTGACTTCAAATTGGCATCGCCTTGAAAGTAAGAATAGAAATTGTAGTACGATTTTGAGGGGTTAAGGAAATCGTAATTAGGTCGGTTGATTCTCTTGCCATAAGAAAAACCGAGCTGCTGGTCTTTACCAATATTGTGCATCAAATACAGAGTAGGAAACAAATTGGTTCGGGTGTTTTTGTTCTCTACAAAAGGCTGATTGGAAACCGTTTGAATTAAGGTAGTTTCGGTACGTAGACCAGCTTTAGCTTCCCACTTTTCCCACTGATAGTTAACAGAAGCATAGGCAGCAAAAATTTTCTCTCTGTATTTAAACAAATTGCTCCTATTAGGGTCTAGTACTAAATTTTGCTGATTGCCATCGAAAAAACTCAAATCGTTTTGATTGCTTACGAAGCTATATTTCAAACCACTTTCAAAAGTCAATTTCTTTTGGTTTAACCGATAATCTAATTGCGACGCATATAAATCAATCAGCTGTAAACTATGGTTGGCAAAGCGATTGTAACGTTCTGGTTCGTTAATAAAACGAAAATAAGTAGCCACTTCCTGATTTTCGCGATGATGATTGGTGCTGTAATTATTGGACCACGTTAGGTTATGCGCACCAAACTTCTTGTCGTAAGCTAAATAGGCATTAAATCTGCCGTAACGTTGTCTTCTATCATTTAAAGTTTGGTAGTTGGATTCTAAAGCATTGTTAGCGGTGTTGTAGATATTGGTGGGCACATTATAATTCCCAATGGACGCTGGATTGTAATTCCCATCAAAACCAAACTGGATGTTTTGGAGCGTATCTATGGCATATTGCGCTGAGAAATTGTACGAATGTTGCGCATGAGACTGCGTTTTTCTAACCATGTCGCTCTCCCAACGGGTCTGGTCATCGGCAAAGGTCACCACATCTAAATTCTTACGCACATAATTTCCAGACACAAAGTTATAATCGCCGCTCAATTGCCATTTATCGGTATTGAAAGACTGCATCAAACCTATCCTACCCTTTGCGTAAATAGATTGATGGTAACGCCCCGACAACCTTCCTTTGTAACCAGCAAGCTTATTTTGCTTCATCTTGATATTGATTACGGCACCACCTTGGGCTTCATATTTCGCTGGTGGATTGGTAATCACTTCTACCGAATTAATGCTACTTCCTTCTGTGTTTTCTAGGAACTGCTTCAGCTGCTCTTGGCTCATCAAAATCTTTTTATCGTTAATGGTTACCAAAATCTGCGTACTTCCACGAACAGAAAGTTCATCATTCTTTACTACTACGTTCGGTGTGTTTTTCAAAATGTCCCAACCGTTCAAATTTTGTAACGGTGTTTGGTCGATATTGAATTCTAACCTATCCGCTTTGCGTTTCAGCATTGGTTTTTTATAGTTTACGCTAACGGCATCCAGTACAATTGTGGTATCTTTTTTTAAGGTTTTTTGGGTAGAATCTTCTTTTTGAGCCCAAGCAAAAAGAGGCAGGCACAAAAATAAAGCGATGTAAAACTTCATATGTTTAATTTATTTTTCTGCAAAACTGTTGCGAAAATGGCAGAAGCTTAGTTAATGAAGTGTTAATGGAGCGTTAACGTTGTGAAGAACTGATTTAGCTTTGTATTTTTGAATAATGAATAAAAGAATTAGCACCACCTTGCTTTTTGTACTTAGCTTTTTTGTGCTTATTGCATTGCAAAGCTATTACCTCTACAATTCTTACTTATTGGAAAAAAAAGAGTTGAACAAAAAGGTACAATTAATAGCTAGCGACGTATTAGAGCAGTTAGAAAAATACGAGAAAGAATCTAGTGAAGACTCACTGATTATGAGCTTGAAGAAATTGTCTGCTAATGGAAAGTTCATGAACCAGAAGATTAACGAAAAGAAGCAGTGGTACAACTTCAAAAACTTTTATGAATCGCAGGTTGACTCTATTCTAGCTAAAGAAACCATCCACACCAATTTCAAGATTGCTTTAAAGAGCGAAATATACTCCATATTTGATGGAACCAAGAAAAAAGAACTTCTACCACTCAAATCTCCCTTAATATTATTTAAAACCAAGGCACCAATAAGTGCTGGCTTCGTGTTTAACGAAGGTAAGTGGAATTCTAATTTTTCGGAAAGAGATACAGAGCTCAAGGTTGATGAGCATTACCATTACATCATTAAATCAAGGGTATCAGCTGAATTGCTAAATATCAATTATCTTATTTTTAAGAAAATCCTACCCTTATCATTGGTTAGTTTATCAATTATTCTTTTGCTTACTTATCTTTTTTGGCGAACGTTAAAAAACCTAAAACTACAGCAGCTCAAAGTAGCTCAACTTTATACTTCCATAGATTCTATTGCTCACGAGTTAAACACGCCCTTAACTACGCTGAAATTCACTTTAGCTAGCACACCGGCTAATGAGACGAAGCAACTGTTAGAAAGACAAATTCAACGATTGGAGAAAGTGGTCTCTTCCATTCACAATACCTCTACCGATAGTGGGCTTCTCCTAAAAGATGATATTGAAGCTTACATTGCTGCGATTACCAAACGATTTGAACCCATTAAACTGGATATAACAATTGAATATCAGAACAACCAAAGCTTATTGAAGCAAGATTTTGAGCAGATATTAGATAATTTGATTGAAAATTCAATAAAATATAAAGCAAGCGAAGTAAAAATACGGTTGGTTTTTGGCAAACAAGTTCTTATCGAAATAACGGATGATGGCATTGGCATACCCGAAGAAGCCCAACCTTATATTTTTGACAAATACTATCGCGTGAGCAGGCCCGAAAACTTGCAAATTAATGGCTTAGGTTTGGGTTTGCATATCGTTAAACAGATGGTGGATAAATACAGCGGAAGCGTAAAAGTATCTTCAAATACAGTAAATGGTGTAACTTTTAAAATCACTTTAGCGAATGCCTAACCACATTTTGTTAGTTGAAGATGACCTTGATTTGGGACTGGTCTTAAAGCAGTACCTAGAGTTTTCGGGCTTTGCGGTTACTTGGTTCTCCAATCCGCTTGAAGCGCTACAGAACTTAGCCAAATTAGACAACATTCAGTTGGCAATTATAGATGTGATGATGCCAGAAATGAATGGTTTCGATTTATCCAAAGCCATTAGCGAACAAACCAAAATTCCTTTTCTATTTCTAACCGCCAAAGCGCAAAGCATTGATCGGATTTTAGGATTGAAACTAGGTGCTGATGATTACATTGCTAAACCTTGCGAACCTGAAGAATTGTTGTTGAGGGTGAAAAACATTTTAAAAAGGGAACAAAAAAGTGAATTGACACAATCGATTTCTATTGGAAATTACAGCTTTTTACCATCGCAATATCAAATTGTGTTTAAGGACAAATCCTATACTATCACCGAAAAGGAAACCGAGCTACTGATTTTGTTAAGCCAAAACAATCATAAAGTAGTGAACCGTAAAGAAATTTTAGAAAAACTTTGGGGCGAAAACGATTATTTCTTAGGCAGAAGTCTGGATGTTTTCATGACCAGATTGCGCAAGTATTTTAAGGAAGATGAGCGCATAAAGTTTGATTCAGTTCGTGGAATTGGCTTTAAAGTGGATTTTCCAGAGTAGCCTTATTCAAACTTTGTCAATCTTTAGAGATATTGCACATTAAGATTGACAAAGTTACCCCACAGTTTTAAGTTCCCTAAACCCGATTGACGTGAAAATACTTTTTGGAGCGTCATTTCGACGAGGAACGAGGAGAAATCTAACTAGATGCAAACTAAGCGCTAGATTTCTCTCTGCGTTCGAAATGACGACAACAGCATACAAAAAGATTAAAACAAAAAGCGGGACTAACAATAACAGCACTACTGTCACTGCTTTTCTAAATATTAATTCACTTTGCTTAACCTTAATTTAATTACTTATCGTATCCCGATAGTTATCGGGACTATTGCTATCTTTGCGCCACAATGATTTCTATTAATAACCTTAGTTTTTTGATTGGCTCTAGGGCCTTATACGATGAGGCCGACTGGCACATTAAACCCGGTGATAAAATTGGCCTAATTGGTGCTAACGGTACAGGGAAGTCTACTTTACTTAAAATAATTGTTGGCGAATACGCTCCTTCTGGAGGAAGTATTTCGATGGCAAAGGATTTAAAAATTGGATACCTCAACCAAGATTTGTTATCCTACGATTCGCATCTCCCAATTTTAGAGGTGGCCATGGAGGCTTTTGAACGCCAAAATCAGCTTCATGAGGAAATTGAGGAACTGTTAAAGAAAATTGAGACAGATTACAGTGAAGAAGTTTTAAATAAATTAAGCGATAAGCAACAAGAGTTTGAAGCTTTAGATGGCTACAACATCGAATACCGTGCGAACGAAATTTTAGCGGGTTTAGGTTTTAGCACCGCCGATCAATCTCGCCCTTTAAACACCTTTTCTGGAGGTTGGAGAATGCGTGTAATGCTGGCTAAAATTCTTTTACAAACTCCAGATATCCTATTACTGGATGAGCCTACCAACCACATGGATTTACCCTCCATTAAGTGGCTAGAGACCTATCTAGGCAGCTTTGAAGGTGCTATTGTAATTGTTTCTCACGATAGATACTTCTTAGATAAGATTGTCAATAAAACGGTTGAATCTCGTAAAGGAAAGTTAAATTCTTATGCAGGAAATTATACTTTTTATCTAGAAGAAAAGGCTTTACGTGGGGAGATACAAAAAGGTGAATTTAAAAATCAGCAGGCTAAAATTAAGCAAGAAGAGCGTTTAATTGAGCGTTTTAAAGCGAAGGCGAGTAAAGCTAAAATGGCTCAATCTCGTATGAAAGCTTTAGATAAAATGGAGCGTGTAGAAGATGTCGATGACGACAACCCAACGGTGAACTTTAGCTTCAAATTTTCGAAGCCTTCTGGTCGACATGTGATACGCATAGAAAATGCTTATAAAAGCTATCCTAACATCGATATCTTACACAATGCCGAAGCGATAATTGAAAAGGGCGACAAAATTGCTTTGATTGGTGCCAATGGTAAAGGTAAATCTACCTTGTTACGTATTATTGCTGGTGCAGAAAAATTTGATGGAATGTGCGAAACTGGACATAATGTGTCTACTACTTTTTTTGCGCAACATCAGTTAGAATCGTTGCATTTGGGCAATTCTATATTAGAGGAGTTACAAGCTTTTGCACCTAAACATACCGATACAGAATTACGTGGCATTTTGGGTTGTTTCCTATTTACTGGCGATGATGTTTTCAAGAAAATCAAAGTACTATCGGGTGGTGAAAAATCTAGAGTTGCATTGGCAAAATCGTTAACTACAGACAGTAATTTCTTAATTCTGGATGAGCCTACCAACCACTTGGATATCCAATCGGTAAATATTTTAATACAGGCTTTACAACAGTATGAAGGTACTTTTATCTCTGTTTCTCACGATAGATATTTCCTAGATAACGTAGCCAACAAAATTTGGTTTATTGAGGAAGAGAAGATCAAGGAATATCCTGGCACTTATGCCGAATTTGAAGAATGGGATGCAAAAAGAGTTAAACCTGTACCAAAAGCAATTCCGGTAAAACAGGAAGAGAAAAAACCTGTGGTTAAAGAACCAGTTACCGCAAATGTGCAACAGCAACTAAAAAAGCTGAATGACAGGCTTAAAAAAGTGGAAGAAGAAATTGCTGCTTTTGAACAAAGTGTTAAAGACCGTGAAGCCGAACTGGCAAAAGAAGAAGTTTTTAGTAATCAGCAAAAGCTGGATGAAACCAATAAAAAATATTTATCGGAGAAAGCATTATTAGATGCTGCTCAAAATACTTGGGAAGAGCTGGCAGCTGAGATTATGGAGTTGGAAGGGTAAACTTTGCAGGTCCTTTGTCGTCATTGCGAGAGTTTACTCCGATTTGTCGGAGAGAGCGGCGACTTGGCAATCTTTTTTGTTGGTCGGGATTTGCAATCCCGTACCTTCATAAGTATGGATTTTAAATCCATGGATAGCTAAATCGGGATTGCAAATCCCGAACAGCGAAGGAAGTAATTTTGTCGTCATTGCGAGGCACGAAGCAATCTTAATGCGAAAGAAAAGTTTCTATTATAGAGAGATTACTTCGCAAAGCTCGCAATGACGGACTATTTACGGTAAAGCAAAAAATCATGAACGAAATTAAATGGGGAATTATTGGCTGTGGCGATGTTACTGAGGTTAAAAGCGGACCTGCATTTAACAAAATAGCTAATTCGCAGCTGGTAGCTGTAATGCGTAGAGATGCAGCGAAAGCAGAAGACTATGCCAAGAGACACAGCGTGCCGAAATGGTACAGCAATGCTTCCGATTTAATTAACGACCCTGAGGTAAACGCCATTTACATTGCTACGCCTCCCCTACAACACGAAGAATACACCATTGCGGCTTTGGCTGCAGGAAAGCCAGTTTATGTAGAAAAACCTATGGCATTGAACAGTGCCGCAGCACAACGAATGGCTGATGCTTCAAAAGAACATGGTGTAAAATTGGTAGTTGCCCATTACCGCAGAGCGCAACCGCTGTTCTTAAAAATAAAATCGTTACTGGAAGAAAAAACAATTGGCGAAGTACGTTTCGTTGACTTAAAAATGCTTCAGCCCGCAGCTAGCGATATCATTGCTAATTCAGAAGAAAACTGGAGAATTAATCCTGAAATTTCTGGTGGTGGTTTATTTCATGATTTAGCACCACACCAGTTGGATTTAATGTTGTACTATTTTGGCGAAGCAATACATTTTCATGGTTTAGCGAGCAAACAAGAAGCTACCGCACCAGTAGCAGATTTAGTTACCGGACATATCCAGTTTAAAAACAATATAGTGTTTAATGGTTTATGGTGTTTCTCTGCTCCTAAAAGTGAGCAGGCAGACAGTTGCGATATCATCGGTTCAAAAGGTAAAATTACTTTCTCTGTCTTTGGACAATACATTAAAATCAACATAGAAGGAAAAGAAGAAACTATAAACTTCGAAGCTTTGCAACATGTGGAACAGCCAATGATTGAACAAGTAGTTGCTTACTTTAGAGGCGAAGGTGAAAATCCTTGCGCTGCTGAGGATGCTCTAGAAACTATGAAAATTATGGATGCTTTTACGAAAGCTGCCGATTAGAGTTTGTCTCGTTATTCATTAAAATAAGTCTAGATATCAAGTTAATTTAAACATCTAACAGACCCTGAAATAAATTCAGGGTGACGCATATTTTTGTTCCGTCATGCTGAATTTATTTTACTTCGTAGCTTTCCGCTTCACTCCAGGTCAGCATCAGTTTAGCATTAGCTCCAAACCGCATACAAATTACAGATAACTAAAAAATTAAATCAAAAACAAATCTGTGCATCTGTGGCAAAAATCAAAACACTAATCATCGTGTATTTTCGTTAATTTGATATATTTATAAAATGAAATACAGATTAATCATTTGCCTATTATCTTTTCTATATCTATCTAGTGCCAAAGCGCAGAGCGAATATCAAAATAAAGTCTATAAAGATTACATCAAAACGGTGGAGTGCTACAACACTAGTAAAGAGCAATCTTTCCCTGTAATTAACCTTAAAAGCTCTGAAACCTTAACCTTTGCCTTCGACGATTTACGTGGTGGACAAAAGAACTTCACTTATGTGGTTGAGCATTGCACGTGGGATTGGAAATCGTCTCGAATTAACATCTTAGATTACTTAGAAGGTGTACAACAGGACATTCTGTTCAATTACCGCTATTCTTTCAATACGCTAGTAAAGTTCACTCATTACCAAATGAATTTCCCCAACGATCAAATGAGAGTTAAGATTGGCGGCAATTACATTTTAAAGATTTACGAAGATAACGACCCAAATAAAGTAGTGATTACCCAACGTTTTCACGTACTGAACAATACCATCAATATAGGTGCAGAGGTGGTACCAGCTACAGAAGTGGCAGATAGAAATTCGAAGCAAAAAATCAATTTCAGCCTATTTCATCAAACACCCATCAACAATCCTTACTTAGAGGTTAAAGCGGTGGTGATGCAAAATATGATTCCGCAAACTGCCATTGTGAATATTAAACCATCTTTTGTAAAACCTGGAACATTGGTTTATAACGACGTCAATACCAATCATTTTTATGGTGGAAACGAGTTCAGAAAATTTGACACCCGTAGTTTTAGATACAAGGCAGAACACGTAGCTGATATTTATCGCGACAGTACCCAAAATGTAATTCTATCCATAGATTTGCCTAACGGAAGCAACAGATACAGCAATCAGTTTGATGAAAACGGTAATTTCTACATCAGAAACACCGATGGAAGAGATAACACAACAGACAGCGATTATGCGTACATGTTATTTACTTTGGCGTCCCAACCTCCTACTCCAAAAGGAAATGTGTATGTTTTTGGCAGGTTTAACAATTACGCATTAACTGATGAAAACAAACTTACTTTTGAATCTTCGAGGCGCAGATATTATGGTAACATCAAACTAAAACAAGGTATTTACGATTTTAAATATGTTTGGGTTGATGAAAACGGCAAGTTTAATGATACTGTTTTTGAGGGTTCTTTCTTCGAAACGGAAAATAGTTATCAAGTATTAGCTTACTACCGCAGACCTGGCGCTAGATATGACGATTTAGTGGGCTTTACCAACATCAATAGCGTAAAACGATAATTGGTAATGAGCGATATTGAAAACCTAAAGTTTCCGATAGGGAAATTCAATACCCCAAATGTAATTACAAACGAACATATTAAAAGTTGGATTGAGGTAATCAAAAGTTTTCCTGAACGATTGCTATCTGCTACTGAAGACCTAAACGAAGTACAGTTAGAAAAGCAATACAAGCCTGATGGCTGGACAATAAGGCAAGTTGTACATCATTGTGCTGATAGTCACCTAAACAGTTTTACTAGATTTAAACTTGCTTTAACAGAAGATAAACCTGTAATCAAACCTTATGCTGAAGATTTGTGGGCTGAATTACCAGACGCCAAATTACCGATAGCAAGTTCCATAAAAATACTGGAGGGCATTCATGAAAGATGGACTGCGTTACTAGAAAGCCTTACAGAAGCAGATCTTGAAAGACAGTTTATACACCCAGAAAATAACGAGCTTATTTCGCTGAAACAAAATATTGGTATTTACGCTTGGCATTGCAACCATCACCTAGCTCATGTTTTGATAGCTAAAAACAACTAACTACTAAGCTTTTGCTCAAGATAGTATCTCAACAAAGGAAACACAGTAACCCGCTCACCAATACCTTTTACATTAAATTAACACCACGAGTTGCTTTATTTAATTAATTTAGCTGCATGAGTTTAAACGTTAAAAGTCCAAGTAACTCGTTCACGATAATGAATGAGCTGGTTTTACCCAATGACACCAATACATTAAACAACCTAATGGGTGGCAGGTTATTGCACTGGATGGATATAGCTGCTGCAATTTCTGCACAGAAACATTGTAATAGCATTGTGGTAACGGCTTCTGTAGATAATGTTTCGTTTAAACAACCTATTAAGCTTGGTGATGTAGTAACCATCGAAGCCAAAGTTACCCGCTCTTTTAACACTTCGGTAGAAGTTAGGTTAGATGTTTGGGCAGAAAACGTACCTTCAGCTAACAGAGTAAAATCTAACGAAGCCTATTATACTTTTGTTGCAGTAGACCAAACTGGTACTAAACACGTTCCGGTACTTCAACCAGAAACTGAAGAAGAAACTGAACTTTATGAAGGAGCCTTACGCCGCAGACAATTACGATTAGTTTTAGCCGGAAAAATGGCTGCAGGAGATGCGACTGAACTGATAGCTTTGTTCGCTAAAAGCGAAAGTAATACTAAATAGAAAAATATGACTACCTATACCGTACTCATTATTTTAAGTACGCTAGTTATCTTCTCCTATCTATTTGATTTGGTGGCTAGCAAAACTAAACTACCATCGGTGCTTTTATTGCTGATGCTAGGTATTGGCCTTAGGATTTTGGTTGACAAATTTCAAATCCATACTTATAATTTTCTTCAAATATTACCCACTTTAGGTACGGTCGGCTTAATTCTGATTGTTTTTGAAGGCTCGCTAGAGCTAAAATATGCGAAAGATAAAAACAAGGTAATTAAAGGCGCATTTCTATCAGCGCTGCTTATTTTAATTGCCACAGTAGCTATTATCACATTTATTATCTATCAAATTACGGGCAAAGAACTATATCTATGTTTCGTAAATGCCATACCTTTCAGCGTAATCAGTTCTGCCATAGCCATCCCTTCTGTGGCCAACATCAATAAAAAAAGCAAAGAATTTATCATCTATGAAAGTTCTTTTTCTGATATCTTAGGCATCATTCTACTTAATTTTGCGGTATCAAATCAACATATTACCATTGGTTCTTTTGGAGAATTAGCGGTTAATACGGTATTGATACTACTCCTATCTGTTGTTGCCTGCATCACGTTGCTCTATTTAATGGGCAAGCTTAAGCATCATATCAAGTTCTTTTTGATTATCTCTATTCTGATTATGGTTTACGCCATCAGCCAATCTTTTCATTTGTCTGCTTTGGTTTTGATTTTATCTTTTGGTTTATTTCTGAACAATGCCGATACCATTAAACATGTTTGGTTTAGGTCTGTATTTATCTATAAAAATCTATCTAACGACCTTGTCCAGCTGCACCAATTATCTGCCGAAACAGCATTCATCATCAGAACATTTTTCTTTGTGATATTTGGTTTTACCATGAATATCTACCAGTTGAATGATTTTAATACTATAGCTAACGGACTAATTATATTGGCCAGTATCTACGTTATTAGGTTCGCCTATCTATATTTTTTCAAGAAAGAACATGTTTTTCCAGAGGGATTTGTGACGCCTAGAGGATTGATAAGCATTTTATTGTACTATAATTTGCCACAGCACATGAAATTGGTAGAAATTGGAACACCTTTTTTGTTTATGGTGGTGTTAGGCTCCAGTATAATTATGAGTATAGGATTGATGTCTAGCAGGAAACAAGGCGTTATTGAAGAAGTTCATTAATTATTTACATGCAATGTTTCAGGCGCATAATTAACGTACTTTTCTAATCGTTTATAGTTATTTTTGAAATAATCTTGATTTCCATTTACGCTTAAAGTTAGCTTTCTGTGCGATAGCTCGGCAATTCCGCCAACTGCCGTACCTATAACTGCACCACTGGCAGTAAGTACTACCGTAAGTTTAGCCATATCACCTGCATTCTCACCATTTTCATCCAGAGACCAAAGCCCGGCACCAATACCCAAACCAAGCAATGTTCCTGAAGAAACAGCTCTACCAAGCGTTAAACCTCTCCTTTTAATTTTAAGCTTAACAATATCTGATGTCCTGTAAATGATATAATTTCCTTTATAATCTTCAATACCGATACCTTCTGGAGTAACTTTTTTAAGTTGTCCTTTAGTAGTTTTGTATCGATAACATACCACTTTCACTTCATAATCGCTGTTATAACTTTGCGCAATACAGCACAACGATATGCAGCAGAAACAAATTAGTAGTAAGAAAAACTTCATCTACTGATTGGATTTAACTACCCATTTCCAAAATCTTGTCGAACTCAGTAGCTTTCAATGGCATGACTGATAAGCGGCCTTGACGTACCAAAGAAATATCTTGCAGACTTTCTTCAGCCTTAATTTGCTCCAATGTAACTGGATTTTTTAAAGCTTCTACAGGTACCAAATCTACCACTACCCAATTTGGATCTGGAGTAGTTGGATCTTGATAAAACTCTTTTACAACCTTGGCCACACCAACCACGTTCTTCCCTTCATTACTATGATAAAAAAGCACTAAATCGCCTTCTTTCATCGCTTTTAGGTTATTGCGAGCTTGGTAATTACGCACACCATCCCAAAAAGTACGACCATCTTCGTTAAATTTATCCCAACTGTATTTAAAAGGCTCGCTCTTTACCAACCAATATTGTGTTTTACTCATGTCTTAGAAAGTATTTTATTCAATTTATTGACAAAAATAACAAAACCACCAAACCATTCGTATATTTTTATTGGTCTAACCTAAGTAATTAAGGACATTGCTACTGGCCCAAGATAGGTGGTAAAAGGTGGCGTGAATTATTTTAGCATCCATATCAGCAAAAAGTGATCAGTTTTTGCCATACCTAATCATATTCAACTGGCATGGTAATCCTTTGCCAATTGCTCAAGTTTAACACATTCTTTACTCGCTGCTCACTCGCTCAATGAATAAGTGAATAACAAGTAAAATCCGATTAACTAAATTGTAAATCACGTATAGTTTATACAGCTTAGTCGGATATATGGTTTTAATGTTAGCAACTAACAAAAACTAAGTACTAAATCCACACCAAAAAGCTAGATTTGCAAAAAATCAGCCTAATGAAGATCAAAAACATCCCACCTATTCCTGCGGTACTATTAGCCATAGTGAGCGTACAAGGAGGAGCAGCTATTGCCAAAGGGATGTTTCCTTTATTAGGTGCAACAGCTACAGTAACTTTACGTATTGGTCTTTCGGCGATAATTTTACTACTGGCTTACCGTCCTAACCTCAGAAAAATATCCATTAAACAGTGGAAAATAGTTGGTTTGTATGGCTTATCGTTAGGTGCTATGAATTTGAGCTTTTACCTTTCTCTTTCTCGTATACCATTAGGCTTGGCCGTTACTTTAGAATTTATAGGGCCATTGATACTTGCTATTTCTACTTCAAAAAAAGCTACTGATTTAATATGGGCTTTAATGGCTGCCATAGGCATTGCATTAATTGCGCCTTGGAGCGACAAAAGTAATATTGATCTGATCGGAGCTTGTTTATCATTACTTGCGGGTGCATTTTGGGCACTTTACATTATCATGGGCAGCAAGGCTTCTAAAATAATGGATGGCGGACAAGCAGTAAGTATCGGAATGTTAGTTGCCAGCTGCGTGGTTTTACCTTTTGCTTTTGTAGATGCTCACATATTCGAAGCTACACCCAAACTGTTAGCTATGGGTTTGGCTATTGCATTGTTATCTAGCGCTATTCCGTTCACTTTAGAAATGAATGCATTAAAACATATTCCTGCTAAAACGTTCAGTATATTAATGAGCCTAGAACCTGCAGCAGCAGCAATTTGCGGCTTGCTTTTTTTAAATGAATATTTATCTGTTTACGAATGGATGGCTATTGCAATGGTAGTGGGCGCTAGCACAGGATCTACGTTAACCCAAAACAGGCAATCCAAGAGCCACTAAAAGGAGATAACTATAATATTATCAAGCAGCTAAGTAAAATAAATTTTTGTTTTGCAACAAGTTTTTTACCTTTATAAAAAATAAAAAATTCTAATTAAGAAATTAACAATGAAAAAGAAATTATTAGCGCTATTAGTTATTGGCTTTGCAGTAGTAGGATCTTCTTGTAATAAGATCAAAGATGCGACAGATCAAAACATTACACTAACCGGTGCAGATGTTACATTTACAGTTACACCTAAAGCTACTTCAGACGCTGTAGTAGTACTAAACTCTCAAATAATAACTGCAGATTTGGATGCTCTAATCAAGAAAGAAGCACCATCATTTAGTTTAAAAAATCTAAAGTCTCTAAAAATAAAAACGTTAACTGCTGAAATCACCGCTGGCGCAGATGCTAACAACAGTTTTGCGAACTTAAATGAGATAGCAGCTGTAATAGAAGCAACTGGAAAAACTCCGTTCACAGCAACTTATTCTAGTTCTTCAACTACTAAAATTGATAAAATTAACTTTACGGTTAATAATTCAGTAGACTTAAAAGATCTTTTATCTAGTGGAACCTTAAATTATACTTTAAAATCAAAAGTCCGTTCAGCCACAGACAAAAACTTAACGGTAAAAGTTGTATCAACCTACGACGCAGTAGTAGGTCTTTAAATAAACTAAACCATATTCTTTGAAAGGTCAGCCTAAAGGTTGGCCTTTTTTATTGCCATAACTAAACACCCCGCCCTTTGGGCAGCATTCTAGAAGAGGGGAATTGAGGACATCCATTGTTTGATGTAGGAGAGAGTGCCGAATCTAAAACAGTGAGTGAGTATACACAATGACAAACGAAAAAGGAGATACATTACTGCATCTCCTTTAACTTATAATATCCTACTGTATACTTATAAACTTTTGGCTTTTTACTTCAAAAGATTATCCCTCTTGGTGCAACCAAGCTTTCTTAGTTAATAATTCATCTTCTGTTTCGCGAACATCTTCGTCGTCTACACAGCAATCCACTGGGCAAACAGCAGCACATTGAGGCTCATCATGGAAACCCTTACACTCTGTACACTTATCAGAAACAATATAATATACTTCATCAGAAACCGCATCCTGCGCAGCTCCCGCATCTACTTCATTACCTCCAAAATCAATAATGCCGTCTAAAGCAGTACCATCAGAAAACCTCCAAGCGGTACCAGCATCATAAATTGCATTATTAGGGCATTCAGGCTCACATGCCCCACAGTTTATACATTCGTCTGTTATTTTAATTGCCATCTTTTCGTCTAAATCTAAATGCGAAGTTTACCTTTGCGTCGCAAATATAATACATAATCCATTTATAATAGTTCTAAATATGTCTTCACTTCGTAAAGAACAGCTAATTTTTGCTTTTAAACAACTAGGCAAATATTTAAATCAACCAGATGAAGCTTTCAATTCTGCTATTTACTCTGCTAGAAATTCAAATGCTTGGTTCACAGAAGACGAAGTAAACAAATCGGTAAAATCCTTAGCTGAAATGCTAAACGAGGCCGATTTAGAACAATGGTTTGAAAATATTGAAGTTACAACAGCACCTAAAAAAGTGGGGTTAATCTTAGCTGGCAACATTCCTTTGGTTGGCTTTCACGATGTAATGTGCGTATTAGCAACAGGAAATATTGCTCAAATTAAATTATCTTCATCTGACAATAAACTTCTGCCTTTTTTGCTAAATCAATTGTGTGAGATTTTACCCGAACTGAAAAACCACATCATTTATGCAGAACAATTGAAAGGTTTCGATGCTGTAATTGCAACTGGAAGTAACAATACATCAAGATATTTCGAATATTATTTCGGAAAAGTTCCCAATATCATTCGTAAAAACAGAAATAGTGTAGCGGTATTAACAGGCAAAGAAAGCGAAGTGGAAATTGCAGAATTAGGCCATGATATTTTAGATTATTTCGGTATGGGCTGTCGTAGCATTTCCAAAATCTATATCCCAAAAGATTACGAAATCAAGAATTTTTTTGAGCCTTTGGAACAATACCAAGACATCATCAATCATTTTAAATACAATAACAATTACGACTATAACAAGTCTATTTATCTGGTAAATTTACAAGCGCACTACGACAATGGGTTTCTACTTTTAAAAGAAGATGAAGGCTTATCATCGCCTTTGGCTGTGCTTTATTACGAAACTTATGAAAATGTAGACGAGGTAATAGACAAACTAAGACAACAAGAAGAACAAATTCAATGTGTTGTGGGCAACCTATCAGATAAAGATCTGCAAATGCTTCAATTTGGACAAAGCCAACATCCTAAACTTTGGGACTACGCAGATAACGTGAATACCATTGATTTTTTAACTGGGTTAACTGATTAAGCGTTTAAACTGGTTAACTGATACCTGACCACTTTCGCTTTTTACTTTTCACTTTTCATTTTTTACTTCTTACTTTTGAAGGAATGTATATCATCAAAGTTAAAGGCATTGCCAAAATACCCGATTACGTACAACTAAGAGACGAAAAATTCACTTTATTGGCTTATTTCAGGGTAGACAGACCTGATAAATCTTTAGAAAAATTGGGCTTTGCGGATAAGCAGGAAAAAATAATGAGTTTTATTAACGAGTTGCCTTTTGGACAGGTAACTAAATTAGATATTTAAAATGGCAGATTACGCAGAGAACGTTGAGAGCGTTATTACCTTAAACAATGTTGATGTTTTTCAGCAGAAACACTTAGTGCTATCTAACGTAAAACTTAATGTTGCTAAAGGTGAATTTGTGTTTCTAATTGGAGCAACTGGTTCGGGAAAGAGTAGTTTATTAAAAATCATTTATGGCGATTTACACATCGGCAATGGTGAAGGAAGTGTAGCTAATTTCAATTTGAAAACGCTTGCTGAAAAGGAAGTTCCTTATTTGAGAAGAAAGCTTGGGATTGTTTTCCAAGATTTTCAGTTATTAGGTGATAGAACTATTGAGCAAAACCTAGAATTTGTTTTAAAAGCCACGGGCTGGAAAGACAAAAATCTAATTACAGAGCGCATTAAAGATGTTTTAGAAAAAGTGGGCCTGCGTTCTAAAATCAAGAAAATGCCGCACGAAATGTCTGGTGGCGAGCAACAACGTATTGTAATTGCAAGAGCTTTGTTAAACAATCCGGAGATTATTTTAGCGGATGAGCCAACAGGCAACTTAGATCCAGAAACTTCAGAAGAAATTGTGCTTTTATTGAAGCAAATTAGCCAAAACGGAACTGCTGTTTTAATGGCCACACACGATTATCATATCATCCGTACCTTCCCTTCTCGTATCATCAAATGCGAAAATGGATTAGTGCACGAAGATGTGCAGATAGCATAAACACATTCTGACAAAAAATTAATTTACAGCCATTCTGTTAGTTGAACTTGACGTAAAACTGACAGCATGGCTGTTTTATTTGCATTGGCAAAACTTTTGTATAAAATCAAAAAACACGAGTACACATGTTTAATAAGAAGAAAAAGGAAGAAGAATCAGTGGTTGAAAATAATACAGCTGAAGAAGCAACGGAAAACATTAAAGACAACGTTGAAAATACAGCAGAGCAAACTGAGAATGAAGTTAGCGAGCCTGTCGTAGAATTATCGGTAGAAGAAAAATTACTACAGCAAGTATCAGAATTGAATGATAAATACCTGCGTCTATTTGCTGAGTTCGACAACTTCAAACGTCGTACACAAAAAGAACGTGTTGAGCTATTGCAAACTGCTGGTAAAGATATCGTTGTTTCTCTTTTACCTGTTTTAGATGATTTTGAACGTGCTATTAAAGCAACTGAAAAATCTACAGAAGTAGCGCCAGTACGCGAAGGTATAGAATTGGTACAAACCAAATTAAAAAGTATTTTAACCCAAAAAGGATTAAAAGAAATCGAAAGTCTAAATACGCCTTTTGACACAGATTTGCACGAAGCAATTACTCAAATTCCTTCGCCAACAGAAGAGCAAAAAGGAAAAGTAATAGATCAGTTAGAAAAAGGATACACGCTTAACGACAAAGTAGTTCGTTTTGCTAAAGTGGTAGTTGGAGCATAAAGGAATTTTGAATGGTTAAATTTTGAATGATTAAATCGGACACATTCAATCATTTTCTCATTTAGTCATTCAATCATTAAACAAAAATGAGCAAAAGAGATTATTACGACGTACTTGGAGTTGCCAAAGGTGCATCGGCGGAAGAAATTAAAAAAGCTTACCGTAAGCTGGCTATTAAATATCACCCTGATAAAAATCCTGATGACAAATCTGCAGAAGATAAGTTTAAGGAAGCTGCAGAAGCTTACGAAGTATTAAGCAGTGCGGAGAAAAAGCAACGTTACGACCAGTTTGGACACGCCGGAGTTGGTGGTGCTGCTGGAGGCGGTGGTTATGGCGGCGGCGGCATGAACATGGAAGATATCTTCAGTCAGTTTGGAGATATTTTTGGTGGCGGCGGCGGCAGCCCATTTGATAGCTTTTTTGGCGGCGGCGGTCAATCGAGAGGTGGCCGTAGAGTAGCCAAAGGCTCTAATTTGCGCATTAAAGTAAAATTAACCTTAGAAGAAATTGCCAACGGTGCTGAGAAAAAAATCAAAGTTAACAAGCAGGTAAGCTGTAAAACTTGTGATGGCACTGGCGCAAAAGATAAATCGTCAGTAAGTACTTGTAGCACTTGTGGTGGTGCAGGTTCGGTACGTAGAGTTACCAATACCATTTTAGGACAGATGCAAACTACAGCTACCTGCCCTACTTGTCATGGTAGCGGACAACAAATTACTGCAAAATGTGGTGCTTGTCATGGCGAAGGAACGGTTCGTGGCGAAGAAACCATTACCATCAACATTCCTGCTGGTGTGAGCGAAGGCATGCAGTTAAGTATGGCTGGAAAAGGTAACGCAGCTCCAAATGGTGGCGTACCGGGAGATTTAATCATCTTGATTGAGGAAACTCCTCACGAAACCTTAAAAAGAGAAGGAAACAATGTAGTTTACGATTTACATGTAAGCATTCCTGATGCAGCTTTAGGTGCAAGTGTGGAAGTACCAACTATTGATGGCAAGGCAAAAATTAAAATTGAGCCAGGCACACAAAGTGGAAAACTGCTTCGTTTAAAAGGCAAAGGTATTCCAGAGGTGAATTCTTACCATAGAGGCGACCAAATTATACACGTAAACATTTGGACTCCAAAAGCACTAAATAGTGAAGAAAGAGCATTGCTTGAAAAACTGAGAGAATCTGCGAACTTTAAACCACAACCTGGTAAAAACGACAAAAGTTTCTTCGATAAAATGAAAGAATATTTCGAATAATGGAAATCCCGCTTAGTGCGGGATTTTTTGTTTTTACAAATTAAACCTAATTTGCATACAAAGCTCGATATCCAATGATTAAAAAATTATTACTTCCGATACTATTCCTTTTAAGCTTCAATACCTACGCTCAACAAAAATCAGGTGCACAGCAATTTTGGGATTTACTAAAACAGCATTGCGGCAAAGCCTACCAAGGCGAAATCACACATGGCATGACGGATGCATTTAAAAATGGCCCATTGGTAATGCATGTGAGACAATGTAATGACAGCCTAATTAAGATTCCATTTTTTGTAGGTGAAGATAAATCTAGGACTTGGGTGCTGAAACTTGCAAACAGCAGGATTTTATTAAAGCATGATCATCGACATGCAGATGGTTCAGAAGATAAAGTAACGCAATACGGAGGCTTAACTTCAAACAGCGGAACAGCTAATATGCAAATTTTCCCGGCAGATCAACAAACCATCGATTTACTACCAGCCGCAGCCGGTAATGTTTGGTGGATTACCATTGACGGAAATAGTTTTACCTATAATCTTCGTCGTATTGGCACAGACCGTTTGTTTACCGTTAAATTTGATTTAAGCAAGCCAATTGCCCCGCCTCCTGCTCCTTGGGGATGGAAAGATTAAAATAATAAAATTGACAAACGAACTTTTTAGACTGTTACTAACGCAATTTTAAAAATCTGACAAAAAGCAGACGAAGAATTTTCATCAAGTGTAAAAAAATATAAAACCTTATTTTACTTTTGACGCCATAATGAGAGCTACAATTATATTTTGTCTATCCTTGTTTTTCCTATTACTGAAGGGAAATGAGGGTGCGCATGCTTTAGCTCCACGTTTAGCTCAGGGTTACGAGTTTTTTAATGAAAACCCTCAAACTAAACAAAATCACACTCCTTTCCATAAAAACGCTAACGTTCATATCCAAAAAAGTTTTTCTTCTAGCGAAACGAACTACGCAGAGGAAAATCAAGAGGAGGATGAAAGTATTTCGAGAAAAGGAATCATCAGCATCAAACAAGCTGCCTATTTCTGTTATGCGCTATTAGTAGGAAATCTCCAAACAATCCAAAAGCTTGCATTACCTTACTGCGAGCACTTATCTTATACTTCAAGCTTCAAATATCTCTTTCTGAGAGTTTTTAGAATTTGATACCCTCTTTTACTTAATCGATTAGCTGTCGAAACAAATTTGCCTACCTTTTATTTGGCATTGGTATTTGTTGTAAAATTTATCTAAAGAAATTCTAGTAAACAAATAATGAGAACCACTCACCGCTTTGATAAAAGATGATGTGATTTCTCAATTCTAAACAAAAATCAAAACCCGTAATGAAACTATCTAGATCTCATCTTGATAGCTTCATCATCTTTAAAACACAATTTTTATACAGATGAAAAATATTATAATGCTCACAGGCGTATGTGCTATGCTATTTTCTAGCTGCACATCAAATCACGAAGAAAAAGAAGAAGAAACCAACTACACGGCAACTAGTCCAGTAACTATCGATACTTCTTTCACTAAAGAATATGTATCTCAAATCCGCTCGGTTCGAAATATTGAGTTAAGAGCGCAAGAGAAAGGTTTTCTGGAACGCATTTATGTAGATGAAGGCCAAACCGTAAAGGCTGGTCAATTGCTTTTCAAAATTATGCCTAAAATGTACGAAGCTGAAGTACTAAAAGCAGAAGCTGAGGTTAATGCTGCCGAAATTGAAGTAGCTAATACTAAACTACTGGCAGATAAAAACGTAGTGGCACAAAATGAATTGGCAATGGCTAAAGCCAAATTAGCACAGGCCAAAGCTAGCTCATCATTAGCAAAGCTGCATTTATCATTTACCGAAATCAGGGCACCATTTAATGGCACTATCGATCGCTTGCCTAAAAAATTGGGAAGCTTAATCGACGAAGGTGAGTTACTTACTACCCTATCCGACAACAGTGAGATGTTTGCCTATTTCAACGTTTCAGAACCTGAATACTTGAACTTCCAACAGGCAAAAACAAGCCACAACCAATCCGTAAGCTTAGTTTTAGCCAATGGCGAAACCTTAAACGGTAAGGGAAAAGTAGAAACCATTGAAGGGGAATTTGATTCCGAAACGGGCAACATCGCCTTTAGGGCAAAATTCCCAAATCCTAATCAGTTATTAAGAAATGGAGAAACAGGAAAAGTGCAAATGGTCATTCCTTTGAAAAATGCCTTAATCATTCCTCAAAAAGCTACTTACGAACTGCAAGACAAAAACTATGTCTTCGTTATAGAGAAAAATGGAACTGTAAAATCTAGAGAAATTAAGATTGGCGGTGAACTACCAGATATTTATGTGGTATCCAGCGGCTTGCAACACGGGGATAAAATTGTGCTTGACGGCGTACAAAAAGTGAAAGATGATGAAAAAATCAAATTCACTTTCATGGAACCAAAACAAGTGTTAAGCCAATTACAATTAAAAGCAGAATAGGCCATTTTTCAAGAAAATTATGTTTAGTAAATTCATAAAAAGACCGGTGCTATCTATCGTGATATCCCTTGTCATCGTATTTATGGGCGTGCTGGCTTTGATTGGCCTGCCCGTAACCCAATTGCCAAATATCTCGCCGCCCATGGTAAACATTGTGGCCGAATATCCTGGAGCAAACAATGAGTTACTGATTAAAGCGGTAGTTATCCCATTGGAGAGAGCCTTAAATGGTATACCAGGAATGAAATATATGACTTCTGATGCTGGTAATGATGGTGAATGTTCGATACAGCTGGTATTTAATTTGGGTACCGACCCTGACCAAGCTACGCTGAACGTACAAAATCGTGTAGCAGCTGTGACCAACAAATTACCGCCTTTGGTAATTCGTGAAGGTATCAAAATCAGTCGCCAACAACCCAACATGTTAATGTATGTGAACGTATTCAGTAAAGATCCGCACATGAATGAAAACTTCTTGTACAACTATGCTGACATTAATGTAATCCCAGAATTGAAACGTGTAGAAGGAGTTGGTTTTGCTGATATTTTGGGTAATCGCGAATATGCCATGCGTATTTGGTTAAAGCCAGATAAAATGTTGGCTTACAAAATTTCGTCGGAAGAAGTTTTAGAAGCTTTGAACAATCAAAGTTTCGAAGCATCTCCAGGCAAAACAGGCGAAGCTTCGGGTAAACGTTCAGAATCTTTCGAATATGTATTGAAATATCCAGGACGTTTCACAAAAGAAGCCGATTACAAGAATATCGTTTTACGTGCAAGTGCCAATGGCGAATTATTAAGATTGAAAGACGTCGCCGATGTAGAATTTGGCAGTGCCATGTACGATTTGTATTCGCACCTTGACGGAAAACCTTCTGCTGCTATCGTTCTGAAACAATCTTACGGAAGTAATGCGCAAGAGGTTATTGAAAACGTAAAGAAACGTTTGGAGGAAATTAAAGCCGAAAACTTCCCCAAAGGGATGGATTACGAAATCAGTTATGATGTTTCTAAATTCTTGGATGCATCCATAGAAAAAGTGGTGCATACCCTAATTGAAGCCTTTATCCTCGTAGGTTTAGTAGTTTTCATTTTCTTGGGTGATTGGCGTTCTACGCTAATTCCGGCCATTGCGGTACCAGTTTCGCTAATAGGTTCCTTTATTTTCATGCAGTTCTTCGGGATTACGCTTAACCTCATCACGCTATTTGCGTTGGTGTTGGCTATTGGTATTGTTGTCGATGATGCGATTGTAGTGATTGAAGCGGTACACGCCAAGATGGAGGCTGACAAACGTTTATCGGTATTAAAAGCTACACAATTAGCGCTTACCGATATTGGAGGCGCCATTGTAGCCATCACTTTCCTAATGGCATCGGTATTTATTCCAGTGGCTTTTATGTCTGGTCCGGTTGGTGTTTTTTATCGTCAATTCTCCATTACTATGGCTACGGCGATCATTCTATCTGGTGTGGTGGCGCTGACTTTAACGCCTGCTTTATGTGCCATTTTACTGAAGAAACACAGTGTCAATCATCACGCAAAAAAATCAATTATAGATAAAGGCTTGGATGCTTTTAACGCTTGGTTTTTCAGATTGACTGGTCGTTACCAAAAAGTGATGAACAAAGTAATTGCACGCAGAGTAGCTCTCTTTGGCGTATTGGGTATTTTCTGCGTAGCTACTTATTTCTTGAGCAATTCAGTACCATCGGGATTTATCCCTAACGAAGACCAAGGGATGATTTATGCGATTATTCAAACTCCTCCTGGCTCTACCTTAGAAAGAACTAATCAAATTTCAGAAAAGCTGGAAAAAATTTGTGAGGAAATTGAAGGCGTAAGTTCTGTTTCTGCACTGGCGGGATACGAAGTATTAACGGAAGGAACTGGAGCCAACTCGGGTACTTGCTTAATCAACCTCAAGGATTGGAAAGACCGTAAAAATACAGCTCAGGATATCATTAAAGAACTGGAAGAAAAATCTAAAGATATGCCAGGTGCCATGGTAGAATTCTTCCAACCACCTGCTATTCCGGGTTATGGTGCTGCTGGTGGTTTCGAATTGCGTTTATTGGACAAAGCTGGAAGGAACAATTATGTAGAAATGGAAAAAGTGAGCAAGGATTTTGTGAAAGAGCTGAACAAGCGTCCAGAGCTACAATCTGTATTTACCTTCTACAGCGCCAGTTTCCCGCAATACATGTTGAATATTGATAACGATAAAGCGCAACAAAAAGGTGTTACACCAGAAAAAGCGCTAGAAACATTATCAGATTTAATTGGCAGTAATTACGAAACCAACTTCATCAAATTCGGTCGCCAGTACAAAGTGATTGTACAATCTTTACCGCAATATAGAGCTTTACCAGCCGATGTGATGAAACTTTACGTGAAAAACAACAGAGATGAAATGGTACCTTTTTCTGCCTTCATGACCATGAAAAAAGTGTACGGACTTTCGGAAATTACCCGACACAACATGTACAATTCTGCAGAAATCAACGGCTCGCAAGCGATAGGTTATAGTTCTGGTGATGCACTAAAAGCTGTGGCAGAAGTAGCAAAGAAAACCTTACCAAGAGGTTATGGCATTGACTGGGCTGGTATCTCTAAAGACCAAACGTCGAGAGGTAACGAGGCCATTTACATCTTCCTCATTTGCTTAGGCTTCGTGTATTTGGTACTTGCAGCACAGTATGAAAGTTTCATTTTGCCAATGGCAGTAATCGTTTCTTTACCTGCCGGAATATTTGGCGCATTTCTCTTCTTGAAATTGTTAGGATTAGAAAACAACATTTACGCACAGGTTTCTATGGTAATGCTGATTGGTTTGCTAGGTAAAAATGCGGTATTGATTGTAGAATTCGCTGCGCAGAAACATGCAGAAGGCAAGACAATCTTGGCCGCCGCAATGGAAGGTGCTGTAGTAAGGTTCCGCCCAATTTTAATGACTTCCTTTGCGTTTATTGCAGGTTTAATTCCATTGGTTTTTGCAAGTGGTCCCGGTGCTATTGGTAACCGTACCATTGGCTCGGCAGCGGCTGGCGGGATGTTATTAGGAACCCTATTCGGTGTGATTATCATTCCAGGCTTATATTACGTCTTTGGCACCATTGCCAGCAAACGTAAACTCATCAAAATTGAAGACGAACATCCATTAACCGAAGAACTTGAAGGCAATGTTTAATAAAAATCATCATAAAATATTGGGATTTACCTTGTTGAGTTTGGCTTACACCAGCTGCAAAATCCCCTCTATTGTTCAAAAAACAGAAAACAAGAGCATACCGAATGCTTACGCTAACAACACTAGTGATACTGCTAATTTGGCCAGTATCAAATGGAAAGATTTCTTTAAAGACCAGTATTTAAACAATTTGATTGATACTGCTTTGCAAAACAATCAGGAGTTAAACATCACTTTACAGGAAATTGAAATTGCCAGAAACGAAGTAAGAGCCAGAAAAGGCGAATTGCTACCAAGCGTGGGCTTAAAAGCTGGCGCAGGCTTGGAAAAAGTAGGCAGATATACTAGTCAAGGTGCAGGTGATGCCAGTACCGAAATTAAGCCCGGCAAAGAAATGCCAGAACCCCTACCCGATTACCTAGTTGGTTTGTACGCCAATTGGGAAGTTGATATTTGGCATAAACTTCGCAATTCTAAAAAGGCAGCTTATACTAAATATTTATCATCTGTTGAGGGTAAAAACTTTGTAGTGACAAATTTGGTGGCAGAAATTGCTAATTCATACTACGAACTTTTAGCTTTAGACAACCAGTTGGATATGGTTCGAAAAAACATCGAGCTGCAAACAAATGCACTGGCAGTAGTTAAAATACAAAAAGAAGCTACGAGAGTAACCGAATTGGCCGTACGTAAGTTCGAAGCAGAAGTACTTAGCTCTAGAAGTTTGGAGTATGATATTATGCAAAAAACAACAGAAACGGAGAATAAAATCAATTTCTTGTTGGGTAAATATCCACAGCATATTGCTAGAGATAAAAGCAGTTTTGATACCAGCCTAGCAAATGATTTACATACAGGAATTCCTTCGCAATTGTTAGCCAATAGGCCAGACATTAAACAAGCGGAGCTAGATTTAATCGCTGCAAAGCTGGATGTAAAAGTAGCAAAAGCCCAGTTCTATCCTTCGTTAGGTATTTCAGCAGGTTTAGGGTTTCAAGCATTCAATCCTTCTTATTTAGTGAAGACACCAGAATCGCTACTTTACTCTATAGCAGGTGATGTGGCGGCTCCTTTAATTAACAGAAATGCAATTAAAGCGACTTATTTCACTGCAAATGCGAAACAAATTCAGGCGGTTTATCAATATGAAAGAAGCATTTTGAATGGTTATATTGAAGTAGCTAACCAATTATCTAGCATTGGCAATTTGAGTAAAAGCTACGAGTTAAAAGCTAAACAGGTACAGGCTTTAACTCAATCTATCGAAATTTCTAACGATTTATTTAAATCTAGCAGAGCTGATTATTTAGAAGTATTAATGACACAACGGGATGCACTAGAAGCAAAATTAGAATTGATAGAAACAAAGAAACAGCAATTGAATGCCATGGTAAAAGTTTATCAGGCATTAGGGGGCGGATGGAATTAGTTAGCTTATAGGTTTTGGCTAATTAATTGTTTACTAGTTGGAAAGTCCCAGTTGATCTGGGACTTTTTTAGTAATTAACTACACAAGATTTAAAAACAATTGTCGTTAAGTAAACACAATTGAATAACGTCTTTTGTTAAAATTTGTTAAGTATTTTAAAGCTCAATGGTGTTTAGCTAGTTTAGCCCTTATTATTTAATTGACGTTGTCGTATTATTACCTTATCTTTGTAAAATGTTTAAAATTAAACACCTTATTATTTCTTGCTTCGCCATTGCACTCTTAAGCCTAGGTGCATGTAAAAGTCGTTTTGAAAAACTTCGTTTAAGTAATGATGTAGCCAAAAAATACCAGGAGGGAATTAGACTGTATAACAAAAAAGACTACTCTAAGGCCTTGATCTTATTTGAAGGTTTGGTACAGAAATATAGAGGTACTGCTGAGGCAGAAGATTTGAACTACTACTACGCTTATACTTTATATCGCCTAAAAGACTACACAACTGCACGTTACAAGTTTAAAGAATTTGCAGACACTTATCCTGCTAGTAAAAATGCAGAAGAGTGTAGGTATATGGGTGCTTATTGTTACTACCTAGATTCTCCAAAATCATCATTAGACCAAGAGAATACTTATAAGGCAATTGATGCTTTACAATTGTTCATTAACCTTTATCCAAAAAGTGATAGAGCTACACAAGCAGCTCAGTACATTGCTAACTTGAGAAACAAATTAGAAACTAAGGCTTTCGATAATGCTAAACTGTATTTCAATTTGGGAGATTATGATATCACCAATTATAAATCTGCGGTGGTTGCATTAAAGAATGCACAAGTTGAATTTCCAGACATTAAGTATGCAGAGGAAATGAACTTATTGATCGTTAAATCTCAGTTCATGTATGCAAAAAATAGCTATCCAATTAGACAAGAAGACCGTTTTAACGAAGCTATCGAATACTATAATGAATTTATCGAAGCATATCCTAACAGCAAATTCGCAAAAGAGGCAAAACAGCTGAAAGACGATAGTGATGCAGGAATTGCAAATGCAAAGAGAATAATTGCCGAAGAGCAAGCGATGATTGCGAAATACAAAGCACTTGAAGAAAGTGATAAAGCAGGCAAAAAGAAAAAAGATACGACTAACAATAATTTAGACAATAAAACACAAAAATAAAATGAGTACTACTCCAAAACCAGCTATTCCAAATACTACGGTTACTAGAAATGTTCATGATTTGGATAGATCTACTGATAACATTTACGAGTCTTTAGTAATTATTTCTAAGAGAGCTAATCAGATCTCTAACAATATGAAAGAGGAGCTACACGGCAAGTTAGCAGAGTTTGCTTCGTCTAACGACAATTTAGAAGAGGTTTTCGAAAACAGAGAGCAAATTGAGATTAGTAAACATTACGAGCGTTTACCTAAGCCAACTTTAATTGCGATAGACGAGTTCTTGAACGATAAAATTTACAATAGAAATCCTGCTAAAGAGCAAAAGTAATAGCTATTGCAATAAGCAATACAACTTATAATTAGCCACAGATACATTGATTCACATCATCTTTGCATCTGTGGCTTAAATGCTTTTTAAGCTATTAGAATTTCATCAGGATACGTTTATTTCTGAGGTAATGAGCTATCATGATTTTATTCATTCAGTATAATTTGCAAAATCATGATGGTCTTGTCTATATTTGCTCATAGATGCTGAATAACAAAAATATTATACTTGGCGTTTGCGGTAGTATTGCAGCCTATAAATCTGCTTTATTAGTTAGACTACTTGTTAAAGCCGGAGCAAACGTTAAGGTAATCCTTACTGCTGATGCGAGTAACTTCATTACTCCGCTTACCTTAGCCACACTTTCTAAAAATCCTGTTTATACGCAATACTTTGAGGCCGAAACTGGCGTATGGAGCAATCACGTTGAACTTGGTTTATGGGCAGATTATATGATTATTGCACCTACAAGTGCCAATACCTTAGGCAAAATGGCAAATGGACTTTGTGATAATCTACTTAGCGCTGTTTATCTTTCTGCAAAATGTCCTGTACTATTTGCTCCTGCTATGGATTTAGATATGTGGAAGCACGAAAGTACACAGGCTAATATTTCGAAACTGCAAGGTTTTGGCAATATGATGATTGCACCCGGCAGTGGTGAATTGGCAAGCGGTTTACATGGCGAAGGCAGAATGGCAGAACCTGAGGAAATTTTAACATTTTTGGAAGCAGAAATCCGCAAAGGACTTCCACTTTTAGGAAAAAAAGTAATGGTAACTGCTGGCCCAACGTACGAAGCCATCGACCCTGTGCGCTTCATAGGCAATCACTCTTCTGGCAAAATGGGATTTGCCATCGCCGAAGAGATGTATCAACTTGGTGCAGAAGTAACTTTAATTTCTGGTCCCACTGCGCTAAAAAGTAACATCAGCATCAAACGAATTGATGTAGTTAGTGCACAACAGATGCTAGATGCTTGTCTTACATACTTTAGTGAAAGCGATATTACAGTAATGAGCGCTGCCGTTGCAGATTACACACCAGTGGATGTTGCTCAACAGAAAATCAAGAAAAAAGAAGATCACTTTAATATTGAACTGAAAAAAACTACCGATATTTTAGCCACGCTTGGCAGGCAAAAAGCAGAAAAGCAACTTTTAGTAGGCTTTGCACTAGAAACAACTGACGAAGAAAACTATGCAAAAGAGAAACTAAAAAAGAAAAATCTAGACCTAATAGTACTGAATTCTTTAAACGATAAAGGCGCAGGTTTTAAAACCGAAACCAACAAAATCACTATCTTTAACAAAGAAGAGGCTAAAACAACATTTGAAACCAAATCTAAAACAGAAGTTGCTAAAGATATCTGTACAGAGATACTAAAAACAATGAATATCAGTTAATACCTATAATTGAAAAACCTAATGAAAACAACTGTCGGATTACTCCTTTTATGCCTTGCTAGCTTTACAATCAACGCTCAAGAACTAAACACTCGTGTTCAAATCTTGGCTCCAACAGTTAACAATGCCAATAAAAGAAACTTAGATGTTTTACAGAACGCCATTAGGGATTTCATGAACAACAATAAGTGGACAACAGAAACTTATCTTGCTCAAGAAAAAATAGATTGCAACTTGGTCATCAACATTACAGCTTGGGATGGAAATTCGGGCTATACAGCAGAAGCTCAGATACAATCTAGCAGACCAGTTTTTGGCAGCTCCTACTCTACCACTTTGTTAAATATGAGCGACAAAGATTTCAGTTTCTCTTTTAGCGAGGGTCAATCCTTAGATTTTTCAGAACAAAACTACATTGGCAATCTCAATTCATTATTAGGTTTTTATGCTTATACGATTATTGGGTTAGATAAAGATAGTTTTGGAAAACTGGGAGGTACTCCTTACTATCAAAAAGCACTTAACTTAATTAATCTCGCCCAAACGGGTGGCGGTAAAGGTTGGAGACCAGTTGACGGCTTAAGAAACCGTTATTGGCTAAACGAAAACTTACTGAGCAATTCTTTTAAAGGGTTGCGTACCTTCATTTACGAATACCACTTAAATGGATTGGATAAATTACAAGAAAACACCAATAGCGGAACAAAGAGCATCTTATCTTCCCTTTCAGATTTAAAAAACTTCGATAAACAAAAGCTAGGCGCTATATTTCCAAATGTATATTTTGCCGCAAAAGCTGATGAAATAACCAACGTACTTGCGCTAGCCGATCCACAAGACAAAATCAAAGCTTACAACTTACTTGTAGAAATTGATGTTGCCAATACAGGCAAATACGATGATTTAAAGAAGCGATAAGCCTCCTCTCCTAATCCATTTTCAAAGCAGTCTGTTAAAAATTTGTTAAAATATTTTGATAATACGAATATGTTCGTACATTTGAATACGAAAAAATTCGTACAAGTAACAAATGAGCAAAAACAACATCAAACCTACTGAGGGAGAAATGGAAATACTACAAGTGCTTTGGGCCAAAGGCAATTGTACCGTTAGAGAAGTTCATGAAGCTTTGGATAAGAAAGATTCTGGCTACACCACTACACTTAAGCTAATGCAGATTATGCATGAGAAAGGTTTGGTAGATAGAGACACCAGTTCTAAAACACATGTGTACAGAGCTTTAATCAACCAAGAAACTACACAACAACACTTGGTAAAAAAGATGATTGAGAATGTATTTAACGGGTCTGCAGCAAGGTTAGTAATGCAAGCATTGGGCAACAAAAGCGCCAGCAAGGAGGAGATAGATTTAATTAAGGAATATCTAGACAAACTTGAAAACAAATAATCATGGAAGCCATCATCAACAACCTTATTAAAGCTATTGGGTGGAGCATTTTACACTCATTATGGCAAGGAGCTATCATTTTTGCAGTACTATTTATCGCATTAGCCGTAAAACCAAAGATGAGTGCCAGACTAAAGCACAACTTATCTATGGGTGCCTTATTTCTGATTTTCATCGGCTTTTGCCTAACTTTTACATCGTTGTTTAATTTGCCGAGCAAAGCTGCAGCTAGCACAGCAAATCTAGAGTTGAATGGTGCGGCACTGGAACAACTTTACAACTTTACCCATAGTTGGAGTTTTAAAACGGAAAGCTACTTTCCATTTATTGTTGCTTTATATGTAATAGGTATCAGTTTTCAATTGGTAGTACTAGTTTCTGGTTATATCAAGCTTAAAAAACTGAAACAATCACATATATCTGCCATGCCGAACGATTGGCTAAATGTTGCTGAAAACACTTTGCTCAAACTTGGTATCACTAAAAAAGTACAGTTTTTTCTATCAGAAAAAGTTAACGTTCCACTAGCGGTAGGCTTTTTAAAACCAGTAGTGCTTTTCCCTGTTGCGCTAGTTGCGCAGCTAGACATTAAACAGGTGGAAGCGATATTGATTCACGAGCTATCTCACATTCGCAGAAATGATTACATCTTAAACCTACTCAAAACAGGCATAGAAACCTTACTTTTCTTTAATCCTTTTGTATGGTTAACTACTAGATTTATCCATATCGAAAGAGAACACGCCTGCGATGATTTAGTGGTAAAGTTTACCAATTCGCCCATTACTTATGCCCATGCGTTGTTGAAATTAGAGCTCATTAAAGACAAAACACAACCAGCCCTTAGTTTGGCCGCTACGGGTAAAAACCAACATTTGTATCAACGTATTAAAAGAATCACAGACATGAAAACGAATTATATGAATGCTAAACAGAAGATATTAGCACTTTGCTTAACATTGGCTACGGTAGCTTCTTTAGCTTGGATTAATCCTACAAAAACAGAAACTGCCAAAGCGAAACATAAGAACTTAACAACGGTAGCTCGTATCATCAGTAATACTGATAATGAAAAAAAACTAGTAAGCTTAGCGGCAGATACTGACACGGTTAAGAGAAAAGCAAAAAGAGAAATCATCATCAGAAATAAGGATGGAAAGAAAACGGTCTACAATTCAATTGACGAAATGCCCGACAGTTTAAAAGTGAAGTTAGCAGACGTAGAAAAGATGATCAACTCTCCAGAATGGCAAGATAAGTTAGCTAGAATTGAATCGAATGCCGGAGAGATGACTAAGATGTTCGAATCGAAAGAATGGAAAGATAGGATGACGAAAATTGAATTAAACACCAAAGACATCGAAAAAATGTTTAATTCTAAAGAGTGGAAAGAAAATATGGCGAAGATTGAATTCAATAGCAAAGAATTAGCGAAAAAATTTAATTCACCAGAATGGAAAGAGAAGATGGCTAAAATTGAATTGAACAGTCAAAAAATGGCAAAAATGTTCGAATCGAAAGAGTGGAAAGAGAAAATGGCAAAAATTGAGTTGAACTCAAAAGAGCTGGAAAAAAAATTCAATTCTCCTGAATGGAAAGAGAAAATGAATAAAATCGAGTTTAATTCTAAAGAAATTGAGAAGAAATTTAATTCTCCAGAGTGGAAGAAAAAGATGAAGGAGTTGGAAGAATTGGAAAAATCTCCAGAGTATAAAGAGCTTCGTGAGAAATATGAGAAAGAAGTGGAAGAATTGAAAAAGAAAAAGGGAATTTCTACAGATAAAGCTTTCTTGATCTATGATCCATCAAATGCTATGAAATTAGCTGCTTTGCCAGCTTCAGCTGTAGAAGTAATCAATAAAGTTTTTGTTGACATACCTAATATTATCGTTAGAGCCGAGTCTCGAGTTGAACCAGTATTAATGAAGACCTTAAGCAAACCAAGCACTAATTAGCAAACCACAAAATGAAACCGAAACGGGCAAGAGTTCTACTCCTGCCCGTTTTTGCGTTATACCATCTTCAATATTCCGCAGTTGCCAAGTGCCTTTCTAATTATTATCATTCTGGTGATAACACTAGCATAAGGATCATCGTCATTGCGAGGAACGAAGCAATCTCATAGGTTAATAAGTTTAAACTACGCTCTAGGATTGCTTCGCAAGCTCGCAATCGACTGAAATACATAAAACACCCACACTAGTAACCTAAATCTGCTTGTGCTCCAACCCCTATCGTTATAATATAAATCCGACTAATACACTTAAACTATTTAAATACACCTATAACCACTCCGAGTATTTTAAGATTAGAAATGAAATAATTAGAAACAAAAAAGCCGAACTACTAATATTAGCAGTTCGGCTTGGAGTATAAATACAAAACAATTAATTACTTGATTTCTTGGTATCGTCGTTACTGATACTACGCTCACTTTTCTTAATAGAACCTTCTAGCTTACCAAATTTCCAGTTTAAACTACAGAAAATTCTTCTGAAATAGTTTTCTCTGATACGCTCTTGAGTAAAATTAGGCCCTTCTGTATAGTTTCTGTAAGCTCTAAATTTTTGGAATGGATTGGCCACCGATGCAGAGAAAGTCAATTTATCTTTGATGATATCTTTACTACCTCCAAAACCTAGATAATAATAGTCATTAGATTGCCCCTGTAACATAACATTTGGCGCACCGTAATTAGCTGACATTGTTGCTTTCCAAGTTTTTTCGAACTTGTAACTGGTATTGAAATTAGCATAACCGGTTACACCACTATTTTTTGCAAGTTCGCCATTAATCATCCCCTCAATCCAAATGTAGTTAAGATTACCGCTTAAACTCAAGTTCCATTTTGGAGTAATTGGATAGTTGAAGTTAATATTTGAACCTAACAATCTATCTTTACCAATATTTAGTGAAGTAACCCTCGTTAAATTCTCTGCTTGGATATATTCGAAAACACGTTGCTGTGTATTGTTAGCGAAGTTATAAGTCAAACTGATGTTTAATGAACCTTTCTTAAAGTTACTATAAGTTAATTCGAAGTTATTGCTCAATACCGCTTCCAAATCTGGATTACCAACATACTCAAAATTTGGTCTAGATCTATCTACAAATGGATTTAAATCCCAGATTCCTGGACGCTGAATACGTTGCGTAAAGCCTACGCTAACACTTTGGCTGTTCTTTAAAGTCTTATTGAACGAAATAGACGGAATCAAATTAAAATAATCCGTTTTTACGGTAGAATTAGTGCTTTCAAACAAACCGGTAACGTAGGTAGCTTCCAAACGTGCACCTGCTTTGAAAGTCCAGTCTTTCATTTTAAGTGTGTACGTATTGTAAATTCCATAGATATTTTGATCGTTACTATACACATTACTTTCTTCTGGACGTAATACATAATCATTTACGGCATCATCAAATCTTAAAGATTGAAAATTTCCTTCGCCACTCCTCAAAATAGCCTTTACTCCTGCTTCAACAGTCACTATCTTAAATGGATTGATGTAATCTAATTGCGCTGTTTGCTCTCTAGACTTACTATTATTGTTTTGTCGGTAATTCGGCAAGGTATTGGAAGTATAGTTTACGCGATTAAAGAAACTCACATCATTTAACTGAGGCTCTTTGTTATCGAAAAATTTGTAAGAAAAGGTTAATAAATGTTCCTTTTTATCTTTAAATCCTCTTTGGAAGTTAACGGTATAGTCTGTACCTCTCCATTCGTAACGTGTACTACTATTCATGTCATAAGCAGTTACATCTGGACCATCAGTAATATCAAAACGCTGACTTAAATCTTGTTGGTTGTATCCGCCATAAGGATTAATCTCTGCGGTAATTAAGTTAAGTGAATCGATTTCGTAGCTTAACTCGCCACCGCCCCAAGCCCAAAAGTTATCTGTTTTTTGAAAACCTAAAGAGTAAAGCTTCGACTCTGGCAACACATTACGACTATTTCTTATATCGATAACCTTTACACCATCTACTCGCCAAACACCAGTTCCTCCATATAAATTAGCTCCAAAATTTCCCTGTTTAAGTGTTAAGTTGGCATTAAGCCCTGGACTAAATGGTTCTTGCATACGAGCATTTACATTACCATTGTAACCATTACCCACTTTTTTTGAAGTGATGATGTTAATGATACCCGATAAGCCTTCGCTTTCATATTTAGATGGAGGCGTAGTAATCACCTCAATTTTTTGTACGCCATTTGCGGGCATACTTCTCAGAAACTCTTTTGGGTCTCTAGTTAAAACGCCTGATGGTTTTCCATTAATAAGGATACGATAGTTACCAGTACCTTTTAGTTTTACGTTATCATCTGCATCTACAGATAATAAAGGTACTTTACGCATCATATCCAATACAGACAACACTTTACTTTCAGGGTCGGCCTGCGTATCATACACAATCCTATCAGGTTCTTGCTTAATGATTGGCTTACTTGCCACAATAGCAACTTCGTTTAAGTCGTTACCTTGGGGCTTCATGTTAACTTTCCCTAAATCTATATCATTAGCTATGTTAACTGAAATTTGCTTGGATTGATAACCGATAGAGCCTAAAATCAAAGTGTATTTTCCTTCTTTAACTGCCGAGAACGAAAATCTCCCCTGTTCATCTGAAATTACGGTTTTTAAAACTGTGGAATCTTTTTTAAGTGCAACGGTGAAATATTCTCCAGGCTTTTGTGTTAAGCTATCTGTAATTACACCTTTAAGTTGAAATGTTTTTTCCTGTGCCTGCGAACTTAAAGAAATAAAGACGCTAAGCATGAAAATCGAAAGAGTTAAGAAGTATCTGCTCATTATATTTTTGTTTGGTATTCGAATTAGTTTTGTAATTCTCTTTAACAGACGCAGAAGTATGAGTAACGTTGCATCAACCTGCAAATAAAAACGGAAGTAACTATATTTCAGCCAAATAAATTATCTGTACACATAAATTCTTTTAAACTATCGGTTTTCTTAATTTAGCGGTAGATATGCTACAAAAACTTTCTATACGCAACTACGCTTTAATTGATACACTTGAGATTGATTTTAGCAAAGGATTGAATATTATAACTGGAGAAACTGGCGCTGGTAAATCTATCATTTTAGGTGCATTATCTTTGATATTAGGTCAGAGGGCAGAAAGCAAGTACTTTTTTAACCAAGATAAAAAGTGTGTAATAGAAGGCAATTTTTTACTGGCGGATGAATTGCTTAAACCCCTGTTTGAAAGCAATGATGTAGATTTTCAGAAAGAAACTTTGTTACGCAGAGAAATTGCAATTGATGGTAAATCAAGAGCATTTGTGAATGATACGCCTGTCAACTTGGCGACTTTAAAATCAATTGGCGAACAGTTAATTGCCATCCACTCACAGCACGCCACACAAGAAATTAGCAATGCAGATTTTCAGTTGCTGATTTTAGATGCTTTGGCAAATCATCAGCCTCTGTTGAAAAACTATAAATTAGAATTTAAGCAGCTAAAACAAACGGAACAGCAGCTTAATGAATTGCAGCAGAAAACCAACGAAGCAAAAAACAAGCAAGATTACGAGCAGTTCCTGTTTACCGAGCTAGAGCAGGCAGCTGTGAAAGAAGGAGAACAAGAAGAATTAGAACAGGAGTTAGAAAAACTGACTCATGCCGAGAGTATCAAACGTTCTTTATTGGCGGGAGCAAACTTGATTAGCGAAAGCGAAACCGCAGCCGTTAATTTGATTAAAGAAGCTATTTCTCAGCTCAGTAATGTAGAGAAATTTGATACTGCAATTGCCGAATTAAATGAAAGGTTAAAATCATCTTTAATCGAGCTGAAGGATATTGCCAGTGAAATTAGCGTGATTGAAGAAGGCACCGAACACAACTCGCAACGACTAGAAACTATCCAAGAAAGATTGGATTTGTTCTATAGTTTACAGCAAAAACACCGCGTAACTAGTAACACAGAGTTATTAGCCATCCAAGAACAACTTTCCGAAAATCTAAATGCCATTTTAAATAGCGACGAACAGTTAAGCAAACTTCAAAAAGAAATTGATACGCTCACTGAAAGCTTATTTAAACAGGCAGCACAGTTAGATAATAATAGAAAGAAAGCGGTCACCGTTGTAGAAAAAGAAGTTGGTAGCGCCTTAAAACAAATGAGTATGCCAAATGCTTCTATCAGTTTTAATTTAGTACAGCAAGCACAACTTAATGTAAATGGCTTTAACGAAGTACAATTGTTATTTACCGCAAATGCTGGTCAGCAGGCAGCACCAGTTGGAAAAGTTGCCTCTGGCGGAGAGCTTTCTAGGTTAATGTTGGCAGTAAAAGCACTATTGGCAAAACACACCTCACTTCCTACGTTAATTTTCGATGAAATTGACACGGGTATTTCTGGCGAAACTGCTTTGCGTGTTGGTGAAGTAATTGATAGTTTGGCGATGGATATGCAGATTTTGGCCATTACGCACTTACCTCAAATAGCTGCCAAAGGCAATTCGCACTACTTTGTCTATAAAGCTGAAAAAGCAGATAAAACTACCACAGGAATTAAAAAGTTAGCTAAAGATGAACGTATAAGTGCCATTGCCGAAATGTTGAGCGGTAAAAACCCTGGTGCATCGGCGCTTCAAAATGCGAAAGAATTATTGGGATAGTCCAAAATCAAAAATCTACGAAATTTTCGTAACATTTTATCCACAATCCTTTGAAAAGCTAAAATATGAAGTAATTTAGGGTATGCGTTTAAAATTGCCTACCCTTTTACTGTTCATACTGCTGTTTAAAGTAGCGTCGTTTGCTCAAAGTAATTTCACCATTAGTGGTGTGGTAAGAGACGATAAAGAAACTATTCCTGGTGCGGCAATCTATTTAAGCGGCACCAAGATATCTACCATTACCAATAACGAAGGCAAATTTAGTTTAGGGAAACTCCCAGCGGGAAATTATGATGTATTGATTCAGGTGGTAGGTTACCTTCCCTATTCCAAAAGTATTACCATTTCAGATAAAAATATCTATATAGACGCCACCATAAGGGCAAATGCGGTAACTTTAAACGAGGTAGTTATCAAGCCAGATCCCAACCGTTTGAGATACCTAAACCTATTCAAAGACTTCTTTATCGGTCAAACACCTAATTCTAGAGAGTGCAAAATCTTAAATAGTCACGTACTTCGTATCGATTATAACAAACAAAGCAAAATATTATCTGTAGGTAGCGATGAATTCCTGATTATAGAAAATAAGGCGCTAGGTTATAAAATCAAGTATTTACTGCAAAACTTCGAGTACGATTACAGCACTCGCATCGTTTATTTTGCTGGCTTTCCATTTTTTGAGGAAATGAAAGGTTCTAAATCTAGAATCAACAAATGGAACAAAAAACGTAATATCGCCTATTATGGTTCTTCGCAGCACTTTTTTCAATCCCTATATCAGGGAACATCAGAAACAGAAGGCTTTGTAATACATAAGCTAGCAACTATTGGCAATAAAAACAGGTTGCCAGATAGTCTTATTAATGCAAATATCAAACGGCTTTCTGCCGGACCACGAGCCATTAATATGCTTACGTTCACCAAAGACGATTCGCTTAACTTTTGGTTAAAAGAACGTAGTAAACCTAAAGCTATGGCTGTGCTAAACAAGGCAAAAGTACTTACCGATACGCTCGTTAAAACCTATAATGAGGATGTAAAATCTGTTAATTTTACCGACGACCTGTTTGTGATGTATACCAAGGAAAAAGAGACAGAAGAATACGCTTTTATGTAAGTCGATCTCCAGATATGGGTAATTTTCAGGTTTCATTAATCAATTTATTGGAGCCTCCTATTTTGTTTTATAAAAATGGTAGCATTGCTAATCCAAGAAGCTTTTTATACAAAGGTTTTTGGGCTTACGAGAAAATGGGCGATTCAGTTCCCGTAGAATTTAAGCCTTTAGTTTTAAAGTAGTGCCCAACTTTAAGTGTTAAATATTATATAAACTCTTAATTCCTATTCCGTCAATCATTATTTTAGCGACCATGTTTAGGGTATTTTGGCTTTTTAGTATTATTTTCATTTTAACAACTAACATCTATGGTCAAAATACTTTTTCTATAACTGGAACAGTCAAAGATAATGATGGGCCAATACCTGGTGCTGGCGTTTATATCAGCGGCTATAAAATAGCTACAGTAACAGATACAGATGGTAAATTTAGACTTCCTAAGCTTGCTCCTGGCAGTTATGATATTTTGGTGCAGATGATGGGATATTTACCTTATTCGAAAAACATTGTCATTTCAGATAAATCAATAGATGCTGTTTTTCTATTAAAGGAAAGCACTGTCACTTTAAACGAGGTGGTAATTCGGGTTGATCCGAATAGACAGAAGTACATTAATCAGTTTAAAGAATACTTTATTGGAGCTTCGCCAAATGCAAAATATTGTAAAATTTTAAATCCGCAAGTGTTAAGAGTTAATTATGATATTACCACTAGCACACTTACTGTTAAATCTGATGATTTCTTAATAGTTGAAAACAAGGCTTTAGGTTATCGGATAAAGTATATGTTAGAATATTTCGAATACAATAATAGAACCCATATTATCTATTATTCGGGAAAGCCGTTCTTCGAAGATTTGAAAGTATCAAATTCGAAGAGAAAGAAATATAGCGAGCTCAGAGAAATAGCATATCATGGATCTGCACAACATTTTTTTAAATCTCTTTATGCTGGAAATAGTGAAGATGAGGGTTTCTTAATCAATAAGATAATTCAAATTCCGAATCCAAACAGGATGCCAGATACCATTATCAACAAAAACTTATTACTCTTGAAAAATCCTTTAGGCAAATCTGGAATAAAAAAAAATGCTGGTAAAATCGATACTTCCTTGGTTTCTTTTTGGCATAAACAATTAGAGCTGCCTAAAACCATCGATGTATTCAATAGTTCTCGGATACTGACTGACACCCTAGTTCATTATTACAACAAAGATTTAAAATATTTGAACTACTCGAATTCTCTTTGCATAATATATACGAAAGAGAGAGAATCTACAGCGTATTCTAATTCTGGATTTTGGGTTCGCAGGCCATTGAATATGCCAGACTACCAACTTTCTGTTTTGAAACTTTCCGAAAATGCTTTTCGTTTTTACGAAAATGGAAGCATTTTAGATGCGAGATCTGTTTTATTTGAAGGTTTTTGGGCTTACGAAAAAGTAGCAGATATGGTTCCGAGAGATTATATCCCAATATCAAAACGCTAATTCTACTAATAGGAAAAGTATTCTACTTTTTAATCAATTCAAAAAGCGAATTACTAATATTTTTAGTATTTTTATCAAATGGATTTGGATGAGAAGAATAGAGAATACCTAAGCGGTAGAGGTGCGCAATTAAATACTGATAATCGTTTTCTAAAAAATAGTCTAACCAAAGAGCACGTAGAGGCTATTGACGATTGGGAAATCACTAACGAAAAAACCTCTTTCATTTTTAGCAGTGCCAAATCTATCGTTAATAAAGTAGAAAGTCCTGACGTGAATATGGTTTATTCGCTCAATCCGTACCAAGGTTGCGAGCATGGTTGTATTTATTGTTATGCCCGTAACTCTCACGAATATTGGGGCTACAGTGCAGGATTAGATTTTGAACGAAAAATCATCGTAAAAAAAGATGCGCCCGAACTCTTCAAGAAATTCATAGAGAAAAAAGGTTGGGATGCACTACCTATCTCCATTTCTGGCAATACAGATTGCTATCAGCCATGCGAAAGGAAGTTTCAACTTACCAGACAAATCCTAAAAATCGCTTTAGACTATAAACAACCCATTTCCATAATTACCAAGAACTCGCTTATCATTAGAGATTTGGATATTTTACAAGAAATGGCAAAGCATAAGTTGATTAGTGTCTATGTATCTATTACTTCCTTAAATGAAGATTTGAGACAAAAACTAGAGCCAAGAACTACCACTGCCAAACAACGTTTAAAAGTCATTGAACAATTAAGCAAAGTCAACATACCAATGGGCGTAATGGCAGCGCCGATGATACCAGGACTAAACAACCATGAAATTCCTGCTATTTTAAAGTCAAGTGCCGATGCTGGTGCTATTGGAGCAGGTTATACTGTAGTTAGGCTCAACGGGGCTATTAGTAAAATATTTGAAGATTGGTTAGCTAAAAACTTCCCTGATAGATTTGAAAAGGTTTGGCACCAAATTCAAGATTGCCATGGTGGGAATGTAAATGATAGCCGGTTTGGAGCAAGAATGCGTGGAGAAGGAAATTTCGCCCAACTAATGAGCAGCACTTTTAAATTACATTGTAAGCTAAATGGACTAAACGTTAAAAAAATTGAGCTTAATAGCTCTTCTTTCAAAGTACCAAAAGCTCAGTTGAAGTTGTTCTAAAGTGTACAAATTCTTTTTTGTTTTAAGAACTTATACACTTTATTTTTCATTGGCAGAATGTAGAGTTTGAAACCCCAATTTTCAAAATACCCCCGTATTTGTTAATTGTCTAACAAACATATTCATTGACAAATAAGTTAAAGAAATTCTTTTAACACAAACGTTTGTTGCCACCTTATTGGTTTTCATAAACATCATAGCACTAGCGTAAGATGGAACTCCTCATACAACAATCTTTATTACGAAAACTTGTACTTAAATTAAATTCTTAATAAAATAGAGGACAAACGTTTGACTACAAATTCTCATTTATTTGTTTTTCTTGTATTCTATTTTAACATTACCAACTCCTTGGTTTACTAGACCAATTTTCTTCGCAGATTTTTTAGATAAGTCTATTATTCTGCCTGCTACATGTGGCCCGCGGTCTTGAATAGTAACCTTGGTGCTCTTCCCATTGGATAAATTGGTTACTTTAACTTTGGTACCAAATGGCAAAGTTTTATGTGCTGCAATTTTTGTAGAATTTCTGAACGTAACCCCACTTGCAGTTTTCTTTCCATTAAACTTATCAGCATAATAAGATGCCTTTCCTGTTTGGCTAACCCTTTGACTACAAGCAAACAAAAACGAAACGGCTAAAAGTAGTAAACTAATTCTCATATTACACTATTTTATATTTTGCCACAGATGCACAGATTTATAATGTCAGATAATGAAATGTGCGCTGTATACCTAAATTCATTTTAAAATATTCATCTGTGTATCTGTGGCCAATTTCCAAAACACAAAACGAATTCATATTAATTAAACATAAAAAAAGCCCCGAAATTACTTTCGGGGCTATCTATTTTGAGGATTATGCTCCTTCTTCTTTCTTTTTCTTCTTGCTACTTCCTTTCGGCGCAATTACGATTTCTTCTTTTTCTTTATCGTAATTTACTTCAAGCGTATCGCCTTCGTTTACTTCGCCTTTAAGAATTTCCTCTGCAATTGGATCTTCCAAGTATTTTTGGATAGCACGTTTTAACGGACGGGCACCAAAAGCACTATCAAAACCTTTTTCAGCAATGAAGTTTTTAGCTTCGTCGGTCAACTTAATTTGGTAACCCAAACCTTGTACTCTACCAAACAATGCTCTCAACTCAATATCAATGATTTTGAAGATTTCTTCTTTTCCAAGAGAATTGAACACTACCACATCATCAATTCTGTTTAAGAATTCAGGTGCAAAGGCACGTTTTAACGCACTTTCAATTACTCCTCTGCTGTGTGCATCTGTTTGACTAGTTTTAGCGGTTGTAGAGAAACCAACACCAGCACCGAAATCTTTCAGCTGGCGTGCACCAATGTTAGAAGTCATGATGATAATGGTATTTCTAAAGTCTACTTTTCTGCCTAAACTATCAGTCAGCTGACCTTCATCCAATACCTGTAATAAGATATTAAATACATCTGGGTGAGCTTTCTCAATCTCATCTAACAATACTACCGAGTATGGTTTACGACGAACTTTTTCCGTCAACTGACCACCTTCTTCGTAACCCACGTATCCTGGAGGCGCTCCCACTAAACGAGAAACAGCAAATTTCTCCATGTATTCACTCATGTCAATTTGAATCAACGAATCTTCCGCATCGAACATGAAACGAGCTAATTCTTTTGCTAACTCAGTTTTACCAACACCAGTTGGACCTAAGAAGATAAACGACCCAATTGGCTTTTTAGGATCTTTCAATCCAGCTCTAGTACGTTGGATAGCCTTCGTTAATTTCTTAATCGCATCATCCTGACCAATAATTTTATCAGCAACCGTGTCGTACATATTCAATAGCTTGTTGCTATCGGTTTGTCCAACACGTTGCAAAGGAATACCAGTCATCATCGAAACTACTTCAGCTACATTATCTTCAGAAACTTCATAACGTTTAGTTTTAGTTTCTGCTTCCCACTCAGCCTTAGCTTTATCCAATTCTTCCAGTAAGTTTTTCTCCGTATCACGTAATTTAGCCGCCTCTTCATATTTTTGGCTTTTCACTACGCGGTTTTTCTCTAACTTGATATCTTCTATTTTACTTTCAATAGAAATGATATTATCAGGAACGTGAATATTGGTCAAGTGAACTCTAGAACCAGCTTCATCTAAGGCATCAATTGCTTTATCCGGTAAAAATCTATCAGTGATATATCTAGACGTTAACGCCACACAAGCATTAATTGCTGCTTCTGTATAAGTTACACCATGATGCTCTTCATACTTCTCTTTGATACGATTTAAAATTTCAATCGTTTCATCTGGCGTAGCAGGCTCAATCATCACTTTTTGGAAACGACGGTCTAAAGCACCATCTTTCTCAATGTACTGACGATATTCATCCAGAGTTGTAGCACCGATACATTGTATTTCGCCTCTGGCCAAGGCAGGCTTAAACATGTTCGAAGCATCTAAAGAGCCCGAAGCACCACCAGCACCTACAATCGTGTGAATTTCATCAATAAATAAAATTACATCGGTAGATTTTTCTAGCTCGTTCATCACGGCTTTCATTCGCTCCTCAAACTGACCACGGTATTTAGTACCTGCCACTAACGAAGCCAAATCTAACGTAACTACACGTTTACCAAACAACACTCTAGAAACCTTGCGTTGTACAATGCGTAATGCCAAACCTTCAGCAATGGCACTTTTACCCACGCCAGGCTCACCAATAAGTATTGGATTGTTTTTCTTCCTACGCGATAAAATTTGCGACACACGTTCAATCTCTTTCTCACGACCAACAATTGGGTCTAATCTACCTTCTTCCGCAGCACGTGTTAAATCTCTACCGAAATTATCTAGAACAGGAGTCTTAGATTTAATATCCGAAACTTTCTTAGGAGCAGTAAAGCTTTCTTCCTCTTGGTAATCGTCATCGCCACCGGCAGTACCACCACCTTGCGCTTCGTCTCTAAATCCGTTTTTATTAACTTCTACTTCTTGTTTAAAAATCTCGTAGTTAATACCATATTGCAATAAAATTTGCGATGCAATATTATCATCATCTCTTAAAATAGACAACAATAAATGCTCCGTACCAATTAAATCGCTCTTAAATATTTTTGCTTCCAAATAGGTAATTTTCAAAACCTTTTCAGCTTGTTTGGTTAACGGGATATTACCCAAATTAACCGTAACGCTCGAAGTGCCTCTAACAGCCTCTTCAATAGAGCGGCGAAGCTTCAAAGTATCAACGCTTAATGATTTCAAAATCTTAATCGCCATACCATCTCCTTCGCGAATAAGGCCCAACAACAAGTGCTCAGCTCCTATATAATCGTGTCCTAACCTCAGGGCTTCCTCCCTGCTGAAAGAAATCACGTCTTTAACTTGTGGTGAAAATTTAGCTTCCATAATCTGTATGTTATCGGGGACGACACTAAACTATAAATTTGTTTTATAAATACGGCGTCTCGATTTTTATATTTTATCAACAATTACGCCATATTGGTGAATTAAGCCACCTTATCTCTTTATCTATAACAACCTTTTACCATAAATATGTTTTAAATGTTGCTTTTGTTACCCCATTTAAATAAGATTTTTACAATAATACATACGATAACGTGGCGATTGTCGGTTTTTTGTAAGCTTTACCAGCACCGTAATTACTGACAAAAGATACAAAATCTAGTAAAAAAGTAGAACTTTTGACAGTTTATTTTTATTTGAAAAGCAAATTGGTATAACTATTAATGTTAGTCCCGCTTTTCGTTATAATCTTTTTGCTCGCACTGCTCTTAAATAATTGTCATGCTGAGTTTATCGAAGCATCTTTTACATACCAATCCTTCGACAAACTCAGGATGACACTGGCAAAAAGTATTACCACTTCAATCGGGTTTGGATAACAAAAGCCTGTACAAACAACTTTGTCAATCTTCCCGTCCTCTTGTCTATTAAGATTGACAAAGTTTAAGTCGTTTAAAACCGCAAAGTTTTGGAAGTTCTCGCAAAGCTGTGCAAAGAAAATCACATTAATAATTAATCCTCAAAAACATCATCAAGTTTCAAAACAAAGCCTGGCAACACTGAAGAACCAACTTCTTCGCTTAACGTAAAAATCTTTGACGGTTGAAATTTGCCCTTATCATCTAAGGTATAAATCAAAATATTTTGGTCGCTTTGACTAACTACCCAATATTCTCTTACGCCAAATTCTTCATAAACCTTGTACTTATGTAGTAACTCTTTCTTGTTATTTCCTGGGGACAGAATTTCTACCACCAAATCTGGAGCACCTAAACAACCACGGTCATCTAATTTATTTTTATCACAAATTATACAAAGGTCTGGTTGTAAAACGGTATAAATGTCTTTATCAGCTTTGCTACCTTTTGGAAAACGCACATCAAATGGAGCTACATAAACATCACAAGCTTTCCCCTTAAGAAAATTACCTATTGGTATAAATAAATTAGTCAAAACTTTTTGATGCACTCTTGACGGAGCTGGACTCATCTTGTAGATTTTCCCTTTAATCAGTTCTAATCTTTCATCGAAAAGCCAGTTCAAATAATGCGCATAACTGTAAGTTAACGTCTCGTCCAGTTCGTTAACGGAATAAATCTTCTCATCAGGTAATGGATATGTTTTCACTGTAGGCATACTCAAATTTAGCTAAAACCGATTAGAAAAACAATTTTTTCTGAGTTCAAATCAAGCTTCAAAAAACTAATAAACACAAGAAATTCAGCGCAATAGCTAAAAATTCATCCTTTGAATACGCACTGCATTAAGGATAGCCAAAAACGCTACGCCAACATCTGCAAAAACAGCTTCCCACATGGTAGCCAAGCCACCAGCGCCTAAAATCAAAACAACTGCTTTTACACCAAATGCCAAACCTATATTCTGATAAACAATCTTCTTCGTAGCACGACCAATTTTAATGGCAGTAGCAATCTTACTTGGCATATCGTTTTGTATCACAACATCCGCAGTTTCTATGGCAACATCACTTCCTAAAGCACCCATTGCCATCCCTACATCGCTTAATGCTAAAACAGGAGCATCATTAATCCCATCGCCCACAAAAGCAACCACCCTACTTGGTTCAGCTTTTATCTTTTCTAGTTGAGCAACTTTATCTTCCGGCAGTAAATCTCCGTGTGCTTCATCCACTCCCAAATCTGTTGCTACTTTTTGTGTAATGGAAGTTTTATCGCCACTAAGCATGACGATTTTAGTTACTCCAACAGCATGTAAAGCAGTAATAGCCTGTTGAGCGTCTGGTTTAGCTTCATCAGCAATGGTTACAAAACCAGCATATTTTCCATCAATAGCCAACAGTACGGTAGTTTCTACTTTCTCATCAACTTCATTAGGATAAGCAATGCCAAATTGTTTAAGCAACTTGCCATTGCCTGCCAATACTTCATTGCCATTAATTTCTGCCATCAATCCGTGCCCAGCAACTTCCTTTACCTTATGAACAGGCAACAAACCATCTGTACCACTATATTCTACAATCGCTTTTGCTATCGGATGCGTTGACTGACTTTCGATACTCCTTAAATAAGCTATAAAATCCTTTTCTGGAATTTCACTTTGTATTTCCTTAACCTTAAAAACTCCTTGTGTTAAGGTTCCAGTTTTATCTAAAACCACGGTATTTACTTTCGTGATTAAATCCAAATAATTAGAACCTTTAAACAAAATACCGTTGGCAGATGCAGCACCAATTCCTCCGAAATATCCTAATGGAATGGAAATAACTAAGGCACAAGGGCAAGAAATCACTAAGAAAACTAAAGCTCTGTACAACCAAATATTAAACTCATAATTGGCTACAAAGAAATAAGGTACAAATGTTAAAGCAACAGCTAAAAAGAAAATAATTGGTGTATATATTTTAGCGAACCTACGTATCAACAATTCGGTTTTTGCCTTTTTAGTACTGGCATTTTGCACCAGATCTAAAATTTTAGAAAGCGCACTATCTTCAAACTTTTTAGTAACTTTTAGGGTAATCACTCCGTCTAGATTGAGCATTCCAGCTAGTACTTGTTCAGCTTTTCTAATTGTTTTGGGCTTGCTTTCTCCAGTAAGTGCAGCAGCGTTGAAACTTGCGCTATCATTTTCTAATTCTCCGTCTAAAGGAGCTTTTTCTCCAGCTTTTAACTGAATAATTTCTCCAATAGCAACTTCCTTTGGATTCACAAGAATGTATTTACCATCCCTGTAGACAGTCGCTGTATCTGGCCTTACATCCAATAAAGCTTTAATGTTATTTTTTGCCCTACTTACCGCAGCTCCTTGAAACAATTCGCCAATGCTATAAAAAAGCATTACAGCAACAGCTTCTGGATATTCGCCCAAAGCAAATGCGCCAATTGTTGCCAATACCATTAACAGAAACTCTGTGAAAATATCGCCTTTTGCAATAGTAGCGAGGGCTTCTTTAACAACTGGCCAAGCCACAGGAATATAGGCAAGCAAATACCATCCTAATCTTAAATATCCTTGAAAGAAAGAAACCGAGAAATGATCAAACGCTATTGCAATCAGCAAAAGCACTAAGCTAGCTATTGCAGGTAAGTATGTTTTAAAAGACGAAGCGTCACCATGATTGTGATCATGGTCGTGGTTATGTCCGTCGTTAGGTTTTTCGTGCTGGTGCTGATGTCCGCAGCATCCATCCGTATGATGTTGATGTGGTGCCATATCCTTGTTTAGAATTATTCAAAACTACATTTTTTATATTCGATAAAGTTTTAATAATGTCACATTATTTTGTACGGCACACAATAAAAACTGTTAAATAATGTTAAATGAATATAAAAACAAATCAGCATGAAAGCGTTCAGACTGTCTTCTTTCACAAATGAGCTTCTCAGGAAAACTGGATTAATCAGAATTTACGATTGGTTCAATAAGTAATATTTCTATTAGGAATAAAAATAGATTTTACTTTTTCTCTAACTTCATCTTTCTAATTTATTACAAAAGATGAATATCAATCAGTTTAAAACTTTTTTTGCGGCCCTTGGAGTTGTTTCTGTAAGCGTTGCAAATGCACAAACACCGATTAAAAAATTTATCGACCCTGCTAACATGGATCTTTCCGTAAAGCCAGGAGATGATTTTTATGCTTATGCAAGTGGTATTTGGGTGAAAAACAATCCTGTTCCAGCTAAAGAAACCCGTTGGGGATCGTTCAACGAACTTCGCGATTTTAACGTAAATGCAGTAAAAAGCTTAGTTGAAGCCGCTGCTGCTGACAAATCTGCTGCCGCAGGTTCTGTAACTAAACGCGTTGGTGATTTCTACGCTGCTGCGATGGATAGCGTTACTATCGAAAAGCTTGGCATCACACCAATTAAAGGCGAATTGGAAAAAATCAAGCAATTGAACAACCTACAAAGCATTTTAGACTACACTACCTACTTACGTGTTAACGGTATTGGTGGTACTTTCTACGGTTTTGGCGTTGGGCAGGATAGAAAGAACGTAAACAAATATATGGTGAACGTATCACAAGGCGGAACAACCCTTGGCGATAGAGATTACTATTTAAAAGACGATAGCCGTAGTGTCAAAATCAGAGAAGCGTACGATACGTACATGACTACTCTTTTCAAATTAATTGGTTACACAGATGCTATTGCACAACTAAAAGCTAAAACTGTTTTCACTATCGAGAAAGCTTTGGCAGAAGCTCAAATGAGCCGCTTAGAAATGCGTGACCCTTATAAAACCTACAACAAATTAACGGTTGCAGACTTCAACAAAATCACACCTAACATTAACTGGACGAATACCTTAACTCAATTAAAAGTTACTGGTCAAGATACAGTTTTGGTTAACAATCCAACATTTTTCAAATCTTTAAATGGTCTTTTAACCTCAACTTCTGTTGCAGATTGGAAAACTTATTTAGAGTGGAATATCTTAAAAGGGTCTGCAGGTAGTTTAAGTTCACCATTTGTAAAGGCTAACTTTGCTTTTACACAGGCACAAACCGGACAAAAAGTTCAAACTCCACGTTGGCAACGCATGTCGTCGTTAACTGATGGCGTTTTGGGCGATTTACTTGGTCAGCTTTACGTGGCTAAATATTTCAAACCTGCAGCTAAAGCTCGTATGGATGAATTGATTGCGAACTTGCGTAAAGCTTTTGAAATCCGTATCAATGGTTTAGAGTGGATGAGTGCTGAAACCAAACAGAAAGCTTTAGCAAAACTTCATGCTTTTAGACCAAAAGTTGGCTACACTACCAAGTGGAGAAATTACGATGGCTTAGTAATAAACAGAGCTACTTACTTCCAAAACTTGCGTAATGCAAGCAAATGGGCTTACAATGAAAACATCGGTCAATTGGGTAAACCTGTAGACAGAGAGCGTTTCGGAATGACACCACCGACAGTAAATGCTTACTACAGCCCTACTTTAAATGAAATCGTTTTCCCTGCTGGTATTTTACAATTCCCATTCTTCCACCCAGATGCTGATGATGCAATTAACTACGGCGGTATTGGTGCGGTAATTGGTCACGAAATGAGCCATGGTTTTGACGATACTGGCAGTCAATATGACAAAGATGGCAACTTGAAAAACTGGTGGACTGATGAAGACAGAGCTAAATTTAATGCAAGAACAAAACTTTTAGGCGAGCAATTTGACAAATACACTGTTTTGGATACATTACATGTGAATGGTAAATTCACTATGGGTGAAAACATTGGCGACTTAGGTGGTTTAAATGCAGCTTATACTGCTTTTAAAATGACTAAGCAAGGTCAAAGCAATGAGAAAATTGATGGTTTTACACCAGACCAACGTTTCTTCTTGGCTTGGGCACAAGTTTGGAGAGGCAATGTGTTACCAGAAACAGCAGCACAGCTAATTAAAACTGATACGCACTCTCCTGGTCCGTACAGAACTATTGGAGCTCCTGTAAATATGGACGCTTGGTACAATGCATTTGATGTAAAACCTGGCGACAAACTTTACAAAAAACCAGAGGACAGAATTAAACTTTGGTAAGTTAATTTGACAATTAGCTAATTCGATAATTTTTGAATTGGCTAATTGTCTTTCATTTTAACAGCACTAGCTAATCATCGCATCAGCTAATTATCAAATATATTTAGCTTGCACTTTCTTCGGCAACTTTGCCAACACCAACTCCCTAGATCGTTCTACACGCTTCTTAAGTTCAATATCGTTTAAAACATCTAAATTTTCTATTTGCACCCATTGTCTTTTGGCTAAATGATAAGCTTGCTTGATACCATCCCTAGCGGCAAGTTCATCAAACTCTTCTGGTGTACATTTAGTAGAAAATCTATTCCCATCATCAATTGCTAAAATGACGAAGATTTTCTCTTCGATCATAAAACAGAGATGATCCCATTTCATACCCTCGGTAGTTCCAGGTAAACTCAAACAATATTCTCTAAAGCTTTCGATATCCATACGCTAAAGATAAGCACCAAGCTTAAAATTACAATAATCAAAAGTTAGGTTTGAGCACACCAACGAATTAAATAATTTTAGAAAAGCAAGTTTCTGCTACTATGGTTGTTACTCCCGCCATCCGCTTTACTTCTCCCGATGAAACCTGTGCAACAAGCAAGCACACCACACATAAATAAAAATAGGTACTTAAATCGGGATACGTGCTCGCTCCTGTCGGGTTTAAAATGCAAGTTCTTTGCACAGGTTTACGTTATAACCAAACCCGATTGAAACGGCAGCCCCGAGGAACGAGGGCTACAGTGAAAAGCGGGACCATATTACCCTATGAAAACCCATACCTACATTTCCAAAATCTCCAATAATAAAACAATTTAACAATACAGCAATTTAAACTTAATTTTGCCTCATGAACATCCTTACCCAAACTGCCGACGGCTCTAATACCTTATACAATGAAGAAATTGGCGAACATTATCATTCGTCACATGGTGCATTGCAAGAAAGCAAGCACGTTTTTATTGAAGCTGGATTAAGGTATGGATTAGAGAAATTTGATAAACCCGAGATTGATATTTTAGAAGTCGGTTTCGGTACTGGCCTAAATTTCTTGCTGAGCTATGCTTACTGCAACGATGCAAGTAAAAGACTGAATTACCATTCTATAGAGGCATTTCCTTTATCTGCAGAAACAATCGCTTCTACTGGATACAACCAATATGTATCGCAGCCCATTTGGGATGGTTTTTTTGACAAATACGAGCAGGCTCTTAACGAAAAAGTGGAATTATCTTCAAATTGCAATTTAGAAATTAGCCATACTACACTTCAAAATTTCAACACTGAAAAGCTTTTTGACGTGCTCTATTTCGATGCTTTTTCGGTTAGGCACCAACCAGAACTTTGGACAGACGAAATGATTTCCCACGCTTGTAGTTTCATAAAATCAGGTGGTATTTTTGTAACGTATGCCATTACTGGCAATTTAAAAAGAGCAGTAAAAAACTGTGGTTTTGAGATTGAAAAATTACCTGGTGCACCTGGCAAAAGAGAAATGTTGAGAGCATGCAAAACCATTTAATGAAATAACTGTCTAATGTGTAGATTTTTTAGTACCTTATTCATTTTATAAAAGCAATATGCAAATACAATTACCATTTATAATTAGGCTCACTTTTGCTTTGCTATCCATCTTAATGCTGGGCTATCTGGCAATTATTGGTAAAAGTATACTTTCTCCACTCCTATTTTCATTGCTGTTAGCCTTTTTAATGTTACCGCTAGCTAACTTCATAGAATTGAAATTGCGATTAACAAGAAGTTTTGCTACGCTGTTAACTGTTATTATTATGTTGGCATTGCTTTATGGCATTGGGCATTTCTTCGCGATGCAGTTGAGCGAGTTGTGGAGCGATTGGCCTTTGTTGCAAAAGCAGGTAACTAATTCTTTTCACGAATTACAGCATTGGATTTCTAAAACCTTCCACGTTAATATTAGCAAACAGGAAACTTATTTAGCAGATAGTGCAGAGAAAGCTTTGGCAACCAGTGCCACCGTCGTCGGAACCACATTAATTACACTTTCTTCGAGTTTATTATTTATAGCATTTACACTATTATTTACTTTTTTCATACTTAACTACAGAAGGCTACTTTACAAATTTTTGAGTACCGTTTTTATTGAAGAACATAGAATAAAAGTAACTCAAACTGTAAATGAGATTCAATACATCATTAAAAAATATATTACCGGTTTATTCATCCAAATGGTAATTGTAAGCATATTGATGGTGCTTACCCTTTCTATTTTGGGAGTTAAATATGCCATTTTACTTGGCTTGGTAGCTGGGATATTCAATATTATCCCTTATTTGGGGATTTCTGTTGCATTAGTCATAAGCGTACTAATAACCTTCGCCACCGCAGGTGCAACCAAAGCACTTTTTGTATTGCTAGCTTATGTGGGTGTCCACACTATCGATGGCAATATTTTAATGCCTTTAATTGTAGGCTCAAAAGTCAAAATAAATGCATTAATAGCGTTTATAGGTATTGTTGTAGGCGAAATGCTTTGGGGAATTTCTGGTATGTTTTTATGTATGCCCTATTTAGCAATGCTCAAAATTATATTCAAAAAGGTTGACGGTTTAGACGCTTGGGCAATTTTACTTGGTGAAGAGCAGAAAACTACCCTAAGAAAAAAAAGAACCTCTCTTTTTAAATCCAAAAAAGTAATTCAAACTAATGAGCGAACCGAATAGACAGTCTTCCAAATCGCCTCATATATTAAATACTTCTGCAAATCTTTTAGGTTTTTGCTTCGTGGTACTTACATCCAGTAAAATCACAAAAATGAGCGAAGCTTCTTACATTGATGAAGGAGCCACATTGGCCATTGTAAGTTTTATGAGCAGCTGCCTATTGTCTTTTCTCGCTATTAGAAATAAATACCAGCAACGTGCAACAAGGCTAGAAAAACTGGCCGATCTTTTATTTCTTTGTGGATTGATCATTTTATTTCTAACTACAATTCTGATTGCTTTTAACGTTATATAAATATGCCTGCTAATATTCCTCCAGTAATTTCTTCAACGTCAGATGGCGCTTTTTTACGTTTACTAAACGTCCTCGACACTTTACGAACTCAATGTCCTTGGGATAAAAAACAAACCATGGAAACTTTAAGACATCTAACCATTGAAGAAACCTACGAACTTTCTGATGCCATTTTAGATGGCGATATGCAGGAAATCAAAAAGGAGCTTGGAGATGTAATGATGCACCTCGTTTTCTACGCCAAAATTGGTGATGAACAAAACCAGTTCAATATTACGGATGTTTTAAACGGAGTTTGCGATAAATTAATTAGTAGACATCCACATATTTATGGCGATATTGAAGTAGAAAACGAAGAACAAGTAAAACAAAACTGGGAAAAGCTGAAGTTGAAAGAAGGCAACAAATCCGTTTTGGGAGGTGTTCCAACTTCATTGCCAGCGCTAGTAAAAGCGAGCAGAATACAGGAAAAAGTGAGAGGTGTTGGTTTCGACTGGGAAGAAAAGCAACAGGTTTGGGAAAAAGTAGAAGAAGAACTACAAGAATTTAAGGATGAGTTTAACATCGCCGATGGCAAAACAATAGATGTAGAAAAAGCTGAGGGAGAATTTGGCGATTTACTTTTCTCGCTAGTTAACTATGCTCGCTTTATCGATATCAACCCTGAAAATGCTTTGGAAAAAACCAACAAAAAGTTTATTAAACGTTTTCAGTATTTAGAAGAAAAAGCTAAAGAAAGCGGAAAAGCTTTGCAAGACATGACGCTTGCCGAAATGGATGTGTATTGGAACGAAGCGAAAAAATTGTGATAAAAAATTAACCACCTTAGACACTTTAGGGTACCTAAGCTTAGATGAACTTAGGTGTCTTAGGTGTTGAAACGATATTTAGAGTATGGAAAAATACGAAACAATTGACGAATACATTGCCAGCTTTCCTGTAGAAATACAAAAAATTCTGCAACAGCTGAGAGAAGATTTACAACAAATGATTCCCGATGCGAAGCAGAAAATCAGCTATGCCATACCTACGTTTACGCTCAACGGAAATCTCATTCATTTTGCTGGTTACAAAAATCATATCGGATTATATCCAGGCAGCAAAGCCGTTGAAGTATTGGCTGAAGACTTGAAAGATTATGAAACTTCGAAAGGAACAGTGCAATTTCCTATCAACAAACCATTACCGATGGATTTAATTAAGAAGATAGTAGATTTTTGTGTAGCGCAAAATTTGGCAAAAAAGAAGAAAGGTTAATCGTTGAAATTGGTTAATTGAAAAACTGATAACTGACCACTTACCCCTAGTTCCTAATCTTCATCCTGCCAAAAACCACCTAGCAAGTCATCCGTTTCGCGGCGGTCTTTTTTCGTTGGTCTACCCGCTCCCCTATCTCTAGATAATGTTGGTGCATGAAATACCGATTTAAAAGCGTGGGTTTCTTCTACTGGCGTTAAATCTTTGTACTTGGTTACCGCAATTTTAGCATCTGTACGGTTATAAGAAAAATCGACCACCTCAATTACTTTTTTTTCAGCGCCTTTACTAATCTGATAAACATCGCCAATTTTAACAACAGCCGAGGGTTTGATGTTCTGTCCTTTCAACTTTACCCTTCCAGCTTTACAGGCATCAGTTGCCAAACTTCTGGTTTTAAAAACACGGATAGCCCAAAGATATTTATCAACACGTAGTTTTTCTGCTTCTCCCATGCTTCAAAATTAAACATTATTGGGTATTTAGAAGTTAGTATTTAGTAATTAGATATTAAAACTAACCTACTGGCATCTAACTTTTAACTATTAACCTTTAACTTTTAATTTATAAACGCTTATTTTGCATAAATTTTTAAAATACAATGATTGCCGAACTAAAAAAACAAATAGAAGAAGCTTGGGAAGATAGAGCTTTATTACAATACAAAGAATATTCTGAAGCCATTGAAACAGTTATTCAAAAACTTAATGCTGGCGAAATTAGAGTTGCAGAGCCAATTTTAAATGGTTGGGCAATTAACGAGTGGATAAAAAAAGCAGTAATCCTTTATTTTCCGATTAAGCAAATGGGCGAAACAAAAGCTGGTCCTTTTGTTTTCCATGATAAGATGGACCTAAAAACCGACTATAAAGAAAAAGGTGTACGTGTAGTGCCTATGGCAAGTGCTCGTTATGGTGCATTTTTGGCTCCTGGCGTAATTATGATGCCTTCTTACGTAAACATTGGCGCATACGTAGACGAAGGTACCATGGTAGATACTTGGGCGACCGTTGGTTCATGTGCGCAAATTGGCAAACGTGTTCACTTAAGTGGTGGTGTTGGTATTGGCGGTGTTTTAGAACCAGTTCAAGCTGCTCCAGTTATCATCGAAGACGATTGTTTCTTAGGTTCTAGAGCAATTGTGGTTGAAGGCGTACGTGTAGAAAAAGAAGCTGTATTAGGTGCTAACGTCGTATTAACGGCATCAACCAAAATTATTGATGTTACTGGCGAAACTCCTGTGGAATACAAAGGTATTGTGCCTTCGCGTTCAGTAGTTATTCCAGGTTCTTATACTAAAAAATTCCCCGCTGGCGAATTCCAAGTACCATGTGCCTTAATTATTGGCAAGCGTAAAGAATCTACAGATAAAAAGACTTCTCTTAATGATGCATTGAGAGAAAATAATGTAGCTGTTTAAAGCCTAAAGGTGGAAGCAGAAAGCAAAAAGCAATTTAATAAAGCCGAAAGTGCTAAACTTGAGCAGTCAAGTTTTAGCCTTTCGGCTTTAGGCTTTCAGCTCAAAATTGGCTACGATGGCAAAAGAGCGACAAACAACCTTACAGGACTAGGTAATTACAGTCGGTTTGTGATTGAAAGCTTGGCGCTTAATTATCCTGAGAACAAATACTTTGTTTATACGCCAAAAGTTAAGGAGAAACTTAAAAAACTAAGCATTTTCTCGTTAGCCAATGTTTTTTTAAATCTCCCAAAATCTTCGAAATTTTTATGGAGAGCTTTAGGGATAAAAAAACAACTACTTGATGATAAAATCGATCTATTTCACGGTTTAAGTCACGAAATACCAATAGGTTTACAAAAAATGAACATCAAATCTATTGTTACCATGCACGATTTGATTTTCCTTAGAAAACCTAACTATTACAAGTTTATTGATAGAAAGATTTACGAGCTGAAAAGCAGGTATGCCTGTAAAAACGCAGACAGAATTATCGCTATTAGCGAACGTACCAAGCTAGATATCGTTGAGCTTTATCAAATTCCTGAAGAAAAAATAGACATTGTTTACCAAGGTTGTGAAGAAGCGTTTAAAACAAAGGTTAGCTCTTCTAAAATCGAAGAAGTCAGGAATAAATATCAACTTCCCAATCAGTTCATATTAAGCATTGGCACTATTGAGGAAAGAAAAAACCTGAACCTAGTTATTGAAGCTTTAGCTATTGCTACTACTGCTTATCCCTTGGTGGTTGTAGGTAAAGCCACACCATATCTCGAAAAAGTAAAACAGTCTATCGCGAAACATCACCTACAGCACAGCGTGATTTTCTTACATAATGTAACTTTTGAAGACCTTCCAGCTGTTTATCAATCAGCATCATTGTTTGTGTATCCATCATTTTATGAAGGTTTTGGCATCCCCATTATAGAGGCGATCAATAGTGAAATTCCAGTTATCGCCGCTAGTGGCTCTTGCTTAGAAGAAGCTGGAGGCCCAAATAGCATTTACATTTCGCCAAACAATGCCAATGAACTAGCCTCTGCAATTGATAAAATTTTGGGAGATGAAAAACTTCAACAGGAAATGATTAGCAAATCGCTGAAATACGTGGAGAAATTCAACAACGATTTTGTTGCTGCAGAAGTGATGAAATGCTATCAAAAAGCTTTATCAGAAAAGATCTAGCTTCAATTTACTGCAATAAGCAAGCATTTGCTTAATTTCGCTCTCCAACAAATCCCTAATAAATGAAAGTTGCCGGTTTTACATTCATCAGAAACGCAGTAAAAAACGACTACACTATAGTTGAAGCAATTACCTCCATATTGCCTATCTGCGATGAATTTGTAGTAGCACATGGCAATTCAGATGACGATACGCTAGCCCTTTTGAAGAGTATCAATTCTGACAAGATACGCATCATTCAAACCACTTGGGACGATAGTTTGAGAGAAGGAGGCAGAACATTCGCCCTAGAAACTGACAAAGCATTTAGCGCCATCAGCAAAGATGTAGATTGGGCTTTTTATATACAAGGTGATGAATGTGTACATGAAAAATATCTTCCTACTATAAAAAAGGAGATGGAGCTTTGCCTCGAAAACAAAAAAATTGAAGGGCTTCTCTTCAATTATAAACACTTCTATGGCTCTTATGATTTTGTAGCCCATTCTAGAAGATGGTACAGAAGAGAGGTGAGAATTATAAGGAATTTACCAGGAATGCATTCTTACAAAGATGCACAAGGTTTCAGGTATAACGATAAGAAAATTAAAGTAAAGCATATTGATGCTTACATTTATCATTATGGTTGGGTTAAGCCTCCAGAGGGTTTAACTAACAAGGTGCGCAACTTTAACAAGTTTTACACCACAAATGACGAATGGATAGAAGAAACTTATCCAGAATTTGCCGAATTTGATTATAAAAATGCAGACGAGCTTTATCACTTTAAAGAAACTCACCCCAAAACATTTTTACCGAGAGTAGAAAAAAGTAATTGGAAGTTTAATTTTGATCCAACCAAAGCGAAGAACAAACTTCCGATGCGCAGGAAAATATTAGCTTGGATAGAACAAAAAACAGGTTTACGCTTATTTGAATACAAGAACTACCAGAAAATTGCCTAGTTGATGAGTGATAAAAAAAGCATATCGGTAATTCTGCCAAATTATAATGGCAAGCATTTGATGGAAAAATTCATTCCTTCAACGTTAGAAGCATTAACTTTAAGTAATGTTGACTATGAGTTTATCGTTATTGATGATTGTTCTACAGATGAATCGATAGCTTTTATCAAAAGCAATTATCCTAATTTCATTTTGTTGAAAAATGAGGTCAACAGTGGCTTTTCAAAAACCTGCAATAAAGGAATAAAGCAAGCGAGTAAAGATTTGGTATTTCTATTAAACTCAGATGTACAACTAATACCCACATATTTCGAAAACCAATTTAAGTATTTTTCAAAAGCAAATACATTTGGTGTAATGGGTCGTATCATGAATTTCGATGGGAAGAAAATGGAAGACACGGCTAGATTGCCCTATTACAAAGGCGGGAAATTTAAGGCCAATAAATTTTACTATGTCGAAAATGATGACAATGTTCTTACCACCTATTTATCTGGTGCAAATGCTCTGATAGACCGAAAAAAGCTACAACTACTCAAAGGTTTTGATGAGATTTATTCTCCTTTTTATTTCGAAGATTTTGATTTAAGCCTGAGAGCTTGGGAAATGGGATGGTCTTGTTATTACGACCATCAATCTTATTGCTTTCATCAGGTAAGTTCGTCTACCAACAAAATAAATAAAGGCAATTCGGTTAAAATAATTTACAATCGCAATAGTTTTACCTTGCAAAGCTTACACCTACAGGGATCAAAAAGAACATTCTGGTTCTTACAGTTATTTACACTTACACTTTTAGGTCATTTAGTAAAAGGCGAATTTTGGATTTTGAGAAGTATCAATGAGTTTTTAGCCCAAAAAGCTACTATTGCTCAATCTAAATTGACCACCAAAACCTTACAAAAAGAACTGGATGTCAGTTACAATCTCGATCACATCATATCAACAATAAATCGCTCTATTGCTGATAAAGATGTGAGGCAACTATAATAACTATTGCGCCGAATGTGGAGGATACTGTGCCAAAATTTCTTTTACACCCGTATTAATTCGCTCTTCTCTATTTTTAAAGCTGTCCAAATTAAATCCATCGCCACGGCCATGCCAAATGTGCATCTTAGTTTTCGGGTCTAAGAAATCGATGACAAACAAGCCTTCTTGGTAACGGTCTACACTTCTCATACCTCCACCGAAAGGGCCCCATCCCATGCCCCAACCCCAGCCTCCACGCCATCCCCAAGGGCCGCCGTAAAAACCATTGTCGTAAACATCAGTGCGGTCTCTCTTCATCACCACTAAATTGATTAACAAATCGGGTTTCGCCACTTTTGTAAAACCTTTCGCTTGCATTTCTGTATCAACAGCAGCTAACATCCGCTTTTTATCTAAGCCATTTACTTCAAGTTTTTCTAAACCTTTTTCGTAAAAATTATACGTTTTATAGTTTTTGAAGTTTACTTCTTTATCGAAATCTGATGCAACGCGTAAACTTGTGCAGGCAGATAATAGTACAACGACTATTAAAAAACCACCTATTTTATTTATTGTATTCATAACATTTGTGTGTGTTAATATTTACCAATATAAATTTACCGATAACTTTTTTCTTTCTCTATAATTTAACACATCTGTAAGTCAAAATGTTAGTGTAAAAATGTAATAAATTGGGGATATAAGCTTCATTTGTAATGCTTAACTTTGCCAAATGGCGATGAAAGAAGAAATCAATAAAACTTTAGAAGTACTAAAAAATGGTGGTGTAATCTTGTACCCCACCGATACCGTTTGGGGTTTAGGCTGTGATGCGACTAATGAAGATGCCGTTGCTAAAGTAAATGAGATTAAAGGTCGTACTGCTGATAAAAGCTTAATCGTGCTACTGGACACAGATAATAAGATACAAAGTTATGTAAATGATGTTCCCGAAGTGGCTTACGATTTAATTGAATATACAGAAAAACCACTAACTGTTATTTTCTCTAATGCAAAAAACTTAGCTGCAAACGTGATCAATGCAGATGGAAGCGTGGGCATCAGAATACCAAAGCACGATTTTTGCCAACAATTGATTCTACGTTTCCGTAGACCTATTGTTTCTACTTCTGCCAATATTAGTGGTGAGCCGACTGCTAAATTCTTTGATGAAATTAGTGAAGAAATTAAAGATGCGGTAGACTATATTGTCGATTTAGAACAAGACAACAGAACTCCAAAGCAGCCATCCACCATTGTAAAGTTGGGTTCGGGTGGGCAATTTGAGTTTATAAGGAAATAAATTGATTTACGATTAGATTGACGAAGTACGATTTGAAAACACTAACAGCACACACCGATTCTAAAATTATAGCTTTAAGTCCCTATTAATCGGGAGACGGTGTAATTAAAGGGTTTTTCTTAACTTTGCAACCTATGCAAACCAATCCACAGTCTCATGATGCGAAATCCCTTTTAGAGAATATTGAGGCTTCTATCTTCAAAACATTAGCTGAAACTGCCGAAAGTACAAACACCGAAACTTACGTTATTGGCGGATTTGTTCGCGACATTTATCTCAAAAGGCCATCTAAAGACATAGATGTAGTAGTATTGGGCAACGGTATTGCTTTTGCCGAAAAAGTTGGGCAAAAGTTAAAAACCAATGTTGCTGTGTTTAAAAACTTCGGCACCGCCATGTTGAAACACGCTGACCTAGAAGTTGAATTTGTAGGTGCACGAAAAGAAAGCTACAGGGCAGATTCTCGCAAACCTATTGTAGAAAACGGGACTTTAGAAGATGACCAGTTGCGCAGAGATTTCACCATCAACGCCTTAGCGATATCCTTAAACAACGCTAATTATGGCGAAGTGGTAGATCCTTTTAATGGTTTGGAGGACCTAACAAACAAGCTTATCCGCACGCCCTTAGACCCAGTGGTTACTTTTTCTGATGACCCTCTGCGAATGATGCGAGCCATCCGCTTTGCTACTCAGCTCAATTTCGAAATAGACCAAACAGCTGTTGATGCCATTAAATCACAGAAAGAACGCATTAAAATTGTATCGAAAGAAAGAATTAGTGATGAACTCAATAAAATCATCTTAGCTAAAACGCCTTCTATAGGTTTTAATTACCTTTTTGATACAGGTTTATTGGAGCTGATTTTCCCTCAAATGGCAAAATTATACGGCGTAGATGTAATTAAAGGCAGAGGGCATAAGGATAATTTCTACCATACTTTACAGGTGCTAGACAACATCTGCGAAACGACCGATGATTTATGGTTACGTTGGGCTGCTATTCTTCACGATATAGCCAAACCCGCAACTAAGCGTTTTGAAGAAGGGCATGGCTGGACTTTTCATGGTCATGAGGATAAAGGAGCTCGCATGGTTCCGCAAATTTTTGCACAGCTTAAGCTTCCTTTAAATGAAAAAATGAAGTTTGTACAAAAATTGGTTTTGTTGCATCTGCGTCCTATTGTGTTGGCACAAGATAAAATCACCGACTCGGCAGTGCGCCGTTTGCTTTTCGAAGCTGGCGAAGATATTGAAGCTTTGATGTTACTTTGCAATGCCGATGTAACCACCAAAAACGAATACAAAATTAAGAAGTACCGCAACAATTTTGAACTGGTCAAACAGAAAATCAAAGATGTTGAAGAACGAGACCAATTACGAAATTGGCAACCTCCTATTTCGGGCAATGATATTATGCAAACATTTGGACTTGGTGCTGGCAAAGAAGTTGGGATTTTAAAAAATGCGATTCGAGAAGCGATTTTAGAAGGCGATATAACAAATAGCTATGATGAAGCATTTAGCTATATGCTCCAAAAGGCCAAAGAGTTAGGGCTAAAACAAGTTTAAGTTACAATTTTAGAGTTTCGAGGTACGATTATTGTTGTAAATTTAAACGTCCAACTTTCGGACATCCGTCTTCGGACTTTTAGAGTTTTTTTATATTTTTACCGAAAACAAGCAGTATTTATATCACATGGCAATTTATAGATTTAGAATTTCTTTTGAAGATTACGACGAAGTTATACGCGAAATAGACATCAAGAGCACTCAAACTTTCGAAGATTTACACAGAGCCATACACCGTAGCACGGGATATAACGCCGACAAATCTTCTTCATTTTACGTAAGTACAGATAACTGGATTAAAGGTGACGAAATTGCCATCCATCCTAACCAACGTAAAATTGATAATGGCGTAATTTTGATGGAAAAATCAAAATTGAGCAGCTTTATCGATGATCCCCACCAAAAATTTTACTATATCTATAATTTCGAAAGACCTTTCGATTTTCATGTAGAGTTAATCAAAATTATTTTAGACAACGACCCTAAAATCGAATATCCATATTTAGTTAAAAGTATTGGAGAAGCTCCAAAAATCATAGAAAAAGGTAACATTGGTGCAGTTGCAGCAAGTAGCACAGCAGCAGGCAGTGATTTTGATTTCTTAAACGAAATGGATTTTGTTCCCGAAGATACCGATGAACTAGAAGCAATGGGTAGCAGCGGAATCAATGCGCAAGAAAAGTCTCAAGATGATGATGAAGATGATCAAGAAGACGAATTTGGCGATGGTGAGGATGATTATGGTAACGACGAATACGGTAGCGATAAAGACGATTATTAAATGAGTTGAAGGTTGCGAGTTACTTGTTACCTGTCTAATAGCATTAACAAGCTGACTAGTTTAGATTTCAAAACATGCAACACCTAATTCATAACTCAAAAATGCTACAGAAAACCTTGATTGTCGTAGTTGGACCAACGGCTATTGGTAAAACTTCTTTAGCTATTGAGCTTGCTAAGCATTATCAAACAGAGATTATTTCTGCTGATTCTAGACAGTTTTTTAAAGAAATGAGCATTGGTACGGCTAAACCTTCTGATGAGGAATTGGCAGCAGCACCACATCATTTTATTAATTCGCATAGTGTTACACAGCTTTTTAGCACTGGCGATTTTGAAGTACAGGCCTTAGCTTTAATGGACAAATTGTTCACTAACCATGATGTTCTAATCATGGTTGGCGGCTCTGGATTATACATCAATGCGATCTGTAATGGTTTAGATGAAATGCCAGAAATCGACTTAGCAATTCGTGAGCAGTTAAACCAGCAATTTGCAGTAGAAGGAATTGAAGCAATTAGAAAACAACTTACTGAATTAGACCCAGAATATTTTGCAAAAGTTGACCAAAGCAATCCACAGCGAATGATACGTGGATTAGAAGTGGTACTTTCAACTGGACAAAAATTAAGCTCGTTTCTTACTTCGAACAAAAAAGAACGTCCATTTAATATCATCAAAATCGGCTTAAATACAGACAGAGAAAAACTGTACAATCAAATTAACCACAGAGTGGATATCATGATTGAAAATGGTTTAGTTGAAGAAGTGAAATCATTAACTGCCTATAAAAAGCTAAATGCTTTAAAAACCGTTGGCTATTCCGAAATTTTCGATTATTTAGATAGTACCATAGATTTACCTACAGCCATTGATAAGATTAAGCAGAACACTCGTCGCTTTGCAAAAAGACAATTAACTTGGTTTAGAAAAGACACGGAGACAACTTGGTTTGAGCCCAACGAGAGCAGTAGCGTAATTAGATATCTAGAGAACAAGCAGAATTAACTCTTGCTATTAAATTCAATTACACGTAACTTTATAAAAAACACACGTGCAAATGACAACAAAACTCACACTTACAGTTGAAAAATCGGTAATAGAAAGAGCTAAATCTTATGCTAAAGACACGGGCAGAAGCTTATCTGAGTTAATTGAAAATTATCTTGACACGGTAACTCGGGATGAAGATAAAGAAATATCGCCTAAGCTTAGAAAAATTGTGGGTTCGGTAAAATTACCTAAAGATTTTAACGAGGATAAAGAATTACGTTCATATTTAGAAAACAAACATCTATGAAACGGATATTTGTAGACACAAATATTATTGTAGATTTAATAGCTGATAGAAAGCCATTTAGTAAATATGCAATAGAATTGTTTTCCAAAGCAGAGGAAGGAGATATCCAATTATTTGCATCTTCACATTCTATCGCCACAACGCACTATCTACTTAAAAAATATATTGAAGAAAGTGATTTAAGAGAGATACTTAATAGTTTGCTCGACTATTTAAATATTATTCCTATCGATATAAGTATTTTAAAAAGAGGATTTAAATCAAAACACAAAGATTTCGAAGATGCACTTCAAATCATTTCCGCTACAACTGTAGAAAACATAGACTGTATTGTAACCAGAAACATTAAAGATTTTAGAGATAGTGAAATATTGGTACTTCCACCAGATGAATTGTCTATGAAATTGTAGTTATCTAGACTTACAAAAGTTCAATTTTTATCAATTGCTTATTAAAAATGGCTTCAAAAGGTCGAAACAATTTCACCGTTTTCGTCTTACTAGGTAGAATCACAAAGCAATCTTTCTTGTTAAGCTAGCGAAGTCCTTCGGCTGTACTTTTCAATAATTTCTTAACATACATCAAAAACTTTGAGCTATAGATACAGTTATCTTTGTATCAAATAAAAAAGGAACAATATGGAATTAGGTATTGGAATGTTTGGCGATTTGCAGATTAACGCACAAGGCGAAATACAATCGGCACAACAACGTTTACAAGAAATTATAGAAGAAGTTAAGTTGATGGATCAAGTCGGCTTAGATTTTTATGGCATTGGCGAACACCATAGACCAGATTATGCTGTTTCTGCACCAGAAATAATATTAGCTGCAGCGGCTACAGTTACTAAAAATATCAAATTAGGGAGTGCTGTTTCGGTATTGAGTTCTTCTGACCCAGTGAAACTGTATCAAAGCTTTGCTACCGTAGATTTGATTTCGAATGGTAGAGCAGAATTAATGGCTGGTCGTGGAAGTTTCATTGAGTCATTTCCTTTATACGGTCAAAACTTAGCAGATTATGACGCCCTGTTTGAAGAGAAATTGAATCTTTTGGTTAAAATCAACCAAGAAGAAACCATTTCTTGGAAAGGCAAATTTAGACCTGAATTAAAAGAACAACAGATTTTACCTCGTGCGGTAGATAATAATTTAAAAATGTGGGTTGCTGTTGGCGGCACTCCCGCATCTGTAGTAAGAGCTGGCAAATTAGGTTTGCCTGTCATGTTCGCTATTATCGGCGGTAATCCAACGCAATTTCAACCTTTGTTTGACTATTATAAACAAGCGTATGAAGATGCTGGGCACGATATGAGTAAATTCCAAGTTGGTGTACACATGCATTCCTTCTTTGGAGATGAAAGTCAGGCAACAGCAGATTACTACTACCCTGTTTATTCTGCACAAATGGACAGAATTGGAAAATCGAGAGGTTGGCCGCCATTTCAACGTGGACAATATGATTATGGTCGCTCTAAACACGGTCACTTAATCATAGGTGATGCCAATGAATCTGCAGAAAAAATCATTATGATGCATGAGCTTTTTGGCTTAACTCGCTTCTCTGCACACATGGATGTTGGTGCTCCTTCTCATGAACACATGATGAAATCAATCGAAATTTTTGGAGAAAAGATTGCCCCACAGGTGAAAAAAGCTTTGAATAAATAGCTTATCATTGCCGTTGGATTAAACCTACGGCAATGATTTTTTCCTACCTTTACCACATGACAAACAATTGCGCAATTATCACAGGAGCTGCATTTGGCTTACTTGCCATTATTTTAGGAGCTTTTGGTGCACACGCCTTGAAAAAGGTTTTATCTGCAGAAAAATTGACTTCTTTTGAAGTTGGCGTAAGGTATCAAACTTATAGCGCACTGTTTCTTATTTTAATTGGATACAATGCAAATTTCGAGACTAACTTGATACAGTGGGCTTATTATTTTGTTACTATTGGCACCATACTATTCTCTTTCAGCATCTATTTTTTGTCATTATCAGAATACCTGAAAAGGAACTTCAAGTTTTTAGGCCCGATTACGCCACTTGGCGGATTATTGATGATTTTAGGTTGGGGATGCTTATTGCTTTCGGCGCTTTAAAAGGAACTAACGTTGTAACATAAACCCGATAGCAGCGGAAATTTCCCGATTTAAGCATCTGTATTTATTGTTTTAAAGGTATGCTCGCTTGTTGCACAGGTTTCATCGGGAATTGTAGCGAATAGCGGGACTGTATTTTCTTCGAAGCACTACCATTGCTTTTCTAAAATTAATCAATAAACAATTTAAACAATTAGGTGCTTTCAAAAAAAAGAATAGTTTTGTAGCAACACCAAAATGAAATGAACACATGCAGCAAAATCCGTTTGAGAGCGTTTTTAAAATAGGCGTTACTACCGAAATTGGAAGGTTAAGAAAGTTATTGGTGCATAGTCCGGATAGTGGGCTGGGCAAAGTGGTGCCTTCTAAAGCACAAGATTGGCTGTTTGAGGATATTGTACACCTAGACACCATTAGAAAAGACGAATACGATTATTATACAAAGCTGTTAATGTATTTCCTTGATCCGGAAAAGATTAAAGGAAAATTGGCGGAAATAGATAGCGAAGAAGCAAACAGAGGCTTCTATAAACCAAATCACCCGAATTTTCATAATTCGGAAAATGTAGTGGAATTACAGAATTTATTAGCTGATATTTTGGCTGACGAGTATATCCGCAAGAAGTTGACGGCAGCGGTTTGCGCTATTGAAGGCTGTACCTATAAGTTGCAATTAAAGCTAACAGCCACAGATCCAAAAGAGCTGGCAGAAATTTTTATTTCGGGCACGATGGCAGATGACACCATGATTTTTGCCCCTGTTCCGAACTTAATCTTTACTCGAGATGTAGGTACAACAATTAACAACCACATTTTACTGAACAAGCCTGCCAAAAAGGCTCGTGTTCGCGAAACGATGTTGATGCGTTATATTTTCTTTAATCATCCATTTTTTGCGGCTTATCAGGATAATGTTATCGAAATTCCAGACCCTACACAACATTTTTTAAGACCTGGCGATGAACCTGCTTTCCGCACTACGCTGGAAGGTGGCGATGTAATGATGGTGAGTAAAAATCATGTTTTGATTGGCGTAAGTGAACGTACTTCTGAAGAAGGTGCCAACGAGGCAATTAAGTTGTTATTTGAGAATGATGTAGTGGAAAAAGTAACGGTAGTTAAAATCCCAGCTAAGCGTGATTACATGCACTTAGACACGGTTTTTACTCAGGTTAAACGTGATACTTGGGTTATTTTACACAGCATTGCACATAGTCCGGCTTATGATGCAACTGAACCTATCCACTTTTTAAAAGAACCTGAAAAATTGGAAGCTACCACAGCGATACAATTCCATAAAGACAAACCCGGCGAGCCGAAATATTATGAACATGTGGAGGCTCTGTTAGATGATATCAGTAGAAATGACTTGGGCAGTACCACGCCTACTAAAGTGATTTATAGCGGCGGCAACACTTTCCCTTATGATAGCCGAGAACAATGGACAGATTCTTGCAATTTGCTAGCGTTGAAAGAAGGCGTGGTTTTAGGTTACGATCGCAATGACAAAACTGTTGAAGCTTTTAAAGCTAGTGGTTTTAATGTGGTGAAAGTTCAAGATTTAATTCAAGATTTGGAAAGCGGAAAAGTGGATGCAGATACCTTAACAGATACTTTGGTTTTAATGCCTTCGGCAGAATTATCTAGAGCCAGAGGTGGTTTCCATTGTATGAGCTTGCCGATATTAAGGGATGAAATTTAAATTTCCGACTTGTTAAAGTTACCAATAATTGGTAACTTTAATTAATATACTTTAGAAAGCATGGGACATAATACTTCTGTATCATTAGGTAATTATTTTGAAGAATTTGTAGAAGATAGTATTGCAAAAGGCCGTTATAAAAATGCCAGCGAGATGATACGTGCTGGATTACGACTTTTAGAGGAAGAAGAAAACAAGACGGAAATATTGAAAAAAGCTATAAAAGAAGGCTTGGATAGTGGTATTGCTCATAATTTCGATCCACAAAAACATTTAGCTGCGCTTAAAACTCACAGCAAAAATGGCTAGTTACTTACTGACCAATAAAGCGGTTGAAGACTTAACTGACATTTGGCACTATACTTACTATACTTGGTCTGAAAAACAAGCTGATAAATATTACGAGCTTTTGATATATACTTTTAATCAAATTGTAGAAAAGCCTGACATTGGTAAAAAATACGATGATATCAGCCATGCCATATTGGGTCTAAACATCGGTAAACACATCATATTTTATCAAGAAACAAAACCTGACAACATCGAAATTGTAAGAATTTTGCACGACCAAATGGATTACAAAAACAGGCTCAAAGAAAAATAACAATGCAAACAACTTCACATATCCTCATGATACGCCCCGTTGATTTTAAATTCAATGAGCAAACAGCTGGCGATAATAAATTTCAGGTAGCGAGCGAACAAGCCGATGTACAACAGCAAGCTTTAGTCGAGTTTGATGGCTTTGTTAATGTATTGAGGGCAAACGGCGTAGATGTAACTGTTGTTAATGATACCTTACAGCCAGAAACGCCAGATTCGATTTTTCCTAACAATTGGGTTTCATTTCATGAAGATGGCTCTGTGTTTTTATATCCAATGCATTCGCCGAACAGAAGGCAAGAGCGTAGAAAAGATATCATCGATGAGTTGGCGAAGACTTTCGAGGTTGGTCATTTAACAGATTTGAGTTTTTTTGAGCAACAACATTTGTTTTTAGAAGGTACTGGCAGCATGGTTTTAGATAGAACCAATAAAATTGCATACGCTTGTTTAAGCATTCGTACCGACAAGGAAGTACTAGAAAATTTTGCGATGCTGAGTGGCTATGAAGTAGTGACGTTTCAAGCCGTAGATGAAAGTAACTTCCCTATTTACCACACCAATGTGATGATGTGTATTGGAGAAAAATTTGCTGTAGTTTGTTTAGATAGTATTAAATATACTGAAGATAAAATTTCGGTTTTGGAAAGCTTCAAGGCTACCAGAAAAACGGTAATTGATATTTCTTTTGAACAAATGAACCATTTTGCTGGTAATATGCTAGAGGTTCAAAACAAAGATGGAGAAAGCTTATTGGTTATGTCGGAGCAAGCACTAAAAGTTTTGCATGGTACGCAAATTATTGCACTATCCGAATTTTCTAAGATTGTAACTGCGCCTATTTATACCATTGAGCAAAACGGTGGTGGTAGTGCAAGATGTATGTTGGCAGAAATACATTTACCTTTGAAGTAAGGAATTATTAAACTTCGTAAGTTTTAAAAACTTACGAAGTTTTCACTACATCGACTACCAACCCTTTATTGCACCGCCCTTAAACTCTCTTTCTGCGGTTTGTGCCACTTCTTCAGATTGATAAGCCTTTACAAACTTCTTAACTCGTTCGTCAGTTTTATTATCTTCTCTTGAAACGATAATATTTACATAAGGTGACTTCTCATCTTCTACAAACAAACCATCTCTTTTTGCCACTAAGCCTACTGGCGAAGCAAAAGTATTGTTAATAATAGCAATGGTAACATTCTGGTCATCTAATACTCGAGGCAACTGTGGAGCTTCTAACTCTAAAATCTTTAAGTTTTTTGGATTTGCTGTAATATCATTGGCAGTCGGTAATAAACCTACGCCATCCTTCAACTTAATCAATCCCGCTGATTGCAACAATAACAGCGCTCTACCCAAATTGGTCGGGTCGTTCGGAATAGTAATGGTACTTCCATCTTTCAGCTCGCTAATGCTTTTTATTTTTTTAGAATATCCTGCTAAGGGAAAAACGAAAGTATTGCCCAAAATTGCAAATTTATAGCCACGTTGTTCAGCCTGTACATCTAAATATGGCTTATTTTGGAACACATTAGCATCAATATCTTTTTGATTTAAGGCTTCATTAGGCATTACGTAATCGTTGAAAGTTACTAACTCCACTTCAAGCCCAAATTTTTCTTTTGCCACTTTTTGAGCTGTTTTTGCAACCTCAAACTCTGGTCCAGCTTGCACCCCTACTTTAATTACATTACTATTCTTGTCGGCACTGCCACATGCAACTATAAAAACTGAAAAAACAGCTACAAAATAGCCTTTGATTTGATTATACATATAATTGAATTTAATTTCTATGGTCAACTTTTTTCGCAATAAAATCCCCGGCAAACTGGATGGCAAAAACTAGCAATACCAATATGACCAGCACTGTATTCATGACAACTACATCGTAGCCTACATAACCATACTGATAGCCTATTTGCCCTAAGCCACCAGCACCAACTGCGCCACCCATTGCAGAATAGCCTACCAAGGTAATCAATGTAATTGCAGCAGAATTAACTAAAGAAGGCAAAGCTTCCGGCAACAATACTTTTTTGATGATTTGCATAGGCGTAGCTCCCATCGCTTTCGCTGCTTCAATTAAACCTGATGGAACTTCTGCCAAACTATTTTCTACCATTCGAGCAATAAACGGTGCAGCACCAATACTCAGCGGAACTAAAGCTGCCCACACCCCAATAGAAGTGCCCACAACCATTCTAGTGAATGGAATCATCCATACAATAAGAATAATAAAAGGTATGGAGCGGAATATATTTACCAGTACAGCGAGTAAACGGTTTAAAGTACGATGCTCTAAAAATTGTCCTTTTTTGGTAGTGAAAAGCAAAACTCCAGTTGGCAAACCCAAAACGAAACCGAAAAACCCAGCTAAGAAAGTCATTAAAACAGTTTCGCCTAAGCCCTTTATTAAGAGCGAAATCATTGAATCAGACATATTCTAAAATAAATTCACGGGTTAATGGATGTGTTGGATTAGAGAACACCTCTCCTACCAAACCTTGTTCGATAATTTTTCCTTCGCTAATTACAGCTACTTCATCACAAATCTTCTTAATCACCTTCATTTCATGTGTAATCAGCAAAATGGTAATGTTTAAACGTTCGTTGATATCCTTCAGCAACGCTAATATCGAATTAGTAGTTGCGGGGTCTAAGGCACTTGTTGCTTCGTCGCACAAAAGCACTTTCGGACTGTTGGCTAAGGTTCTAGCGATAGCCACTCTCTGTTTTTGTCCTCCAGATAAATTTGCGGGATAATGGTCGCTTTTATCTGCTAATGATACCAACTTTAACAGTTCTAAAACCCTTTCTTTAATAGCTGCTTTAGACCAGCCTTCCAATTCTAGCGGCAAAGCAACATTATCGAAAACTGTACGTGACGACAATAAGTTGAAATGCTGAAAAATCATACCGATGTGTCTTCTTTCTTTAGCTAACGCTGATGATGACAAACTGGTTATTTCTACGCCATCTATAGTTACCGTACCTGTTGTTGGCGGCTCGAGTAAGTTGATTGTTCTTATTAAGGTACTTTTACCAGCGCCAGAAGCTCCTATAATGCCAAAAATCTTACCTTTTGGTACAAATAAGGAAACATCTTTCAATGCGGTAAAATTTCCCTTTTTATGCAGAAACGTTTTAGTAATGTTCTTCAGTTCAATCATTCGTGTTATACAAATATTATTGGAGGCGCAAAGGTATTAAAATCTAGTAAATTAGTAGATTAATTATTGCTTTTTGATTTTCTTATGATTAAGCGGTAGCATTGTAGGCTTATGCTAGGACTTTCGGAGGGAGAAAAGATATTTAATAAACCAGATTGAAGTGGATCCCGATTTAAGCATCTGTTTTTATGATTTGTTTGTATGCTTTCATGTTTCACAGGTTTCATCGGGAGAAACGAAAAGCGGGACTTTCGGAACCGAAATGATACGGTAATTGCTTTTCATATATTAAAATACTAAATAGGTGAAACATGAGGCTTAATATGCTAATTAGTTGTAGCAATTTTAGTTTTACCCCAAAAGTAGCGGAAATGAGAAGAGAAGAACACAAACAATAGTAAATCAATAAGTTGAAAACACTCTTAAACTTTATTTTATATTACAAAAATTAAAAACTAAACCTCTTTTTTAGAGTTAATATAAAAATGTTATTTAAGCTACATTTTTCTCGATTTAAAATTACATTTTTGCAAAAATTTTTAGACAATGCAGAGTTACGAAGAGTTTCTTGATCTAAGTGTTGGTTTTCCGCAAGAGGGCTATAGCATTATAGATGATGAATTATATTTCCACGATTTAAATTTGATGGAAATGATTGAAACCTATGGTACGCCATTACGTTTCACTTACTTACCGATGGTGAGCAAGAAAATTCAGCAGGCAAAACTGTTGTTTCAACAGGCTATTATCAAGAACAACTACCGTGGCGATTATAAATATTGCTATTGTACTAAAAGTTCGCACTTTAAGCATATTGTTGAAGAAGCGTTGAAAAACGAAATCCACTTGGAAACTTCATCAGCTTTTGACATGCCTATGATTGAGGCTTTGGAGAAGAAGGGCAACCTAACCAAGGACACTACTATCATTTGTAATGGATTTAAAACTTTTCAATACAAGCAATATATTATTGATATGTTGCACGATGGTTATAAAAACATCATTCCGGTATTGGATAATAAAGAGGAATTTAACCTTTACGACGATGAGATTGAGATGGATACACCTTGTAACTTGGGTATCCGTATTGCAGCTGAAGAGCAACCAGATTCGCAATTCTATACTTCGCGTTTAGGTGTACGCATGGAAGATGTGATTGACTTTTACAACAATAAAGTAGCTGGTAATCCAAACTTTAGGGTAAAACTACTACACTTCTTTATCAACTCGGGTATTTCTGATACACCTTATTATTGGAACGAGTTGGAGAAATATGTGACCTTATATTGCAAGTTCAAAAAAATTAATCCTGAACTTGATACTTTAGATATTGGTGGCGGTATGCCATTTAAAGATAGCTTGGTTTTCGATTTTGATTACGAGTACATGGTAAACGAGATTGTGAAACGTATCAAAGAAATTTGTGCTGAGCACGATGTAGTTGAACCAGATATCATCACTGAATTTGGAAAATACACGGTTGCTGAAGCATCAGGAATTTTATATAAAGTATTGGGCCGTAAGCAACAGAATGATCGTGAGAAATGGTTAATGTTGGATGGTTCTTTCATTACCAACTTACCTGATGTTTGGGCTTTGAACCAAAAATACGTGCTTTTGCCTATCAACAACTGGGATGCAGAATATGAGCGTGTAAACTTAGGTGGTATTACTTGCGACGGTCAGGATTATTACAACCAAGAAGCGCACATGAATAGCGTGTTTATGCCTAAAACCCGTAAGGTACAGTATTTAGGTTTCTTTAACACTGGCGCCTATCAGGAAGTTTTAAGCGGTTATGGTGGTATTCACCATTGTTTGTTGCCAAGTCCGAAGCATGTAATTATTCGCAGAAACCGTGATGAGACTTTTAACTTTGAAGTTTTTGGCGAGGAGCAAAACAGTAAGCAAGTACTTAAAATTCTGGGTTACGCCTAGTATTTAGATAGAAGAATAAAGATATAATCCTTTCCATTTTCGGGAGGGATTTTTTGTTTTAAACCATTAAGGAATTAAGAAACACGAAGAACTAATTACGTACTTATTGTATTTAAACACCTTAGACACTTAAGTCCACTTAAGATTAACTTTTCTAACGACGATTAAAATAAAACGAATAAAATAATTTAATTAAACTATTAAAACTAAGGTTTGCTAAGGTCTCTTAGGTGGTTATTTTTTCTATTACAACCTATCTTCTTAAATCTTAGGGAAATAAATTACTAAAATGTGCTAAGGTGTCTAAGGTGGTTCAAAAAAAATTACTAATTTGGATATACATCTATCCTACCTACTATGTTAAAAGATATTAAACTGAACAATGTCTTTGTTATCGATATTGAAACTGTTCCGCAGAAAGAGAATTTTGAAGAACTACCTCAACACTTGCGAGATTTATGGGAACAGAAAAGCCTTTATCAACGTAAAGATGGTCAAACAGCGGATGAATTCTATGAAAGAGCTGGTATCTGGGCCGAGTTTGGCAAAATAGTTTGTATCAGTATTGGCATTTATCATTTAGAGCGTAAGCAAATACATTTACGAGTGCGTTCATTTGCTCACGATGATGAAAAAGTTATCCTAAAAGAGCTCATCAGCTTGCTTAATAAACAATCTAAAAACCTACAGCTTTGTGCGCATAATGGAAAGGAATTCGATTTCCCTTATTTATGCAGACGAATGCTGATTAACGGCTTGCCTATACCTTCTCACTTACAAATAGCTGGTAAAAAACCTTGGGAAATTAACCATTTAGATACAATGGAGCTTTGGAAATTTGGCGATTACAAAAACTACACCTCATTAAATTTATTGGCAGCCATTTTCGATTTACCTACTCCTAAAAATGATATCGACGGCAGTAAAGTGAAAGATGTATATTACCAAGACAAAGATTTAAGCAGAATTAGCAAATATTGCCAAAATGATGTGATTACGACCGCACAAATTTTGTTACGTTATAAAGGATTACCTGTAATTCCGCAAGAAAATATTACTTTAGTGAAGTAATGCTAAAAGTAAAAGACCTTGCCGTTAAATTCTACAACCAAGAAGACAAAGTTTGGTTAGAAACCGTTCATAAAGTTAGTTTTAGCCTCGAAAAAGGTAAGGTCTTAGGTATTGTTGGCGAATCTGGCTCTGGAAAATCGGTGACATCTTTCTCTATCATGCGCTTGCACGATAGTAAGAACACGCAAATAGATGGCGAAATTAACCTAGACAGCATTGACTTGCTCAATCTCAGCGACCAAGAAATCAGGAAATATCGTGGCAACAAAATCGCTATGATTTTTCAGGAACCTATGACTTCGCTAAACCCAGTTTTTACTTGTGGCGAACAAGTTAGAGAAGCCATTATGCTGCACCAACAGGTGGATAAACAAACAGCCAAAGAACACACCATCGCCTTATTTAAAGAAGTACAATTACCTCGTCCAGAGAATATTTTTGAAAGTTACCCGCACCAACTCTCTGGCGGACAAAAGCAACGGGTAATGATTGCTATGGCTTTGAGCTGCAATCCAGAGTTACTTATTGCCGACGAACCCACAACAGCGCTTGATGTAACAGTGCAGAAAACTATCCTAGAATTACTTTCTCGCTTAAAAACCGAACGTAACATGGCGATGATTTTTATCTCTCATGATTTAGGATTGATGAGCGAAATTGCCGATGAACTATTAGTAATGTACAAAGGTGATATTGTGGAGCAAGGCATCGCCAAACAGCTATTCGAAAATCCACAACATCCATATACCAAAGGTTTATTGGCTTGTAGGCCGTCGCCAAAAAGGTTATTAAAAAAACTACCAACCGTTGCCGACTTCTTAAACGAAGATAAGGATGTAGGTTTACAGCACTTATTGGCAAAAAATGCCTTTACGCAAGAAGAAGTTAACCAACGAAGAGCCAAACTTTATAGCAAAGAGCCAATTTTAAAGGTAAAAGATTTATGCACTTGGTATCCAATTAAAAAGGGACTATTCGGTAAAACTACTGATTTCGTTAAAGCGGTAGACCATGTATCTTTTGATGTTTTCCCTGGAGAAACTTTAGGCTTAGTTGGCGAATCGGGCTGTGGCAAAACAACATTGGGACGAACTATTTTACGTTTGGTAGAACCAACTTCCGGTCAGCTGATTTTTGATAGTAGAGACATTACCCAATTAAATAAAAGAGACCTCAGAAGATTGAGAAGAGACGTTCAATTGATATTTCAAGACCCCTACTCTTCATTAAACCCGAAAATCACCGTTGGTCAATCTATAATGGAACCATTGGTTGTTCATGGTATTTATGCTAATGATACCGAAAGAAAAGCACACGTCATCGAACTGCTAGAGAAGGTTAATTTAAGCGCAACGTATTTCAATCGCTATCCACATGAGTTTTCCGGGGGACAAAGACAGCGTATCGTAATTGCCCGTGCTTTGGCGCTTAAACCTAAATTTATCGTTTGCGACGAATCCGTTTCTGCATTAGATGTTTCGGTACAGGCACAGGTTTTAAATCTACTTCGAGATTTACAAGAAGAATTTGGCTTAACCTATATTTTCATTTCTCATGACCTTGCTGTGGTAAAGCATATTTCAGATAGGATGATTATTATGAACAAAGGAAAAATAGAAGAACAAGGTTTCCCCGAAGAAATTTACCAAAATCCAAAGGCAGCTTATACACAGAAGTTAATAGATGCAATTCCAGGTAATTTCTAATACACAACTGTGGAAATGATTACTCAAAAAAAGAGTAAATTCCACAGTAAATAAATCACACCACAACTAAAAGCTCTTTAAAAACATTATTTAAACCTTATAGGAATACATTTACGTGTTTTATGTATTTTTGGAATAATATTTTCTATTACATCAGAAATTAAAACATAAGGAAATGTCAAAAAACAAGTATCTTTTAGTTGCCTCAATTTTATTATCTGCAACTATTTACTCGTGTAAAAAAGAAACAAAAGACCTGTCTACCCAAGACGACGAAGCTGCAAAAATCATCAAGATCAATAACTCTGCTTCTTCTAACCGTGTTGACGTGAGCCAAGCTGGTTTAGAATTGAACTTCGTAGCACCTACCGAAACTGGGACTTTAAGTGTTACAACAGATGCTACGACAACAGATTTCTCTTCAAAATTAGTTTTTAAAGGAAAAATTGACCCTCAAATTGGTGCATCTAACAATCCCCTTAGTGCTCTTGAAGTTTCTGCATACGGTAATTATTACGCTATTGCTTACCAAACTCCAGGTGATGCTTACGGTGGCGGTGTAGACGTATTCCAGATCCAAAATGGTGCGCCACAGTTAGTTTCTTCGGTAAGCACTCCTGATGCCGACGTAACTTGCATTAACAATGGTGGTGGTCGCTTGTATTTAGGTATGGACTTAAGAACTTTCGAAAGCTTCAAATACCCTGCCCCAGCTGTTGTTGGTATAGTAAAAACAAATGGTGGCTCATTAGCGGAACCTCAAGTAGTAGGCCTAGAAGGTTATTCTACGAAAGACGTTAGATATAATCCAAATAACGATAAAGTATATGCTGCTTCATCTACTCAAGGCGGTATTAGTGTAATTTCTTTCGCTGGACAAAAAGCGAGCAGAACAGCTTTCCAATCTTATGGTGACGCTAGATCTATCACGATCTCTGGTTCTGACGTAATCGCTACTAACGGTTATAGCTATTCTTACTTTAACCCTAATACATTAGCGATGTCTAAATATACAGAATGGCCAATTCCAAGTATCCATATACCTATTGGTAGAGCCGCATCTCTAAGTAACGGAAACTTTATTTTTGGAAATAGCAAAGCTTTAATTTACGTAAATAAAGCTGACGGAAGCCGTCTAGATATAACAGAAGTTGGCGGAACTATAAACTCAATTTCTATTGTTAACGAGAAAATCTATATTTCTGCTGGCAACGCATTATTAGTAGCTGAAATACAAAATGGTAAAATAAAAATCATTGCTAGAACACATTTTGACACTACTTTCGGTGGTTCTTTCAATGTAATTAGCTCTAGAGTTGCTGGAAACTACGTATTTGTAGCTTGTGGTAATAAAGGCACCTATGTATTCAACCTTGTTCCTAAAAACTAATCATAGTTGATATAATTATTAATTTTTTTCGAAATCCAGGGCATGCCCTGGATTTCGTATTTTATACCTATTTCATTCGTAGCCATTAAGACTGAAGCCAAATAAAAACTATCCAATTACACACACTTTAAGGCCTAATTTGTTATCTTCGGTACAATTGGAAAACGATTATGGCAAAAAATAAAAATGCTCAATTCAAACTTGTTCTCACTCAGTTAATAAGCGATATTTTCGAAAAAAATAAAAACATTGCCCTTAACCACAAGCAAGTTGCAGCCCGTTTAAATTTAGATGATAAAGCATCCATAGATACAATTTTAGAAGTACTCATCGAGCAAACCGAGAAAGGCTTATTTGTTAGACCAGAACGAGGAAAATTTAAGAAGAAAGACCTAAAAACTTTCATAACTGGCACCGTAGATATGACTGCCGATGGTTCCGCATTTATTGTTCCTGAAGATGAATTTGAGAAAGATATTTTCGTAGCACCAAGAAAGTTACGAAATGCATTACATGGCGATAAAGTAAAAGTTTATGTTTTTGCTAAGAAAAGTGGTGGTAGAAGAAACGAAGGCGAAATTGTAGAAATTTTAAAACGTGCCAAAACCGATTTCATAGGTGTAGCAAAAGTGTCTGATCGTTTTGCATTTGTCATCCCCGATGACAGAAAAATGCACCACGACATTTTTGTACCGTTAAACGACTTAAATGGCGCTAAAAATGGACAAAAAGTACAGGTAGCATTGGCTGACTGGCCGGAAGGCGCTAAAAATCCTATTGGAAAAATCATTCATATTTTAGGGGAACAAGGTGATAACAACACTGAGATGAACTCCATCTTAGCTGAGTATGGTTTTCCATTAAGCTTTCCTTCAGAAGTAGAAAAAGAAGCTAATGCCATTCCAGAGCAAGTGAGCGAAGCTGATATTAAAGACCGTAGAGATTTTAGGGATACGGTTACCTTTACCATAGACCCTATTGATGCGAAAGATTTTGACGACGCCATTTCTTTCAAAAAGCTAGACAATGGAAACTACGAAATTGGCGTTCATATTGCAGATGTTTCTCATTATGTGATACCAAATAGCAGCTTAGATAAAGAAGCACAACATAGAGCCACATCTGTTTATTTAGTAGACAGAGTAATTCCAATGTTACCAGAAAGATTAAGTAATGGTGTTTGCTCTCTACGTCCTCACGAAGACAAATTGTGTTTTGCTGCTGTTTTCGAATTAGATGAAAATGCAAACATCCAGAATGAGTGGTTTGGTAGAACGGTAATTCATTCTGACAGGCGTTTTACCTACGAAGAAGCACAGGAAGTGATAGAAACCAAGACCGGCGATTACGTAGAAGAAATATTAAAGCTCAATGAACTGGCTTATATACTTAGAGATGCCAAATTCAAAAATGGAGCGATAAGCTTTGAAAGCACAGAAGTTAAATTCAAACTTGATGATTTCGGAAAACCAATTGGTGTTTATGTGAAAGAGCGTAAAGATGCGCACAAACTTATCGAAGATTTCATGCTGTTAGCCAACAAAAAAGTGGCTGAATTTATTGCAAAGAAAGGAAAAGGCAAACAGAAATACACGTTCGTTTACCGTTCACATGATTCTCCCAATTTAGAAGCCTTAACTAGTTTTGCAGCTTTCGCTTCTCGTTTCGGTTATAAAGTAAATACCAAATCGGATAAGGAGATAGCGAAATCTTTAAATTTCTTAATGAATGATGTAGAGGGTAAAAAAGAACAAAATCTTTTAACTTCCTTGGCAATCCGTTCTATGGCCAAAGCTATCTATACTACCAAAAAAACTAGCCACTATGGCTTAGCGTTTGAATATTATACCCACTTCACCTCTCCTATTCGTCGTTACCCAGATGTAATGGTACATCGTCTATTGGCTTTGTATCTTGATGGTGGAAAATCGGCCAATGCAGAAGAATATGAATCTGCAAGTGCACATTCATCTGCAATGGAGAAACGTGCGGCAGATGCAGAAAGAGCCTCAGTAAAATACAAACAGGCAGAATACCTAGAAGATAACATTGGGCAAGTGTTCACCGGTATTATTTCAGGCGTTACGGAATGGGGAATGTATGTAGAAATTGAAGAAAATAAGTGCGAAGGAATGATACGCCTTCGAGACATCAGCGACGATTTTTACGTATTGGACGAAAAAAATTACTGCATTATTGGTCAGCGCAAAAAACGCAAATATCAATTAGGTGATGAAGTGCAGATCAAAGTTAAAAAAGTAGATTTATCCAAACGTCAAATTGACTTTTCATTGATGCCAGATTAGCAAACATCCGTCACCGTGACCACGCAGTAGCTGCGAAGCAAATTTATTTCAAGGTATGTTATAAAACTGGTGCTGAAATCAATTCAGTATGAGGTATTAGATAAAATCTTGATTTTTTATTTTCAACTTTTACTTAGTTTAATGCATAAATATTTTCTTCTCATTTTTATACTTTTTACTACTGTTATTTCAAATGCACAAACGGTACAAGGCAAGGTTGTCGACGAAATGAGTGGAGAGCCAATTCCATTTGTATCCATCGGTGTAATTGGCACCAACAATACCACAGTTACCAATGATGCAGGAGAGTTTATTTTAAAAAACATTATTCTTCCCGCAAAATTGAGATACAGCCACGTAAGCTACCTTTTAATAGAAGATGAAATAAGCAGCTACAACAATCTCTTCGTCAAGCTAAATCCGGCAGCAATTAATCTAAAAACAGTCACTGTAGATCCCTACCGTGGACAAAGATTGGTAAAAGCAGCTTTAGAAAAAACAAAGGAATTTGAGAAGAATATATTTTATGGAAATGCCTTTTACAGACAATTGACCACCATAAATGAAAAGCCCAGTCAAATCTATGAGCTTTTTTACGATCTAAAATTTAGCGTATCCAACGTTAGCGCTTGGATAGCCAAGCAAAGTCGCTTTGCACAGTCAAACGACGGAATTTCTTTTTCAATGAGCAATCAATCTTACCTTACCTTTTTATTAGCGGGAAACCTGTTTGAAGAGAGGAAAGCAGGAAAGTTTGTGACATTAAAAAATTTAAAAGATTATGAGATTTCTGTAGAAAGATATATCGAGCAAAAAGATCAGGACATTGCGGTTGTTAGCTGTAAGTATAAAGGCAAAAGAAAAGAGTTTTACGTAAACTCAATTTATTACATCGGCGTAGAAGATTCTAAAATATATAGATTGGAAAACAGCATTTTTAATTTACCATTAAAAGTTAACGTTACTTCTAAAATACCACCAACAGTAACTACAATTGCCACTTTTAATGGTACAAACAACCCAATTCCAATTCTACAAAACATCTCTACTAAATTATACCTGAATCTAAGCACTAGAGGCAGAAGCATCACTCCAGTCATTAGTTCAATGCTAACAATTTACCAGTTAGATAAAAACCTAAGCACACAAAAATTCACTGAGTTAAACAGAAAAGTACAAGACAAAGCTATTGTCGAATCCATTGATTACAATCCTGAATTCTGGAAGAACAATCCTATTGTAAAGCAAACAGCTTTAGAGGATGCCTTCATTAAAATGATGGAAAGTAAATCGGCTTTTGGTACTATGATAGATCCTTAAACAATGCACAATCCTACAGAATTACAAAAGATTATAGAAAATGCTATTCCTAAAATAGCTTATCCTCCACAACCTGCTAATTTATACGAGCCTATTAAATACATTATGAGTTTAGGTGGTAAAAGAATTAGGCCAGTAATGGTGCTAATGGCTACAGAGCTTTTTACCGACGAAGTTATCAAAGCACTTGATGTAGCACTTGCCATAGAAACCTTCCATAATTTTACTTTGGTACATGACGATATTATGGACAATGCTCCATTACGTAGGGGCAAACAAACCGTACACGAAAAATGGGGTGTTAACAATGCTATTTTAAGCGGAGATGTGATGATGGTAGAATCGAACAAACATCTTTCCAAAGTGGATGTCAATGTATTGAAACCCGTGTTAGACACCTTCAACCAAACCGCACAAGGTGTGTGCGAAGGCCAGCAGCTAGATATGGAGTTTGAAACCAGAGATGATGTAAGTATTGAAGAATACATCGAGATGATTAGATTAAAAACTGCCGTTTTATTAGGTGGAGCAATGAAATTAGGTGCCATTGTTGGCGGTGCCGATGAAAAAAATGCGGAATTGCTTTACCAATTTGGAGAAAACTTAGGCGTTGCGTTCCAATTACAAGACGATATTTTAGATGTCTACGGAGATCCTGAAAAATTTGGCAAGCAGGTAGGAGGCGATATCATCTCTAACAAGAAAACCTTTTTACATTTAACAGCAAAACAGCTCATCAAAACAGAAGAAACTGATATCCTTTTAGGCAATCATGAAAATACTGAACAAAAAGTAGCAGCAGTAACCGATTTGTATAACAACTACGGAATAAAGGAGCTTTCTAACACAGAGATGAAAAAATATTTAGCTAAGGCATACCAAGCACTTGATGATTTAACTGTAGAAGAAAGCAGAAAAACCAATCTAAGGGAACTGACAAAACAGATTATGGAAAGAGAAAGCTAATAAGCTTACCTTTCGAAGGTAAAAAATCTCCAAGAAATTCTTGGAGATTTTTTATTATTAATGCTATTCGGGGTTTGCAGTCCCAATTTATTCAATAATAGATTTTCAGTCTGTGAAAATTGTCAAACACTACTGTTTAAAAGCCTAAAACGAAAAAAGCCCCGATAAAATCGGGGCTTTTTGATGTATTTGAATACAAATATTATTCAGCAGAATCAGCAGCAGGTGCTTCTTCAACTTTAGCAGCTTTTTTAGCTGGTGCTTTCTCAGCGCTTTCTGCTTTAGGAGCTGCAGCTTTCTTAGGAGCAGCAGTTTTCTTAGCTTCAGCTTTAGGAGCAGCTTCCTTTTTAACAGGAGCAGCATCTTCTACAACTGCAGGCAATACAGAAACGTAAGATTTGTTATCTCTTTTCTTTTTGAAAGTTACGATACCTGGTACCAAAGCAAATAAAGTATGGTCTTTACCAATACCAACACCTTTATCTGGGTGGTGTTTTGTACCACGCTGACGAACGATGATGTTACCAGCGATAGCCTCTTGACCACCGAAAATTTTAATACCTAGACGTTTACTATGCGACTCGCGACCGTTCTTTGAACTACCGGCTCCCTTCTTATGTGCCATTTTTTTATCTTTTAAATAATTAGCAAAAAGCTAATCATTGAATTTGCAAATAATTTAACTACAGAGTGATACTCTCAATCTGGATTTTGGTGAACGACTGACGGTGACCATTTTTCTTTTTGTAACCTTTTCTACGTTTCTTTTTGAAAACGATTACTTTATCACCTTTTAAATGAGACACGATTTTAGCTGAAACTTTAGCTCCATTAACCGCAGGCGCACCTACAGAAATTTTACCACCATTGTCAACCAACAATACATTGTCAAATTCAATACTAGCGCCTTCATCTCCTTGTAAACGGTGTACAAAAAGGTGCTGGTCTTTTACAACTTTAAATTGTTGCCCTGCTATATTTACTATTGCGTACATTGTTAAATAATTATTTTATTTCTATTTATTTTTTATTCGAGGTGCAAATATAGAATATTTAATTCTCAAACACAATAGCCGATAGAAAATATTTCGTTGGTTCACTGGTTCATTTGCTCATCCGTTCATTAGGCATTGGTGGTTATCTAACTGGTTATTGATTATTGTTCATTTTTTCACTCGTTGGTTATTGATTTTTTGAAATGTACTTCTCCCCTCCGTAGCTAAGTGTAGCCCCGCTGTCCACTTTACTTCGGGCAAACACATAGGTTTGCCCTACGTGTTCGTTCCCATCGGGTTTAAAATGCAAGTGCTGTGCACAAGTTTAAGTTAGTTAAACCCGATTGAGCGGATTAGCCCGCAGCGAAGTGAGAGCGAGAACGAAGTGTGAGCGAAACGTAGCGAAGGCTATGAGCGAAAGCGGGACTATCTTATCCCAAGCAATTGCAATAAGCTTTTCTAATCAACATAAGACGCTATTCCATTAGACACTCCGCCACAAGCTCTCGTTAAAAAATGTTAAATGCATTTTCTAATTACGAATATTTCGTAGTTTTACGAAAAATTAATTAAAAGCTATGAAGATTCTAAAACTTACATTAATTGTTGCTAGCGTGAGCACATCTGTTTTCGCTCAAAGTGCAGATAAAGCCCTAGCGAGAGTGAGATATACTTTCTCGCATATGAGAGACACTACTCAAAGAGATAACTTCCAGACCGAAAACATGTTATTGGTTATCGGAAAAAATGCTTCGGTTTACACCAGTTACGATAAAATTAACCGAGACTTAGAGATAAAGAAAAATATAGAAGAGCAAATTAAAGCTCAAGGAGGAAACTTAACCAGTTTAAACATTAGCAAGAGCTCATCTAAACCAGTTACTGCTACAGATTACTTTTATTTTGCGAACGAAAATAAGTTTTACACCAAAGAACGTGTAATCAGTAATTATTTAATAGAAGAAACTGCCCCAAAAATCAATTGGAAAATCACAAAGGACACGGCTAGCTTTTCTGGTGTAAAATGTCAAAAAGCTACCACTTATTTCAAAGGAAGAAACTGGATTGCTTGGTTTGCACCCGAGTTACCTTTTCAAAGTGGCCCATGGAAACTAAATGGTTTGCCTGGCCTAATTATAGAAGCCAACGATGAAAGAAACGAAGTAAAATTCCAGTTTGCGGGCATCGATAAAGTGATTGCAGAAGAAAAGCCTGAAGAAACGCAAACCGTTACTTTAGGCAGCGGCGGTCCGAGCATGTTAAAGTTTGGAGGTATGGATGGTAGCGCTTATTTAGGCAGTGAAATCAAACTACCTACAGATGCGGTAAAAACGACACAAAAAGAAATAGATAAGCTAAAAGAAGCCAGAGATAAAGACCCACAAGGTTTTGTAAACGCACAAATGGCCGGAAGAGGTGTAAGTGGAAACATGGTAGTTTCAAGTAATACGAAGTTTGTTCCCGCTCCAGGTGGTACTAAAAAAATGGCATTCAACAATCCAATAGAACTTCCTGAGAAAAAATAAACCAAACCAAACAAACTATTTTAGGCTTGCCTACCAATTACTGGCAAGCCTTCATCCAACACACATCCTGATGAACAAGCTACTCTTTATGCTCATGATTTTGAGCTTAAGTTCTATTGCTGTGCTCGCACAAAAGCAAATTAAAGGCAAGGTTAAAGACGATAAAGCTAAGCCGCTTCCTTCTGTCATGGTTAGTTTAAAAGACAAAGAAGGAAGCACGCTTGGTTTCTCTAGAACGAATGACAAAGGCGATTTTACAATTAGCACCGATGAAGCTGGAGCAGATTTAATTTTGGAATTCAGCATATTAGGTTTTGGAAAGAAAACCATTAACCTGACAGATTTTAGCAAAGTAAATGAAGTTACCTTAATGGAAAGTGAAATTAGCCTTAAAACAGTTGAAGTTAAAAACAGACCACGTTTAAGTTCAAATGGAGATACTTTAAATTACAAAACTTCGGATTTTTCAGATAAGCAAGATCGCAACATTGGTGATGTATTAAGGAAAATGCCAGGTATAGAGGTTGCTGAAAATGGCAAAATAAGTTACAATGGTAAAAACATCTCCAATATGTATATAGATGGAGATAATTTATTGGAAGGTAAGTACGGTATTGGTACAAAAAGTATTCCTCATGGTGCGGTAGATAAAGTGCAGGTAATTGAGAAAGACCAACCCATAAAAATGCTACAGAAGAACAACACCAGCGATGATGTGGCTTTGAACTTAGTTATTAAAGATGATGCGAAGCTAAAAGTGATGGGAGAAGTTAAAGCTGGCTTGGGCACACCAGACCGCTTTGACGGTAATGTAAATGCAATGCTATTTAACAAAAAGGTAAAATTCTTGAATAATTTAAAGGGCAACAATATCGGGATAGACCCGAGCCTCGATCTTACTTCATTTAATCCTTTGGCAAACGACAATACTAAACCTACTAGTTTACTTTCTGCAGGCGCAGCGGGTGTGCCTACCCTGCCCCAAAGTCGTACGTTGTTCAACAAAGCAGGGCAAGCGAATCTGAATAATCTCTTCAAATTCAAAAACGATTTACAACTAAGAGCAAACGTTTCTTACCTATATGACGAACGCAAGCAGGTTTACAATAAGTTTTCGGAAACCCGATTGGCTGGACAGACGATCAGTTACCAAGAAAATCAGGATAATTTCCTTAACCCACAAAAATTAAAAGGTCAGTTTACTTTAAACGGAAATACAGATGGTTACTATATTAATAATGCTCTTTCTGTTGAGTATAATCCTACTCGCACAAATTCTAATGTATTTATAAATGGTGTAGGTGCTTTTCAAACGTTAAAACAGGATATGTTTACCTTATCTAACGATTTAGGTTACCGCAAAAAATTGAAATCTGGCAATATTTTACACTTCTCTTCTGCTATTAGCAGAAGTACCCAACCCGAAACCCTAAATATCAAACCTGGCTTAAATGAGGATATCCTTAATAATGGAACACCTTACGCCGCTTTGAACCAATACCTAGATTTGCCAACGCTTTATACCAACAACTTTGCTTCGATGGCTTTTCCCAAAGGGAATTTTGTACAAACTTACCAAGCTGGCTTTTTGATTCAGCAGCAAAATTTGGCTACCGACCTCACCAAAATGCAGGATAATGGATTTAGCGAACTTGCTGCACCTGGTACTTTTAACGATTTAGATTGGTTACGTTCGAGGGTATATGTAGAGAATATTTATGAATACACAACAGACAAAATAACCGCTGGAGTTAGGGTACCCGTGAGTTACAACAGTATCAATTATAATGACGCAAACCATGGAATGGATAAAAGTCTTAATCGCTTTTTTGTAAATCCGTCATTTAACTTTAAGTACCAAACCAGTGCAGAAAATTACGTAACTGCAGGCTATAACTTCAGGAATAACCTAGGCACTATAGACGATGTTTACAGCGGCACGGTGTTGAGAAATTATCGTTCTTTATTTGCTAATGATGCGCCGATCTCAGAAAGTTCATCACATGCATTTTCTGGAGGTTTCAATTTCCGCAAGGCCATTGAAATGTTGTTCGGAAACATCAGCTTAAGCTATAGTACTACTAACTTAAATACCATTTCGTCATTTACACTTACCAACAATACACAACAACGCATTGTACTTCCCTTAGAAAACCAAATGAAAAGTTTGGGTTTAAACGCTGGATTGAGCAAGTATCTTTTCGCTTTAAAAAGCACTGTAAATGCAGGCTTTGCTTATAACCACAATCAATACCAACAATTACAGAACAACATTTTGCTACCTTTCGAAAGCGATAACTACACATATAAAGCTGGTATTGAGGCAAAGCTCACCAAATTCATGAATTTCAATTACACAGGAACCTACACCGATAGTAAAAACAAAGCTGCCGGCACCGGAGTAAACACTAATTACCAGCAATTGAGGCAACAATCTGGATTAGCAATTACCATGCTAAAATCTGTTTTCTTGAATTTCTCGGCAGAGCATATTTTTACTAAGCAATCGAACCAACCTGACCTGAAATACCTTTTTGCTGATTTTAATATCAGGTATAAAGTATTGAAGCTAAAAACAGATTTGGAGTTTGGCGTTACCAATTTGGCTAACGTGAAAAGCTTTGAAGCCATAAATGTTACGGCAAACTCATTAACCGTCGGAACTTATCAAATCCCAGGAAGAGTGGCAATGTTTAGAGCAACGTTTAATTATTAAGATACATTAGCTGGGGCGAAAAACATTTAGTTCCAACAATAATTTATTTAAAACGTAGTTTTTATATACGAGAGCGTTAATTTTAACAAAGCGGAAGTCGACTGGATTAGTCACTTCCGCTTTTCCTTTTTTTAATGTCCAACTGTTACAAAAAGCAATGCCGAGCATCTATAGATTAGAAAAAAACAACAATGATTAACGATATCCATATTTTAAAGACAGAAATACTAAGTGATAATTGGTACATCCTCAACAAAGTAACCTACGAATTTACAAGACCTGATGGTAGTAAGCACATACAAAACCGAGAAGCTTACGATAGAGGAAATGGTGCTACGATTCTACTTTATAATTTAGAACAACGATCTATTATCCTTACTAAGCAATTTCGTTTGCCTACTTATTTGAATGGAAATCCTTCTGGGATGTTAATTGAAGCTTGCGCAGGCTTGCTAGATAAAGACAATGCTGAAGATTGCATTAGACGTGAAACAGAAGAAGAAACGGGCTATAAAATAACTGATGTAAAAAAAGTATTTGAAGCCTACATGTCACCAGGTTCGGTAACCGAAATCCTTTATTTCTTTATAGCAGCCTATAATAAATCAATGAAGATTAACGATGGTGGAGGTTTAGCGCATGAAGAAGAACATATTGAAGTGCTGGAACTAGATTTTGAAGAGGCTTTAAATATGATTGACAGTGGAGAAATTAAGGATGGAAAAACGATAATGCTCTTACAACACTTACGATTGAAAGGTATTTTATAAAAGAAAACCTGAACAATTACAGTTCAGATTTTCTTTTCATTTCTATGTGTATTTGAGATTTACCCTCTACTCGTTTAATTACATTAATACTTCGGATTTCATTTGGGTTCAAATCCTTAATGTCGTTAACAAAAGAAACTTTTCCATCAATTAAGTACTCCACATTTTGATTTAAAAGCGTATCTCCTATTTTAAAAACCTTAACTACTGGCTTCTTATCTCCTTTTTGGAAAAGATCTTCATCATCTGCTGGCTTCCCTTCTACCCTAAACTTAAGGGCCATTTTGTTTGCTTCTTCTACTTTCCCAAGATTTACACTGTCCTTTCTGTAGAAGAAAACTCTACCTAAAGTGGCATTAGCAGGTTTTCCACTAGCGCCAGGATTTAGCTTGTTTTTCACCGCAGCCATAATTTGCTGTACTTCGCCTATGGAAGGTATACCAACAGCGCTATCTCTTTTAACAAAGATCACGTTACTATTTACTAGTCCAGTATCTGCTCCTATAACTGCATTTTGCTTTTTATTCTTGCTAGGTTTTAACAGTTTAGTTTTGATTTTAGCAGTATCGACAGCCTTTTCCTGCATAACAGTTAATTGAGGAATGACCTTGGCTAACTGTGGCAAGCTTGCCTTTACCTCTTTTTTTGATACTGTAAATGCCAGAGTTGTTAATAGCAGAACAGGTAATGCCAACGCATACCTACTTAAAGTTAGGCGAGAAGAGCGTTTTACATTCATCATCTGGATACGTTTCTTTAAATCAGAAAGATTGAAATTATTGACAATTGCCACGGAAGTTTTCAATTGCCCCACGCCTAGCAAACTATATTGATAGGCTTTTTTATCCATCCCTTTCTTCAATATCTTTTGATCTGTAATGAATTCCAAATTTTCTTTAACCGCTTTCTTCATCATCCAAACTCCTGGATTAAACCAGTAAAAAACTACACTCAGCTCCGCCAAAATAATATCGACAGAATGCCATTGCTTTACATGTACCGTTTCATGGGCTAAGATGGTGTACAGTTCTTTTTCGCTATGCAGGCTTGGGTTTACATAAATAGTTTGCCAAAAAGAGAACGGACTAACGCTTTCATTCAAAGTTCTAACCTTATAATTAGCTACAGTATCAGGATTTGATTTTCTGTGAATCATGTAAAGCGAAGTAAATTGTATTGCTAATCTGATAGTCATCAACAATACGCCAAAATAGAACAAAGCACTCAAAATTGGCCAATTATTGATGAAGAAACCGGTCGGCACCATTTCTGATGCTTTCTGATTAAGTTGTGGCAAATAGGTAACCACTGCATTACTTGCTTCTTGTTGGAAGAATTCTGTTAAATCTATAAACGGATATGCAGTTGAAAATACAATACCAAATGCTAAAAAACAACGATTTAAAACGTAGAAAGTTAGCCTACGCAATACCAGATGATACGTTGCTGCGAATAGCAACAATACTAAATTTATCTTCAACAGAATAATAAAGAGATGTGGCATATCTATTTATCTTCAGGTTTCTCAATCAGGTCAATTATCTCTTTTAGCTCGGCTGCACTTATCTTTTTGTCTTTAGCGAAGAACGCTACTAATTCCTTATAAGAACTTTGGAAGTAATCGTTTACAAATCCATTCATGAAGCGTTTTTTATAATCTGTCTCTTTCACTTTCGCACTGTAACGAATGGCATTGGCATAGCGCTCTCCTTTTAAAAAGCCTTTACGTTCCAAGTTTTTTACCGTTGATGCAACTGTAGTATAAGGTGCTTTTGGTTCTGGCATGGCATCCATAAATTCCTTGATAAAACCTGGACCAACTTGCCAAATGGCTAGCATTGCTTCTTCTTCTTGTTGTGTTAACTTCTCCATCAATAAATTACGAAATAATCGTAAATATACGAAAGTTACTTAGTTATAGAAAAGAGTTTGAGCGTTAAATTTTGTTAAGAGGCTACGATCGCACTTAATAGCAATGAATTCTTTCTTGAAGCGCAGTTTCCGTTAAAATTTAAAGGAAAGTCTCGCCATCCGTTTTATTTCCCCAATGAAAAATTGGGATCATGCCTACTGCTGTCGGCGCTACACGGCAATTGTTCTTAAACTATGAAATGGTTACAAGTTTAAAACACCCCACCCATTGGGCAGCATTAAAGAAATTAAGTGTTGGCGGGGACGCCAACACAAGAGACTTCTTACGTTGGCGTCCCCGCCAACGTATTTAAAAGTTTAAGAATGTCGCTTTTCTCCCCATTTGAGAGAGATACGTAACGTGCAGAGAGGGAGTTACTTAAAAATAAAGCTTCTATTGTCTTTTTTCCAACCAGGACCTATAGCCGTGTTTAACCAAAAAGGTTGCTTTAAGGCAGTTTTCTTTTGCCATATACCATCAGATAGTTGTAAATCGTTACCCATTTTTACAAAACCAGAAACTAATGCACCACCGTCTAGTTGGTTATTCTCGATCTTCAAATTTTTAGGGTCGTCTTGGGTTACCAATAAGGTAGTTGGATTGATCACATAATTGTTAGCAATGGTAACACCGTCTGGGGCTACGGTTCTACTGCCATCTTTACCAGCACCAAGTACAAAAGCTTCTCTAGCATCTACAATAACATTATATTGGATATCAGCATTTTTAACTTGCCAATAATCACTCAGTGCTGGGTTTTCATAAGCATTCATTATAGAAATTGCCGAACGTAATGTTCTTCCCGCTATTTTATAAAGATAGTTTCCATGAACTTTTTGGTTTTCGCCGATAATTCTTACTCCGCCAGTGTTGGTAATACCATTGCCTACAAAATAGTTGTTGCTCACTTCAGAATGATTCCCATGTCTGAAAGTTACTGTACCTACGCATTCATAAAACAGATTGTTCAAAATCTTATTGTAGCCTGATTTAATAGAAATGATTTCGACCTCGCCACTGCACTTATCAAAAATGTTATTCTCTACAGTGGTGTAAGAATCGTTCATTGAGTAGGTACTTGTACCAATGCGAATGGTTTCTCCCCCGTTTACACCTAAATCTGGTCTTGGACCAAAATAATTATGATCTATTTGATGGTAATTTGCTTTATCATCTAACCACACGACCAAAGTAGTACCTTGATGTGTTTTTCCAGCAATAGAACAATGGTCTACACGGTTATTTTTTCCAAATAGAGAAACCCATTTATAGTCTACGGTTTTATCGCTTGGATTATAATCTTCGATACTTGTATTGGTCAATCTGCTATTTGAGGTAGTTTTTGAAAACACCACTACATCATCTTTCAAAGAGAATCCATTTTTGAACGATAAACCATCTACGATTAACCATTCTCCATCAATTTTTAAGTTAGAGTTGCCAGTTAAAATCACCGACCCTTTAGTTTCTGCCACCAATGTGATTGGATTTTCCGCTGTTCCTTTGGCCTTAAAGTTAATCAACTGGCTTTTCCACTCTCCAGATTTCATGATTACTTTGTCGCCAGGTTGTAAACTCAACGCGTTTAGCTCCGCTGAATTAGCCACAGTGTAGGTTTTAGCAGTAACAATCTGCTTTTCTGTATTATTGGAAATACTATCAGCCTCTATCGCTTTTGCGCAACTACTATATTGCAGGAAAAAGAAAAGCATCAAGCTGCTGTAAAAAATCATTTTCATTTCAAATATCTTTAGTATAGGTTATCATAAAAAACAAGCGCAGCATCATAAGTAGTAGCTAATCCAGTTGACGTTACTGCTGATCCAATGCTCACCACACCTGTCCATGGTGCTACTACCCCATCGTATGCACTCCAACATCTATAAACCACATTGGTGGATAGGTTCACATTGTTATTTCCTCCGAATAAAATCTTCGTGCCATCTAAACCTAATTTGCCAGACATCATTGCTCTCTTTTCGGCAACTGTACCAGTACCCAAAGTTGCCGCATCAGCAGCGCTTATTAAATGTGTGCGGCCAGTAGGATTAAAACCGCTATGATGGAATGCCAATGCAAATCTTGTACTTTGGTTGCCTATTGTAGCGTAATTAAAATTGTTTTTTGTGACCATAAAACTGGTGCCAAAAGTTTCATCTCCTGGATTTATATCATTAAACACAGGCACTTCTACAAAAATTGGATTTACGCCTGCTCCATTTACCAGATAGGTTCCCGTTGAATTAAATGTATTGCCGTAGACCACACCATGAGTAGAATTATCACCCCTAAACCTAATAAATGATCCTGCACAATCGGTGAAGGTGTTTTCAATAACCTTTAATCTTTTAACGCCAAAAGCGCCATAAATCATATGTGCGGTTGAGCCTATGTCTATATTGGAAAATTGGCTTTGTCTAATGATGATATTATTTGAGGTAGGATAATGTGCGCCAACCGCACCATAATACAGATTAGGCATGTTCTCGAAACGACAATAAGCTACCGTAATATTAGGGCTACGCTGTATCAACAAAGCATATTCTGATACTGCTCCAGTAAACTTCAATCGATGAATTAAGATATTTTGGCAATTGTTTAGCGACATCAATTTTGCAATAGAACCTGTAAGTACAGCCGCACCAACGGTATTTGCTTTTAGCTGAAGTCTTTGGGTTGCACTTCCAATGTTAGATAAGGTGATGGTAGAACTGATATTGTAAGTTCCATCTGCAAAAACTACATCAACGTGGTTAGACTGTAACATGGTTTGAATGCCCGCCCAAAATGCAGCATCGAGCACGGTTGATGGCGTTACATTTACAACCGTAGCTGTCGCTTCCACCTGAACTTCTCTTTTAGCTTCCGGTATAACCGTTTCTTCTTTTTCTTCAACTACAGCATCTTTCTCACAAGAAAAAAGTGTCACAACTAGCAAAGACATTAAAATATATCTTTTCATCGTATGAATTTTAAGATTTAACCTATAAACTTGCGCCCATACCTCCTACTGCCTTCGATTTTACCGAAAGCTCAGAACCTTCCTTTAAATTAAAATTGAATTCTTTGATATTAGTAAAATCAGGTTTGATCTCGAAGATGTTTTTACCAAGGGCTTTGTTGTAATAAGTATCCACTTTTCCTGAATTATAAAAATTGCAGTTATCTACCAAGATATTATCCCAACGAAACTCTCTAAACTCTAAAGATCTACCTCCCTGACCACTATTCACGAAATTAGTGTTGAGCACCCTTGCATATTGGGCACCCAACAAACGTAATGCAGAACCCTGCTCTCTATTATCTACTTCGTTAATGGTACAATTTTCTATTGTAACGAACGGACCTAAAGTACTCTCATCATTTCCACCGCGATAGACATTGATTGCACTACCTAAAATATTAGTAAAAACACAATTCTTAACTACGGTGTATTCTGCTCCGTAAATACCTTTATCATCTCTTTCTTCAGCTAAGTTGATACCTGTTCCTGAGATATTCCTAAACAAGGAATTGGTAATCACTAAACTATCAGCTAGTGTAGATTTACTTCCTTTAAAGCCTGCAAAAGAACCTTCGTTATAATCGTAAAATTCACAAGCATCGATAAAAGCTTTGTAAGGTTTATTCATTGGAGCTTCAGTTGAACGAATGCCACAACGAACATCGCCGCCGCTTCCATTAGCGCCCTTAAATGCAATTCCAGTTACTTTTACTGTCGCACCGTTATCAATAGTGATGAACGAAGGCAGAGTTTTGCTGCTACCATTTACAAATACAGGCTTGCTTTTTAAACCAGCGGCAGCTTTGATGGTAATCGACTTATCTACTACAATTTCATCTTCAATGTTATAAAGACCTGTATCGGTTAACTCAATAATATCGCCATCGTTTAATTTAGCAATTGTTTGCTGAATGCTTGTACTCTCTTTTGCTGACAGCTTCACTATTTTAGGTTGCGTATTGATTGCTTTTACTTCTTGCTTATACCAAGATGCACCAACATCTTTCTTTTGTACGAACTTCATTTTCTTTAATGGAGCACCATAATCTGCCAAGTAAGGCAATGAAATTCCATTAATAGTTACGTTAGAAGTTTTTTTACTTACAAAACCATCTTGAACTTGCAGATTAGACTGTAAAGCATTGTCTTTAATAACAATACCGCCATCTTTATTCTCATCTACATAAAGTGCATTTGCTGGTTGAACCAATAAATTTTTAGAGAAAACTACATTTTGAGGTGATAAGGTACGTTCAGCATCCTTTCCTGTTCCAAATAATGAAGGCTCACAATTGATGAAGGTATTACGTTCAATTTTAGCATCAACTACCTGATAATAACGGTTGATCAGTGAATTTGGAACACCGTTCATTACTGCCAATGGCGAACGAAAAGCAGTACCTTTTAAATCTTTAAATACGTTTTCGAACACTTCATGCCCAGGATTAATCACTCTTACACCACCAGTAAACGGCTTATTGTTACCCAAAAATAAATTGCCTTGCACCACGTTTTTAGAACCATGTCTTAACACCAAACTTCCTTCACATTCTAAGAAAGTATTGAAGCTGATGTTATTTTCTCCCGATTTAATCGAAACGATTTCCACCTCGCCATTACATCTTTCGAAGAGGTTATGTAAAATTTGAGTTTTTGATGCCGTTAACGAATATCTTGAAACACCAATACGGATAGTTTCTCCTCCGTTAGAACCGAAGCGTTGACGGCCATTGAAATGGTTAGAATCGATACGATGATAGTTCTGTTGACTGCGTTCGTCGTTAAGCTCTGCTATAATTACTGGGCCTGCATTTAACTTATTGGTGAAAGTACAGTGATCTACGCGATTGTTTTTGCCCCAAAGCACTAACCACGAATCGCCTTTAAAACGTTCTGGCTGACTAAACTCTTCTACTGCAAACTGAGTGATACGACAGTTGTTAGCTAAATTATCATTATCAACCCTAAAATTGATCACATGATCTTTAGGGCTGTAACCATTTTTGAAATGAAAACCTTTAATGAAAATGTATTCTCCGCCTATTTTTAGATTGGATTTTCCTGATATTTCTACTTTATCGCCACGTTCAGGTTTTACCCAAATTGGTTTTTCTTTAGTTCCTTTTCCTGAAACTACCAATTGAACATCTGTCCATACTTTGTTTTTAAGAAGGATAACATCACCTGGTTTTGCTTTGGCAACTGCTGATTTTAATTCTTGAGGCGTGCTGACTAAAATATCGGCTGCATTAGCTAACGAAGCCATTAGAAAAAGTGCTAAAAAAGAGATATGGAATTTCATCATGAACGGAAGGAAATTGGTTAATCGTTTATCCCGATAGCTATCGGGAGGTTATTTGGTTAATTGTTCCCACAGATTTTGCGGATCTACACAGATTTTGGATATCGGCAATTGTACTAAACTGATACCTGAACACTCGTAAAAATGCTGCCGTCTCAATCGGAGAAGAAAAACAAATGAGCTATCCTCTTCTTTATTCCAACCGAAACGGCAATCATTTACATATAAACCAAAAAACCTTTATTTCTGAATATAGATATCAAATTTAATTGAAGATAAACCGGCAGTTATATCATGAACGGTCAACTCTTTAACTTTAATAAGTGCGTTTTTCATTACACCGCCAATTGGTATCTGAGCATATATAATAGATGCTGTACCAGAATTATAAACTTGTGATGATGCATGGTATGAAGGCGCACTTTGACCACTTGGTGCAGAAATTGATGTGAAATAAGCAGCATCCATTACATCAACATTGCCTGCGTCAATATCTGCATATATCTTATCAATAGTTGTGCTCGCTCCTTTAACTAAGATCCTAAATCTAGTTGCTTTAAAGTTTGATGCTGAGTTACGAGCCCACGACACTCCATTACATCTATAATTAGTAAAAGATGTACCCAAGTTGGTTGGGCTATAAAAATTCAAACTGATACTAGATGGAGTAGTAGTGTTATTTCCACCTCCGTACATTAGAAACGCAGCTGTCTCTTCATTGGCACCTAGCTCACAATTACCCAACACCTTTCCTGTTTCTGCAATAAACATGCTATTTGTTGAGCCATTCGCAGACGTACCTTGAGCCGACATTACTACATCTCGATACAAGACACTTTGATAAGTGATATTTACCGGAATTATTAGCTCTGTTTGCAGATCCTCAGTATCAACAGCTATAATTTTGATATTCGACGCCCTCATCTTGAAACTATAACCACTACTATAATTGTAAGTTTTAACCCCATTCAAATTATTAATAGTACTAAGTAATTGGTAAGTACCATTTCTATCATCATAGATGTCAACTTTTTTCAAGCCAGTTATCGAAGTAATAAGTCCCGATACAGAGGTTGCTGTAGTTGCTACACTAGCTGGAAAATTTTGAAGTCTCGGTTTAAAAACTGATACGTCTACCGGCATATTTATAATAATCTCGTTGGTTTGGTTATAAATATCTATAGCTCTAACTTTAATATGTTGCGATGCTTTACGATACGTGTAAGCATAATTTAATGCATACTCTTTCACGTTGGTAATACCTGTAATGCTATTCACTAAAACATAAGTATTTTCAGTTTGGTAATCATCCAAAATATCAACCTGCTTAATACCGAACTCTGACTTGATAGTACCAGTAATTGCTGTTGGAGTACCATTTATGTCTGCATTAATTGTAGATGGAAATGTACTGAATTGAGGTAAAGCTGGGTCAAAATATTTAATCGGGATAAAACCTTCTAAAGAGGTGTTATTTCCTTGCTTAACCATCACTTTTACTCCTTTTACATCGCTCATGCGTTCAACAGGAAAGGCTGTGATTGGAATAGATAGCTCGTAATTATCAGCCACTGACTTGCTATTATCAGTAACTTGAATTAGCGTATCTGGTTTATCTGAACGTACCAAATAGCTATACACAAATTTCACACCTTCTGTAGTTGTAATGTTAGTCTTCAACTCATTACCGAGGTCAAAATTTTTGGTCGCACGGTTAAAAACATGCTCTTTAGCTTCAACACTTCCTTCTCCTGCAGAAGTAACTTCATTTTTCTTACAGCCAGCTATTATTGCGATTGCCAAAAAGCAAAACAATAATGGTTTTAGAATTTTCTTCATTTGCTTATTTTTTTTAGTAGCCAGGATTTTGAGCAATCTTAATCTCATCGTTAGTATCTATCTCACGTTGTGGAATTGGCAACAACAATCTATCTTGATTGACGTAGCCTTGTAATTCGGCCAGCGTTATTGCAGGTCTGTAGTTTTTGTAATGCACATCAAACTCAGCAGCGAAATAAGCCCTTACGGCAATTAGTGCATCCCCCGAACGAAGCATATCAAAATATCGTTGATTTTCATAAGCCAATTCAATTCTACGCTCGTTAAATAGTGCTGTTTTAAAGCTTATGGCATCTTGAATAGATCCATTTCCAGTTGCGGGATATTTGTAAAATGCAGCTTCAAAAGTACCAGTGCCTGTATAATCAGTAGCGCCAGATCTTTGTCTAATTTGATTAATTAACCCCACTGCTACACCATTCGAGCTATCAAATCCCATGGCCTCAGCTTTCATCAATAAAACATCAGCAAAGCGGATAACAGGAAAGTCATTCTCTGCATCATATCTAGTTACTACTTGGGATATAAACTTCTTTACATACGGTCTTGTAGCGGTATATTGTGCAATATTAACGTTCCTACGCAGGTCTGAAGGTCCAGTCGTTGGCACACGATAGGCAGCCTTTATGCTTTCTGTAGGATAATTAAAACCATTACCGTCGTTATTCACCACAGAACTACCACTACTAGAAGGCGCAAATAAATTAGCAAATGGCGAACCCAAACCAAATCCTCCACCTTTGTACCTCACAGCAAAAATGATCTCTCTGTTCATTTCATTATTAATCGAAAACACATCGGCATAAGCAGAAAGCAAACCGTAGCCACTGTTAGCGATCACATCATCGAGTAATAATAAGGCATCTGATTTTCTATCGTTAGTTAGATAAACCTTCGCTAATAAAGATTTTACGGCCCAAACATTGGCATGTCCCAACGTACTTTGGTTTATTTGTGCAAAACCAGTATTTGGCAATAAATCTTTTGCTTTGTTTAAATCTGCAATGATTAAACGATAACAATCGCTAACCGAACTTCTATTAATTTGTTTAGCCACTTTTGGGTCAAGCGGTTCGGTAATTAGGAACACACCTCCATACAACCTTACCAAGTTAAAATAGTGATATGCCCTTAAAAAAAGTGCCTCTCCTATAATTTGATTACGTTGTTGCTCGGTCATTTGCGCTGTTGGTGTTTCCAAAGCTAGCTCACCATTTACATACTTAACACCTAAACTCCTCAATACATAATTAATTGCCCTGATGTTTAAATAGGTGCCTAACCAGTAGTCGTAAACTTTATCGTGCGATGAGTTTAAAGTAAACATATCCAACTCGTTCAATTCTATATTTGGAATTGCGGTGCTACCTGTAGAGCCTTGTTTGGCATTATCGCCCCGAAGCTCGGTAAACATCCATTCGTTGTACAATGGCAGTTGCATACCATTGTAGCAGCCTGTCAACGCTGTATTTGTTTCACTATAATTTTTATAGAAAGCATTGGTGCCGATATTCGAAATCGGATCTATATCTATTACCTTTTTGCAAGATGTAATGATAAGTAACGCCGTAAGCATTGCGATAAGGTGCGAATTTTTCATGATCTCTATTTTTAGAAATTGATATCTATACCGAAAGTAAAAGTTCTTAATAATGGAAATGATCCTCTTTGATACCCGTCCACCAAAGGTGAGGCATAAGCAGACGAAGTCATCCTAGCCTCTGGATTTATACCACGGTAACTCTTACCCATTAAGTAGAATAAGTTATTGGCAGATGAATAAAATCTTAAACTATTTACACCCACTTTTTTAGCGGCCTTTGAAGACATGGTATAACCTAAAATTACTGTTCTCACCGAAAGATAAGAAGCATCTTCCACCACGTAATCGGTTAGCAACCAGTTTTCTCCATTGGTGTAGTAAGGGGTTTTACCATCACCTGGATACATTTCACTTAGCCAGCGGTTTTCCGAGTTAAAATCCTTGTTGTATCTTCTGTGCTCTACGTAATTAGGGTCACCGTTAACTATCTGACCGCCTTGCGAACCTTGCACCAAAATATTTAAATCGAAGCCTTTATATTTAAGCGTGTTGTTTATACCCCAAAGAAAATCTGGAAATGGAGATCCGATAACTGTACGGTCATTTGCATCAATAGCATTGTCACCGTTAATGTCTACAAATTTTAAACCTCCAGCTTGGAAATATCTCGAAAGTGTAGTGGTTTGTCCAGTTGCTTTTGCTGCTGCAATTTGCGCATCTGATACCCAAACTCCATCGGTTTTGTAACCAAAAAATTGAATAGCAGGTTGACCGACAATTGCCGCATAAATTTCATTTCGCTCGCCAAAATTATATTGGAAAGGCTCGCCGCCTAAAGCCAACAATTTATTCCTATTAGCAGAAAAAGTTAAGGCTGAAGACCAACTGAAATCCTTTGTTTTTAAATTAACTGAATTAAACTCTATCTCAATACCTCGGTTACGAACCTTACCCGCATTATTGATAAATTCATTAGAGCCAGTAAAAGATTGTGCAGCCTGATTATACAATAGCTTATCCGTAGTAGAATCATAATACTCTAACGTTAAACTAAATCTATTCTTTAAAAAACCAAGATCTAAACCTGTGTTAGATTCAAAAGTTCTCTCCCAAGTAATATTTGGATTAGCTAAAAGGCTACCATTTGGCGACAGGCCAAGATTAACTGTACCAGTACCTGCACCAAATACATAATTTGCAGGATACAACAAATCTTGAAAAGCAAAACTAGATATCCTATTATTACCAGTGGCGCCGTAACTGGTTCTAATTTTAAGGTTACTAATCCAGTTTACATTAGCCATAAATTTTTCGCTGCTCACTAACCAACCAGCAGAAACAGATGGGAATACGCCCCATCTATTGCCTTCGGCAAAATAAGAACTCCCATCGGTTCTAAAACTTGCGGCAAAAAGATATTTATTTTTATAATCGTAAGTTAATCTACCTAAATAAGATATTAGGCCAATCTTATCTTTCAACGTTCGCGTTAAATTTTGGTCTATCTGCGCTGCCTGATTTAAAGTTTGAAAATTATCTGTCGGAAAATCTCTTGCCACAATTGTAGAATTGTCAACCCAGGTTTGTTGAACAGTATAGCCTAACAACCCTGTGAAATTATGATTTCCTTTTTTGTTTGTATAATTCAGCGTGTTTTCCCAAAGTAAGTCTTTAAAATCTCTGGTAGCAACAGTCGCTTCGTTTACACCACCATCCTGCCTTGCATTACGCTTTACGAAGTTATTATCTTCCTGTTTAGTGTAGTAGCCACCCAAAGAAGTTTTAAAGGTTAGCTTAGGTGTAAATTGATAAGAAAAATCTGTACCACCGAGCAAACGATATACTTTACGGTTAATATCAACTCTAGAAGCAATAGAAAGTGGCGTATTGTTTTGAGTGCTAAAAGGGCTAACAGGGGCTGTTCCGGTATAAGAAGTACCATCTGGCAGGGTGCCCGAATAAATCAATTGATTAAAATGTCTTGCCTCTGCATAATCGCCTGGTAATACATTTGCCCATTGAGGATTTTGTCTTACAAATGCTGCAGTGAATTCTGTATGGTAAGCAGGCAGAAAAGATGGAAATCTAAAATAATCTGTAAAATTGGCAGCTGGACGAACGTTACCTACATAAGAAGGGTTAAAATTGATACTAAATTTCGCTTTCTTGCTTAGGGTGCCGTCTATTTTAGCTTTTATGCTCATCCTATCATTCTCACTATAATTCATAATACCTTCATCCTTCTGCATATTTCCAGAGATGTAGTATTTCAAATCTTTATTACCGCCCGAGATCCCCAGTTGTACATTGTAAATAGAAGCAGTATTACGTAAAGCTAAATTTTGCCAATCAGTTGCCTTTCCAGAAATTTGGTTCTCAATAATATAAGATGCAATTTCTGTATCCATGATCAAATTTTTCCTATTTGTTGGCACAGAAGGATCATTTCCCCTTAATGCAGCTTCCCTGTATAATTTATCTGCGTATTCAGAAAAGGTGTATAAAGGATATAGTTGATAGGCATCATGTACACCGTAGTAAGTTTTCACAGAATATCTTGGCTTATCTGGCGCACCGCTTTTTGTAGTAATTAGTATTACCCCATTTGCTGCCCTAGAACCATATATTGCGGCAGACGCTGCATCTTTCAGCACTTCTACCGACTCTACATCTTGCGGATTTACAAAAGACAAACCGTCTGGAACTGGATAACCATCTACAACTACCAGAGGTGATGAATTGGCACTTATTGAACTAAACCCACGAACACGCAAAACCGGATCAGCACCAGCTTCACTCGATACATTTTGCACACTAAGTCCCGCAATCTTTCCAATCAAAGCATTGTCCAATCGTGCGGTAGGAATTTCATCCAAATTTGTATTTACCAATTTGCTTACCGCCCCAGTTATTGCTGATTTTTTCTGAGTACCGTATCCCACTACAATCACTTCGTCCATAGCATTTACATCATCTACCATGATCACATCCATAGTAGTTGAATTAGCTACGCCTAATAACTGCGTTTTAAAGCCAAGCGATTTAAATTCTAATAGTTTTCCTTTCTGAACAGAAATTTCGTATTCCCCTTTTTCGTTGGTAGAAGTTCCTTTACCGGTATCTTTTACCACTACAGAAACTCCCGGAATACCCCGACCATCTGCAGATGTAACAACGCCTTTAATCTTTACCGTTTGTGCGCTTACTGTAAATGAAAGTAGGCAAAATAGTAAAAAAACAACGCTGCTAACGCGATTTTTTAATGTCATAGCAAATCAGTTTTATATGTTGGTTAGCTCGTGGAAACTTAGGAGTTATCCACTTCAAAAATTGGTAAACCAAAAATTGGTATACCAAATATAGAATTAATATTTGTAATCAAAAAAAATACTAGAACTATTTGAAAATTTTGCTGAGAAGCGAGAAAAAAGAATGTTATAATGGTGTTAGTTTGGTTTGGCGTTTTGTATTTGGTTTGGTTTATTGTGCATTGTTTCAATAGCTCATTGGTTCATTTGGCTAGATGTAAATTATTCGTCATTACGAAGAACGAAGTAATCTTAAAGCGAATATTTAACTTTGTGGGATTGCTTCGTTCCTCGCAATGACGAACTTGGATATTCTTGTGGTTAAGAAAATGCTAGACCACCGTTGATATCGATATTATTTCCTGTTAAGAAACTCGACTCATCAGATGCTAAGTAAGCTACTACATCAGCAACTTCTTTTGCATCACCTTCTCTTTTTAATGCTGTAGCATTTGCAACGTTCGTTCTTACTTCCGATTTTGTAAAAGTATCATGGAAAGTCGTAGCAATCATACCTGGAGCTAAAGCGTTCACACGAATACCTTTTGGTCCAAATTCTTTTGCTAAAGATCTAGTGTAAGTCATTACCGCACCTTTAGAAGTTGCATAAGCACTTGCACCTGGGCCACCACCATCTCTTGCAGCTAATGAAGAGAAGTTAACGATTGACGAGCCAGCAGGCATAAACGGAGAAACAGATTTAACTGCTAAGAAAACCGATTTCAAGTTTACGTTCATTACGAAATCCCAGAAATCCTCATCCATTTCAGCTGTTGTTTTACGAGCAACTAAACCACCAACAACGTTTACCAACACGTTGATTTCATCACCGAAAGCTTTTCTAGCTTCAGCTACTAATGTTTCAACCTCAGCAGCTTTAGTCATATCTGCCTTTACAGCAATAGCTTCACCGCCTAAATCTTGTATTAATTTCAAGGTATCATCCGCTTGTTCTTTACTATCGAAATAATTTACAACCACTTTAGCACCTTCTTTAGCCAACTGTAATGAAACGGCTCTACCTATGTCTCTAGAACCTCCAGAAACTATCGCAACTTTGTTTTTTAAACGCATATTGTTATTATTTAATTTTTTGTTTATAAATATTTAAAATTCTATAAGTGGGTGGTTATACCTACTTATAGCTATACTCTATAATTTGGTATCCTCACCAAACTTATGACAACCTACTTGATGAAATGTATTTGATACACAACCATGATACCGGCACTAAAACAGCTGCCAATACAAAGAATGACACATAACTAGTTTGTGTAATTATTGGCACTGCCCAAGTGGTTAATAGTGTACCAGCTACGGCTGCCGTACCGCCCATTCCTGCTACCGTACCCACATTTTTACCGTGGAAATAATCGCTAGGTAAAGTTTGGATATTACCAATAAGGTATTGGAAACCGAACAAGGTGATACCAATTAAAACCATGGCCAACATTGGCGAGTCTTTTAAGCTATCTAGCTGATAAACGATAGCAACTAAAGAAGTCAACATCAATACACAACCTACAGCAATGGCATTTTTACGGGCCTTCGTAGCAGCTACTCCTTTTTTAATTTGTAAAGAGGCGTGATATCCGCCAGCTAAACTTCCAATGGCTGCAAATAAATAAGGTACCCAAGTGAAAGCTCCAATTTGCTTGATATCGAACATGAACTGCTCTTTCAAAAACGTAGGTAACCAAGTAACGAACAACCACCAAACTGGGTCGATAAAAAACCTACCTGTAATAATTCCCCAGGTGTTTCTAATTTTCAAAAGTTCTTTCCAAGTCAATGCAGGCGCTTCATCTTTAACCTCTTCCACAACAACACCTTCTTTTTTATCCAAAATGTGATCACGCTCTTCGTCGGTTAGCCAAGGATGTTTATCTGGCGTAGCTTTGTTAATGTACAACCACGGAATAATCCAGATCAATCCCAAAACTGCAATCAGCACGAAAGTCATTTTCCAACCGAATATCAGATACAATGCAGCGATGATAGGAGCTGAAACAACCGAACCTAGCGATGCACCAGCACCGAAAATTCCTTGAGCAATTCCTCTTTCTTTTGCCGGAAACCATTCTGCATTGCTTTTTGTTGCCCCTGGCCAGTTACCTGCTTCGCTGAAACCTAGCATAAACCTGAAAATATTGAAAGAAAGCAACGATTTTGCAAAGGCATGCAGGGCAATAGAAATGCTCCATCCGATAATAGACAAAGTCATCCCCAAACGTGTACCCACAGCATCCATCAGTTTTCCTGTAAAAGTTTGACCTAATGCGTAAGCAATCATGAAGAAAGTGGTAATTAATGCCAGTGCACTTTTGTTATCAGCATCGGCAATGCCAAATTCTTTGTAGATGTAAGGCCAAAGAATGTTAATAGCACTCCTATCCACATAATTGATTACAGTTGCAAGTCCAATAAGGGCAATGATCCACCACCTTAAGCCTTTTACTTTCATATATTAATTTTTTTTCAGTTCGATATTCGTAATGCCTTTTCCAGCATTCACCACTTTATTATCTGCATAAACCTCATTTCCTACCGCTTCTCCCTTACTGCTTTTCAGTTTGATATTTATACCGTAGCCATCAGCGTTTACATTACTGATGTTATTTTTAAATTGATTGTAAGAACCCCATCCTTCGTAAGCACAATTCACTTGATAACCATCTTTTAGAACTGATGGCTGTGTGTTATGTCCAATATTATTTTCAATGAGATAATGATTGCCTTTCACATCCATCCAGCTATCTGCACTATTTTCACCGGTAATTCCTTGTGCTTCGAAAGTGTTACCTCTAATAATTCCACCTGTTGTACCTTCTTTCACGTCGATACATTCTGCTGTAACAAAAGGCCCGAGCTTATTATTTAGCACTTGATTTGAGTCACATTTATCTGGTTCTCCGTCGGTATATTTAGTCCAATTGCTGTAAGCAGTACCGATATAAATAGCTTCACCATAACCAGGTCTCTTTTTACCCGTGTGGGTTACTTCCGAATTTTTAACAATGTTGTGTTTACTAAAGGTTCTGAAATGAATGCCCTCTTCGCCTAATTGAGTGACGAAAACACCATCTATTACATTATAATTAGCTCCATCAGCAACCAGACCCTTCAAGCCATTTTGCATTGTAAAGCCTTTTAACTTCCAATAATTTGCTTTTAAGGATAACACATAGCCTGTTTCTGTACTTCCAGCGTCTAAAATGGCGTTTCTGCTTCCTGTAAGCACAATAGGTGCTGCCTTTGTTCCGCTCGCGTTTGCTTCAATTACAAATTTCCCTTCATAAATACCATCTTTTAAAATGATAGAATCTCCAGGTTTAGCGTTAGCCAAAGCTTTCTTCAACTGACTGCTATTCGCAACGATAATTGGTTTAGCCGAATTTAAAAAAGGCTGTATTGCATATCCCATCCCAAAAGTTGAGATAACAATAGCAGCCATAACCAAATATATATTGAAGATCTTTTGCATTGGAGCTTGTGTCCTATTTATGGATACCTAATTCTTTTAAGAAATTGATGATGGCAGCATTCAATTCAGAGTTTTTCTCTTTAGGAAATTTCCCATGCTCGCCACCTTCTATCGTCATAAATTCATTTTTAATACCAAATTCATCTAGTTTCTTTTTCAGATCTACCGATTGTTGATAGGGCACCACTGGATCGGCATCGCCATGCACAATAAATACCGGTGGGCTGGTTTTCTTTACCTGAAACAATGGAGAAACCGACTCAATGAATTTTTGGTCTTTAGCTTTATCACCCAACCACCAAGTAGCCGAACGACTTGCCCAATTGCCAATATGCGTGATACCATATTTATCGATAATAGCTGCAACCTTTACTTCTTTTACTCCAGGGCAGTTGCCATCAAAACGCGTATCGTTACCTAATAAACCACCCATTAAAGCCAAGTGACCACCAGCAGAACCACCCATAATTACAATTCTATTAGGGTCGATATTTAGAGCTTTGGCATTTTTGATGAGATAAATCAAAGCACAACGCGTATCCTCTACTGCAGCAGGAGCCGGCGCAACTTGTACCAAACGGTAAGCAATATTAGCCACGGCATATCCATTTTTAAAGAATGAGTTAAAGCCAGTTTGCGACTCTTTATTCCCTTTGTTAAAACCGCCACCATGAATGTTGATGACAATTGGAGATGGTCCTTTTTCTTTTGATGGCAAGTACAAATCCATTTTACCTTCCCAATCGCCAACTTTGGTGTAAACCACATTCAATTGCTCAGAAAACCCAGTTGGGTAAGCAACTTTTTTAACTTCAGTTTCTTGCGCTTGAGTAAAACCCACTGCTGCTATCAAAAAGCAGCTTATGATTAATTTTTTCATCTTATCTGATTTCTAGTTATTTCTTTTTCCTCCCTCTTCAATTCTCCCTCCAGAGGGAGACACATTCGCTCTAAGCATTTTGCTTATCCCCCTCTTCGAGGGGGCAGGGGGAGGAAAATCCTACTTTATAAAATCTTCTCTGTGAGGAGCGAAAACATCGATTAAAATACCTGGCTCTACGCATACACAACCATGTACAGCGTGAGGTGGCACATAGTAACCATCACCTTTTCTGATAATTTTTTTCTCGTCACCGATAGTCATTTCGAAAACACCACTTTCAACGTAAGTAACTTGTACATGGTAATGCTCGTGCAATGGACCAATAGCTCCAGCTTCGAATTTTGCTTTCACTAACATGATTTGGTCATCGTGACCATAGATTTTACGTTGTACACCGTTACCTAAATCTTCCCAAGTGGTTTCTGTCTCTATTTGAAATAATTCGCTTTGCATTTTCTAGTTTTTTTGTTTTTTGGATATTTAGTTATTTGGGAGGATTACTGATACCTGACCACTAACCCCTGTCCCCTACTTAAAAGAAATATAATTCTGCTTATCGTTATAATTGATCTGATACGTGTAAGTTTTTCCTTTCAGTTTGAAGCTAACAACTGTTTGTTGTGCATCAGATTTCACAATGGTTAATTCGCTGATGGATGGCAATGCCGATGATACCGTTTCATTAATTGGGTCTGTACCGCCATGCGTTTCGGTGATGCTAGCGAAAGTTTGATTTTGACCATTGCTGCTCAACATAAATGCTTTGCCATCTACCAAATTCATTTCTGGATCGTTAGCGCCAATAGAAACCAATTTCACTTCTAAAGGATTATCTGATGCGAAGTGAGTAGTGTAGAAACGATTTTTATTCAACAACCCAACCAAGCCAGCTTTACCATCTAATTTATTGCTAGCATTTAACCAAAGGTGTTGATAACCGTTGTTGTTGCCTAGCGCAGTTAAGCCATCGGCTTTTGCTTTTATAGGAAATGAAGTATTCACCAACTGACCTTTGTACCAAAATGGTAAATCGTATTGATGATTCTTTGCAGATAGCGCTTGCATTACATCAATCAATAATGGTTTTTCTAGCCCATCCACTTTCACCAATGCAGAAGTTCTAATCATCGTAACATCAGTGTAGGCTTTAGCCTCTTTAGCGCTTACTACTTTTAAATTTGGCTGATTAGAGAAATACAATAAGGTTGGACTAGTTTTATCGGCTGGGCCAACTTTAGCATTAAAATGTGAAGTTTCATCTACCACCAAGGCATTGTGAGCTACCGTTTGTTTTGCATAAGTATTGTTCTCTGGCAAATAACCTCCACCATTCTTAGTGTCGATATTTAGAAATCTGGCAGCGCCATAGTCTGGAAAAATCTCTGTGGTATTATCGTAGAATAGAAGACCTAATCTATCAAAGTGTCCATGCCCCATTCCTTGTGATGCAGCTTTCATCAACACTGCTTGTTGGTCTGTATTTGCACCGCTACGTAAAATCCCTAAACCACCATCTTCTCCTTTTGCACCATCTTTAATAAACAAAGTTTGATATTTGAAAGGAACAGCTTTACCAGCAGCTAAGTCCGCAGCTACTTTTAAACCTGCATCAGAAACGATGACACGATTTTGCTGTTTAGCAATATCCAATAAATCAACCTCTGGCTTAATATCAGCGTAAGCTAAATCTACACCATAAACCAACTCTATTGATTCGTAGGTTTTGTCTTTAATGGCATCGTTAATTGGGAAGAAAGTTTTATCGGTATATGAGGTTTGTAAAGAAGTTTGAATAGCTTTTGAAAGTAGCTTATCTCGATATTCGAAGATTTTACGTGAAGGCTCGTAATTGTTAATCGCTTTAGCAAACAGCACAAATGGCAATAAAGCATAACGTTGATAATAAGGGCCTTCCATGTAATAACCATCCGGAGAAAACAATTGGTCTATTTGTGCCAAATAACCAGTTTTCCCATCTTTTTTAGAACCTTTAATGGCTGTTTCTACATATTCCTTTTTATTCAAAACGTAGCCAGTAATGCCTACCGCAGCCAAATTCCAAGTACCGTGATTATGAATTTTGTTGAAGACTTCGTACCTATCTTCAGTAAAGAACTTTAAGATAGGCACGAATAATTTCTCTTCAATGGTTTTCCTGTCAGCAGCAGGTAAACCATTATAAACCAAATCATAAGCCTGTATGGTATAAATTTGCCATACAAAATCGTTCAAGCTTTGCCAAAAAATACGACCACCATCATCCTCACTTTTTCTTTTGGGGTGTAAAGGCCATTTTTCATATTGCGAAGCATAATTTAGCAGTACATTTTTTACGTAGTCTGCATATTTCTTTTGTCCAGATATTTGATAAGCGGTAGCAGCGCTTAACATATTACTGTAGTTTTTCTTGTGTTGTTCATGCGTGTAGCCACCGCCGCCATCTTTAGGCACAGGCACTACAATAGGCTCTGCCAATGCTTTATCGGCTGCATTTTTAACAGTTTGATAAGATTGGCGTAAAAGTGGATAAGTAGTTACTCCTTTTCGCACAGCTGCCACATTTGCTTTGGTAAGCATTAGGCTTGGGTGTGTTTGAGCCATCAGCGATACGCTAAAAAAGGCACAAAAAGATACTAATACCACTTTTTTTAAGTAGTTCATACGCTTGAATTTATATTGATTTGATTAAGCTAGGATTGCCCTATATTTCTCGAATTATACTTCTGCTTCGTTGATTATATGTTGTGCAGCAAACCCTGCTTTACTAATTTGCCATATCTCATCAAGATGGCCCGACATTGCTTCTTCAGCTTTAGCCATATCTTGCGCTTCGATAGCGGCATAAATCATTCTGTGTTCTTCTATCGCTGTTTTAGCTCTGTTATCTCCACATATTTTATTTTGTACAATGTTCTTAATTAGGTCTGGCACCAAAATCAAAATCATCGATTCTATTACTGAATTTTTAGTTGCTTTAGCTACTTTGATATGAAAAACCATATCCTCCTCTACAGCATCGCCACCTGAACTGGCCTTTTTCTCGTAATCTTCCATTGCAGATTTGATGCTTTCCAAATCTTCGCAGGTTCTACGTTCCGCAGCTAATTTTACCGCATTTAACTCTAAGTGATAACGAGCTTCAATTAAAGCATTAAAATCATCTTTATTAAACTTAATGATATCTGAAATGATGTTATCTATCACGTTAATGCTTAAACCAGCCACGTAAGTACCGCTTTGTGGATTGGTTCTCAGCAAACCGTAAAACTCTAATTTCAGTATCGCTTCGCGGATGTAGCTTCTACCAACACCGAATCGCTCAGAAAGAACTCTCTCTGCTGGCAACCTATCGCCAGGTTTTAATTGACCAGAAACGATCAATTGCTTTAACTGTCCTATTATTTTGTCAACCGGCGACTCAACTTGTATAGCTGTGATATTTTCTATTAGTGACTTCATTCGTTAATTTTCTATTTGGTCGACCAATTAATTGGTTTACCAAAAATAAGCATTCAATTGGGTATTTAAAATTTATTTCAAATTAAATCAATTTATCTTGGAATTACTTCCAAATCAACCTTCCAAACATCACTCCTAAAAGCTCTCATAGGCAAACCAACAGCATTTGAGAAGTAATTATCGCCTGGGTTGTCTGCCCAAGCATAGCGCACAGCAACTGGCTCTTTTACCTCATCGCTCCACACCTCTACCGTGTTACCAACTATTTTGGCTTGCGCCCAAACAAATTTCTTGTCTTTACCAGCAATGATAAAGTTAGAATGTTGTGCATTTTTATTTGCAACTAAGCCATCCGCATGGTCAAATGAAATAATAGCTTTTCCCCCTTGAATTTTCATGGCTTTAAAAATAGGGCCATCGGCTACAACTTTCTGCCCATAAACTAATTGTTGTACTTTAGCAGCCACACGCTCACCTACGGGAAATTTATTAGTTGGATGAATATCATCAGCCATTCCTAAATCAATGATATTAACCAAACCAGCTTGAGGCAAAAGCGAAGCTTTCTGTTGCGCTTCTCTCATCAAGGCCCAGTTAGCATTTACTTCAGGCGTGGCCGATACTTTTCTATAATTAGGTAGCTGTATGGTTATAAATGGTAATTGAGGTTGATTAAATTGCTTCCTCCAATCTATAATCATATTCTTAAGCAGTACCTCATATTCGTTAGCCCAGTTGGCATTGCTTTCGCCCTGATACCAAATTACTCCCTTGTATTTTAGAGATTTTAAAGGGCTAATCATTGCATTAAAAACTGTAGAAGATACATCGTTAGGATGCACATCGATATTAATTTCTTGTATTTTGTAAGCCCAATCTCCAGCAATTAAGATTTTTCGGTTATTACCTGTATTAAAAAACAACTTACTTACCGGTCCCCACAAACCACCACTTCTACTTTTGTTAGCTACTCGAACCGTTATTTTATTGATGCCAGACTTTAACAAATCTTTCGGTACATTAACCTCCCTTAATAAATCTCTACTATCTGGAGATGAAGCCAACTTCACATCGTTAAAGAAAATCACACTTTGGTCGGCAATTCTACCTAAACTTAATACCGCATCTTTTTCTAGATCCGCATCTGTTAAATTAATTTCTTTTTGGAACCAAAGCACACCATCTACATAAGGCAAACCAACGCGCTCCCATAAATTAGGCAACTTCATTGTGGGCCAATTTTTATCATAAACTGGAATTTTAGGGCTTACAGTATCCCAAAGTACTTTATTATTAGTATAGTAGTTTAGCTTACCGTGAGATCTCTCCAACTCTGCAACTTTTGATGCGACATATTCTCGCTTACTCTTATCTCCAATTTCTTGTAAAACTGGTTTCAACCTAGCGATAGTATCTAAAGATGGTGCACTCATAAAACCTTCAATCACCACACCGCCGTACGCAGCACTCACTAAACCAATAGGCACATTTAACTCCTTCTGTAATTTACGCCCCATATAATATGCAACAGCTGAAAACTTTCCCACCGTTTGCGGGCCAGAAACTTGCCACTTGGTTGGTTTTTCCAAATCTACCGCAGGTTTAAAATCTACATTTCTATCTACATTAAACACACGGATGTTTGGATTTTCGGAATTTGCAATATCCTTTTCCCCTCCATCGGCTTTCATCAACATAAAAGCCATATTACTTTGTCCACTACAAAGAAAAACATCACCTAAAAGTATATTCTCTAAGTTAAGGTCATTGATTTTTAGCGTATACGGACCCCCAGCAGGACCTGCCTTCATCTCGACCTGCCATTTACCTTGTGCATTAGTCTCGGCTTTATAATCGCTACCTTTAAAATTTACGGTTACTTTCTCTCCTACATCAGCCCAACCCCACAAAGTGATAGGCTTATCACGCTGCAAAACCATATTACTTCCAAAAATTTGAGGAAGCTTCACCTTAGCGAAAACATCAGCCGAGAAGGCTAAAAGTAAACTTAGTGCTAATAATACTTTTGAGTGTTTGTTCATTTTATCTAGTTACGGGTTACAGGTTGCAAGTTGTGAGCTTTACACGTAACTCGCAACCCATAACTTAAAAAAAATGCTATATTTTAATTACCTTTTTAGTGCTGGTTATTTTACCGCCGTTTTCAATTGATAAGATGTAAGTACCTGCTTGTATACTTTGCACGTCTATTTCTTCTACCGGATTTCCATTGGTGACTTTTGTGGAAATGATCTGCCCTTGGATATTTAAAATTTTAATGACATCTCCTTTTACCACACCAGAAACGGTGATGTTTCTTTGGCTTACCGGATTTGGATAAACAGCAACTTCGCTACCTAAGGTTACTCTTATCGATTTAACCTCGCTTTCATGAGTAGTGCCATCTAAATCTACACCAACCAAACGGTAATAATTTACACCAGCTGCTGGATTTAAATGTGTGTAAGTATAGTTAAAAGTACCAAGTTTATTATTTGCTGACACGGTATAGATGTCTTTAAAATCGTTACCAACTTTATGCTGTAACACATAGTTTTTCAAGTTTACTTCATCAGTAGTTCTCCATTCTAATTTCACGCTATTTAAAACTTGTTTAGGCGTAAAACTGATTAAGGTTAAAGGTAAAGTTGTGTTTGCTTCTCCAACCACAAATGGAGAAAAACTACTAGTAGTAAAGGTTGCCGTATTAGCAGCAGCGTTACCAGAACTAGTAAATGCCGTATAAGTACCACCATTGTAAGCCGATACACCAATTTGAGCATCAGTAAAATTGGCAAAATCAACTCCTTCTAATGCACTGTCCCAACCTAAAGTAACATCTACATTTCCAGTACCAGATGTACGTTGGATATTCCAAGTAGCATCTACCATTTTTGATTTTTGTGCTGCTGTTAAAGCAGTGCCATTTGGCGTGGCATCTGTAGTTGTACCAGCAAAAACGTTGATATCGAAAGTAGAGCTTGCTGTTGGGTTTAAGGTTACTGGAAGATAGTTTCCGTTATATCCCAATGGAATTAACCTAGAAGCTGCTAAATCTGTAATTACAAATTTTCCTACACTACCTCCCGAACTTTGTGTATTGATATATTTAGAAGAAGAAAAAGGAGAGCCACTAATACTATTGATACTTGACACTGCCAGTCTTTGTCCAGGCTGAATATTAACTAAACCACTCGTTAAATTTAAGTTTCCATTTAAAGTAAGAGATGACTGTAAAGTAACAGAAGCACCTGTACCAGACCTACTAATAGTTAAATTATTTAATTGCTCTTGTCCAGCAGTAAACTTTAGCATACCTGCGTCTCCCGAATTTGCCCCCGCTAAAGTTAAGCTTGCACTAACATGCCCCGAAATAGTACCAATACCTGAAACATTCCCATTAACAGTAAATGTCATAGAGGTAGATGGGCTCAATATTAGTATCCCATTATTAATTAGATTATTAACAGCTCTACTGCTACCTACTGTATAGGCACCAGTGTTTAAAATTGTTAAATCTCCAATCGTACCAGGTGCGGGAGACGAAACCATTTCTCCACCTACTGAAAGTACAGCGCCAATTGAAATATTTACGACATCACTACTAGACGATCCAAATTCTATAGCTGTACTTGAAATGTTTCCTGTACTACTTCTATAGATGGTAGAATTATTTGCCATCGTAATTTTCGTAGAGTTTGTAGTATTACTTATAGCAGTTGTTCCATCGGTGTACAGACCATGAGCTACTTTGATATTAAAAGCTGGCAACTGTCTTGTTCCTGCATTCGAGAATTTCAAATCATAGTAGTTTTCAAATACAGCCGATGCATCTGTGTTCGTCGAACTCCTGGTAATCAAGTTTTGAGAAGATGAAGAATTATATGTAATAGTTCCATTATTAATTATAGTAGTTGCATCAATTGTAGGACTACCGCCTGAAAGTTCCATCGTTGCCCCCGATTCAATTGTCAATGTAGCAATTTTTGTAGTAGAACTATTCCATATTACACTACCCGATCTGGTAGACCTGAATACTGCCCCGCTTTTTATGGTGAAATCTCCACTTCCTGCGGAAAACAAACCATCCGTTAATATCGTTCCACTTGAAATTACAATAGGCCTAAATTTAACGCCTGGAACTATCGTTCCAGTGGCATTTACATCTAATGCAAACTCTACTGCATTACTTGTAGTAGCACTATTCCACTCCCCCGCAGCAGCTATCGTTCTGGTTCCTCCCACAAATTTAAGTACTCCAACTCCATTCGTTACAATCATTGAACTCACAAGCGTTGCAGTACTGGTAGAATAATTACCATCTGCACTACCTGTAACCGCAGCATTGGTAAAAGCCCTTATTTTGCCACTAACATTAGCAACATTGGTTCCAATCACCAAACTTCCAGCCGTATTCAGCTGTAAATCTTTGCAATAGACATTCGCTACATCAACAGTAACAGTGTGTCCGTTTTGCACATAAACATTATTACTTGCCGTTGGCGAAGTAGCTGTTATAGCCCAAGTTCCACCACTACGTCGTTCCCACATATCAGCATCACTCCAGTTTCCTGAAATTTTTGCTGTTCTATAATCGCCATCAACTAAGGTCTGCGCAAAACCAACCGCTGTAAAGCAGCTTAAAATCATTAAAAGTAAAATTCTTTTCATATGGATTAAATATTTGGTTATAGGTTAAGGAGGACCGATTAGAGCCCTCCCGTTAATTCGTTATTTTAAGTTTCCGTTAATTTCTAGGTTATCTAACCAAGCTTTCGCCATCGTATCATTCCCTTTCGGAGTAACACCATAAATGATGAAGCCATTCAATGCTTTACCTGCCTCCAAACCTCCAGACACGAACTCTCCAGCCACACGTTTACCGTTTACCCAAACATGGTAAGTACCTGCATTTAAAGTTTGCTCGCCTTCTTTAGCATATTTTTTTGCCTCAGCACTATTATTGCTGTACACTTCAATTAAGTAATCTGTGTTTTTAACAAACGATACGCCTTTTACAGCAGCCCATTTAGCACCATTACGACTATAAAAATTAATCTGTTCAGCTGCCGATAAATTCCATCTTAAACCAGCAAAAATCTCTGTAGAAGTTTCTTTGATCCCTCCATTACCTTGAAATAAATCATCAGAATTTTCTGAAGCACCGTTAGCAAATACCCACTGACCAGCAGTTGCAGCATCTATTTTGATATTGAAACTAGTTTTAGCTACACCTTCCAAGGGTAAATTATAGATTGAAAACTTGCTTGTAGTTGTTCCTGCTATTACTTCTAAGCCAGCACCTTTAATAAAACCTGCACCACTTTTAACCAAATTGAAAGCTCCAGTTCCGTCAGAAGCTGTTCTTATTCTCACTTTAGCAGCTTTATAATTAAGCACTTTTGGTAAAAAAGAAGTAGAAGAAGCACCAGGATTTGGATTGAATGAAGCCTCTTTGTCTCCAAAATCGTAGTTAATTACTGGAACTTGTACTTTCTGGGCTTGAACTGCATGTACAGAAAACGTAATTATTAAAGCTGAGAGCGCAAAAAAATTCTTCTTCATGGTTCTATAAATTAAAGGTTAGTATTCTGTGATATTAAAATCGTTGAACCAAAGTGTTTCATCTCTTAACACTTCTGGCTGTAATGTTCTTCTGTAAACTCCCCATTTTGGGCGGCAGCTAGTGGTATTTTTTCGCCACATTTCGATATTGGTAAAGGCCTGCTTCAACAAAAGCTTACCATCGCTAATTCTGTTGATCTGTATTTCGTATTTACCATCGAAAGAAAATGTAGCTCTCTCAATAACCTCTACCCATTGTCCTTTAAAGTCTGCTAGAGGCACTTGAACAATATATTTTAACGAAGAAGCATCGGTTTCTCCCGTATGGATTACCTGCATTACATCACCAGCGGCTCTATAACGTGGGGTTAGTGTAATAATCGGTAGTTGGTTATCGCCATCTATAGGCTTTAATTGATGGATATGAGTGAAATCGCTTGAAGGTTTAAAATTAGCGTCTAATTTGAATTTCCATTTGTAAAGTACTTTTTCATCTTTACTGGCCTTTAAACTTTCGGGAGATTTATCGTAGGTTTTGATTTCGTTGCGCTGTCTGTCCGAATCTTCGCATTTATCGTTATCTGGAGTTACATGAATATGAAATGCAAACACTTGACGTTTCAAATCTGTATCGAACACTTGTGTAATGTGCTTTCCAAAACCAACATGACTGCAATCTGGAGCCTCTACTACATCACCATTGCCGCCAAACACACTGTTAATTAATTGATAGGTTTCAGTAGTACCATTAGCACTCAAAGTGGTACCTGTGGTGTTTGTAGCTTGACTGCCCGTACCAGTTACAACTTCTGTCTCTGTAAGTGCATTTTTTTGCTTACTACAAGCGCACCCAAAAAAGCATACACATAGGATATACAGCAGATTTTGCTTGTTCATACAATCGATAAATTTGGTTGACCAATATTTGGTTGACCAAATTTATACAAATAAAGTTACCATCCAAATTTTTTAGAAAATTTTAACATCAGAGATTTCAGGAATGTTACAAAAGTAGTCTAGTTGGAATTTTTAGCAGGTTTTAAGAACTAAGTATAAGTATAGCGGAAACACTTATTGCAGGAATTTCAGACTTGTAAGTTTAAAAAACTCATGAACCTGAGTTCGATAATTAATTTGTTGATTTTCAGCAATAAATATATCACTTAGTGTGGCTGACCCTGAAATAAATTTGCGTCGCAGCTATTGCATGGTCAGGGTGACGTTAGGTTTAAGATTCGTCATGCTGAATTTATTTCAGCATCCGCTTGTAGGGCCGTTTTAGCAGCTTTTATAATAAAACTCAGGGCATGAAGCCTGTTCCGTAAAATTGTTATGAAAAATTGGGAAATCAGAAGATAATTGCAGTGATTACGCTTTTCAAAAAAGACATATTATCTACTAGAAAAACGCTCTTCGGCTTCGGTAATGATTTGTTGAACTACTTTTTGCAAACCACCAGCTCTACTTCTGATTATCGGGTCCTTATCGTAATTAGTTAGATAAATTACGTTTTTAGTAGTATCATCGTAAACAAACTTAAACTCATAACGCAACACCGTGGGGTCTTTCAAATTTGCTTGAGCATTTGCTACGGTATCAGGAATGGCCAACAAATCTCCTTCGTTGATTTTACTATGCAGAAAGATCACATTATTGGTGCGTAACTTAAATTTTTCTTTGATAAGTTGGTCTTGTTGATCCAAGAACAGATATTCACCAGTTTTAGAATCGTAGCTGTTTTGCAAAGTATCGCCCACGCCCCATTTATAAGTTAAACTCACAAAAGACGCTGCCCGCTTACCCCCACTTCTCATTTTCATTATAAAATAGCCACCAGCAACTACAATAAATAGTACAGCTACAATATTTAGTACCCTTGTTACTTTTGGCTTCATCTATTTAGTTAAATTAGCTTCCTTATCAATTAATGTAAGTTCAATTTCTTTTTGCATTTTACTTACTGCACCTTTCATTTTTTGGTTGCCACTGAAGCTTGGAAAATAAGTTACTTCCTTAGATTTCTTTTTATAATTGAACTTAATGAGATAACGCAATTTCTTTGGATCTTTCAAATCATCTTCGCCATTGGCAACCACGCTTGGTAAATTCCAAAATCCCTGCACATCAGCTACGCTATCTAAATATTTGATATCGCTAGTCGTCAGTTTGATATTCCTGTTCACCAACGAATCATTCTTATTTAGGTATTTAAATTCGCCCGTAGCAGAATCATAGCTATTTTCTAACTGATCGCCCATCCCCCATTTATACTCCAACGAAACAAAATCTTTCTCCTGAAACGGAGCATTTCTAATAATTGGAGCATAATAAACTATGCTATAAATTAAAAACGGTACAATTACGGTTAACGCAAGAAAAATCTTTTTACCTCTTGAAGTCATTATTTATTAATCAGCTATAAAATTCTTTGATGCCTCTTCATCAAATTCACCTTCCCATTTAGCCACTACTACCGTTGCTAAACAATTACCTATTACATTTACCGATGTACGGGCCATATCCATCAATTCATCTATACCTAAAATGGCAGCGATAATAAATACAGGCAAGCCAAACTGTTCGGCAGTTGCAATTAACACAATCAGCGAAGCTCTTGGTACCGCAGCAACACCTTTTGAGGTAATCATCAACGTAAATGCAATGGCCAACTGCTGCCCAATACCTAAATGCATACCCGCAGCTTGAGCCACAAAGATGGATGCTAAAGATAAGTATAGCGATGTACCATCTAAGTTAAAACTATATCCTGTAGGTATTACAAACGAAACAATTTTACGCGGCACACCAAATTTTTCCATGTTGCTAATTGCCTTTGGCAATGCGGCATCTGAACTTGTAGTTGCAAATGCAATGGAAACTGGCTCTTTTACCGCCTGTATAAATTTCTTAATCGATATTTTGAGCACCAACATAATTGGCACAAATACTATCAATACAAATACAATTAGCGCAATATACAAAGAACCTAAAAGCATGAATAAATTCTTTAATATATCTACACCCAAATGACCAACAGTATAAGCCATTGCCGCACCTACGCCAATTGGCGCAAAGTACATGATCAAATTGGTGAATTTGAACATTACTTCAGATAAGCTCTCTGCAAAATCCACAAAAGGTTTCCGCTTCTTCTCTTCTACCATGGCCAAACCAATACCAAATAGCACCGAAAACACCACAATTTGAAGCACTTTGTTTTCGTACATCGACTTAACTATGTTTTCTGGGAATAATTCGTAAAAGAAGTGAGCGAATTTATAAACACCATGTACATTTTGTGGTAAATGTTCCAATGCGGCATCAGCAGTTTTCACCATCGGTAATTCTTCGTGTGGCATACTTTTAATATCTACACCTACACCAGCCTGCGTAATATTAATTACAGCCAAACCGATAAAAATAGCACATGATGTTGCGCAGAAAAAATACAACATTGATTTCCATGCCATGCGACCAACCTGTTTCAAATCAGAGTGACCGGCTATACCGTAAACCAATGTTCCAAAAAGAATTGGACCTACAATAGTTTTTACCAACTTAATGAAACCTTTACTTAGCGGATGTAATGCAGCTGCAACATTCGGAAAATCGACCCCAACAAATACACCTAAAAGCATTGCCACCAATATCCATGTGGTTAAATTTCTTTTCTTTAATGCGTAGACAATCAAAACCACCGCCAAGCCCCATCTTGTGAACATCATGACTTGATCTGCAATAGGCACAATGTTAAATTCTTTTAATAAAGTAATGATTAATGCAATGGTAACACAGATTAAGGTGATTAACCCTATTTTAGTTTTTTTCATTAGTTTGTTTTTTGTTTGCAGCGGTAACGAAGCTATTCTATTTTTTAACAAAAATGTAATGCTTCATTAGCTTATTTATTTGTTGTGTCTTTTATTTCAAAAGCACATTAGTCTATTTGGTTATCGTGGTTTAAATTTTCTAATTCTATCTCCAAGCGGCCTTTAAGTCGCTTGATGTATATTAGTAGGCCGACAAAATTAAATATTTGCCTTTACCACACAAACATTTATTATTTTAGCCAGCGTTTTTGGTGTAACAATTTGATGTTGCACTATTCTAATAGACATACAAAAACACTAAATGGACCGAAAAGATCAGCTTTTTAAGGAAATTTTCGATAAAAACTCAAAAAAGATATTTCACTTGTGTTATGGTTACACGGGCGATGCCGACTCTGCGAACGACCTTTTACAAGAAACTTTTTTAAAGGTTTGGCAAAATCTAGATAAGTTTAGAAATAAATCATTGATATCTACTTGGATCTACAGGATTGCGGTAAACACTTGTTTAACCTACCTACGTTCAGAAAAGAGACAGGCAAAAGACGAGCTTACCGATAATATTATAGAAAATAAGATTGAAGAGTATTCTGAAAAAAACGAACAGATTGCACTTTTATATAAATCTATTTCTAAACTAGAAGAGAATGATCGTTTGATTATTACCATGGTACTTGATGAATTACCTTACAACGAAATAGCAGAAATCTCTGGAATTAGTGAAGGTAATTTAAGAGTTAGAATTCATCGCATTAAACAGAAACTTACCGAAATATACAATCAACATGCAAGAATTTGATCAAATAGAGGCATTATGGGCTAAGCATACAGTTGATGTAAGGATATCTGCTGATGAAATGCTGAAACAGGCCAAGAAAGACGTAAATAACATACGTACAAAATCATTATTGAATATATTAGGAATGGGATTCTCATTTTTTCTAATGGCGGCGTTATGGTTATTCGACTTTCAATCATGGACTACACACGCTGGTATCAGCATTATTATCATCGCAATAGGTGTATACACCATTATTTTATATAAAAATCATCAAATCCTTGCGAAGAATGATTTTACAGTAAACCCAACTGAATTTATTAACAGCTTAAAGACTTATCAGTTAAGCCGACACGGTTTATACAATCGCTTATATTGGTTCTACACCATCGCACTTTCGTTAGGAATGATTTTTTTCTTTGTAGAAATATTAAGTCACCTAGAACTTTGGGTACAGCTAATATTAGTGGGGATTAGTTTTGGTTGGATGATTTTCTGCTCTACCCTAGTTAGGAAAGCCGTAATCAAAAAAGACAAAGAAAGAATTGCGTTACTGATTGAAAAATTCGAACGCATCAGCAATCAATTTCAAGAAACAGAATAATTTGGCACAACTTTCGTTCTTGTAAAGTTAGATGAAACCGATAAAGAACGCTATTTTATTTGCTGCTGTATTGCTGGCCTCTTCTTTTGCGCCGTACGAACGCATTTATCCAGAAACTATAGATTGGGATACTCATTTTAGAGGCAATCCCGATCCTAATTCTAATTTCGCAGCAGTAACCAGCACCATTTGGCAGTATGGCTATCGTTCAACCATACGGGGCAATACGCTTCAGTTAGATTTTAATTTTCTTGGGGGAGTTGATGCCAATAAATCGTGGGTAAAACGAGACCGAATAAGAAATAAAAATGCAAGTAAACAGTTGCTAAATCACGAACAGGGACATGTCTACATCAACTTCTTCTTATTAAAAAAGGGAGAATACATCTTGAAAAACCAAGGTTATACCGTTCAAAACTATAAACGACTGGTGGAAAAAACAGCAAAAGATATCAGCAAGTTTTATAACGACATGCAAAAACGTTATGACGAAGAAACCAAACATGGCTCCGATTATGAAGCACAACAGAAATGGGATGCTTTTTTTGAAAGTGAACTGAGCCAGTTTTAATCATTGCCGTCGACTTAACTCAACGGCAATGAATTAACTATTCACCTGGCTTTACTTCTGATGAAGAAAAACTGTTGCCAGATAAACGATATTTTAAAGTTTTCACTAAAGTGGTAGTTTTACCGCCATCAGACTGCACAGTTGGCACCGACCTGAACAATTCTCCATTTTTAACGAAAAACTTATCATCTCCTTGATAACCTTTTAAACTACTAATACCAGGGAAACTGATTTTGTTAAAGTCGTTGTTAAACTCATATACATTTACATCGGCCACGTTTTTGCGAACCAATGTTTGCACATAAATTTCTGGATTGCCATCGTTATCTAAATCCATATTCCAAGCATCAGTGATCACACCTTCCCTTTGTACAGAAAGTGTTTTATAGTTGTTCTTTGCGGAATCAGACATCAGTATCAAAAAACCGCCTATACTATCCACGCCTTTGCCCCAGCTAACCACCTCAAAATAATAACCCGGTTTTATCTCTATACTTTTATAAAAAGGAAATGGATTGGGCTGCTTTGTTTCGACTACCTTCTGGTCTGTTTGCACCGGCTTTTCATTATCACTACAAGCAGAAATCATTATTGAAACCGCTACAACCGCGAATACAGATTTTAATAAATCTTTTAAAATCATTGGATCTAAATTTAAAATGCCAATTTATATGTTTTATGATAAAAATTAAACAATAATTTAACTAAACATTTCATTCGGTCATAACAATTTCAGATATTTTACAAGGCGGTCGTCATTTCGAGCGCAGCCGAGAAATCTTTGAATTGATATTGCTAAAACACTAAAGTTAAAATATTTACCCCCTAAATTTCGGGACTACGCTTCAGTTGAAATGACGTTAAATGTATTATTTCACTTTAACCTCAGTAGCACCATTATTAAAAATAGTTTCTGCAACTACACTACGTTTCCCGCTAGGCGTAATCACAATCGTCTTTAAGATCTTTTTCTTGCCTTGAGGCACGTTAATATTTAAAGCTGATGTATATTCTGTAGCATTTTCTGATGGACGAAATCCATCTAGTGTATAGAAAATCTTAGCTCCTGTCACTGGAACTTGCAAGGTAACCACATGGTTCTCCCCATTTACTTCTTTTTCTGGTTGGCCAACTGCTGTCGGCACCCAAAAGTTAGTTCCTGTTTGATCTAACTTCGATAAATGTAAAGGCAAACGCTCATCGCTGAAGTTCTTCAAATCTTTTTTAGCCAGTGGAGTCCATGCTATTTCTGACAAGGCATAAATCCTTGGGAATATCATGTATTCTACCTTAGCTGGCGTTTCGATATATTCAGTCCATAAGTTTGCTTGCACACCTTTGATATATTTCTTTTGGTCTTCAGTTAATACCTTCGGCACCGGATCATAACTATAAACTTTTGCGTAATTAGCGTAACCTTTCCCATTTCTACCAATAGTCAATGGTTCATCTTCTGCTAACGATTGTTTATAGTCGAAATACAGTCCGTCGGTGCTCGGGGTCATCAACACATCGTGTTTTTGCTGGGCAGCCTCAATCCCTCCTTGTTCTCCTCTCCAACTCATTACGGTAGCATTTGGTGCCAAGCCACCTTCCAAAATCTCATCCCATCCAATAATCGAACGACCTTTGTTGTTCAGGTATTTTTCAATTCGTTGGATAAAATAGCTTTGCAGTCCATGCTCATCCTTCAAACCTTTTTCCTTAATTAATTGTTGGCAAAACGCCGATTCCTTCCAGTAATTTTTAGGAGCTTCATCTCCACCAATGTGAATGTATTTAGAAGGAAAAATAGCAATTACTTCGTCTAGAACATTCTCCAAAAACTTAAAGGTATTTTCTGTAGGCACAAAAATATCATCAAAAACACCCCAAGTCTGTTGTACCTGCTTACCTGTTCTTGGACCAGACCAAGGCCAATCTTTACCGATAAAAGTATCTCTTTCTGGAAAAGCACTCAACTCTGGATAAGCAGCAATAGCCGCAGAACCATGTCCTGGCAATTCTATTTCAGGTATCACATTGATATATCTAGCCGCGGCATAAGCTACAATCTCTTTTGCCTCTTCTTGGGTATAGTAACCTTTGTACACGTCATTATCCGTACCGCCACTACCAGGGAAGACACCAACTATTGTTCCGTTTCTGCTTCCACCTATTTCTGTAAGTTTTGGATATTTCTTGATTTCTAACCTCCAGCCCTGATCTTCGGTTAAATGCCAATGAAAATTATTCAACTTGTAAGCAGCCATTACATCAATATATTTTTTGATGAACGAAAGCGGGAAGAAATGACGACCAACGTCTAAGTGTAGACCACGATAACTGAAACGAGGATAATCGTTGATTTCTGCATTTTGAATCTGGTAAGCTCCATTTGTTTTTTCATTAGGAAATAACTGTAAAAATGACTGCATAGCATAAAACAAACCAGCGCCTTTGCCTTGTAAAACAATTCTGTTTCCTTTGATGGAAATATGATAGCCTTCTGCAGGCAGTTTATTCTCGGAATCGTTCCATAACACGATTACTTTCTCGCTAGCTTTTAAAGGCATTTTAGCAGATACTATTTTTGCCTTAATTCCCTTTGACAACAGAAACTCTTTAATGGTCTGCGCAACCCCCCTATTTATAGGTAATGCAGGTATCACAACATTATCGCTTACGGTAAAATATCCTGTATTTTTCACTACTGAAACCGGAGCAGGAATAATTCCCATGTTCACATCAGTTTGTGCATTAGCATTGAACATAAAAAACGCGGTAATAGAAGTTAGCAACAATTTTTTCATCAATTTTTGGTTTAGCTTTAATTTGGTTTAATGATACTAAAGATTTACAGGCCCTTAGCATTGTACAAGATAAAAATTAAAACTTAGCTAAAAGAAAAATATCAAAGCATAAAAAAACCTTCCTAAAAGTTTAGAAAGGTTTTCATATAATTTCAGCTTAAAAAAATTCGCTTAAGTGCTATTTAGTATCAGCTTTTGCGGCTAAAAAACGCTCTGCATCAAGCGCTGCCATACAACCAGATCCTGCTGCAGTAATTGCTTGTCTGTAGTAACTATCTTGAACGTCGCCACATGCAAATACACCTTCAACGTTTGTTTTAGAAGTTCCTGGAACGGTTTGCAGATATCCGGTATCATCCATATCTAACCAACCTTTGAACATATCGGTGTTAGGTTTGTGACCAATTGCTACGAAAAAACCTTCTACATCTAAAGTAGTAGCTTCTTCTGTTTTATGGTTAAATACATTTACACCTGTCACATTTTTACCATTTCCTACAACTTCTGTAGTTTGAGTATTGTATAGCACTTCAATGTTTTCGGTATTTAGTACACGGTGAACCATTGCTTTTGAAGCACGGAATTCGTCTCTACGCACTAACATATATACTTTCTTACAAAGTTTAGCTAAGTAAGTTGCTTCCTCGGCAGCGGTATCTCCAGCGCCAACAATAGCTACGGTTTGTCCTTTAAAGAAGAAACCATCACAAACTGCACAGGCAGAAACACCAAAACCATTGTATTGTTGCTCACTTGGTAAACCTAACCATTTGGCTTTGGCACCAGTGGCGATAATTACGGTATCGGCTAAAATGGTTTTAGTTTCATCAACGGTTACCTTATGTGGCAACGAAGAAAAATCTACAGAACTTACATATCCAAAGCGAATTTGCGTACCAAAACGTTCAGCTTGATTTTTAAAGTCCTCCATCATTTCAGGTCCCATAATCCCGTTAGGATAACCTGGAAAGTTATCTACGTCTGTGGTTTGGGTTAATTGACCACCCATTTCCATACCAGTATATAAAACAGGTTTTAAATCTGCTCTAGCTGCATAAATAGCAGCTGTGTAACCTGCTGGCCCCGATCCGATAATGAGGCACTCTACATGTTCTAATTCTTCTTGTTGCGACATCGTGTGTATTTTGTGATGCAAATTTAATCTTTAACGCATAAAGCGCAACACTTGTGGAGAAAGATGAAATTGTGGAGATAATTTATTGAAGTGGTCAGGGGTTAGGAATCAGGTATCAGTTTGGGGAATTAACTGTCCGAAAGCTTTTAGTTTGCAAATCGGAAAGACAGTAACGTATACTGGTTAGGTTAACTGATGAATTGGTTAATCGGTTAATTGTTTTACTATGCGGTTGCCTAAATACTGATTAAATTTGAACAATTAGCAATTTGCCCGTTAACCGATTTAAACAATTAAACACTTCTATCATCGAACTTCCGAACTAAAAGCTTACCGTCTTTCGGGCTACCTTCCTTTATTAAATTTGAACAATTAGCAATCTGTCAGTTAACCGATTTAAACAGTTAACCAATTCACCATCGCTTTACTTCCCTTTATTCGCTTTCAGCAACCTGATGAAATTCCCTCCTAAAATTTTATGGATATCAGCCTCGCTGTAACCTCTTTTTAAAAGCGCTTCCGTTACTTTAGGAAAATCAGCTACGCTATTCATGCCTTGAGGAAATGATTCAGCACCATCAAAATCGGCTCCAATGCCAACGTGATCTACCCCAATCAGTTTCACAATGTGATCTACGTGATTCACAACTACATCAATGCTTGGCTTTATTGCCTCAGCTTCATTTTGGTGTAAGCCGACTAAAGTGTCTATAGCTTTTGAACGCCCATATTTATCACTCAGTACTTTTAATTCATCTTTATTTTTTGTTAAAAATGCTTGTTGCTTTTTGGAATAAGTTGAATCTAAAAATCCACTGTAGAAGTTCACGGAAATTACACCACCGTTTTTACCAACCGCCTTAATTTGTTCGTCTTTTAGATTTCTAGCTACTGGATTAATAGCATACACGCAACTGTGCGAAACTAAAATTGGCTTAGAAGAAGCTTTAATCGCATCATAAAAAGTCTGCTCACCAACGTGTGATAAATCTACTAAAACACCAAGATCGTTCAACTTCTTAACCACAGATTTTCCAAAATCATTTAGGCCAGGGCTTGCTACTTTCCCTTTGCTTTCTTCCGCGGCAGAACTTGCCCAAGGTGTACTGTTATTCCAAGTTAAAGTCAGATAGATCATCCCTCTTTCGGCCAGTGCTTCCAATTTATCGAGGTCGTTTTCTATCATGTGCCCACCTTCAACACCTATCAGTGCAGCCAGTTTATTTTGTTTTACTGCATTTTCGAGTTGTTGAGCATTACTTACCAGAGTAATTTGAGAAGGATACCTCTTAATTAGCGCATACAAAGAATCTATCTGGCGATTGGCTAAATCAAAACCGCCTTTGTCATCGCACCAAATAGAAAACACTTGTACATCCAAACCTCCTTGTTTGGCTCTCACTAAATCAAAATTTCCAGTAGTTTGCAATTTCCCAATATCTATCCCAGATTGGATTTGGTTATAGAGAATATCACCATGCGTATCTACCATAATAGCTTTCTGATGAATTTTAGCACCATCCTGCCCAAATGCATCAATCGCTATCAAAAAAGCAAAAAAAAGGATAAGAGGCTTCTTCATTATTCTATTTCTAAGATTTCTGCTCTTTTGAGTTTGGTAGTACTAATCAACTTATCTTGTTCGAAAACTTCTTTTATTTTTCTTTTAAGATCATACCACGTTCCTACTCTTAAACCTTCCTTATATTGACCAACTAACATACGTCGACCTTTATAATTGAAGAATGCAGTTTCACCTTCTAATTTTCCATTCACAAAACTGCGGTAACCCATAATTCTGCCATCGGGAAAATAATCTGTCCACTTACCTTGCTCTAAACCATCTACATATTCACCTTGCTGTGTGATGTACCTGTCTGTAGTCGGGTTCGAAAAATTGGAAAAATTCTGATAATTGTAATCGAATATGCTACCATAAAAGATGAACTTTCCATGCGGCTTGGTCAACTGCTCGTCTTTATAGGCTCCAGAAAACATCAGGTTATCATCTAAATCGTATCTTTTTAGCACCCATAGTTCCTCGCTACTAAGTTTGCCGTAAACGCCGTAAGAAGTTGCTCTATCTTTGTCAGCAGTTATTTTATTCCCATCAAAATAAATCGGCTTTGCCTGAGAAAATACATTGATGGTAAAAAAACTCAATAAAAGTATCAGCAATCTATATCTTAACATATCATTAGGTTTGAATTATTCCAACATTAAAAGGTTTTTGTATTGGGGCTTGATTAGCAGCTTCGATACCCATCGAAATTACCTTTCTTGTTTCCAAGGGATCAATTATACCATCAACCCATAAACGAGAAGCCGCATAATAAGGCGTAGTTTGTGAATTGTATTTGTCTGTAACATCTTTTAGCAATTCATCTCGTTTTGCTTCCTCTAACGTTTCGCCCTTACCTTTTAGCGCACTTTCCTGAATTTGTAACAATACTTTTGCTGCTTGCGCACCGCCCATTACAGCAATTTTAGCACTTGGCCAAGCATAAATCAACCTTGGATCGTAAGCTTTACCACACATAGCGTAGTTGCCAGCCCCGTAAGAATTACCCACTACAATGGTAAATTTAGGTACCACAGAATTAGAAACCGCATTTACCATTTTGGCACCATCCTTAATAATACCGCCTTGCTCCGACCTACTTCCTACCATAAAACCGGTAACATCTTGCAGAAACACCAAAGGGATTTTCTTTTGGTTACAATTCATAATAAAACGACTCGCTTTATCTGCACTGTCAGAGTAAATCACTCCCCCGAACTGCATTTCTCCCTTTTTCGACTTCACCACTTTACGCTGGTTAGCCACAATACCTACCGCCCAACCGTCAACACGAGCCAACCCACAGATTAAGCTTTGCCCGTAAAGTTCTTTATATTCTTCAAATTCAGAATTATCTACCAAACGCAAAATAATTTCCTTCATATCAAAAGGTTTTTCACGGTTATCAGGCAAAATTCCGTAGATATCCTCTTCATTTAATTTAGGCAAAGCAGATTTAATTCTATCAAATCCAGCATTTTGAGGCGCTCCCAACATGCTCATGATGTTGCGGATGCTATCTAAACACGCTTGGTCGTTAGGATGTTTGTAGTCCGTAACGCCAGAGATTTCGCAGTGCGTCGTGGCACCGCCCAAAGTTTCATTGTCAATATCTTCGCCTATGGCCGATTTAACCAAGTAAGAACCTGCTAAAAAAACCGAACCTGTACCATCTACAATCATCGCCTCGTCGCTCATGATAGGCAAGTAGGCCCCACCAGCAACACAAGAACCCATAATTGCCGAAATTTGTACAATTCCTTCCGAAGACATGATGGCATTGTTTCTAAAAATACGTCCGAAATGCTCCTTATCAGGGAAAATTTCATCTTGCATAGGCAAATAAACACCCGCACTGTCTACCAAATAAATAATTGGCAAACGGTTTTCCATTGCTATTTCTTGTGCTCGTAAATTCTTTTTAGCAGTCATTGGAAACCATGCACCAGCTTTTACGGTAGCATCATTAGCAACCACCACACATTGTCTGCCAGATACGTAGCCAATCTTCACTACCACGCCCGCACTTGGGCAACCACCTTCCGCTTCATACATTCCCTCGGCCGCAAATGCCCCAACTTCAATTACAGGCCTATCTTTATCTAATAAGTAAGCAATTCTCTCCCTCGCCAAAAGCTTACCTTTTTCCTTTTGCTTAGCTGCACTTTTCTCGCCACCACCCAAGTAAACTTTTTTTAGCTTAGTTTTTAGCTCGTAAACTTGCTGCTTATTGTAGTCTTCATTCTTATTAAAGGTCAAATCCATATAGGTTGGTTATATTTTGGTTTTTCAAGTATAAAACTAAACCACATAGAAACATAGGAAAAAAGACCGTTAGGTGTCTATATTACTTATTTACTACATAACAGCTGTGTTTCTATGTGGTTTTTTAAGCTTTATGCTAATTATGCTAAAATAGTATTTTAAGCGTTCTAATCGTATGAGATGGCTGATATTTTTTATGTTACTTTCAGTTGCAAACTTCAGTTTTGCGCAAAAATTCAATTTTCCAAAGCTAATCACACAAACAACCAAGCCAATTCAAGCTATTCCTAAAAACTGGAAAGTGATAGATTCTGTACAGGGTGATTTAAACAAGGACAATCAACAAGACCTGGTTTTGATATTAGAACACAACATTGCCGTAAATGAAGACAGAGCGTATGGAAACTATGAAATTGAGCTGATAACTGAGACGCAGAAGCCTCGAATTTTAGCGATTTACTTTAAGGATACCAACAATAGATATCGTTTAGCAGTACAAAACAATGATTTCGTTTTACGTTCTGAGGAAGGCGGTAAAATGGGAGACCCCTTGAAAGGACTACGAATTGATAGTGGCAAGCTCACCTTATCTTTTGAAGGAGGAAATGATTGGCGCTGGAAATTGAATTACGAGTTTGAGTACGTACAGAAACAGTGGAATTTAGTAACGGCAAACAATGTTTACTACCATAAAGATAGCGGAGAAATGGTAGATAAACAGTATGATTTTGTGGACCGTACTATCAAAACTGTAGTTGGTAGCATCTTTAAAAGAAACATCGCAAACGACACTGATGAAGATATTTTGGTTTTCGGTAGTACAAGAACATTAAACGATTTTAAAAAACCTTGGACTTGGGAAGTGACCAAGGATAATTATTTATAACTAACTATAAGACTTACGGCTTTAAGACTTACGAAGTTTAACTTTAGTTAGTTATTTTATGGTAAGGCAAAGTTGAGGGCTTCGCCGTTTAAAAACTTCGTAAGTCTATTGTTAGAACTAACGTCATTTCGAGCGAAACGAAGCAAAGTCGAGAATTGAAAAACAGCGAAGCTAAATCTTTTGGTTATTTAATAACTAATCATTCAAAGATTTCTCCGCTACGGTCGAAATGACGCAAAAATCATTATTAAACCCAAAATCTAAATCTACAAAGGCACCAAACAAAAAAAGATTGGCATTAACACCAATCTTTTAACTTTTTACTTTACACTTTTAACTTAAAATTATCCTTTTATCGCATTGATAATATCGTACTGGGTAATAATATCAAACTTTCCATCTTCCAGTTCTACCAATACCGCACTGTTATCTTTATTGATTAAAGAAGATAATCTATCTATCGAAGTATTCAAATCTACAAATGGAAACGTTGCACCCATAATAGCTTCTACTTTTGCTGATTTCACGCTTGGATTCTCTAACAAAGCAGCCAAAATATCGCTTTCTTCTAATTTACCTACCAACATTCCTTTTTGGGTAACTGGAATTTGAGAAATATTTAAAGTACTCATGGTATTAAAAGCCTCAGAAACTGATTTCTCACAATCGATAGTTACAATTTCTCCAGTATCTTTTTTAGAAAGAATAGTGCGGGCAGTTAATTTCTCATCTTTTAAGAAGCCACGTTCACGCAACCAATCTTCATTATACATTTTACCCATATAGCGACTACCATGGTCATGGAAAATCACTACCACTACATCCTCTGGCTTCAATTTGTCTTTCAACTGCAATAAACCAGCCACTGCTGAACCCGCAGAATTCCCAACAAAAATTCCTTCCTGACGACAAATTTCTCTGGTAGCCAAGGCAGCATCTTTATCAGTTACCTTCTCAAATAAATCGATGATATCGAAGTTCACGTTAGCAGGTAAGAAATCCTCACCAATACCTTCGGTGATGTAAGGATAAATCTCATTCTTATCGAAAATTCCAGTTTCTTTATATTTTTTGAAAACAGAACCATAAGTATCAATCCCCCAGACTTTAATATTTGGATTTTTCTCTTTTAGATATTTACCAGTACCAGAAATAGTACCACCTGTACCCACACCCACAACTAAGTGCGTAATCTTACCTTCAGTTTGTTCCCAAATCTCAGGTCCTGTTTGCTCGTAGTGCGCTTGAGAGTTACTTAAATTATCGTATTGGTTAGGTTTCCAAGAATTAGGCACTTCACGTTCTAGACGAGAAGATACCGAATAATAAGAACGAGGGTCTTCTGGGTCTACGTTAGTTGGACAAACAATTACTTCAGCACCAAAAGCACGCAAAGCATCTACCTTTTCTTTCGATTGCTTATCAGTTGTGGTAAAAATACATTTGTAACCTTTAATGATAGCCGCCATAGCCAAGCCCATTCCTGTATTACCAGATGTACCTTCTATAATGGTTCCTCCTGGTTTTAACTTACCACTTTTTTCGGCATCTTCTATCATTTTTATCGCCATACGGTCTTTAATAGAATTACCAGGATTGGTAGTTTCAACTTTTGCTAAAACAGTAGCCGGAATATCTTTTACGATGTTATTCAGTTTTACCAATGGCGTGTTGCCTATGGTTTCTAATATATTGTTATACCACATGCTACAAAAATAGCGAACAGCAACAAGTATTTCGTGATTAATATTTATTTAAAATTAAATTTCATAAAATCGAAAAATAAAAAATTAAATTTCATAATCTATAAATATGATATACTAAATATGGTATAAATTTGGCGTGATGTATTTATTAGCCACAGATACACGATTTTTTGCGTCATTGCACTACCTCTTCCAATACCGTCATTTCCGCATAGGCGGGAATCGTAATACAATAAACAAGTCAGCTAGTCGTTTAAGATTCCAGTTTTCACGGGAATGACGAAGTACAAGTACTGTAGCTGCTAAGCCAACTTGAATAATTTCCCTGGCAAGGCTATAATGATCCCCTTCATTTCTAATGTTAGGAGAATAATGGCCAATTTACTTTGGGAAATATTGGTAGTTACAAAAATTTCATCAACAGCTAGTGCAGCATTTAGCAACGCTTCACAAACCGTTCGTTCTTCTTTACTCAAATCTAGTGGCAACTGCACTTGTACAGCTTGTTTTTTCTTCGGCGACTCCTCATCCCACCCCAAGTAGTAAATTAAGTCTTGAGGATGATTGATCAATCCTGCTCGATTTGTTTTAATTAGAAAGTTGCAACCCTCCGAAAACTCATCATTTACTCGTCCTGGAAAAGCATAAACATCTCTATTGTAAGAATTGGCGATTTCAGCAGTAATGAGGGCTCCACCTTTGATAGACGCCTCTACCACTATCGTAACATCGGCCATACCCGCTATAATTCTGTTCCGTTTTGGGAAGTTCTCTCGATCTGGATTAGTACCTGGTAAAAACTCTGTCAGCAAACCACCATTCTTTAACATTTTAGCTGCCAATTCTCGATGAGCTGCTGGATAAATCCTATCTAACCCATGTCCTAAAACCCCAACTGTAGGTACATCTGCCATTACACTTTCTTTGTGCGCCGCAGCGTCCACGCCATGTGCCAACCCTGAGGTAATTAATACATCATAAGGTTTTAATACTTCGATTAGCTGCTTACATAGCATTTTGCCATAGGCAGTAGCATTGCGAGTGCCGACAATACTAACTACTCTAGCTTTATTTAATGCTACATTACCTTTATAGTACAGCAGCAAAGGCGCATCATAACAGTTTTTCAATCTTTTAGGGTAACTATCATCATCGTAAAACAGCACCTGTATTTGATGTTTCTCTAAAAAAGCCAGCTCATTTTCTGCCAATTCCAAAGCGTTAGTATTGACAATCGCTTCGGCGGTCTTCTTTCCTACTCCTTCTATTTGTAGCAATTCTTTAATGTTTGCCTCAAATACCCTTTCGGCAGTACCAAAATGATGCAGCAATTTCTTGGCAATGAGCGTTCCTACGCCAGTAATTAGCGTGAGCGCAATTTGATGTTTCTTATTCATAGGTAAAACAAAAACCTTAAATACAGGTAATTACAAAATAAACTATAAAAATAGTTTGAAAACTATTTTTATAGTTTTAACTTTATATAAACAACAAGATAATTCATTATGAGAGAATTAACAAAAGCCGAAGAGCAAATTATGCTAATACTGTGGGAACTTAAAGAAGCCATTGTAAAAGATGTAATTGATAAAATGGAACCTCCAAAACCAGCCTACAATACGGTATCTACAGTAATTAGAGTATTGGAAGGAAAAGGATTTATAGACCACAAAGCTATTGGCAATACTCACTTCTATTTCCCTACCATTAGCGAAGAACAGTATAAGCATTTTGCTTTCGATAAGGTGATGAACAACTATTTCGAAAACAGCTATGAAAGCTTAGTTTCCTTCCTTGTAAAGGAAAAAAAAATGGACATCTCACAACTAGATGAAATTATAGCAATTGCAGAACAACTTAAAAACAAAAAGTGATGAATTGGCTCTATTATCTTTTAGAAGCAAACCTGTACTTGACTGCTTTTTACGTGATGTACAAAGTACTATTGCAAAACAGCACTTTCTATAATAGTAATCGTTATTTTCTGATATTGAGTATTGTTGTAGCATTTACTACGCCGTTGGTACAACTTGGCTTTTTAAAACCAAAGGCTTTGATAGAAGCCAATGCAATGGTTTACGACTTACCTATCAAGACCGTAGCACTCACAAAAATTACTCAAGCTCCTAATTTAACCCTAGAAGATTGTATTTTTTATGGCTACTTGTTAATTGCGTTGTTGCTCAGTGTAAGATTTATCGTAGCTATCTATAGAATTATTAGCATCTATATTAAGGGTAGGAAAAGAGAATTAAGTGGTTACACATTAGTAGAATTAAGCACAGAACATACCGCTTTTTCTTTCTTTAATATTTTATTCATTCATCCCAATATGGCGAAAAACAATGCTGTATTAAGGCATGAAATCATCCATATCCAACAAAAGCATAGTTGGGATATCGTATTGTTGGAATTCCTTAAAATCTGTTGTTGGTTCAATCCTATCGTCTATTTAATCAAAAAGGATTTAAACTTGCTGCACGAGTATATCGCCGATGCCAGTACCACTTTGGCTACAATTTCCAAACATGAATACGCCATGTTTTTAATCGAAAACTCGATGGCATCATATTCACCTTCATTAGTCAATCAATTTTTCAATCAATCAATATTAAAAAGTAGAATCAACATGTTAAACAAAGAAAAAACGGCAAATTGGGCAAGGCTCAAATATTTGCTAGCTGTTCCGCTAGGAGTTGGGTTGCTTTGCGCATCTACCTTAAGCTTTAGTAAAACCTATGGTTATGACTTATTTCCCCAACAAAAGGTAGAAGAACAAAAAAAGCAGGAAAAGAAAAGTTATTCCGGTAAACAGAAAACTAATAAAGAAAAGAAGCAAATTTTAGCAGAAAGACAGATAATCATTGACGAAAAGAACCTTCCTGCTCCACCACCTCCACCTAAAGTCGAAGCTCCTCCCGCAGTTAAAAAGCTTAAAAAATTGCCTCCCCCAGTGATAAAACCTGACGAAAAAATGGCAGTGATCGGTGTAATAGAAGGAAAAGTGTTAGAGACTGAAGTAGCACCAGCATCCAATCAAAAAGAAGTAGTGGTTAAGGGTTACCAAAAAGCTGATAAGGAAGCACTAAAAAAGGAGATTGAGGTAGCTCAGCTTTCATTAACCAAAAAGAAGAACGTTCAAGAAATTGAAGTAGTTCCCACTCAAAAAGTAAAAGGCATTAAAATAGAAGAGAAAGCAACTAAAGAAATAATCGTTAAAGGCTACAAAGCGTCAGAACAAGCTCCGACAAAAAAAGTACAAGGCTTAAAAATAATACCTAAGGACACTTTAAATAAGACTGGAGCAATAAAAAAGCCAAATAATAGCACTAAAGAGATAACTACGGAAAAGTCGGTATTAGAAAAAACGAACAACGTTTTTAATAAAGCTTGGACCTTATACCAACCTAAAGTAGAAGAGAATAAAGACGACCGTTGCTAGTCGAAAACTACTGCGGAATATAAACTACATATTTAGTCTCGAAGAAATCTTCTTCAAAATAAGCTGAAAGCGGATACAATTCTGCTTTCAGTTTTGATTCTTTAATTTCCTCTGTTAAATCGCCTCCTTTTAGGTAAAGAATACCGTTTCTAAGCGCATTAATGTTTTCTTTAGCAAACTTTCCTCTTACCCAAGGGTAAAAATCACCTAAACGCGTTACCGCCCTTGATACAACGAAATTGTACTTATCGGTAATTTGCTCTGCCCTACTGTGCGAAGCTTTTACATTCTTTAATCCCAATGCAGCTGCAACTTCAGTTACCACCTTAATCTTTTTACCGATAGAATCAACCAAATGAAAATCAGTTTCTGGGAATAAAATGGCCAATGGAATACCGGGGAAGCCTCCACCTGTACCAACATCCAACACTTTTTCGCCCGGTTTGAATGTACAAAACTTAGCTACTCCTAGCGAATGTAGGATATGACGTTCGTACAATTCCTCGATATCTTTTCTAGAAATTACATTGATTTGCGAGTTCCACAAGCTATACAAATCAAAAAGTTGTTCAAACTGCTCAATTTGCATTGGAGTTAAATCCTTAAAATACTTGAAAATGATATCGGGTTTTACCATGGGGTAAAGTTAAAGTTTTAAGAGTAAAGTTTTAAGTTATACGTTGTAAGTTTTAGATACGCTATTCGAAATCCCCTTATTTCCATTGTACCTTTTTAACAAAAACAGACAGTATGGCATTAAAGACTAGAAAAGCCATTAAAATGATATCCAAGATGGGGAACCACCACCTTAACCCACCATAGTTTAGTCTTTTTAATAGTTTAGGATAAATGAAACATCTTATGATTAAACTGAGCAAGAAAATACCTACAGCCATAAAATGAGTACGTGGAAAGCAAGCTAAAGTTATAACTAGCGCATAAAATAAAAACTGTGCAGCAATTTGCGCAGATAGGATAAATTTATGTTTGGGCTTATAAAAATTTCCCGCCCCCACATGCCTCTTTTTCTGACGTAAGTAAGTCAAAAACGATGTCTTAGGTTCGCTCCAAACATGTGCTTCCTTGTTAATTTGAATAACAGTATTATTTGGTGTCGCATTAGCGTTTACAAACAAATCATCATCTCCAGAAGGAATATGCATGTGAGCGGCAAAGCCTTTGTTCTTAAAAAACAACGATTTTTGATAGGCCATATTTCTGCCAACCCCCATATAGGGCATTCCTTTTAAAGCAAATGACAAATAGTTAACCGCAGTGAAAAAGGTCTCAAAACGAATTAAAGCATTCAATAAGTTGCCTTTCTTGAAATATGGCGAATAGCCCAGTAAAATCTGTACGTCGCTATTACTTGGCTTTTGCATTCCTCTTAACCAATTCACAGAAGCAGGTTGGCAATCGGCATCTGTAAAAACCAACCACTCGTGACTAGCGGCCTTAATCCCCATCGTGACAGCAAATTTTTTACCTGCAATAAACTTTTCGCCCTCTTTTACATGAACAACCTTCAGGTTTGGGTATGTTTTTTCTAATCCCTCTAATAAATCAACAGTACCGTCCCATGATCGATCGTTTACTACTACCACTTCAAAATTTGGATAATCTTGTTCGAAAATACCCGGAAGGTATTTCTGTAAATTTTCGATTTCGTTACGGGCACAAACAATCACACTAATAGGTTCGCTGCTAGAAGCAGGCAATTCGTCGACGCGATATTTCGTCAATTTCAAGTGCACACCGAGCACATAATATAGTTGTACAAAAAAGCAGATAGCGAGCGCCGTGAGCAAGCAGATTTCGAGTATGTTAAATTCCACGATAGTGTTTAAAAGCTAGCAAAGGTAGTTATTTTGGTTTTGTTGACTGTTTAGTTTTTTGGTTTTTTAGAAATTGCTTAGAAAAGCAGTTTTTGTACCACTAAATCACGATAGTCCCGCTTTACACTATAGCTCTCGTGCCTCGAGGCTGCCGTTGCAATTGGGTTTGGAGAACTAAAACCTGTGCAAAGAACCTACTAGCTAAACCAAGATAAATAGACTATTTAAGAGAAACTTTGATGGTATCGCCCTTGTTAATGCAAACGCTTCAGCTAACAGCAGCTTATTCAGTGCCAACATTTTTACATTTTGTTCAATCTGATAAACCTGAGAAGATTTAGTACCTTGGCTTTTTAGGCAATAAAATTTCAAACAATAGCTGCCTAACATGAATTTTGTTATTTTTGCATCCTATATGAAATTCGATTTACAGGCAAAAGACCCAAATTCAAAAGCTAGAGCAGGCGTAATCAGCACCGCTCACGGCGATATTCAAACTCCTATTTTTATGCCTGTAGGCACCGCTGGAACAGTAAAAGCGGTACATCAAAAAGAATTAAAGGAAGATATTAAGGCTCAGATTATTTTGGGCAATACTTATCATTTATACCTTCGCCCAGGATTAGATATTTTAGAGCCTGCAGGCGGTTTACACAAATTTATTGGCTGGGACAGACCTATTTTAACCGATAGTGGCGGCTACCAAGTATACTCGCTAAGTAAAGTGCGAAAAATTAAGGAAGAAGGCGTTACTTTCCGCTCGCATATTGATGGCTCTAAACATTTGTTTACCCCAGAATATGCTATGGATATTCAACGTACCATTGGTGCCGACATCATTATGGCATTTGATGAGTGTACTCCTTATCCATGTGATTATAAATACGCAGCGAACTCTATCAACATGACGCACCGCTGGTTAAAGCGATGCTGCAATCGTTTTGATACCACAGAACCTAAATACGGTTACGATCAAACGCTTTTCCCTATCGTACAGGGCTCTGTTTATAAAGATTTGAGGGTAAAATCAGCAGAGTTTATCGCTTCTATGGATCGTGAGGGTAATGCCATTGGCGGTCTTTCCGTTGGCGAACCTGCCGAAGAAATGTATGCCATGACAGAAGTGGTTTGCGACATTTTGCCGTACGAAAAACCCCGTTACTTAATGGGCGTCGGCACTCCTGTCAATATTTTAGAGAATATTGCGTTAGGAGTAGATATGTTTGATTGTGTAATGCCTACCCGGAATGCCAGAAACGGAATGCTTTTCACCAAAAATGGGATGATTAACATTACGAACAAGAAATGGGCTAATGACTTTTCTCCAATCGATGCAGACAGCGATTTATTAGCCGACCAAGTTTATTCAAAGGCTTATTTACGCCATTTAATGCATAGCAAGGAGATTTTAGGTGCACAAATAGCGACTTTACACAACCTACATTTTTATTTGTGGTTGGTTAATGAAGCCCGCGAAAAGATCATTGCTGGCGAGTTTTATAACTGGAAAAACAAAATGGTTACTATATTAGGGACAAAACTCTAAATGGAATTTTTCAAGCGACGTTTAAAAATTATTGACGCCTATATAATTGGCAAGTACTTGGGCACATTCGTGTACACGTTGGCTGTTTTTGTAGTAGTTATCGTAATTTTTGACTTATCGGAAAAGCTTGATGATTTCTTAGCAAATGACATGACGGCATGGGAAATAGCGACCGAATACTACGCTGGTTCTATTCCATTTTATGTAAATATGCTCTCGCCATTGATGAATTTTATTGCGGTAATTTTCTTCACAGCAAAAATGGCCGATCAGACTGAAATTGTCCCTATTTTAAGTGGTGGAGTAAGCTTCAATCGCTTTTTAAGACCCTATTTCATTTCTGCATTCATCATTTTCTCTCTCAATCTAGCATCCAATCTGTTTATGCTACCTTATACCAATAAAATCAAAAATTCTTTTGAAAACCAGGTAGTAAACAAGAACGATCCTTATACCAAGTCGAATATCCACATGAAGATAGATGAGCACACCTACATCTACATAGACAACTTCGACAATCGTAGTAATATAGGCTACAAATTTGCCCTAGATCGTTTTAATGGCGATATTTTAGAGAAAAAACTAATAGCCGAGCAAATTAGTTACGATTCGGTAAAACATGTATGGAAGCTCACCAACTACACCACTAGAAACATCAAAGACCTTAAAGAAACTATGGTTTATGCCAATACCAAGACAAAAGATACTGTTTTGGATATGAAGCCAGACGATTTCTCGGTTTACGACAATGTAGTGCAAAGTATGACCAGCAAAGAACTTGCTGACAAAATTAAAAAAGAAAAAATCAGAGGATCTGGCGTAATGAACGACTTGCTTTTTGAGCAATACAAGCGTTATGTACAGCCATTATCAGCATTTGTACTTACCCTAATAGGCGTAGCCCTATCTTCTAGAAAAGTACGTGGCGGGGTAGGCTTACCGCTTGGAATAGGCATCGTTTTAAGCTTTCTATTCATCGTATTTAATCAGTTCGCCAAAATGTTCTCCACTAAGGGTGGCGTACCTCCATTACTAGCTAATCTTCTTCCAGTAGTAATATTTGGAATTCTAGGGCTTTACTTATTGCGCAGAGCGCCTAAATAACGGCTAATTTCTAATCAACACCACAGTTACCTCATCCTAGCTTTCTTAAACATTTTACTGGAATTGCTTACTTGGCTTCTCACAAGAACCTTTTCTAACCGACAAACTTTCCCGTTCGTCAAAAAAACATTCCTATTCGTCAAAATAATTTTGGGACCTAGTTAGTCCTATGTTCGGTTTTTATTCGCTAAAACGGCCATTTTGCCAAATGATGACCGAACATGGTACAAACAAGAACCGAGGAAACACTATTTTTTATCTTTATTATTGCAATATCTTTCAGTTATATTGCTTGAGAACAGCCGAAGAGATCGATATAAACGCAGCTATATGCCTAAAATTGAAATTAGCACTGAAATATACGCTCCTATTGAAATTTGCTTTGATTTATCGAGAAGTATCGATCTACATCGTATATCGACCTTAAAAACTAATGAAAAAGCCATTTATGGCGTTACCTCTGGGTTGATAAATTTAAATGAAACCGCTACTTGGGAAGCAACACATTTTGGTTTTAGACAGCATTTAACTTCTAAAATAACTGCCTGCAACAGACCTTATTCTTTTGTAGACGAGCAAACAAAAGGCATCTTTAAGTCGATATTTCACCTTCACGAATTCCAGGAAATCAACGGAAAAGTAATCATGAAAGACACGTTCGAGTTCAGCTCGCCTTATGGAATTTTAGGTAGATTATTCAATTTTTTAGTGCTGACCAACTACCTAAAAAACTTGCTAATGAAGAGAAACCAAGTCATCAAAAACTACGCAGAAACAGAAAAATGGAAGACTGTTCTGGCAGAAAAAAACTATCTATAAACTCGCTTTCACCCACCAATATTTCGACAAAAACAGCGTAAAAAACCAGCATTCGCTAAATCAAAAACAAGCTAAATCAGCGCAATTATTTACATTACACATCGGTTTCAAAATCAAAAAAAGCCATTAAAATAAGATCAAGAAACTCAATCAAAAAGACAAGCTCAAAGGGTAAAAAACGCTTGCTAAAACTAGAGAAAAATAGCGCAAAAACGCCACTTATTTCGGCAACTAAAAGATGTTAAAACCACTCCGAAAAGCAACAAAAAAATACGGCTAAAAAACCAAACCACAGCCGTAAAAAACATCAAACAATCAGCGTTATTCACACTTCAAAAATGCTAAAAAATACAGTGAAAAACGAGCTGTAAAACAGCTTCCATATCCGCTAACAGACCTACCAATCAAAGCAGAAATTACAACGTATCCCTTCTACTATCTTCGGTAAAATCAGTCAAAAAGCTGCTACAATACAGGAGTAAAAGATACAAAAAACCAGTAAAAGTTAATCCACCCATCCATACAACAGCAGCAAGAGATTGAAACTACACCAATACTAAAAGCAATAAAACCAGTTAAAATTTAATATAAAAAAACACACTATCAATTCAAAATCATTAAAAAAAACAAGATTAAAATAAAAATTAAAATACACTAACAAACTAAAAAAGATCAAAAGAATAAGCTAATTAAAGAGCTTGACATTTGATATAAAGTTGTGAAGCTAGGTTCCTTATAACGTAAATTTCCTTGTCCATTTTTATAAAAATGTTTAAAAACCTGAGCAAAAATCCTGTTTGATTTTTTGGAAAAACGTATACATTTCGCAAAAGAAGATAATTTTGAAGCAGAAAAAAACACACAAAATAGTGTATAAAATTTATCAATATTTTATCCTATATTAGAGAAATAAATTTCTATAAAAACCAGCAACGAACACCATTAACAAAAGCAAAAAAACACCTAAAAAACAGAAACATTATAAATAAATATAAATTTCATTATCAATAATTTATAAAAATCAAATAAACATAAAATTCACAAAAAACAACACAACCACAAAACTAAAAAACTAAAAAAATTAGCAAACAAACTTATACATCAAATTACAAAGAATCATAAAATTGAAAATCAAAGTTTTAGCATCAATCATATTAAGTTTTACTTTTTCGAGTAGTTTTTCACAATTTTTCGATGAAAGTCAAACCCCGCTTAGTGTAAAATGGCGACAAATTGAGCACAGCGGTTTTAAAATCATCTACCCAGCATCACTCGAAAAAGATGCTCAACGAATGGCAAATACCTTCGCCCACATCTACCCTACCGTTGGCAGTAACTTAAATGAAAACAAAACCATTATCCCTATCCTACTCCAGAACCAAGGAACCACTTCAAACGGCTTCGTTCAGTTAGCCCCTAAAAAATCACAATTCTACACTATCTCGCCTCAACAGTTCGATAGCCAAGATTGGTTAAACAACCTCGCAGTACACGAACTAAGACATGTTGCGCAGTTCAACAAGATTACAGGAAAGAAGGGATTTCCCTTTCCGGAAGAAATCTATTTTGGCTATATTGGAGTGAGCATGCCACTTTGGTTTTTGGAAGGAGATGCAGTGAGTACAGAGACTGCTTTGACTTACTCGGGAAGAGGTAGACAACCCAACTGGATCATGCCTTTTAGAACTTCAGTTTTAGAAGATAAAAACTTCCCTTATTCGAAGGCATATTTTGGGTCAGAAAAAGACATCACTCCGGGTTATTACCAGCTCGGATACCTGATGAATTCTCAGCTTCAAAAACAGCATGGAATCGACATCGGAAATCAGCTACTTTCTGACATCAATAAAAGACCGCTAAGACTCTACCCTTTTTCTCAAAGCTTGAAAAAACTCACAGGCAAAAACACAAAAAATTACTACCTCCAAACTTTAAAAAACCTGAAGCAAGATTGGACCAAACAAGACGAGCAAAACAAGTCGATTGATTACGAAAGTTCGAATAAAAATTCTAGCTATGCCACACACTATTATTTGCCAACCCAACTGGCTGATGAAAGCATCTTGGTGATTAAACAAAGTAAGAGCGAAGCGCCAGGTTTTGTAACCATTTCTCCAACCAAAAAAGAAAAGACCTTGTTTAAGATTGGCTACCAAGAACAACCTTGGTATAGTTACGGCAACAACAAAATTGTTTGGGAAGAAAGACGGGAAGACCCGAGGTACAAACAACGAAGCTATAACGTGATTTGCATTTACGATTTTGGAACTGACAGGAAAAAACAGCTCACCCACAAAACCAGATTATTTGCACCAAGCATTTCTGGCGATGGCAAAAAGTTGGTGGCAGTACAAATTGACTTGAGCAACCATCACAACTTGGTAATGCTAGATATTGAAACCGGAAAAATTACTGACAGCCTTGCTAATCCAGAAAATTTTCAATTGCAAACACCCGCTTTAAATCAAGATGGCAGTCAAATTTCTTGGATTAGCGTTAGCGAAGAAGGAAAATCCCTTTGGTTAAAAAACAACGAGAAAACTCAAGTTTTAATCGAAAACACAAGACAGCAACTGAGCAGACCCGTATTCTTTAGCGAAAGAATAGCTTTTAACGCCCATTATAGCGGCATCGACAACATTTATGAAATAGACCCCGCTTCAAAAAAGATAAGCGCTCTAACAGCTTCTAAATACGGTGCTTTTAATGCGAGCTTAGCTAACGACGGAAAAACGTTACTTTTCAACAACTACCGGTTGATGGGGCACGAAGTAGCTAAAACAGCGCTGAGTCCTACCCAAACACAAGCAAACAGTTTCGTTTATTACGGACAAGACACCCAAAAGGAGGATTATGTATTTGCCAACGTCCCAGACAGCACCTTCAGCTCGAAACCTTATAGCCCTTTGAAACACATGTTCAATTTCCATAGCATTAGTCCAACTGCAGACGATGCCGTAGAGCGAGTAGGGCTACAGCTCAAATCTGACGACCTACTGAACACCACTAGCGTTTACGCTGGCGTTACTTACGAAAGTTCGCTACGCAGAGTAGAATACAGCGCTGGATTAAGATACAAAGCACTATACCCTGTCATCAATCTCAGCTACCGTAATCGTCCTCGTTTAGCATATTACCGTTTTCAAAACGTTATACACCGAGCCGATTTTAGAGAAGACTACGTCGCCTTAACCACTTCTGTACCGTTAAGTTTTAATTCGTTTAACCACAATTTCAGTTTAATTGGCGAAGTTGGCACCTATCACGTCAACCGTCATTTCAATGCAGTAGATGCATCTCGATTAGTAAACACAATCGAATTCCCCATCACCTACCGCTTTGGTTTCAACCATCAAATTAGAAGAGCAGAACGAGATATTGCTCCAAAATGGGCACAAGCTTTCGAAATCAAATACCAACACCTGCCTTTTGAGAACCGTCTTACCGGAAAACTTTTCGCAATGGAGAGCTACCTCTATTTCCCTGGCCTAGCCAAAAACCACACTTTTTTAGCAAGCTTCAACTATCAACAAAACAACGGAACTTTTAGAACAGTGAACGACATTCCAATTGTTTACGGCTACAATCAAATTGCAGCCAAAAGCTTACTTAAAAACACGCTGCTACTCAATTACCGCTTCCCAATGCTGTTTCCAGACCTCGAAATTGGGCCTTTTGCTTACGTAAGAAATGTGAGAGCAAGCTTTTTCGGTCATTACGAAAATATTGGCCACGAAACCAATCTAACACAACCTAAAACATTCGGATTAGAGCTTAGAAGTGACATGAACTTGTTGCGCTACCAGCCCATTGCCGATGTAGGCGCCCGCTTAATCTTCGTTAACAAAAACTACAATCAAAACCCTATCTTCGAATTGTTGTTTAATTACTACTTTTAATCATCTAAAACAGAAACACCATGTCGGGAAAAAGCATCACCATTATAGCCCTAACAGCCTTATTAACGTTATTCTTAACCGTAAATAACGATGCTGTAGAGTTCAATTTCATCATCGGGCAACCAGTAGAGGTATCCAAACTAGTAGTTATTGGGATTTGTATTTTGATAGGTTTCATTCTAGGCTTTATTGCGGGCAGACCACGCAAAACCTATAGCAGTTACAACGACGAAATCGAAAAAGATGATATCGACGCGAAACCTAAAAACACATTAAGCGACGAGGACAGAGAGTACATCAGCTAAAAAATATTTAGAAAAGCAGCGACAGTAATCCATCGGTTACGATAGCCCTGCTTTTCGGCTTTAATCCCTCGTTGCACTTCGGGCGTTGCCGCCTTCAATCAGGTTTGGTACAGTTAAAATTCCTTGCTATGAAACTTTTCATCCTCTCAGCAATCATCTGCTTTGTCGCCATTTATGCTCCTACAGAAAAAATAATTGTACTGAATCCTACTTTAGGGATATTGATTGACAAAAGCCCAGAAGGAGAAGCCATTTTCAACAAACGCTCAAAACAGTGCGAAATTTGGTGGGCGCAAGTAGCAAAAGGTGGCGAAGAAAAACTTTCGAAAAGCGAAAAAGAGCAGCTGAAAAATTGCTCCGAAGATGAGAATTACTGGGATATTTTAGGTCCTGGGTGCAGTTGGTATTGTGGCGGTGGGTTAGAGACAGCAGCAGCATCTTCTACCTTAAGCAAACAAGGCAACGTTAACTATGTTGCCAAAAACGCAAATGACCTTAGCTACCGAACCGCTTGGGTAGAAGGCGTTCCAGGTTATGGTATCGGCGAATATCTTACTTACGATTTCCCTCCAGAGAATCCAAGAATCACGAAAATCATTGTGGTAAATGGCTATGTAAAGTCGGCAAAAGCTTGGAACGAAAACTCAAGAGTAAAACAACTGAAGGTATACTTAGATGGAAAGCCTTTAGCCTTACTCAATCTACAGGATACGCGTCGGGAGCAAATCTTCACCTTGAAGCAACCTATTGGAAATGGAAATAGAGCAAATTACAAAGCCCTTCAATTAAAACCGAGATGGAAGCTCAAATTCGAAATCACTGATGTTTATAAAGGGCAGAAATTTGACGACACCGCCATCACCGAAATCTATTTCGATGGAATTGATGTTCATTGATATTGCTTAAAGTGCTTCATTCAAAAACATTTCTTAATTTTAATATCAAATGAAGACCATCAAATGAAACATCTACTAGCTATTTTTACATTATTATCATTCCTACAGCTCACTGCGTTAGCGCAATCCAAACAAGACTCTTTAGCTATTAAGCAGGAGGCACTAGACTACATCGAATCACAGCACAAACCAAATGCTGCACAAATGGAACGTGCCTTACATCCAAGAATGGTTAAACGTACTTTTTGGAAAGACAAAGCTACTGGCAAAGATTACGTAAGGGAAACTTCTACAGAATCGATGGTTTTGCTTGCTGAAAGCTACAATACCAAAGGTGATAAATTCCCTAGCAACCCAAAAAAAGAAGTTAAATTTCTAGATATATCAGAACGAACAGCCTCGGTAAAGCTCATCGCCGACGAATGGATAGACTATATGCACCTTGTTAAATTAAATGGTTCTTGGAAGATCATTAATGTGCTTTGGCAGTATAACGATGTTAAACAGCATTAAAAAATCCTTAAAATGAAAAATTTATTCTCTTTTGTATTGATGCTCGGTTTTGGACTTATCTGTCAAGCACAAGAAAAACCAAAGTACGATGAAGCACTAGCCAAAAAATTAGGAGCAGACAATTACGGCATGAAAATGTACGTGTTAGTGATTCTTAAAACTGGACTGAATACCACGGCAACCAAAGCACAAACCGACAGTCTTTTCAAAGGACACATGGCCAACATCGAGAAACTAGCCAAAGAAAATAAATTGATAGTTGCTGGACCTTTGGCAAAAAATGAAAAACAATATCGTGGCATTTTCATCCTCAATACCAAATCATTAGAAGAAGCAAAAAACTGGCTAACTACCGATCCCGCAGTAAGCGCTAAACTACTAGATGCCGAAATTTTCAATTGGTATGGTTCCGCAGCTTTACCAGAGTATCTTCCCTACCACGATAAAGTGCAAAAAAGCAGTCATTGAGAGTGCAACATTTCTATTAACAAAAGGTTATCAACGGACTTAATAGTTAATTTAGAATTCTATTAAATAGAATAACCTGAAATGAAAAGAAAACTACTTTTACCAAGCTTATTGTTATTTACTTCGTCGTTTGTTTTTGCACAAGACAAAGTGATAGACAATATCATTAAAGAAGCTAACGAAAACTCTCAGTTAGAAAAGCTAGCCCATGAATTATTAGATGTTGTTGGACCACGTTTGGTAGGTACGCCGCAAATGAAACAAGCTAATGACTGGGTAGTTAAGAAATATGCAGATTGGGGCATTAGCGCTAAAAATGAGCAATGGGGACAATGGCGTGGCTGGGAACGTGGTGTTACTCATGTAGATTTGGTTAGCCCACGGTTAAGAACACTGGAAGCTACACAATTGGCTTGGAGCCCATCTACCAATGGCAAAACTATTAATGCAGAAGCGATTATTTTACCAGAAAGCATTACAGATTCTGTGTCCTTCCAAAAATGGTTACCTGCGGTAAAAGGTAAATTGGTTTTGATAGCTCACAATCAAATTTCTGGTCGTCCAGATAAAAACTGGGAAGAGTTTGCTACGAAAGACCTATTTGAAAAATACAAAAAAGAGAAAGCAGCAGCTTTAAAGAGTTTCAACGATAATTTAGCAAAGACAGGCTTGAAGGCAAAAGACTTAGCCTTAGCTTTAGAAAATGCTGGTGCTGCGGCAGTGGTCATCAATAACTGGTCGCAGGGTTTTGGAGTTGATAAAGTTTTCGGCGCCAATACTAAGAAAATCCCTACCATCAATTTATCTGTAGAAGATTATGGTTTAGTTTACCGCTTGGCGAAACACGGTTCAAAACCTGTATTAAACGTAACTTCAGAATCTAAAGAATTAGGTTTAGTGCCAACATTTAATACGCTTGCGGAGTTAAAAAGCAAGCAAAAACCTAAGGAGTATGTGATGCTATCAGCTCACTTAGATTCTTGGGATGCTTCTGCTGGCGCTACAGATAATGGCTCTGGAACCATCTTGATGATGGAAACCATGCGCATCTTGAAGAAATTCTATCCAAATCCTAAACGCACTATTTTAGTAGGCCACTGGGGTAGCGAAGAACAAGGTTTAAATGGCTCGAGGGCTTTTGTGGAAGATCACCCAGAAATAGTGAAAAACCTACAAGCTTTGTTCAATCAAGACAATGGAACAGGCAGAGTAGTTAATTTGGGTGGACAAGGTTTTGCTCAATCTGAAAAATTCATCAATCGTTGGTTAACTAAAGTACCAGATACGATTAAAAATCAAATCAAAACTTCATTTCCTGGTATTCCCGGAGCTGGAGGTTCAGATTTTGCTTCATTTGTAGCTGTTGGTGCACCAGGCTTCTCATTAAGTTCTACCAGCTGGGATTATGGCACTTACACTTGGCACACCAATCGTGATAGCTACGACAAAATGGTTTTTGAAGAGATTAGGAACAATGCCATTTTAGCTGCAATTATGGTTTACATGGCTTGTGAAGACCCTGAGAAATTCACTACAGAAAGAGCAGAATTACAGGTTAACCCAAGAACTGGACAGAAAGTAACTTGGCCAGAACAGAAAAAAGCAATCCGTAAAGGCGGTGTAGATTAATTTTGTTTTTTAAACCACCTAAGACATCTTAGTTCATTTTAGGTTTCTTAGGTGGTTTTCGTTTACAAACCTTTACTTTCTCAAAAAGTAAAACCTAATTAACCACATATAAACGAAGAGTTAACAAGGCTATGTGGCTAATAAAAGAAAAAACTACATTAAGAATTTAAGAAGAATTAAGTCTTCACAGACCTTCATCTCTTAATGGTTCAAATCCAAAAGCTAACGTGAGCTAAGGTAGCTTAGGTGGTTTTCATTTACAAACCTTTACTTTCTCAAAAAAGTAAAACCTAATTAACCACATATAAACGAAGAGTTAACTAAGGCTATGTGGCTAATAAAAGAAAAAACTACATTAAGAATTTAAGAAGAATTAAGTCTTCACAGACCTTCATCTCTTAATGGTTCAAATCCAAAAGCTAACGTGAGCTAAGGTAGCTTAGGTGTTTAAAACAAGAATCACTCTTCCTTCTGTTGAAACTTATAAAACAGATAACCTAAGAAAGGCAAGATCAGGAAGCTACCCAAAACTAAAGCCCAGCCTAAACTTTGCACCGTTTTCTCTGGGCCAATTGTATTGTAAAGGGAAATTACACCACCTCCTTTTAAACGAATGAAATTGGGAAAATGAGCATAACTGATGGCAACCAAAATCATCGTTACCTGAAAACCTGCCAATACCCTTAAAATCTTCGTATTTCCTTTCAACAACAAATACCAAAGCAAAACTAACGACAGACTTGCCAAAATCACGGCCATTAATCCAACTTTGTTGTAAACTACCCAGTTCATCAAAGGAACATCTTCCATAGCAGCACTAAAGAACACCATTGCGCCAAAAACTACCGCAGCCACATTCATGTACTTTGCTTTTTTAATGAAGCGCTTCTTATCTTCCTCTGTTTTACACTCTCCTATTAAATAAATAGCGGCCAAGAAACCACACAAAGCTGTAGTAAACAAACCAACAGAAATAGAAAACCAATTGAACCAACTAAAAATATAGGCATCAGCAAAGTTGGTGGCGTCTGGATCTACCTTTCCCGACAAGACACTTCCAGCAATAATCCCTAAAAACAAAGCAGTAAGAAAGCTCGAATACCTAAAAATACGGTTATACAACCACTGCATATCGTCTTTAACAGCATCGTAATGTCTAAAAACAAAAGCAGTTCCTCTCGCAATAATTCCAATTAACATGACGGCCAAAGGAATGTGTAAATGCACCGACATGGTAGTGTAAATACGCGGAAAAGCGACAAACAAAATCACAATGGCAATAATGAGCCACATGTGATTAGCCTCCCAAACTGGACCGATAGCATGATACATCGTTTTACGAGTGCGGCTTCTGTTCTTCGTTGAAGTAAACAGCTCAATAATTCCGGCTCCAAAATCGGCACCGCCTAACAAGAAATAAAGCAGAATTGCTAAACATAAAAAAGCAATGACTATTTGTTCCATTATTGATCGATATTTGAGGATTTGTAAAGCTCGGGAACCATTTTAATTTGTCGATACAGCAAAAAGATAACGATTAAGCTCAATGAGAAATAAATAGCCGAAAACAGATAGAATGACCAAGCTATACCCGGCATTGGGGTTACCGCATCAATAGTTCGCATAATACCATTGATGATCCAAGGTTGGCGACCGACTTCGGTTACTACCCAACCTGCTTCTAGCGCAATATATCCCAAAGGGATGGCAAAGACAAAAAGTTTCAACACCCATCTACTATTCAGGATAGTCTTCTTCCTCCATAAAATGAAGAAATAAATGATCGAGATGAGCATCATTACCGAGCCCAAACCTACCATAATCTGAAAAGCGTAATGGGTTATCGCCACCGGCGGATGTTCGTCTTCCGGAATTTGATCTAAGCCTTTTACTTCGGCATTAAAATCACCATGTGCTAAAAAACTCAGGGCTCCTGGGAGTTCTATATAATTACTTACCGTTTTATTTTTTTCGTCTACAATGCCGCCAATAATTAACGGCGCAGGTTTTTCTGTTTTGTACAAAGCTTCCATAGCCGCAAGCTTGGCTGGCTGGCGCTGAGCTACATCTTTCGCAGAAATATCGCCACTAATAGGTTGTAATAGTGCACATATAGTAGCAAAAGTAGCCGCTATCTTAAATGATTTGTAATGAAAATCGTTGTGTTGCTTTTTCAACAGCATTAACGCATGAACGCCAGCTACAGCAAAACCCGTTGCCGTAAACGCCGCTAAACACATGTGCAAAGCTTGCGTAAACCAGGCATCATTAAACATCGCTTTAATTGGGTCTATATTGGTGTATTCGCCATTTACGTAATCAAAACCGGCCGGACTGTTCATCCAAGCGTTGGCAGCAACTACCAAAATTCCTGATGCCAAGCCACTTACTCCAACTACCACTCCAGTAAACCAATGGAACCATTTATTAAGTTTTTCCCACCCATAAAGAAAAAATCCTAAAGCAATGGCTTCGATAAAAAATGCTGTACCCTCCAATGAAAAAGGCATTCCGAAAATTGGACCCGCATGCTCCATAAACTTGGGCCAAAGCAAACCTAATTCAAAAGAAAGCATAGTACCTGAAACAGCACCTGTAGCAAAAAAAATGGCTACGCCTTTGCTCCATGCTTTGGTAATATGCTTGTAAACTTCATTATTGGTTTTTAACCATTTGTAATGTGAAACAGCCATAAAAAATGGCATTACCATGCCAATACAAGCGTAAATAATGTGGAAGCCCAATGATAGGGCCATCTGTGAACGGGCAGCTAAAAAATCATCCATGAGTTAGGGATTAGGATGGAGCAAATATAATACTTAACATTTTAAGAGCTAAGCAAGTATCCTTCCCCAAAAGAAATAGTTGAAATATGGAATGTTTATAAATTAAACTAATCTCCTATAAATAGATTTATATTCTTTATTAGAAAAAGTAAAGCGAGCTATCATGTTCTGAAAAGCTTATTGACTCCCTCCTATTTACATTATTGTTAAACATCTCTAAACAAAAAACCACGACTATATAGCCGCGGTTTAAATTCAAACAATTATTTTCTATTAAACACCTGTTCCAGGCGTAGTTCCTGGCTCGTGGCCACCTCCAAGAGGTTCGTGCTTACGAGGATGGTTTTTAGTGAAATTAGTGGTGATGGTGGATGACGAAGTAGATTCAATGTTTTCTTCTCTCCTCGTTGGCTTCGTATCATCAATATCAATCAGGTCGTTTCTAACTTCTTTCTCTTTGTTATTCTTATCTTTATTATCCATGATCTTTAAGTTTTGGTACGGTTATCTAACAATCCGCGTTTAAAGTTTGTTTGTAACATCATACATCAATTTCAAAAAATGAAGAAAGCAATCCTTTTTGGCGCTAGTGGTTTCATAGGCGGATATTTGTTAAGAGATTTATTGCAAAGCGATATTTATAGTGAAGTTACCATCGTAGTTAGAAAACCATTAAACATTCAGCACCCAAAGCTGAACATGGTTCTTGCCGACTACCATAACTTAGCTCAAAACGCGGCATATTTAGTTGGTGATGATGTCTTTATTACACTAGGAACTACGAAAAAGAAAACTCCAGATGAAAAGGAATATTATCAAATAGATCACGATTATCCTGTATTAGCGGCACAATTGACCAAAGCAAATGGCGCCACGTCCGTCTTCTTGGTATCCGCAGTTGGCGCAAATGTTAACTCTTCTATCTTTTATACCAAAACAAAGGGCGAAGCAGAAAGAGATGTTATTGCAGTTGACTTTGACCATACCCATATTTTCCGTCCATCGATGATTATGGGCAACAGGGAAGAAAGCAGACCCCTAGAAAGAATGTTCATTAAAATATTCTCTGTAGCAAACCTGTTATTGGTAGGCAAATTGAAAAAATACAAAGGAATTACTGCCGAAAATATTGCGAAGGCGATGATTAGAGCCGCACAACAACCTGTAGAGAAAGTTAAAGTTTATCATTGGGAGGAAATGAAGTAACTTGTCAAATAGCATGTTTTCTGTAACTAATTAAACACCCCGGTCTTCGACCACCCCTCTACAAGAGGGGAATATTATAACGCAAAATTCCCCTCTCCTAGAGGGGTGCCCAACGGGCGGGGTGTTTAGACAAAAAAGAGAATAAAAATTTTACAACTGCCATAGGGTTGTCAGTGGGATTCTTATTTTTGCCAGCAAATAAATACCTATACTAATATGAGTTATTGTAGTGCAATTCCAAATATGCAGCCCGAAGAACGTAAGGCTTTACACAAAAACTATCACGATAACCATTACGGCTTCCCCATTCATGATGACAACGAGTTGTTCGGTAGATTAATTTTAGAAATTAACCAAGCAGGTTTAAGCTGGGAAACCATCCTTAAAAAGGAAGATGGTTTTAGAAATGCTTATGCCAATTTCGATATTAATAAGGTGGCTAATTTTACAGAAGCTGATAGAGAACGCTTATTACAAGATGCTGGAATTATCCGCAATAAGTTAAAGGTTAACGCCGCAATAGAAAACGCAAAAGCCATCCTTCAATTACAGCAGGAATTTGGCAGTTTCGAGAAATGGCTGGAACATCACCACCCCAAAACCAAAGCAGAATGGATTAAGCTATTTAAAAAGACTTTCAAGTTTACTGGTGGCGAAATTGTCGGTGAGTTTCTGATGAGCATTGGTTATCTTCAAGGTGCCCATGACTCTTCTTGTGCTATCCATGCGAAGGTTTTGACTGAAAATCCGAAGTGGATTGGACAATAAAAATTTGTATCCTTCATTTCGAGCGTAGTCGAGAAATCTTTGAAATGATATGTAAGTTCAAAGATTTCTCCACTCGCTACCGATAAATCGGTACAAGTTACGCTGCGGTCGAAATGACGATATTATTTAATTTTCTGCTAACACTTTAACTTCTTTTTTCGGATACATTATTGAAAACACATACACCGTCAATACCGCTAATGGAAAAGAAATCAAAGCTGGATTTTCCATTTGATGCATCGAATTTTCTGCTCCCAAGCCATATTTATCCCACATCGTTGGTGAAGTTAAAATAATAGCTAACGAAGACACAATACCTACAACAATTGAAGCTGAAATACCAGTTGCAGAGGTTCTTTTCCAGAACAATAAAAACAGAATCGCTGGTAAATTAGCCGACGCCGCAATTGCGAAAGCCCAACCAACCAAAAACGAAACATTTATACCTTTAAACGCCATTCCCAATAAGATAGCAAACACACCTACTACTACCGCTGCTATCTTACCTACTTTCACTTTGTTATCATCGGTCAGATTTTTCTTCAGGTATATATCAATAAAATCATGCGCTATAGCACCTGAAGAAGCTACGATTAGTCCAGCAACGGTACCCAAAACGGTTGCAAAAGCTACTGCCGAAATGATGGAGAACAACACTGCACCAAAAGCTTTCGCCAATAATGGAGCCGCCATGTTGCTAGATTCCACATCCATCACTCCATTTACTCCTGCGCCCAAACCAATAAATAAAGTCAGGATGTAAAAACCTCCAATAGCTGCAATAGCTAAAATGGTAGACTTTCTTGCATCACGTGGTGTTTTTACCGTATAGTAACGAATAAGGATATGTGGTAGTGCCGCAGTACCTAAAAACAAAGCCAACATTAAAGAGACAAAATCTAATTTGCTCCACAAACTAGCATCGCTACCAATTTTATATTTTAATCCTGGCAACATAAATTTAGCACCAGAAGTAATTTCGGGATAATAAATGGAAACCTGATCGGTACCATCTGTAAGTTTTGTCTGCAAGAAGCGAACTACTTCGCTGTCTTTAATGGTTGAAAGAAATTCGAATGGTCCAACCGCTCCAGTCTTATCAACCTCCTTACCATTAACGATAATTTTGCTTAAATGACCAACTTGGTAAAACTTCCGTTTCTCTTTAGTTTCTCCGTTGTATAACTTCTCGCCATTGGCTTTTTGAACAATAGTTAAAGTTTCTTTAAGGATTTGTTTGCCATCTTTATTAATCAAATAGAACCATCTATCTACACCATTTTGGCTTAGCTTTACAAATATTTTCTCTCCTACAGCTTGTTGGCTTACCACGTTCCAATTAGTTACCGCAGTTACTTTATCTCCTTCTACCTGTGGTGTTAATTCTATAAAGGCATGGTAAGGATTATCTTTTCCTCCTGGAGATAGTGACAATCCATTTTTAAGGATATATCCTGTTAATATTACCGATAGGATAATAAGCAAGCCACCTTTCAAGAATTGAACATAAGTAGTTGAAGCCATACCTGCGCTTGCTACAATAGCAATTACAATGGCGCCAACTAAGATTACACCAGCCCAGTGAGGCAAGCCCAATAAAGGCATTACCAAATCGCCAGCGCCTACCATTTGCGGAATAAGGTAGAACACAGAAATGATTAAGGTACTAATTGATGCGGAAAGGGTAATTGCTCTAGAATTAAATTTAGCATTTAGGGCATCTGTAAAAGTGAATTTACCTAATCTCTTAAATGGCTCGGCAATTAAAAACAAAGCTACAATCCATCCTGCCAAAAACCCAATAGCATATAAAAAGCCATCGAAACCGGCAATGGCAATCATACCGCAAATTCCTAAGAAAGATGCTGCAGATAAATAGTCACCAGCGAAAGCTATTCCATTAACAGCCCAATGAATTTGTCCGCCAGCAGCATAATACGAAGAAGAGTCACTTTTCTTGCGCCCAAAATAAAAGGAAAGTCCAAGTACTAAACCAACAAAAATGAAAAAGAAAATTAATGCAGTGATTGAAATATCATATATCATTTCGAATCCCCCTTATTTAGTTTATCTGCTTTTTCTGCGTCATCTTCATATTTAGTACAATAATAGTTATATACAACGCCCATAATAACGGCAAATACAATTAGACCTATGCCATAAACTATGGCTAAATTCAGTCCAGAGAACACTGTTGTGGATAGTAGTTCGTAATTAAAAACACCGAGTGCAACGAAACCTGCATAACAGATTAAGTATACAAAGAATAATCGCACACCTAACTTTGATTTTTGCTGTGTTACGATTTCCTTTTCCTCGGTTGTGCTGTTTACATGCATAACTTAAAGGTTCGAAAGGTTTATAAAAGGTTGTTTGTTTCTATATTTACAACCAACATAGGTTGTAAATACAATACTAATAAAAAAACGCTAGTTTAGTTAATGTTTTGGCGATAAACTAGGAAAATCGTTTTTAAAAAACATCAGGATTTGGCTAAAGCCGTATTGTAATCTTTATATAATCCGTTGGCTAAAGCCGAACGGCAATGAATTTCTGATATACTTTAATATATTCTACTGGCTGAAGCTGAACACGAGCGAATTACTATCCTTCCATAATCCGTTGGCTAAAGCCGAACGGCAATGAATTTCCGCTATACTTTAATATAATTAATTAACTGCCCAAGGCCGAACGCCAGCGAATTGCTATACTTACATAAGCCGCTGGCTAAAGCCGAACGGCAATGAATCCCTGATGTACTTTAATATAATCAACTGGCTGAAGCAGAAAAGCGATGAATTTCTGGTGTACTGATTCATTGCCGTCCCATTTATGGGACGGCTTGGCAAACAGAAAAGGGCTTTAGTCAAAAATTATTTAAAAATCGTGCAAGGCAATTTGGCTTCGAAGGATTGAATTTCGTTAATTAGACCTGATTGAAGCGGAAATACTTTTTGCTAATCTAACGAGAAAGATTGCCACGTCGTTCCTCCTCGCAATGACGAAAATGTACTGATAATGCAGAACACAAAAAGATTATAGCGGAAAGCGGGACTGCAGGAAGATAAGAATACAGGAACTTACTCTTCAAATGGGTTAAAAAACAAAAGAGAGAAACCTAAGCGATTTCTCTCTTTCGAACGAGTTGAAGATGATTAAGCTAAAGCATTTTGCTTAACCACCATCTTCACTTTTTCAAGTGTATAATCTATTTCTTCTTTAGTGGTGTATTTACTAAATGAGAAACGTACCGCTGGGCGATTTGGATCTGCCTTGATTCCGTTAAGGACATGTGATCCAATATTAGAACCTGACGAACAGGCACTGCCACCAGAAGCGCAAATACCATTGATATCCAAGTTGAACAACAACATATCTGCCATATCCATTTCTGGAAAAGAAACATTGAGAACAGTGTATAAGCTTTTATCTGCATCAGTTTCACCATTAAAACCAATACCTGGCACTTCTGCGATTAACTGAGCTTTCATGTAATCTTTCAGTTCTTGTACATGCTTCTTGTGAGCTTCCATTTCTGTGTAGGCAATCTCTAAAGCTTTTGCCAAACCAACAATTCCATAGACATTTTCTGTACCACCACGCATATTACGCTCTTGAGCACCCCCATAAATCATTGGTGGAATCTTGATACTATTATTTACGTACAAGAAACCTACTCCTTTTGGACCATGTAACTTGTGTGCTGCACAAACAATAAAATGTGCTTTCAACTGACGTACATCATGCGTATAATGCCCCATAGTTTGTACAGTATCGGCATGGTAAATTGCGTTGTATTTTTCGCATAAATCGCCTACCTTTTGCATGTCTGTTAACGTACCTAACTCGTTATTGGCATGCATTAAGGAAACAAAAGTACGGTCGTTATTCTGCAACAATTCTTCTAAATGTGCATAGTCAACATTTCCTTTTTCATCTATATTAACAAAACTCAATTTATCAATAACACCGTCCTTAAGCAACATATTTAAGGTATGCTCTACCGCATGGTGCTCAATTTTAGAAGTGATAGCATGCTTAATTCCATAAGCAGCAATTCCACAACGGATAGCTGTATTATCAGCCTCTGTACCACCAGAAGTAAAGAAAATTTCAGAAGGCGACGCATTCAACAGTGTAGCCACCGTTTTACGTGCTTTCTCCACCAAAGTTCTCACCTCACGTCCCAAGGCATGTATTGCAGATGGATTTCCAAAGTAATTTGTCATTACGTTAGTCATCTCTGCAACTACAACCGGATCGAGCGGCGTGGTAGCGGCATTGTCTAAATAAACTCGTTTCATTTTTATAAGTGTGTTAGTTAGTTCTTTTTCAGGTATCAGGTATTAGGAGTTAGGTATTAGTTTAACTAAACCCTAATACCTAACTCCTAGTTCCTAGCACCTAATTTATCTGCAATATCTCCTTAATATCAGAGATGATTTTTTGCGCCAAGTTTTCTGCTGTAGTTTCATTCTCTGCTTCACTATAGATACGGATAATCGGTTCGGTATTTGACCTACGCAAATGTACCCATTGATTATCAAACTCAATTTTTAGCCCATCTATTGTACTATAAGGTTGCTTTTGATATTTTTCTTCTACCTTTTTTAATAAAGCATCGATATCCATATCAGGCGTAAGCGTAATTTTATTTTTTGAGATATGATAAGATGGGTAACTTGCCCTTAATACCGAGATAGGTTTTCCAAATTTAGCTAAATGCGATAAAAACAACGCAATGCCAACCAACGCATCTCTACCATAATGTGATTCTGGATAGATGATACCACCGTTACCTTCACCACCAATGATAGCGTTAGTGGCTTTCATTTGGTTAACTACATTTACCTCTCCTACTGCAGCTGCATTATATTGTTGCCCAACTTTTTCTGTTACATCTCTCAAAGCTCTTGTCGACGAAAGGTTCGATACTGTGTTGCCTGGTGTATTTTTCAATACATAATCAGCAACTGCAACCAGCGTATATTCTTCGCCAAACATGGAACCATCTTCGTTAACTAGAGCCAATCTATCCACATCTGGATCTACTACGATACCTAAATCAGCATTTTTTTGTTGAACTATCTTAGCAATCTCTGTTAAGTTCTCTGGAAGTGGTTCTGGATTATGAGGGAATTGTCCATTTGGCTCGCAATAAAGTTCATAAACCGTATCAACACCTAGCGCTTTCAACAAAGGCGGAAGAAAAATACCACCTGTAGAATTTACACAGTCAATGGCTACTTTGAAATTAGCCTTTTTAATGGCCTCAACATCTACCAAAGGCAATGCTAAAATCGCATCAATATGTTTTTGGATATACGTATCATCTTTTCTAACTTGCCCAAGTTCGTCTACCTCAGCAAAGCTGAAATCCGAGTTTTCGGCAATTTCTAAAACTTCTTTACCATCAGTATCGCTAATAAATTCGCCTTTGGCATTTAAAAGTTTTAAGGCATTCCATTGTTTTGGGTTGTGGCTTGCAGTTAGAATAATTCCTCCCGCAGCTTTCTCTAAAGGAACAGCAATTTCAACAGTAGGCGTAGTAGACAAACCTAGGTCAATCACTTCGATACCCAAACCTTGTAGGGTTCCAATAACCAAATTATTCACCATCTCGCCCGAAATACGAGCATCGCGGCCAATTACTATTCTTTTATGTTCAGCTTTGCTGATTACCCAAGAACCAAAAGCCGCTGTAAATTTCACAACATCAATTGGAGTTAAACCATCGCCAGCCTTGCCGCCAATAGTGCCCCTAATACCAGAGATAGATTTAATTAAAGTCAAGTTGATTATTTTTTGTCCAAAATTAAGAAAAATTAGCGGTGCAGTAAATTTATATCAACTATTTACGAGGTATATTTGACTTACATCAAACGTTTGTGCTTATTTTTATTTCGAACTATAGCATTAAAACAAAATAGATTTGACTTTTTAAAAGTACAAATATCAAAAAGTGTTATAAACTAACAGCTTGCGCAAAAAACATTCAAACGTTTGTGCTCATTAATCATTAACCAAAAGTAACTCCAAGCCCACAAGCATGCAATTTAGACCTCAAAATCAAAATGTTTTTTATGTGGCTTTAAAAGTTTTTTTCGATGAACCAATTACTCTTTTTAATTATATTTACATGATATAACTTTTTGCAACATAATTGCATAAACGTTATATTTGTCGACCTAAAATCAAGTAAAAATGCAGCGCAAATGGTTTCAATATTGGTTTAATTCGCCATACTATCACATTCTTTATGGCAACCGAAATGATGAAGAAGCAGAATTGCTAATTGATAATTTATTGGCCCACTTGAAACCAAAGGCCGAGAGCAAGATCATTGATATTGCTTGTGGCAGAGGCAGACACTCAATCTATCTGAATAAAAAAGGTTATGATGTTACAGGCATAGACCTATCTGAGCAGAATATCAAATTTGCACAACAATTTGAGCAAAAGAACTTGCATTTTTATGTGCATGATATGCGCAAGCTATCTTACATCAACTATTTTGACCTTGCGCTAAATCTTTTCACCAGCTTCGGTTATTTTGAGACAGAAAAAGACCACGTGAATGCTTTAAAAGCATTTAGAAAGAGCATGAAAGATGATGGAACATTTGTAATTGACTATTTCAACACGCAAAAAATCATCAAAAACTTAACCAGCCAAGAGATTAAAACTATTGATGGCATCGAGTTTCACCTTTCTAAATTCGTATCTGAAGGCAAAATCATTAAGCATATCAATTTCGAACATCGATTAAAAGATTATGCTTTCGAAGAACGAGTTCAGGCATTTTTGTTAGGCGATTTTGAGACCATGCTTGAAAAAAGCGGCTTACAAATCATTGAAAAATTCGGCAACTACCATTTAGAAGAGTTTGACGAACTAAAATCAGACCGCTTAATTCTAGTTTGTAAAAAAGCATGATGCAAGAGCTCTTACAGTTCGACACAGAACTATTTCTAAAAATACATCGTGGCTTAAGCAACAGTTTCTTCGACTGGATTATGCCTTTGCTACGTAACCGATTTTTCTGGTCGCCGCTGTATTTATTTATTGTTATTTTTTGTATCAAGCAATACAAAAAAGCAGGTTTATATATTATTGGCGGAGTACTTTTAACTTTCGCTTTAGGAGATTTGATTTCCTCAAGAATTATTAAGCCAAATGTATCTAGAGTAAGGCCATGCAACGAAGTTAGCTTAACAGGCCAAATTATTCCACGAGTGCCTTGTGGTAGCGGAAAAAGCTTCCCTTCATCCCATGCTACCAACCATTTCGGCATTGCAGTATTTTTAATTGGCGTTTTCTATCGTAAATGGAAAGCCATTTTACCTACCGGAATTATTTGGGCGGCATCCATCAGCTTTGCTCAGGTTTACGTTGGTGTGCATTACCCTATTGATGTTTTTTGTGGTATGATACTGGGAATATTGCTCGGACTGCTTAGCATCTCTATCTATAGATACACAGAAAAAAAGGTTTTAAAACGAACAATTGTGGAAACAGCCTAAGAACTTGAGCATATTCAAGTCTTAGATTACCAAATTGGTAAAACACAAAATCATATTAGCTAATGGAACTTTGGAAGTTTTCGATTTTATTTTTCTCTGCTTTTTTAGGCGGATTGACCATCTTTTTGGTTAAGAACGATAAATCACAATTATTAAAACTCATTTTATCTTTTAGTGGGGCTTATCTTTTTGCAATAACGGTCTTACACCTCATTCCCGATGCTTATCACGGTTCAGACAGCCACGAAATAGGTATCTATATTCTTATTGGTTTTTTATTGCAGATTTTTCTGGAACAATTTTCTGAAGGCGTAGAGCACGGACACATCCATAAGCATTCACACACGCATGCCTTTCCTTATGGTATTATGATTAGTTTGTGTTTACATGCTTTTTTAGAAGGAATGCCTCTGGCAAAAGACCATCACAACGAGTTTATTTTTGGTATTGCCTTACATCACATTCCTGCAGCTTTTGCATTAGCGAGTATTTTAGTTCAAAACCATATTAAAAAAGGATCTATTGTTTTCTATCTGATATTATTCGCTATAATGGCCCCATTGGGTTATTGGGTAAGTTTAGGATTAAGCAACGGTACATTAGGAGGCATTGAAGCCTACTTCAACAAAATTATGGGCATTGTGATCGGCATATTCTTACATATATCTACTACCATACTTTTTGAATCTAGTGCCGACCACAAAATTAACAAGCGTAAAATGTTAGCTGTATTATTAGGTATAGGTATCGCTTTAATAGGCTTTTTCTCAGGACACAGCCATTAGTAGAGTTACGATTTTAGATTGACGAATTACGATTTCGACTAAAAGTATAAATTGAATTTCACGCTAAGTCGGTCAAAATTCTAAAATCGTAAATCTAAAATCGCAAATCATTGTATCTTTGCGCAAATGCAACTAGCTCAACAGGTAAAACATTTAATCAAAAAGGAAGTCATTTTAGAATGGCGTTCCAAATATGCCTTAAATGGAGTTTTACTTTACGTAGTTTCTACGGTGTTTGTATGCTACATGTCTTTCCAAATTATTGACAAACTTACTTGGAATGCACTTTTTTGGATTATCATGTTGTTTGCTTCCATTAATGCAATTGCGAAAAGTTTCCTTCAAGAAAGCAAAGGGCGACAGTTATATATATATACATTAGTTAGTCCGGCAGCACTAATTATAGCCAAAACACTTTATAATAGCTTATTGATGATTGTATTAACAGTCATCGCTCTGTTATTCTATTCATTAGTATTCGATTTTCCAGAAGGAGCCGATATCCTAATGTATTTCGTAGCCGCAGTGTTAGGCAGCTTAAGTTTTTCTACCATTTTCACAATGGTATCCGCGATAGCTTCAAAAACTGGCAACGGCGGTATGTTGATGGCAATTCTGAGCTTCCCAATCATCATTCCGGTACTTATAGTGCTAATCAAATTCGCTAAAAATGCGATGGACGGCCTAGATAGGTCTGTAAGTTTAGATGAGATTGGGCTTTTGGCCGTGATAAATGTAATAGTAATGACGGTAGCTTTATTGTTATTTCCTTACCTTTGGCGAGATTAACAATGTGATGATTTGGTAATTTGATGATGTGATAATTACATCCCTATCTAACTACTAACATCTAAATACTAAATACAAAAAAAATGCATAAAACTTGGTGGAAGATATTGGCCGCTATTTTAGTAATCTACACCGCAATTGCTGGATTAATTTTAGATGTACCCAGATTAGCGATTCTTAACGAAACAATTAGAAACTTATATTTCCACGTGCCAATGTGGTTTGCCATGATAGTTCTTTTTACCATATCAGTTTGGTATAGCATAAAATCATTAAGTACACAAAGCGAAGCCGATGACATCAGAGCGGTAGAAAGTGCAAATGCAGGAATTATTTTCGGGATTTTGGGTATTGTAACCGGAGCTGTTTGGGCTAAGTTTACTTGGGGACAATTTTGGAGTTTCGATCCTAAGCAAAATTTCGCAGCTATCTCCCTACTTTTATACTTTGCCTACTTTGTATTACGCAATGCGATAGACGAAGAGCAAAAAAGAGCTAAAATAGGTGCTATCTATAATATTTTCGCATTCCCTATGATGGTGGTTCTACTATTCGTATTACCTCGCTTACAAGACTCTTTACACCCGGGCAATGGTGGCAACCCAGGCTTTAATAGCTACGATTTAGATAGCAGAATGCGTATGGTATTCTACCCAGCTTGCTTAGGTTGGATTTTAGTAGGCTACTGGGTTTACACACTTCGTTTCAGAACGAAAATTTTAGAAATCAAACAACTTTCATAACAACGACGGCCATAAGCTTACAATTAAAAAATACAACAGGAAACTCATGGCAGCTTCATTACCTCATAAATAAAAATATAATCTCAATGAAAAAAGCGCTAACTATACTTTTTTTACTTTTTTCTTCACTTAATTTACTAGCTCAAAACAACGATATTGAGATGGCAGACCAACTACGTGAAGATGGGAAAATTTACATTGTAGTGATTTGCATCGTCATTATTTTGGTTGGTTTATTAATTTATCTTTTCTCGTTAGACAAACGTTTAAAATTGTTAGAAAAAAAATCTAACGTCAAAAACTAATTTTAAACGCTGTACAAACATTTTTTTGAACCTAAACGTTATAGTGTTTACCATACACTAAGAAAAATATTCTTGCAAGAATGGTTTATTTTACTGCAATTTTGCAGCCGTAAAAGCATAAAACCAAAAAATTAAAAAAATGGCTAGTACAGCAAATGAAACAAGTTTTTTCACCGATGTGTGTAAAAATTTCGACAGTGCCGCTAAGTTTACCTCACACCCTGAAGGTTTATTGGCACAAATTAAAGCATGTAACAGTGTATACCGTTTTCAGTTCCCAATTCGCAGAGGAAACGGCTTTGAAGTAATTGACGCATGGCGTGTAGAGCACTCGCACCACATGAGCCCTACTAAGGGTGGTATTCGTTATAGCGATATGGTGAACGAAGACGAAGTGATGGCTCTAGCTGCGCTGATGACTTATAAATGTGCTATCGTAAATGTGCCGTTCGGCGGCGCTAAAGGTGGTATCTGCATTAATCCAAAAAACTACACTGTAGCCGAGCTAGAAACTATCACTCGTCGTTACACAACAGAGTTGATTAAGAAAAACTTTATCGGTCCAGGCATCGACGTTCCTGCTCCAGATTATGGATCTGGCGAACGTGAAATGAGCTGGATTGCCGACACCTATATGACCATGAACCCAGGCTCTTTAGATGCACTAGGTTGTGTTACTGGAAAGCCAATCGCATTACACGGAATTCGTGGTCGTAAAGAAGCAACTGGCCGTGGTGTAGCTTATGCGGTTCGTGAGTGTGTAAGTCACGCTGATGATATGAAAAAACTAGGTCTTACCGCTGGTTTAGATGGCAAGAGAGTAATTGTGCAGGGTTTAGGTAATGTAGGTTATCACTCAGCTAAATTCTTAATCGAATTTGGTGCTACCGTTGTAGGTATCTGTGAATATGAAGGCGCAATCTACAACGCTAACGGATTTGACATTGACGACGTTTTCGCTCACCGCAAAAACACAGGCTCGTTATTAGGTTTCCCTAGTGCAACCGGATTTAAAAACTCTGCAGAAGGTTTAGAACAAGATTGCGATATCTTGGTGCCTGCAGCTTTAGAAAACCAAATTACTGCCGATAATGTACGCAACGTTAAGGCTAAAATTATTGCAGAAGGTGCAAACGGCCCATGTACTCCAGAAGCTGAAGAAATTTTCACAGAAATGGGCGGTATCATTATCCCAGATATGTATTGCAATGCTGGTGGTGTAACTGTTTCTTACTTCGAGTGGTTAAAAAACCTTTCACACGTAGCTTTTGGCCGTATGGAAAATCGCTATGCAGAAAACTCAAATGCCAATTTGATTAATACGTTAGAGAGCTTAACAGGAAAAACCATTCCGGCTGAGAACCGCTTAATGATTGTTAAAGGAGCATCAGAATTAGAGTTAGTAAATTCAGGATTAGAAGACACCATGATTCACTCTTACCGCGAAATCAGGGAGACTTTAATTAACAAGCCGGAAGTTAAAACTTTAAGGACAGCAGCTTTTGTAAATTCGATAGATAAAATCGCCGTTTCTTATATGAACTTAGGCGTTTGGCCATAGACTGGTTCTAAATAAAACAAAGCCCCGTAATTTATATGTTACGGGGCTTTTTTGTTTATCAACTAATTGTCACGTTATGTTTTAGAAAGCCCCTGAAATAGCTGACCTTCTTTTGTTTTTCTATCTTTGTGTGCTGTATTTTAAAATCACCTCTAATGAGAAAAAGTGCCATCATCGGTTTAATCACAATTGCAATTTGCATTGGATTTTTAGTTAGCTTAAATGCTGACACAGATTCTTACTCGAACTTTAAGGAAGCTACCGAATCACAAAGAGAAGAGCATGTGATGGGTTACTGGGAAAAAAGCCAAGGCATGTACTATGATGCGGTAAAAGACCCCAACCATTTTGCTTTCTTTATGAAAGATGAAGCTGGCACCGTGAACAAAGTGGTACTTAACGGCTCTAAACCTCAAGATTTCGAGCGTTCGGAGAAATTGGTACTAATTGGCAAAATGGAGAACAATACTTTCTATGCTTCTAAAATTTTAATGAAATGTCCTTCTAAATATAATGATAACATGGTTGAAGTAAACCAAGATGGGACAGTTAAAGAAATCAAAGAGGGCGTTAAAGAGAGCGTCAAAGGAACAAAAGAATCAAAATCTTAATGGATATTCAGTTTATTGGAGAGAACCTCCTTCCAGGCAAATTAGGCCAATTTTTCATCGTACTTTCGTTTGGCGCATCATTACTTTCTACAATAGCCTATTTTTTTGCTACTAACAATAAAAACTTAGAAGACCGTTCTTGGACTAAACTAGGAAGAATTGGGTTTTGGCTGAATGGAATCGGCATCATAGGAATCGGTTCCACCCTGTTCTACTTGATCTTAAATCATTACAACGAATATAATTACGTTTACTCTCATTCATCTAAAGAGTTACCTGTTTACTACATTGTTTCCGCTTTTTGGGAAGGGCAAGAAGGTAGTTTCTGGTTATGGGCATTTTGGCAATCATTACTGGGTATCATCCTGATTTGGAAAGCTAAATCTTGGGAAAATGGTGTAATGACCATCGTGGCACTTTCACAAGCTTTCTTAACCTCGATGTTATTGGGCGTTGAGATTTTAGGTGCTCGTGTAGGTTCCTCTCCATTTATCTTATTGAGAGATGCTGTGAATCTGAAGGATATGGCTCCTATTTTTGCTGATCCTGAAAACTACAAAAACTATTTAACCTTCATTACCGACGGTCGCGGCTTAAATCCATTACTACAAAACTATTGGATGGTCATCCATCCACCAACCCTATTCTTAGGTTTTGCCAGCATGATTGTACCTTTTGCTTATGGCATTACAGCTTTATGGCAAAAACGTTATAAAGATTGGGTTAAGCCAGTTTTGCCTTGGGTTTCATTTGCCATCATGATTTTAGGTACAGGTATCGTTATGGGTTCGTTCTGGGCCTACGAAGCACTTAACTTTGGTGGTTTCTGGGCTTGGGATCCTGTAGAAAATGCTTCTATCATTCCTTGGTTAACCTTAATTGGCGGTTTGCACGTTATCATCGCTTATAAAAATACTGGCCACGCTTATTTCACGGCAATGGCATTAATTTTAGTAAGTTTCATCTTAGTTTTATATGCTTCTTTCTTAACTAGAAGTGGAATTTTAGGAGAAACTTCTGTTCACTCATTTACCGATTTGGGAATGTTTTGGCAGTTGGTAATTTATATCGCAGTATTTTTAGCTATTTCGGTGTTTTTCGTCGCTTTGCGGTGGAAAGAATTACCAATCACGCATAAAGATGAAGAAACCTATTCTCGTGAATTTTGGATGTTCATCGGCGCTTTAGTAGTTACTGTTTCTTGTATCCACATTATTTTCGCTACTTCTGTTCCAGTATTTAATGCAGCTTTCGGAACTAATTATGCACCGATTAAAGACGCAGTAAGATTTTACAACCAATGGCAAGCGCCTTTTGCCGTATTGATTGCATTAATTTCAGGTTTTTCTCAGTTTTTAAAATATAAGCGTACAGATCCGAAGAAATTCTATAGTAGCTTAATCTCATCTATCGTTTTTGCGTTAGTAATTACTGGCGGATTTGTCTGGCTAACAGAAATCTACGGCAACTTGATGTACATCATTCTTACTTTTAGCTGTATTTTTGCGGTAATAGCTAATGCTAGATTACTTACTAGTGTATTTACTAAACGAGGTAGCAAGTTAGCGGGTTCGGCAACTGCACATATCGGCTTTGCCATCTTGCTAGTTGGTGCTTTGGTTGCTGCAGCTACAAGTAATCCAATTTCTATTAACGCAACCAATTACATCCCTGTTAAGGATTTCGAAAAAGCAGCTAAGCCTGGCGAAAACATCATGTTGTATAAGAACGAGCCTAAGAAAATGGGCAAATACACCGTTACTTATATCAGCGACACCACCATACAGCCTAATACTTATTATAAGCTTAATTTCAGGGTAATTGATGAAGAAAGTGGTAAAGTAAAAGAAGATTTTACACTTAATCCAAGTATCCAAGAAAATGGAAAAATGGGTTTAATTGCTTCTCCAGATACTAAACATTATTTATTCAAAGATATTTACACCCACATTACCAGCGCTGCACAGAAAAAAGAAGAACACGCTGACCACGAAGGGCATACAGAAGAAGAGAACTATAAAGCTCCCCGTATTGTTACGCTAAAAGTTGGCGATACGGTTCATACTAGCAGTGGTATACTAACGGTAAAATCATTAAACAATAAACCTGTTGTTAGAGATTTAAAGGTAGAAAAAGAAGACTTAGCAGTAAGCTTGCCTCTAGAAATTAACGTGAGTGGCAAAATTTACAATGTTGAACCTCTATTTTTAATTAAAGGCAATAACACTTTCGATTTTGCCCGTAAAATTGACGAACTAGGTTTTAGAGTTAGATTCACTAAAATTATCCCTGAAGAGAATAAATTTGAGCTTCAGATTTTTGAGAAACCTCAACAAGCGAAAGACTGGTTAGTATTTAAGTCTATCGAATTCCCATATATCAACTTATATTGGATTGGTACTATCGTAATGGTCATTGGTTTCTTGATTTCTATATTCAGAAGGAAAAAAGAACTGAAAACAGATTAATGCGAGTATCTATCATAGGTTCGGGAAATGTAGCTACACACATAGCCAAAGCACTGAGGAATGCAAATGTAACATTGCTCAATATTTGGTCGTACAACTTAGAAAATGCTCAAATATTAGCTAACAAAGTTGATGCTGTTGCTGTAGCTGAGATTGCTCAAATTAATACTGAGGACAGTGACATTGTACTGATCTCGGTGAAAGACGATGCCATTGCAACAGTAGCTTCGCAGTTAGTGAACTATAGCGGATTAATCGCCCATACTTCTGGAGCTGTTACTATAGACGCATTGTCAAATCACAAAAATTACGGTGTGTTTTATCCGCTGCAAACTTTCTCCAAACATAAAGAGCTTGATTTCAGCAATGTTCCACTTTGTTTAGAGGCAAATGATACGAGTAATCTTGATTCGCTGAAACACTTAGCTAAGCTCATCAGTAAAAATTTTTACGAAGTAGATAGCGAGCAAAGAAAGACCTTGCATTTGGCAGCTGTGTTTGCCTGTAATTTCCCTAACTACCTTTATGGCGTTGCACAACAATTATTAGCACAAAATCATTTGGATTTCGATATCATTAAACCTTTGATTACCGAAACTGCCAACAAAATACAAACTGCGCTACCTATGGAAGTGCAAACTGGTCCAGCGGTAAGAAATGATGAGCAGACCTTAAAAAAACATGAAGGAATGCTTCAAGAACATCCCGAATGGTTAACAATATATAAATTACTAAGCGAGCAGATTAAAAAAGGGTAAATCATACTGTTTTTTAGTTTTGGCTGCTTACTTTTGCACTGAATTATGAGTATTTTCAAACTAAAGATAAATTTCGAAGAAGAAGGAAAAGAGCCTATCGAGCTACCTATTGCCGCTGGTGAAGACGTTTTAGATGTAGTATTGGATAACGGCATCAAATTACAGCACAACTGCGGTGGTGTTTGTGGATGCAGTACTTGCCACATTTACGTAACCAAAGGAATGGACAACATTCAGGAAATCTCTGAAAAGGAAGAAGATTTTGTTGACCGTGCGGTTAGACCAAAAATTACGTCAAGATTAGCGTGTCAGTGCGTAGTTTTAGATGGCGACATCGAAATTACCGTACCAGACCAATCAGGGTTTTTGGGACACTAAACAGTTTTCAGGTAACAGTAGTCAGGTATCAGTTAACCGATTAAAAAACTAAACAGTTAACCAACAAAAAACATTACAACAATATGAACAACGATAAATTTGCTTTACCAATTCAATGGAATGACATTGAAGATATTGCTTTAGAGCTTTATGAAAAATTTGGCGACGATTTTAACGAAGCAAAAATCTACAGAATTAGGTTTACCGAATTGATTGAATGGGTATTGGAATTACCAAACTTTGCCGGTACAAGAGAGCAATGCACCGAAGGTCATTTAGAACAAATTCAATCTGCTTGGGTTTACGAGTGGAGAGATAATCAGTAAAGTTGCAGGTTACGTGTTATCAGTTATGGGGCTAATCTCATAGCTTGCAACTCGTAACCCTTAAAACATAACCAAGCTATGCTTCAAAACCTTAAAAACATTACCACGTTCATTTTTGATGTGGACGGCGTACTTACCAACGGAACGGTTATTGCAACCGAAAGTGGTGAATTATTACGCTCTTTCAACATTAAAGATGGTTATGCGCTACAATTAGCGGCTAAAAAAGGTTATCATGTTTGTATCATATCTGGTGGCAAAGGTGTGGCAATGAGCAAACGTTTCGAAGGTTTGAGCGTAGCCGATGTTTTCTTAGGTGTACACAACAAAGTAGAAGTTTTTAATAATTACCTGCAGCAAAAGGGAATTAGCCCAAATCAGGTTTTATACATGGGTGATGACATTCCTGATGCAGAAGTAATGAAATTAGTTGGAATTGCCACCTGCCCTGCCGATGCGGTGGAAGAAATTAAAGCAATTGCCCATTACATTTCGCCAAAAAATGGTGGCGAAGCTACCGCTAGAGATGTGATAGAAAAAGTACTAAAAGTTCAGTACAACTGGAATGGCGACATCCCATCTGCCGCCGAAGCGAGTAAATAATTTAGTTGGTAGGTATCTAGTTTTTTGGTTGTTTAGTAACCGCTTTGTTAACAGAAGATCAAAAGAAAACCTACAAATTGATTCTTGATAGGCAAAAAGCAGAGATGGAAAAAAGAACGAAAGAGCGCCAAGCTGGGAATTAATGAAATCATTATAGCAAATAAAAAATATAAATAACAAAGCGGCAAATAGCCGCTTTTGTTATTTTTGAAGAAATTATAAAAAGCAATTCTGAACAAAAGAAAGCACTAATCTTTAACTTCATATTGCTACTCATTTTAAAATACAAACATGTTAAAAGTTACTGCACCAATTATACTCGCTTCAAAATCTCCAAGACGACAAGAACTATTGAACCTAATGGGATTGAAGTTTTCTGTGGAGCTGAAAGACGTAGACGAGAGTTATCCTGAAACTTTAAGTGCTCCCGAGATTGCTGTATATATTGCGGAGAAGAAAGCTAGGGCATTTGATGCTCATCCTGATGAAATTATCATTACTGCCGATACTATTGTAGCTATTAACGGAGAAATATTGGGAAAGCCGAAAGATCACAATGAAGCACAAGAAATGCTTGGCAAATTATCTGGCAGCAAACATGAAGTTTACACAGGTGTAAGCATCAACTATAGAGGAAAAATAGTTTCTTTTTATGATCAAACTGAAGTTTTCTGTCGTATTATAAACGCAGAAGAAATTAATTATTACATTGATAATTACCAACCATTTGATAAAGCTGGTAGTTATGGCGTACAAGATTGGTTTGGTTTAACCGTAGTAGAAAAGCTAAATGGCTCTTACACCAATGTAATGGGTTTACCGACAGAAAAACTTTATCAATACTTGCTAAAAATCTAGTAGTTCAAAGTAGCTAAAGGAACTCGCGTAACTTCTACATCTTCTTTATTAGTGGCATAAGAAACGTACAAATGTTCTTTCCAAACGATAGACTTTGGGTAACTATAGCCAATACGTTTATATTTCCCCTCATATCTTAAAGGTTGTAAATCTCCGTCTCCACTGCGCAGCAAAAATGCCTTATCAAATAATTCTCCATCCTTACTTAAAGTTAATACCAGAGGTATGCGGGTTTTGTTACCAGAAGGGTTGCTTACCTGAAAAGCTATTTTATTAGGCAAATTACCTGCACTCTGCTTTGCTCTAGAATCTGGAAAATTAGTTAAAATTGGTGTCGAAAAACTCAATGCATTATCGCTACTTATGGCCGCCAATTTTTTATAGCTATTATTTTGGTCTCTAAAAACCATTACCACTTTGCCATCTGGGCGATGATACCAGCTCGGTTCCAATTCTCTGCTCATGCCACTTTTATGAGGGAGATTTTGCATTTCACTTCTTGTCCATCCTTCTATTCCGTTAGGATTATCAGTAAAATAAGGTTTAGCAATTAGTCCAGGTTGTTCATGAAAAACCGTTAAAATACGGCCATTGGGAAGCATACGTACATCTTGCTCTATAATCCCCAATATAGGTTTGCCATCTTTCCCCAGCACAGATTTTGGAGATGACCAGTTTATACCGTCAGCACTTTCTATATACATGGTGACACCTTGCTTAGGATCTTTCCCCTCTACCAACCATTTACAAACATAGGCAATCAACGTATTTCCGTTACTCCACCAGCCGCCATTTGTAATCAAGCCATCCTTATTTGGAACAACTAAAACCTGTGGTTTTGACCAATTTATGCCATCCTTACTTTTGCTATACATGATGCGAGTTTCTATGGCATCCTCATCTTTTAACGAACTTTGCCACTGGGCATACAATTCATTCTTAAAAGGAAATAAAACTACGCCATGGTTGTACTTATAATCTCGCTGGCTGGGCTTAAACACAGTTGATGTTTCTATGCCTTTAGCGAAAGACAAACCTAAAGTACTGACTTGAGTGGTATCAAATAATTTATCTGAAATGCTAAACGGAGGTTTGGATTGTTGCGCATACGCCAAACTTGATTTCAGCAACAAGAAAGCTACAAACAAACCATATTTGGCAAGTTTCATTAAACTTCTAATCTTTCCTTTTTAACGCTGAACAATAATAAAACAGCACCAATAAACAAGATGATCCATCCCCATTGGAAATGAATAGCCTTGCCCAATAAGTTATCAGCTAATTTCATCCCGAAGTAATGTGTTGATTTAAAATAAACGGCAACGGCCATCAATAAAATCCATATAAACATCACTCTGGTAAGAAACCGGAAAGCTTTCAACTGCCTGATAAAATAACACAAAGCAGTGATGGCGATAAATGAATAAGTAATTAGAAATAGACGAATGTCTGTTTTATATAAACCCCAGTTGACCCATTCAAAAATAATCTTCACTTGTAATATCGGACAAAATCCGGCAATAAATATTAAGACTAGCCCAATTAAGGCCATTGGCTTATTTACAATTAGCATGATAATCTATTTTAAACTGCTAACTTAAGGAATTAGATTGATGTTTGCTTTTGTAGTCGATTATTTTTGGAGCCCATTTTTTGATCACCTCTTCTATTTCGGCTGGTTTAAAAGGCTTTGCAATGAAATCTTGCATACCAGCTTCCAAGCATTTATCTTTCCCATCGCCTAATGTATTGGCAGTAAGTGCCACCACAACAGGAAATTCATAAACACGATAATGCTTTCTTATTTCAGTAGTCGCTACAGTGCCATCCATAATGGGCATTTGCATATCCATAAAAATGAGATCAAAATGCTCTTTAGTCACCATATCAACCGCAATCTGCCCGTTAGATGCTTTTTTGCATTCGTAGCCCAACTTACTGAGTGTTTTAGTAATCAGCATCAGGTTAATTTCATTATCATCCACTACTAATATTTTGAACGGATAGTTAGCAGAAAGTTCGTTATCTAATACAACTAATTTTGGTTCTTCTTTCACAGCTTTCGTAACCGTGGTTTCAACAGCTTCTTTAGTTGTAATGAAGAAAGTAAAAACCGAGCCTTTTCCAACCTGACTTTTCACTTTTACCTTTCCTTGCATCATCGTGATTAGGTTGTAGGCAATATTTAAACCTAAACCGGTACCACCGTATTTACGCATAGTAGAATGGTCAATTTGCACGAAAGGTTTGAACAACGATTTTATTCTATCTTCGGCTATACCAATTCCAGTATCCTTCACTACAAATCCAATTCTCAGGTCTCCATTTTCGGATTTATCAATTACTGAACATTCTAAAATAATACTGCCTGTTTCAGTAAATTTCACTGCATTACTTAAAAAATTAAGCAATAGCTGCTTCAAACGTTTTGGATCACCATAAATTGAATTCGGAACGTTTTTATCTATCTTAAAACCAATAGTCAGTTCTTCAGTTGACTTTGGAAGATGCATAAAGGTTTCTCCAATAAGATCTCTAATATTAACCGAAACCTTATCTAGATGTACCTTACCTACTTCGATCTTAGAGAAATCTAAAATATCGTTTACTATACGTAAAAGAGACTCGGCACTATCATGAATTGTTTTAGCATATTCTCTTTGCTCACTAGTTAATGAGCCTTGCATCAAGAGATTAGACATGCCCAGTACGCCATTCATAGGCGTTCTAATTTCATGACTAATCATTCCCAAATACTCAGTTTTAGCATTATTAGCAGACTGAGCATTTAACTTAGCATTATAGATTTCTCTATCGTGCAACAATTGCTTTTCAAGGCTCTTTTGCGAACGCCTGTACAATACAATTACCATCAATAAAACTAATCCGCCTATACCAACTAACAAATAGCCCAACTTTTCGTAAAAACTATCGTTTTGCAATATCCTTACTTTTAGGTCTTCACGCTCTAATTTTATTAATTGAGATAACAAAGGTTGGGTAGCACCAATTTTATCACTTAAACCTATTTGTAGTTTGGTAAAAGTGGTCCCTGATTTTGAAAATACAGATACTTGAGAAGTATAAAAGTTTTCTTCATCTTCCAGACTTTGTCTTATTGCTAAGGCATCACTCTTGTACACCTCATTTTCTTGAGAAAATACGTTTAATATTTTTTTCCTCTGTGCTAAGACATTAAGGTAAATCTTTAAGCTGTCTAGTTGAGTAGTATCTGCGTTGGCAACACCGAGATAAGCATGCACTGTTTTCTGCAAGGCATCGTTTAGTTCTATTAAATCTACTACCCTTTGCTGTTTTTGCTTAAAGTAAATGGTATTATCTTTATTGTAAAACAACAATGCTGCACCTCCGCCAATTATTGCTAGTATTAGCAATAGTTTAACGATAAAATTTATAAAAATCTGTTTAGATGCAGGTAGACTCATAAAATATTAAACTCGCTATCCTTTGGTATTAATCCCCATTTTATCTGCGAAATGCGCACAATAATCTCTTAAATCTTCAACTATGTTTTGCTCTCCGGTAGCTCTTAAAAAGCTATCTCCCATAGTTTGTAGTGTTTCATAAAAGAAACGTTTCATTTCATCAACTGGCATATCTTTGGTCCATAAATCTATTCTCATAGAATTTTTATAATTATGATCCCAAAGTGCTAACATCATAGATTTTGCTGCCATCTGGTCTTTATTCTCCGAATCTGATGATTCCCAAAGAATATTTTCGGGCACGTTCTTTTCGTCTAACTCTACTGTAATTTTTATTTCTGCTTTTTTCATCTTTATAATTTTGTCTTATTGTAAACTCACATATTATCCAAACACACTTATCTTTAATACCAAGACAAAAATTACAGCGAACACTATAACCATGAGCTGCATTAGCCAAAGTCTTGCCAAAGTGGGGATAAATTTTCTAAATATTTGATCGCACAGAAACGACACGAAAAACACTAACAAACCAAGTGCAATAAAAAGCCCTTTATATTCGTGATTGGCCGGAGCTAGCAACCAATTTTTATCGATCACTAAACCTAAAACCGTCATTAAGCTGAGAGCAGACAAAATGTTTAGCGGAGTTAATTTGATTTTCAATTTATCTACGTGATTTAGGTTTCGATTTATAACTTCCTTTTGTAACTTTTTTGTTTACAGAAGTATACTGCTTTTTCTTTTCATGGAATGCTCCTTTAAAATCGGGGTCTTCTTTCCTCTTTTGGGCATCAATTTCCCTTGCTAGGGATTGTTTTTCCTCATATGGAGTTTCTTCTATGAAAACTTCAGCAGGGAGCTCTTTTTCAGGAATTTGTTGTCTGATCAGTTTTTCAATCTTATCAATATAATACCGTTCTGCCTCAGTACAGAAAGTAATTGCAGTTCCTTCATTAAATGCCCTCCCTGTTCTACCAATTCGGTGTACATAATCTTCAATAATAATTGGAACATCGAAGTTGATTACGTGACTCACTTCACTTACATCGATTCCTCTGGAAGCAACATCTGTTGCCACCAAAACCCTAATGCTTCCTTCCTTAAAACTATTGATAGAATTGATACGAGTATTTTGACCTTTATTGGCATGAATAACCCTAACTGCTTCCTCTCCCAACCTTCTCGTTATAAAACTATTGATATTATCAGCTACGGTTTTCGTTTTACAGAAAATAATCAGTCTTTTAAACTCGTCAACGTTCTTCAATAAATTTTGCAACAAATTGATTTTAGTCTTAAAATTCGGAACGATATACATCATCTGAGTTACCGTTTTTGCAGGAGTAGCTTGGGTAGCAACTTCAACTGTAAGTGGATTTTTAAGGAAATCACCAGCAATTTTATGTACCAAATCACTCATGGTAGCAGAAAAAAGCAAGTTTTGGCGCTTACGGGGAACGACTTCTAAAATACGATGAATAGACCCAATAAAGCCCATATCCATCATTTTATCTGCTTCATCTAGCACTAAAAACTGCAAGCTACGCGTATTGATGTCGCCAGCTAAATACAAATCTAAAAAGCGGCCTGGCGTAGCTACAAGAATATCTACTCCTTTAGCTATTTGTTCCTTTTGTGTTTTAGGCCCGATACCGCCAAAAATAACCACAGTCCTTAAATCAGTATAGGTAGAAAACAGTTTTACTTGTTCTTCTATCTGCAATGCGAGCTCCCGTGTGGGCACCAAAATTAAAGCCCTTGGATTTTCGTCTTGTGCGAATTTCAGTTTCATGAGCATAGGCAGCACATAAGCTGCAGTTTTTCCCGTGCCCGTTTGTGCAATGCCGAATAAATCTTGTCCAGACAATACCGGACCAATGGCTTTCTCTTGAATTGGGGTAGCTTCGGTGAAACCAGCCTCTTCTACTGCATTCAGTATTTGTCTGTTGAGCTTAAACTCTTCGAATTTTTTTGGCATAGCCACAAATTTACAATTTTAGATTTACGAAATACGACTTATGGGTTATTAATGACTGAATTGTGAATTACCCAATGGTTGAGTAGCGCAGCTTCTATATTGCAACAATTTAACAATACAACAATTCAACAATAATCCTAACTTTGAAACATGAGTACAATCTTGATTAAAGCGGCCAATATTGTAAACGAAGGCCAAATAATTACCAGCGACCTGTTCATTAAAAATGGTAGAATTGAAAAAATTGCATCGGTTATTGATGTCTCAGCAGATATAGAAATCAACGCTGAAGGTTTACATCTTTTACCAGGGATGATTGATGACCAAGTGCATTTCCGTGAACCCGGATTAACACACAAAGCAGATATTTTCTCAGAAAGCATGGCCGCTGTGGCTGGTGGTATCACTTCTTTTATGGAGATGCCAAATACCGTTCCCAACACTTTAACTCAAGATTTACTGGCTGATAAATATGCGATTGCTCAGCTTACCTCATTAGCCAACTACTCATTTTACATGGGTGCAAGTAATGACAATATTGAAGAAGTACTCAAAACTGACCCTAAAAATGTTTGTGGCGTTAAGGTTTTTATGGGTTCGTCTACAGGAAACATGTTGGTGGATAACGAGAAAACGTTAGAAAATATTTTCAGCAAAGCACCAATGTTGGTGGCTACGCATTGTGAAGACGAAGCCACAATCCGTCATAACTTGGCTACTTACAAAGAAAAGTACGGCGATGATTTGACTATCGAGATGCACCCGCTAATTAGAAGTGCGGAGGCTTGTTACAAATCTTCGTCTTTAGCTGTTGAACTGGCTAAGAGATACGATACACGTTTACACATCCTTCATATTTCTACGGCAAAAGAAGTAGCTCTATTTGACAACACTTTGGCTTTGGCCGATAAACGAATTACCGCTGAAGCTTGCGTACATCACCTTTGGTTTAACGACGCAGACTATGCTATGAAAGGAAATTTCATTAAATGGAACCCAGCTGTAAAAACCTCAACAGATCAAGCAGGAGTTTTACAAGGTTTATTAGACAATCACATCGATGTAATTGCTACAGACCATGCACCACATACTTTAGATGAGAAAAAACAAGGTTATATGCAAGCTCCGTCTGGCGGTCCTTTGGTGCAACATGCTTTAACTGCTTTATTAGAAATGCACTTACAGGGAAAAATTTCATTGGAAAAAATTGTAGAGAAAGCGTCGCATAACGTAGCTACCTGCTTTAATTTAAGTGAGCGTGGTTTTGTGAGAGAAGGCTATTGGGCAGATTTAGTATTGGTAGATTTAAACGATCCATGCGTAGTAACTCCATTAAATACATTATACAAATGTGGATGGTCGCCATTTGATGGACAAACGTTTACAGCAAGTGTAACACACACTTTTGTTTCTGGCAACTTAGCTTACCAAAAAGGCAAATTCATGACTAATGAGACAGGTAAAAGGTTAACGTTTAATAGGTAATTGACTATATTTGTATTGATTTAAAACATTGCAGAAAATGGAGACTTTAATTATACATCCTAAAAATAAAGAGCAATTAGCTGCCATTAAAGCATTCGTTAAAGCTCTAAAAATTGATTTTACCACAAAAAAAGAGAAATATAACGAAGAGTTTGTAAAAGAAGTTTTAGACAGCGTGGAAGAACAGAAATCTGGAAAACCGGGTTTGGAAATAGATGTTGACAAAATGTGGGATTAACGTCTACTAGTCTTCTTATTTACTTAAAGTGTTAATAAAACTACTACCTATGAAAGTTGAATTACACAAAAAGGCAATCAGGGATTATGAATTTTGGAAAAAATCTGGAAACAAAATAATCCAAGAGAAAATTCAGACGCTGATAAAGGCTATTCAAGAAAATCCTTTTGAAGGAATTGGGAAACCAGAACCTTTAAAGTATAAATTGGCAAATCAATGGTCGAGAAGAATAAATAGTGAACATAGAATAATTTATGAAGTAATTAACGATGTTTTATATATCTATTCTTTAAAAGGACATTACGAAAATTGAAAACTTTAAAAAATCATTTTTTAAAAACGGTTATATTATTTTCTGTAAGCATTTTCATCTTCACTTTTGGTCTGTTCCCTCAAGCCGTTGAAACTTATTACAGCCGATTGCTCTATCCTATTACATCAGTTATACAGCGATGTATTGCTTCATTTTTCCCATTTGCCATTGGCGATTTCCTCTATGGGCTCTTGATTATTTATGTTATAAAGAACATCGTAGTTTTCATTAGCAAACAAAGAAAAACAAAAACAGATTACTATTTTTTCGGCCTAAAATCTGTGAATTTCATTCTCATTATCTACATCTCCTTCAAATTACTTTGGGGTTTAAACTATTCTAGACCAAGAATTAACGAACAACTTCAAATTAGTGATAAGCCTTACAAGAAAGAACAGTTATTAAAATTAAATGAGTTCTTTTTACAAAAGTTAGATTCTTTAGATAAAGACATAGACACTGCGATACTTAGTTATACACCACAAGAACTTGAGGATATTGCTGCCACATCCTATAATCAGTTAGCGCAGCACCAACCATTCTTCAGATACAAATATATGGCGGTTAAACCCGTAATGAGTTCTTGGCTAACTAGCAAAATGGGAATTGAAGGTTATTACAATCCACTTTCTGGAGAAGCAAATATTAACCACGGATTACCTAGTTTCGTTTTGCCTTTTGTTACTTGCCATGAAATTGCGCACCAATTGGGTGTTGCTAAAGAAGATGAAGCTAATTTAGTGGGTTACCTAGCGGCAGTTCACAGCAGCAATAGTCGATTTCAATATTCGGCGTATTACAATATGTTTAGGTATGTGATGTTTGAAATCAGAATGAAATATCCAGAAGACTATAATAACATCATTATTAAAATTCCAGCTTCGATAATGGATAATTTCAAGATAGAGAGGGAATTTTGGGCTCAGTACAATGGCGCCATGTCTGTTTATATGGGCAAAACCTTTGATAAAATCTTAAAGCTGAACAATCAGCATAAAGGCATTAAAAGCTACCAAGATATTGTGCTTTGGCTGGTGAATTATCATGAAAGGGAGTTATGAGTTTCAAGTTAAAGGTTGCGAGTTACCGGTCTAGCGACATCCAAACTTACAACTCGTAACTTTTAACTTGTAACCACTATCCGTGTATCGCTTCCTTATTTCCGTAGCTTTGTATTAGGTTTCCTTCAAACTCTAACCATTCCTTCCAGCGCTTATCTACATCTACATCAATGGTATATTTACGGGCGAAATTTAAGAAGGTAGTATAATGTGTTGCCTCAGAAACCATCAATTCGTGGTAGAATTTAGCTAGCTCTTCATCCTTGATATTTTGTGATAATACTCTGAAACGTTCGCAACTACGAGCTTCAATCATTGCCGCAAACAACAACCTATCTATAAAAGCTTGATTTCTGCTTCCATCTTTTTTGCTAAACTTCACTAAACGACCAACATAATCGTCTTTACGCTCACGACCTAAAGTATAACCACGCTCTTTGATGATATTAATAACCATCTGAAAATGCTCCAACTCCTCTAATGCAATTGCCGTCAGTTCATCAACCAAATCCTGATGCTCGGAGTTTTGCGTAATTAAAGTGATGGCATTACTCGCCGCTTTTTGCTCGCACCAAGCGTGATCGGTTAATATTTCTTCCAAATTTCCTTCGGCAATATTCGCCCAACGAGGGTCGGTAAGTAGTTTTAGTCCTAGCATAAGCCGCAAAATTAAGAATATATCGTGATATTATATTAAACCACAAAGAACACTAAGAAAAACGAAGTCTTTAATTTAGAAAGTCGATTCTTTGCAAGAAAGAAAATCTTCGTGTTCTTTGTGGCTTCGTGGTTAAGTCTTTTGTAGTTCAACGGAATAAATGCAATTTTGCAGAACATGGCGTCAAGAAAAGTTTTATTTATCGGATTAGTTTGGCCAGAACCTACCTCATCGGCAGCGGGCACTCGTATCATACAATTGGTACAACTTTTTTTAGCCAATGGCGATGAAGTGCATTTTGCATCTGCCGCATCTAAAAGTGATTTCAGTTTCGAATTAACAGCTATTGGCGTTATTGAACATGAAATTAAACTTAACGACAGTTCATTTAACGAATGGCTAGCAAACCTCAACCCAAATATCGTAGTTTTCGATAGGTTTATGATTGAGGAACAATACGGTTGGCGAGTACAGCAAGAGTGTCCGAATGCAATGCGAATTTTGGATACTGAGGATTTGCATTTCCTACGTCACGCTAGGCAGCAATCCATTAAACATAGCGCCGGATTAGATTTATATAACGACGTTACCAAACGAGAACTGGCATCTATCTTACGTTGCGATTTATCCTTAATTATTTCGCAGGTGGAAATGGATTTGCTACAAACATTCAATATCAGCAACCAGATACTTTACTATCTGCCATTTTTAGAACAAGAAATTACTACTACTGAACATTGGAAAACTTTTGAAGAAAGAAAAGATTTTGTTTTCATCGGCAATTACCTCCATGAACCAAATTGGCAAACCCTGCAACACTTAAAAACTAATGTTTGGCCTTTACTTAGAAAAAAACTTCCTGAAGCTTCACTACATATTTATGGAGCTTACGCTACAGAAAAAGTAACACAATTGCAAAATACTAGAGAGAAGTTTTTTGTTCATGGTAGAGCCGAAAGTGCCAGAGAAACTATCGCTCAATACCGAATTTTATTGGCTCCGCTCCTATTTGGCGCAGGTGCAAAAGGCAAATTTATAGATGCTATGCAAACGGGAACACCAATTGCCAGTAGTGTAGTTGGTGCCGAAGGAATGGCAAACGGATTGGACTGGGCTGGTGTCATAAATAATAATTTAGAAGCTTTTGTTAATGAAACCGCACAGCTTTACTATAGTGAAATCCAGTGGAAGCAAGCGCAACAACATGGAATTAAAATCATCAACGAATTATATTCTAAAAATAAGTTTGAAGCACCTTTTTTAGAAAGAATTACTGGCATTGAAGAAAACCTAAATGGACATCAGCAACAGAACTTCTTCGGAGAAATATTAAAGCATCAAACCTTACAAAGCACTAAATACATGTCGCTTTGGATTGAGGAAAAGAACAAGAAAGCATAATTATATTTACAAATTCAATTACTTAGGCATTAATATATGGAAGAATTAAATGAATTAGAAACAACATTACTGAATGGTTTAGTCCAAAAATATCCTTCCTTAAAATCTCACTTATCTCATCTTAAAGTTTCAAAAAGAGGAGTTTCTGGTTTCAGCTTGTACGTAAATTTCGCCTACGTTGATTTCAGCGAAGAACCAGAAATGATTAATGCTTTGTTCAGTAATGGCGAAAAAATAGAAATACCCGCATTAAAAGAAGGTTTGAGTTATGTCATCGATGTTACCGCTGGAATAATTGAACATATCGAATTCTCTACTTATAAAGAAAAATGGGATGGTACATTTGGAGAATATCGAATTGTGGAAAGTGAAATTGGCAATTAAAAACGATCGACCTTTTTTACAACATTCAAACATTCCAACCCCAAAACCTTACAACATTCTTGTAACTTTGCCCTATGGCAAAAATATCCATCAATCTGGCGACAGGTTCATTACAAAAAGAAGAAATTATTGTAGGAATTGATTTAGGTACTACCAACAGTTTGGTCGCTTTTATCAATCCAGAGCAACAACCACAGGTAATTAATGATGCAGGAAAAGGCGTTTTGGTTCCATCGGTGGTGCACTTTAATGAACATGGCGATGCAGAAGTGGGTAACGAAGCTAAAGCTTACTTAACTACCGACCCTTCCAATACCATTTTCTCTGTAAAACGATTGCTAGGCCGTTCGTACAAAGATGTTGCGGAACACAGCGATATTTTTAGCTACAAAGTAATTGATGACGATAGCGATGCCTTAGTAAAAATTAAAGCTGGCGACAGATTTTACACACCGATTGAGCTTTCGGCGGAGATTTTAAAAGAACTGAAAGCTAGAGCGGAACATGCGTTAAAAACTCCAGTGAACAGAGCGGTAATTACGGTTCCTGCGTATTTCAATGATAGTCAGCGACAAGCAACTCGTGATGCTGGAAAGTTAGCAGGATTAGATGTTTTGCGTATCGTGAACGAACCTACCGCAGCGAGTTTGGCTTACGGTTTGGGCTTAGATCCATCGCAACAAAAAACCATTGCAGTTTATGATTTAGGTGGGGGTACTTTCGATGTTTCTATCCTACAAATTCAAAATGGTATTTTCGAAGTATTAAGCACCAACGGCAATACGTTCTTAGGTGGCGATGATTTTGACCGTGCCATCTTCAACTATTGGATAGAAAAAAATCAGCTAGATGCTGCATCAGTAGCCAAAGACAATGTACTAACACAAAGCTTACGTTTACAAGCCGAAGCTGCTAAAAAAGCATTAACAACTCAAAACCTCTACAACGAAAAATTGGGAGAAATTTGGTGCACTTTAGATAAAGAAACCTTCGAAAGTTTAATTGCTGCTAAAGTACAAGAAACCATCGAAGCTTGTAAATCGGCTTTAAAAGATGCAGAGTTAAGCATTGCTGATATTGACGAAGTGGTTTTAGTGGGTGGTTCTACCCGTACACCTTACGTTAAAAAAGCGGTGAGCGAATTCTTCGAAAAAACCCCTCAAGATAACATCAACCCTGATGAAGTGGTGGCTTTAGGTGCGGCCGTACAAGCTGATATTTTAGCGGGTAACCGTTCGGATATTTTATTACTGGATGTTACGCCATTGTCACTTGGCATCGAAACCATGGGAGGCTTGATGGATGTCATTATTGCTCGTAACAGTAAAGTACCAACTAAGGCTGGTCGCCAATATACTACCTCAGTAGACGGACAGGTGAACATGAAGATTTCAGTGTACCAAGGCGAACGCGATTTGGTGAAAGAAAACCGTAAACTGGCAGAATTTGATTTGAAAGGCATTCCAGCAATGCCCGCAGGTTTACCCAAAGTGGATATCAATTTCTTGCTTAACGCTGATGGTATTTTAACAGTTCAAGCTATTGAGTTACGTTCTGGCGTGAAGCAAGAAATCGAAGTAAAACCAAGTTACGGTTTAAGCGACGATACGGTAGAAAAAATGTTAATTGACAGTATTACCAATGCTAAAAGTGATGTGGAGCAACGCATGTTGATTGAGGCACGCAGCGAAGGCGAGCAGTTGGTTTATACCGCAGAGCGATTTATAGAAAAACACAAAGATTTACTTATAGAAACCGAAGTTACTGATACACAGCGTTACATTGACAGCTTAAAAGAAGCTTTAGGCAGTGGTGATAAAGATTTAATCCTCAAAAAAACGGATGAATTGAATGAGTTTACTCGCCCATTTGCCGAAAGAGTGATGGATACGGCAATTGGTCAGGCAATGAAAGGTAAAAAGATAGATGAATAATGCAGGAAGCTTCATCAATGTTAGAATAATATTCACATAGCGTCTTTTTAAATAGAACACCCCGCCCGTTGGGCACCCCTCTAAAAGAGGGGAATTGTAGCCCTCAAATTATTCGGTGGGTGTCGAAAACTGGGGTGGCAACCTAACGCAAGTTTGGAATACGAAGTTGAGTTTTTTGTTAGCGCTAGCCCTACAATCTCCTCGTTCAGCTATGTTCGGTCTCCTATTTTTCGGTTTGCACCCGTAAGCCAAAGCACTTTCTTTAAAAGAAAAATAGGCAACCGAGAGTTTATCAGCAAAGCTGATGAGCTTCGCTACGCTACGGTTTTGTTACTTTTTGCGGTCAAAAAGTAAGAGCCCAGCGGCGGTGAGCTAAAAATACATTTTAACAACATTTCGAACACACCTCAACTAGAGCCTCGTATTTAAATTATAAATTCAATTAAACTGCAAACCATTTACTTTTTTTAGGATATTGAAAGCCTTCTTCATAGATTTACGTTTATGAAGAAGGCTTTATTTTTGATAGGCGCATTACTTTTCAATGTCGCTTTTGCACAAAAAAACAATATCGTCACTACAGATATTAAGCACTTTTGGGAAGCTTACGACCAAATAAAAGCAACAAAAGATAGTACCACGCAACTTTCTATCATTCAAAATTCATACATCAATAAAGGCACTGCTGGTTTAAAAGCTTTGATGGAAGTTAGAAATTACACACCTCAAGGTTTTATAAATGCTATCAATCGTTATCCAAATTATTGGTCGTCGGTTAGAGCAAATACTTTAAAAGTTGGCTATTACGCTCAAAAAATTGAAACAGCGGTAGGCTCACTCAACAAGTTGTATACTTTAAAACCAGCTAAAATCTACTTCAGTATTGGTGCTTTAAGAACTGGCGGAACAACACTTGAAGATAAAGTGCTGATTGGTGCAGAAATTTCGATGGCTGATGATCAAACTAACACCGAAGAGCTACAGAGAGATTTCCCTCACTTGGTGAGCTTCTTTAAAACCAGACCAATTGATGGGCTGATTTTCACCAATGTGCATGAATATGTACACACACAGCAAAAAACAACCATTGGAAATACGCTTTTAACCCAAGTTATACTAGAAGGTGTAGCAGAATTACTGGCAGAAAAAGCGTTGAAAGTATCCTCACCTAACCCACAAATGGCTTTTGGAAAAGCAAACGATGCAAAGATTAAAGCCGCTTTTGAAAAAGAAATGTTTTCTAGCTCTGTAGCAAATTGGCTGTATAATAGTCCTAACAATCAATTTAAAATGCGTGATTTAGGTTACTACGTTGGTTACGCCATTTGCGAAAAATTCTATAATCTCTCGAAAGATAAAAAGGCCGCAGTAAAAGAAATGATAGAGCTAGATTACAACAAGGAAGAAGATTTAATTGCTTTCGTTGAAAAATCGAAGTACTTCGTTAAACCTTTAGCGGTTTATAAGGAAGCTTTCGAAAAATCTAGGCCAGAAGTAATTGGCATTAAAGAATTTGAGAACAACAGTCAGAACGTAAATACAAGCACTAAAACAGTCACCTTGTATTTCTCGCAACCAATGAATACCAATGCTAGAGGTTTTGATTATGGGCCAACTGGTGAAAAAAATGTGCTGATGGTACAACGAGTAATCGGTTTTTCGGAAGATAAAAAATCTTTCAGCTACGAAGTAAAACTTGAGCCCAACAGACATTACCAAAGTGTAGTTACCGAAAGGTTTAGAAATGAGGCAGGCATTCCGTTAAAAGCCTACCTCATCAATTTTAAAACTGCAGAGTAATTTACCTCTTAATCATAATTTTTTGCTGATTTGATGAACCATCCTGATAAGAGATTTTAACCAAATAAATCCCATTAGGTAGTTGATTTGGAACATCCGCTTTGTGATTTGAGTAGCTACAAAGAATTGTTTTACCCGATAAATCAGTTAAGCTTACCGAATAAATTGATTTAACATTACCAACAATACTAAATTCCTTTACAACAGGATTTGGATAGAGCTTAACTATGTCCTCACTTAAAGTAAGCTTCACCAGTTTTACTTCGCTGTAAGCAAATGTACCATCAAGGTCTAATTGTTTTAGGCGATAATAATTGTAGCCATTAGCCGGTGCAACATCACGATAGCTATATAACGATGCCAAACCTTTACCTTTCACCTCTCCCAATTGCGCAAAGTGATTTCCATCTTCACTCCTTTCTACTACAAATTTGTCGTTGTTAATTTCTGATGCGGTTTCCCAATTTAAGGTTACAGATTGTCCATTTGCTTTCGCAGTAAAATCTAACAGCTTAACGGGCAAAGTGGTAGGTACCGAACCACTAGCAATGCCGATGGCAAAATCAGAAAAACCTGTAATATTTACAGCATTTGCCGTTACTACGCCGCCAGCTTGAGTGGCTATGCCGTTATCCCCAAAAAAGCCCCATGCAGACGATGAATTATTTCGTTTTAAAACTACGTAGCTACTGGCATCGGCTACGTCATTATTATAGCCTTTGCCATTTAAAGTTACTGCATAACTGCCTCCAGTAAGTGCTACGTTGGGCGTAATTGTCCAAATTCCAGCATTTAGCAAGGTGGTTACGGACTTTCCACCTGCCGTAGTGTTTGGCACAGCACCATTTATTGTTTTAGTAAAACCTACTAAAATACTTTGAGGACCAACAATATTATTTAACTGTAAACTTACTGGTGCATATCTATCAGTAGTACCGATTGGGAAATTGTAAAGTCCGCTAGCACTTACTTTCCTAGTTAGTTTACCCGCTATGTAACTTGTAGATGAACCACCAAAAATGTTGTTCACCACTAAAGGATATAACTCTGTGGAGAGATTTACTAAGCCATTAGTAAGCGTTAAATCGCCATTAATAGTGCCGCCATAACTAAGTATTGTGCCACTAAAATCTAATTCTAAAGATTGATTGAGACCTGTAGGAAAGTAGAAAGATAGTCCAGCGTTTTTAATCACTATTTTACCAGAACCTGTTGGTGCTATAGGTGCCGCAGAGTTAAATGTGCCAGTAAAAGCTCCAGTCTCGTTAATTTCTATCGTGCCATTGTTAACAATACCAAAAGGTGCTGAAAAACTTAGTGGCAATTTAATTCTAGCTCCCGCAGCAATTTCCATTTTAGCGGGTGTTGCGTTGGTAGGTATCGTAGTTGGATAGCTGGTTACCCCACCTTCAATCACTGTTTTTTTACTTCCGTCAGGTACGCCGTTATTCCAGTTAGCGGCATCAGTCCATAAACCGTTGGTCGCATTGCCCGTCCAATTGGTTACTTGCGGAACTGGTGTAAGTGTTTCATCAAATTGAGCTACAAATAAGTCTCCAGGATAAGTACCACTAGCTGTTGCGTTGTAAACGTTACTACCGAATTTAACGCTATTGCCATATCTACCACCTACTACTATTTTTTGATTTGCTCCGATTTCTAAAATATTCAGCACTCCAGAATTCCAAGCTGCGCCATTAATTTCTAACGAATTTGCCCATACCACTTGTCCATTGGACACATTATATTTTATCACATAAGCCAAAGCAAATGTGTTAGTAGCTGGTACGCTAAACAAATAGTCTCCTATCGCCCTACTAGCAGCGTAGCCAGCTTGATCGTTGAGTACGCTGTAAACAAATCCATTTTTAACCCTGAACATAGATTGTGAGGTGAGGTAAGGAGAACTTGCAGCATATTTTACTACCAGTCCATTATTATCTAGCTCAAAATATCTGTTGGTATTCGTTACCGTAGTAATTCCTTGAAATGTACCGCCGCCACCGCCGCCAAAAACAATGTAGCTTCTTCCATTTTCGTCAACCGTATAACCTAATTGCACTTGTATATTCACGATTTTTTGCACCCATCTTTTTTGTCCATTATCATCTAATGAAGCAATGAAAGTGGTTAATCCAGTGGTAACGATATCTTCACCCGCAATTTTAACAGTTGCCGCACTAGAAGTAAAACAAGTGAAGTAAACATTGCCTGCCGCATCTGTCATATCTTTAAAACGTGATGCACCATTAGATCCAGCATTTAAAACTTCAGACTTCCAAATCTCCGAACCGTCTGTCTTACTTACTTTAAGGATGTTACTTACGCCAGAACCACTTTCCCTTAATATTAAATTGCCATCTGGGCTGATGTTGATACCGCAAACCTCATATAGCGTTAAAAATTTATTCCAAAGCATATTACCATTGGTATCATATTTTGCAAAAAAAGATTGCCCATACAGTGTAGGTGTGTCGTCCGTGCCACCAATGTAAAAATTACCAGTTGCATCTACCGTAATTACCTTGCTTAGCTCGTTATAACCAGTAGGCGGTGTATGTCTTTTTAGCCATTGTACTACTCCGGCAGCATTATATTTTACGATAAAAATATCTCTGCCTGTTGGCGCTGGCAAACTATAAGCACCTAACGTAATTGCCGTACTGTATTGCCCTACGGCGTAAGTATTTCCGTTGGCATCTACGGCCAAATCTGCGGGCTCACTACTCGGTGCCGCAGCTACGCCACTTATTGACGCCCACTCCCAACCAGCGCCTGATTGAGCAAAAACTGCTACGTGAAAAGTGATAATAAGAATGGCAAGTAAAAGTTTTTTCATCTAGAGAATAATTAAATTTATGGAGCGAATTATTTGGTCATTTCCAATACCAAACCAAATTGACTGGTCATTTTGAGGTTACTGCTGCTCACGTTATTGATAGTCCATGTGCCGCCACCGCTCAGCACCGTATAGTTACCATCGGTTTTCGTGAAAGTGACTTTGGTGTTATTATCAGAAACTACAAAGGTGTTACTCTCTTTGCTGGTAGTGGTACCATTAAAAGAAACTACAAAATTTGAGGTGCCGGCTGTAGCTGAGGTTGAAGTCGCAGCGAAAGTTCCATACGCTGGCGACTGTAATGCCTGACCATCATATTTGCTGATTTTCCAGTTTCCAGCTAAAGCAAGGGTTGTTTCAGCTTCCTCGTCTTTTTTACAAGAACTGAATGCCAGAATAACAATAAATACGAATAGTGAGATTTTAGTTAGGGATGTTTTCATATCTGAATAATTATTGGTTTAAATAATCATTACAAATTTGAAAATCAGCCGCTTGGCCATCAATAGAGACAATAGCTCATTTTAATAGGTATATATACCTATTATATATAAATACCCTATCTGCCCTTCGGGCATCTCTCCCAAAGGGAGAGAATATACAACTAAAAACTCTCTCCCTCTGGGAGAGATGGCAAAGCCAGAGAGGGTAAATTCAACAAAAGCTTTGCGAAAAAATTATTGAACCCCTATTAGTACTCTAAGCCATTAGCGATGGCATATTTAACCAATCCTACGGTACTTTTACAGTTACATTTTACGAATAGGTGTTGTCGGTGGTTATCCACCGTTTTTTTACTGATGAATAGCTTTTCTGCAATTTCCTCACTGGTTAATTCTTTTACAATCAAGGCTAATATCTCCTTTTCGCGGGGAGAAAGTACATTCAACTTTTCGTCTTGCACTTTTTGCTTTTGATACTGTCCATAAATGATAGGAACAATGTCTTGCGAAAAGTAAGTTCCGCCATTGGTAATGCGGTGTAGCGCTTGTAGCAATTCGTTACGTCCAGAATTTTTGAGGATGTAACCATCGGCCTCTGCCAAAACAGCCTCTTTTACCGCTTGGGCATTATTGTACATCGACAAAATAAGCACCTGAATGTGCGGAAACTGCGATTTTATCATCTTGCAAAGTTCGGTGCCAGACAACAACGGCATACTGATGTCGGTAAGTACTAAATCGTATTTATCGGGATTACTGTTTATTAAATCTATCGCTTCCTGTCCATTATTTGCTTCCGCCAAAACCACATACGGCTCGTTGCCCAACATCAGCTTAAGTCCATCAATCACCATTTGATGGTCGTCTGCAATTAGAATATTTACCTTTTCTGTATCCATACTAAGCAGGAATGCTGATTTCTATTTGTGTACCAACTAATTTTTCCGATTTAATGTTCATGTCGCCATCCATTAGGTGTACTCTTGCCGATATGTTCTTCCAACCAATACCTTTCGAATCGTCTATTTTCGAAGTATCAAAACCATCGCCATCATCTTTAATTACAATGAGCATATTTTCATGCGCTTTTCGAATTTCGATAGAAATATGGGAAGCATTAGCATGTTTAATCATGTTATTGAGCACTTCTTGTACAATGCGATAAATGGAAAGCTTATTTTGTTGAGTTAATTGTATATCGTTGATTTCTTCTGCTACGCTTAAGGCTACTTGTGTTTTTCCAGCCTCGCTAATTTTCTGGCAAATGTCTTCTAACGCTGCAAACAAGCCAAAATTCAATGCTTCTGGAATAAGGTTGTGCGAAATTGCTCTCAATTCTGTAATGGTTTTATCTACTAAACTCAGTGTTCCTTCTACTGTCTTATCTGCAGGATTTAACGTTGAAACATTCATTTTTACAACAGACAACATCTGTCCGATACCGTCATGCAAATCACGAGCAATACGGATACGCTCATTTTGCTCTCCTTCGAAAACAGACTTAGTTGCTATTTCCTTTTGTTTGTAAATTTCTGTTTGCAACAGATTTTGCTGCTTTAATTTATTCCGTTTATAATATGAAAAAGAAACTCCACCCAAAGCCAAAAACACGACAAGAATTGAACCCATTGCCAAGTTTCGTTGCTCTAGCTCCAGTTTTCGGTTCTTTAGCTCTAAATCCTGAATTTTAGTTTGCTTCTCCAATGCTTTGATGTTTTGAGCTTTCTTATCTGCATCTAATTTTTGATTAGCAACGATTTGGCTTTTGTTAGTCAGTTCCAGTTCACTAATAGTTAATTGTTGCTGTTGCCTATCAATGAGAAATCTATTTTTATCCAACTCCAAACGGTTGTTCAACAACATTAAAGCCTTAATGCTATTTTCTTTATTAAGCAACACAATTTTCGACTCCTTTTTTTCTGTGCCGTATTGCACTTCCATATTAGCCACCTGTTGTTGCATTTTATCGTTTAAAACAGAATCTTTTAAGGCGATGTAGCGAGTAAGAAACTTATCTGCCTCTTCATGTTTCCCCATGGCGTGGAGCACATTAGATTGACTTAACAAAGCATCATATTGAGATAATTTGTCACCACTTTTTGATGCGTAATAATAAGCCGAATCACTACAAACTTTTGCGCTATCTAGCTGGCGAAGATCAAGATACATATCGGACATATTGTTATATAAAATCGCGATGTTGCCCTTCTCGTTAATTTCTCGCATATTTTTCAACGCTGTGAAATAATATTTTTTAGCTTCCTCCGTATTTTTTTCCCCATTGTAATAAACACCCAAGTTTATAGCTACGGTAGCCATGCCCTTTTTGTAGCTAGCTGCCTTAAACATTGAAAATGCCTTCAACTTTAATTCTAATTCAGTTTTCCTATCTCCTAACCCGCGGTAAACACGAGCCAAACTAGATATATTGTTGGCCGCTGAAACTTTTTGACCTTTTTTGGTGTAGATTTCTATCGCCGTATTAAGCAGCGGAATTGCCTTTTTAAATTGCTTTAATCTGATGTAGGAGTTACCGATGTTACCGCTAGCGGCTGCAATTCCGTTAGAGTCTAACACAGATTCAGCGTATTTTAAAGCCAGCAAATTCTTTCCAATCGCAGTTTCATAATCTGCTTGATAATCGGCTACAATTCCAAATCCAATATTTGCACGTGCTACAGTAAGCTGATTGTTATGCTCTATTCCATTTTGCATTAGTTTGCCATAATAGTACTTTGCACTATCGTGACTACCTTTTAAAGCGTAATAAAAACCAAGTGCAGATAACGCGTCAACTTGTTGTTTAGGATTACTTTTCTTCTGTAGAGCTGATAATTTCAAGGCGGAAAGAAAATAATTTGGCGCCCTTTTATCTAAATTTTGACTGTATTTTTTACCTTCTACAATTAATCCATCAATTTTTGCTGAATCAATTTTATGCTGAACATTAACTGCTAAAGACTCCTGATTTTTAATACTTGGTTTTTGAGCAGAAATACTTTGACTTCCAAAAAATAGCACTCCGAAAAAAGTGAATACTTTTAAAAAGTAGAAGAATGCGTTTTTCATTTAAAGAAAATCAAAGTCCTAATATAGAAAACATTAATACACAATTTAGCTATACTCCTAAAAGTTTTTATTTAAAGAACTATCTTTAAATTTTAAGAATTTACAATATGCAAAATTTCAGTAATTCTACTATCGATTTAGATACGCTTCCCAAATACGAGGAAACAGCATTAACTGCACCAGCTCCAAAATATTGGCGAATTATCGTCATCAATCTAATTATTTTCCTTTTCATTATTGCCGCTGGTTTGGGCACATTACTTCTCATCAATGACGAAGTACAATCCAACTGGCTAATTTTCGTAGGAATTTTTGCGGCTTTTGCAGCATTTCTATTTTTAATATTCCGTGCTAGTTTTAAACGCAGAGGTTTCGCTCTAAGAGAGAAAGACATACTCTATAAAAGTGGCGTGATCGCAGAAACAACCATCATTGTGCCGTTAAACCGCATACAACATGTCTCTTTAAGCGAAGGTGTTTTATCGAGGATGTTTGCCTTAGGCACACTTCAAATTTATACCGCAGGTGGTTCAAGTGGCGAAATAAAAATTGCAGGAATTCCAATTGAACAAGCCAAAGCGTTAAAGGAAGCCTTGGTGCAACGTCTAGTCGTTAACCCAGAAACAGAAAGCGAATAAATAATGGTAGATTTTAGTGAACCACAACGACAGTCTGCCGCTGGTATATTAATCAACGGTGCTTACATCGTTCAGCGATTTGTACGAGCCATGTTCATCCCTTTGGCTTTGTTCATCTTCAAATCGAACAAAGTGGCCTTGCTTTATACTGCATTTGGATTAGCGGCGGTATTGATTATTTCCCTCATTTACGGCTATTTTTATTACCGAAAATTCACATTTTATCTTAACACTTTAAAACGCGAATTCGTAATTGACAAAGGGGTTTTTGGTAGAAAAAACTTGACCATTCCAGTAGAAAAAATACAACAAGTAAATATCAATCAAGGCTTTTTACAGAAATTGATTGGTGTTTACAGTTTGCAAATAGATACTGCGGGTTCTGATAGCAAGGAGGTGAACATTAGCGCCATTAGTGGTCCCATCGCTTTTGCGCTAAAAGAACATTTGTTAAACGGCGAAAGGGAAACAATTTCTGAAGAGAAAGGCGAAGAATTAGTAACGCCGCAAAACCTGCAAAAGGAAACGCCATTTATTAAAATCAGCGCTGGCACTTTGCTAAAAATTGGGTTAACCAGCAACTACGGACAAAGTATCCTTTTATTGCTGGGTTTTGGTTATGCTGTTTTTCATAATATTAAAGAACTGTTAAGAGCTTTCGATAATGACCACGGACAAGTGGAACAATTTTTCAAAAGTGGCGTCACCATTATTTCGGTTGGTGTATTACTGGCAGCGATTATTTTTATTCTTCTTGCCACTAACGTGATAAGAACTTTTATAAAATACTTCGATTTTCAGATGAGCAAACATCAAAAATCACTGTTAATCTCCTCAGGACTTTTAGCGAAGAAAAACACACTATTGCATCCAAATAAGGTGCAGATTACCGAATACAGTCAAAATTATTTCCAGAAGAAAATAGGTTTATTTAACATGGCGTTGAAGCAAGCTCATGCCGGTCAACAACAATCCGAAAAGGAAGTCAAAAGCAACAACATGGAAGTTCCAGGTTGCAGTCCATTAGAAAAAGATGAGGTTTTAAGGATGATTTTGAGCAAGCTTCCGCAAGATGGAACTTGCTACAAACCTAACTTCCGTTTTATGAACTTGCCTATTTTATTTAGCGTATTGTTCCCATTAGCAGGATACCTTGTTTTTTATCAATACCTACCAGAAACAAAACCATTTTATCCCGTAGCCATTGCCTATGCCTTAATTGCTTCGTTGATGATATACATTTCATATACTAGGCAACGCATTACAGTTTCGGAAAATTTTATCATTAAACAAAGTGGAATTTGGGACATCTCGCAGGAAATTATTGAACCACATAAAATTCAATCGATTAGCACATCCCAATTTCCTTGGCATAAGTCTTTAGATATTGGCCACGTGATTTTGCATACAGCGGCTGGCAATATTTCGTTTAGCTATGGCAATTACACAGAAATTAAGACACTCGTAAATTGGTGGCTTTATCAGGTGGAAAGTGGGCAGAAGGATTGGATGTAGAGGCTAGAAATAACCAATAATCAAATTTCAATTACCAAACAACGAAAAAACCAAATAACAAACCAACCAGATTACCATGGAAAAAATCACAATTAAAACAACTATCAATGCTCCTATCGAAAAAATATGGAAATACTTTACGGAGCCTGAATTTATTAAGCAATGGAACAATGCCTCACCAGATTGGCACACGCCCGCAGCTACTAATGACTTAACAGTTGGCGGAAAATTTTCGTACACTATGGCAGCCAAAGATGGCAGTTTCAGCTTCGATTTTGAAGGTAGTTATGATGTTATTCAAGAAAAAAAATACATTTCTTACACCATTGCAGACGGCAGAAAAGTAGAAATAATTTTTGAAGCTAATAGCGATTTAGTAGAAGTAACGGAAACCTTCGAAGCCGAAAACCAAAACCCAATTGAAATGCAACGTGGAGGCTGGCAAGCTATTTTGGATAACTTTAAGAAGTTACTAGAAAGTAGTAATTAAGCTTATTCTCCGTCATTTCGATGAGTGTAACGAAGAGAATTGAAAAACAGCGAAGTTAAATCTAACAACTTTGTATGACATCATTGTGCTAGATTTCTCTCTGCGTTCGAAATGACGGCAAGACTAAGCAAACATCGAGCTTTTACACCCATTACTCGTCATTGCGAGGCACGAAGCAATCTCAAAGCGATTTGTTAACAATTTTGTAAGATTGCTTCGCAAAGCTCGCAATGACGACCCCACTAAAACCTATTTTCATTGAAAAAAATATACATCCTGAGTGGCCTTGGCGCAGACGAAAGAGTTTTTAAATACCTAGATTTTAAAGACTGGGATGTTACTTTTATAAATTGGATTAAGCCTTTAACAAGCGAATCGCTAACTAACTATACTAAAAGGATAAGCGAACAAATTAAGCACGAAAACCCTATTCTTATAGGTTTATCTTTTGGCGGAATTGTAGCTACTGAACTGGCTAAAATCATTCCTGTTCAACAACTAATCCTTATTTCGTCATTAAAAACTCGTCAAGAAATTCCATTAATTTACCGCTTAGTTGGTAAAACTAACTTACATCGGCTTATTCCCTATTCCATCCTTAAAAAAGACCATTTTCTAAATAGGTGGCTATTCGGTGTAATTAGAAAAAATGATAAAGACTTATTTCAAAGAGTTTTGGCAGATACAGATATCGATTTTCTTAAATGGGCAATTAATTGTATCGTAAAATGGAATAATAACGAGTTGCATTCTAACTTATTTCATATTCACGGCACTAAAGATAAACTTCTTCCAGTTCGCAAATCTGGCGAAGTAATCGCTATTCAAGACGGTGGGCATTTAATGGTGCTGGATAAAGCAAAGCAAGTCAGCGAAGCTTTGCATCAGATTATTTGATCTTTGCCTTTCATCGTCGTCATTTCGACTGGAGCGCAGCGAATTGGAGAAATCTTTTTTCAGACAAAATCGAAATATTTAGCTACGCTTTCTTTCAGTTCTCCACTAAGGTCGAAATGACGCACTTAGTTTCGTAACTAAAACATCTAACTTTTTTCAGAAATACTATAGACGGTCGTCATTGCGAGCTTTGCGAAGCAATCTTACAACTTAAGTTTATTCATTCGCTTTAAGATTGCTTCATACCTCGCAATGACGAACTATTTGTGACAATACTATTTGTTGTTAACTTTCTACCTCCAACTTTCCCTCCGGTCTGCTTAAAGCATCATGATCCCTTTAATCTCACCTACTTTTTTATAGATATCCACAACTGCATCTGCATCTTCCATCCATTTTTTAACAGTAATAGAAATATATTTACCTGTTTTTGATGGTGTTTCAATAAACTCTTCCTCAGGTAGTACTTCTCTTAATTCAGTCAATTTTTCTGTACCTCCAGTTAAAATAAATTTAAAGGCGTATAGTCCAGGAAAAGTCTGTACACTTTCTAACTTTTCTTTAAAATTAGCATACCCATCAGTATTATTTCCCTCTGGGATATCATTAAAACCCAAATCGTGGTTTAAATTATTTTCTTCCATAACTAGTCGTTATCAAATTTTATTCCTAATTGAGTAAGGATGCTATTTTGGCAGGAGACAGTTACCAGTTGTCAATTTTCAGTTCTCACCTCAGCTTAACAATTAACCAATTCAAACTGTTAACCAAACCTTTCAACAAATTCAACAATTCCCCTTACAATTTACTATTTTTGAACCTTTAAAAAAGAGGATAAAGATTTGGATTATTTAGCAGGATTAAACCCACAACAAAGAGCAGCAGTTGAGAATACAGATGGACCAGTGATGATTGTGGCGGGTGCAGGCTCTGGAAAAACAAGGGTAATTACCTATCGCGTGGCGCATTTGATACAAAAAGGTGTTGACCCGTTCAATATTTTGGTATTAACCTTTACCAACAAAGCCAGTAAGGAAATGCGTGAGCGTATCGAAAAAGTGGTGGGTAGCGAAGCTAAAAGCATTTGGATGGGGACTTTCCACTCGGTGTTCGCCAAAATCTTACGTGTAGAAGCAGAGAAAATTGGCTACCCTAGCAATTTCACTATATACGATACCGACGATTGTAAAAGCTTAATCCGAACTATCCTTAAAGAAATGCAGTTAGACGATAAGCTTTATGCGGCTAACATTGTCTATAACCGTATTTCCCAAGCAAAAAACAACCTTATTTCTGTTGCAGAATACATCAACAACCCTGCCTTACTAGCAGAAGATATTGGGAATAAAAGACCTGAATTAGGAAAAATTTACGAAACCTACGCCAAACGTTGCTACAAAGCCGGCGCAATGGATTTCGACGATTTGTTATTCAAAACCAACGTATTGCTCAGAAAACATCCAGAGGTACTGAACAAGTACCAACATAAGTTTAAATACATCATGGTGGATGAGTATCAGGATACAAACCATTCGCAGTATACTATTGTAAAAAAATTGGCTGCAGCGCATGAAAACTTATGTGTAGTTGGAGATGATGCGCAAAGTATTTACGCTTTCCGTGGAGCTAATATTCAGAATATCTTAAACGTAGAACGCGATTACCCTGATTTGAAGGTTTACAAATTGGAGCAAAATTATCGTTCAACACAAAACATTGTTGAAGTTGCGAACAGCATCATCGCCAATAACAAAAATCAGTTAGAGAAAAATGTATTCTCGGCTAATGAGCAGGGCGATAAAATCAAAATATCAAGAGCTTTCACAGATAACGAAGAGGGCAAATTAGTAGCCGAAGCCATTGTACAGGAACGAACTGGAAATGGGTTAAATTACACCGATTTCGCTATTTTGTACCGCACCAACGCACAAAGTAGGGCAATGGAGGAGGCTTTGCGTAAGCTTAATGTTCCTTACAAAATCTACGGTGGCCTGTCCTTCTATCAACGTAAAGAGATTAAGGATTTGATTGCTTACTTCCGTTTAACGTTTAATCCGGCAGATGAGGAAGCACTGAAACGTGTCATTAATTATCCTCGTCGTGGTTTAGGCGACACCACTTTAGATAAAGTATCGGTAGCAGCAAACGAACACGGTATTACCATGTGGGAGGTAATTTGCAATCCGCACCAATATTTAGGTGGACGTATACCTAACCAATTGAACGATTTTGCCATGATGATCAAAGCATTTGCGGCAGAGTCTAGCAAATTAGATGCCTACGAAACGGCTTTATACATTGCACAACATGCTGGTATTTTAAAAGAGTTGCACAGCGATGATAGCGTTGAAGGCAGAGCTCGCTACGAGAATATCCAAGAATTACTAAACGGTATCAAGGAATTTGCTGAACGCGAAGATATTGAAGACCGCAGTTTAGCAATTTTCATGCAAGATGTGGCTTTGTTAACTAACGACGATAAAGACAAGGACAAAGATGCAGATACGGTATCTTTAATGACCATTCACTCGGCCAAAGGTTTAGAGTTTAAGAATGTGTTTGTAGTTGGTTTGGAAGAAAATCTTTTTCCTTCGCAAATGTCGGTAAGTTCTAGAGCCGACTTGGAAGAAGAGCGTCGTTTGTTCTATGTGGCAATAACGAGAGCAGAGAAAAAACTGACGCTAACTTATGCTACTTCTCGTTACCGTTGGGGCACTTTAACTTCTTGCGAACCTAGTCGCTTTATTAACGAGATTAGTCCAAAATATTTAGAACTTGATGCCATTAAACAAGCTAAACCTAGTTTTAGCAGCGGTGGATTTGATACGGAACGTAAAACATGGAGCCAGCAGCGAGAAATGCAACAAAAACCTGCTTCTCAGCAAACCGCATTTAAACCAAAGCCTACCACTTCTATCCTACCCAAAGCTCACGTACCAACAGCTGGTTTTACGCCAAGTGCTGCAAACGAATTTCAAATGGGCATGGATGTAGAACACGAAAAATTTGGTTTCGGCAAAATTGTTCAGCTAGAAGGAAGGTTACCAGATGTAAAAGCCACTGTATTTTTCCAAGGCTTAGGCAATAAGCAGTTGTTATTGAAGTTTGCTAAGTTGAGGATTGTGAAGTAGTTTATTTTTTGGATGTTTGGGTGTTTGGATTTTTAGTTGTTTAGTTTTTCAGCGAGATGCTTTCACCACCCCGTCATTTCGACGATAGGAGAAATCTTTGAATTAGTAGTATGAAAAGGCAACTTTAAATATTTCTCGGCTACGCTCGAAATGACGAACGAGTTAAAGACTTTGCAAAAACTTAAAACTTATTACTTATAACCTACTACCTAAACTTATTACTTAAAACTTTTCTATATTTGCAACAACAAACCATTCCGGTGAATTTCATAATTGAAAACATCTTTGGAAGTTTAGGGTTTTCCCTTAGTCTATAACTTCTGTTTCGATTATTTCATAGTGGTTTGAGATAGTTTTACCTTTTGGTTATTTCAATTTTGCGTTTTGCTGTTTTTAGGTAAACCGTTGTTAATTAAACCTGATGGGAGCGATTATCTTTTTTGTGTGGTGTCATCCTGGTCCCGAAGTATCGGGAGAAGGATTTTAGGTTAATTGCAGATGCTTCGATAAGCTCAGCATGACAAAAAAGAGCAATAACATAAACACAAAAAAATAATAGTGTACAGCAGGACTAATTTGCCATGAAAAGCAGGCATTGATTTTCAAAAATTATATTTTGGCAACCTTAAAATAACCTTGAACAATTAATTTTACATCTTGTATTTTAAACTATTAAGCAATAAAGAAATATTAAGAAAACCCTTAATTAACCTTAAATTCTTAATGTTTAATTATACTTAGCATAAAAAAAGAATGAATTTCGATTATAACACCACCAGAAGCGAATTAATTTTGGCTGAATATGGACGTAATGTCCAAAATATGGTAAAGTATATTATTACGTTACCAACTAAAGAAGAACGCAATAAATATGCACAAGCCGTTATTGATTTAATGGGCTTTTTAAACCCACATTTACGTGATGTGGCAGATTTTAAGCATAAACTGTGGGATCATTTACACATCATTTCCAACTATCAAATTGATGTAGATAGCCCCTATCCTAAACCTAGTCCAGAAACAAAGGAAATTAAGCCCGCTCATATTGGTTATCCTCAACAGCGTATCAAATACAAACACTACGGCAGAACGGTAGAAAAGTTAATTGAAAACGCTATTGCTGAAGAAAATCCTGAACGTAAAGCAGGCATGGTGCAAGGTATTGCTAACTTTATGAAAATGGCTTACGTACAGTGGAATAAAGACAATGTTGCCGATGAAGTAATTATCAAAAACTTAAGAGAACTTTCGGGTGGTGCTTTAGTTTTAGAAGATAATGTAAACCTACAAAAGGTAGAGTTCAGAAACCAAAACAACAGACAGAACAACAACAATCGCGGTCGCCAAAACAATAACAACAACAAAAACCGCCAAAACAACAATAATAACAACAACCGTCAGCGTAATAATAATAACAACAACAAACAAAGACATTAACCTTTTTTAAAGGCAAAACCAAAATAGAATGAATGCATTTGAAATTATAGGCGGCAAAAAGCTAAAGGGTGAAATTATCCCGCAAGGAGCCAAAAACGAGGCTTTACAGATATTATCGGCTGTTTTATTAACGGAAGAAAAAATTACCATCAGCAATATTCCAGATATTAAGGACGTAAACAAGCTGATTGAACTATTAGGAGATTTGGGCGTAACTGTTGAACGTTTAAGCAAAGACACTTACACTTTTGAAGCCAAGAACATTAACTTAGAGTTTTTCTCTTCTGATGTTTTTAAAGCAAAAGGTGGTGGTTTAAGGGGTTCTATCATGATTGTTGGCCCGTTATTGGCACGTTTTGGTAAAGCGGCAATTCCTAAACCAGGAGGCGATAAAATTGGCCGCCGTCGTTTGGATACTCACTTTTTAGGCTTCGAAAAACTAGGCGCAAAATTTGTTTACGACCAAAAGAAAGAGTTCTTTAACGTAGATGCCACCAACCTAAAAGGTACTTACATGCTGTTAGATGAGGCTTCGGTTACCGGAACAGCAAACATTGTAATGGCGGCTGTTTTAGCTAAAGGTACTACTACTATTTACAACGCAGCTTGCGAACCTTATTTGCAACAATTATGTAAGATGCTGAACCGCATGGGTGCTAAAATTAGTGGTATTGGATCTAACCTACTAACCATTGAGGGTGTTAAAAAACTAGGTGGAACTGAGCACAGAATGTTGCCAGACATGATTGAAATTGGTTCTTTCATAGGATTAGCGGCAATGACAGAGTCGGAAATTACCATCAAAAATGTACAGTACGATGAGTTGGGCGTTATTCCAGAAATCTTCAAAAAACTGGGCATCAAACTAGAGCGCCGTGGCGATGACATCTACATTCCTTCTCAAAAACACTATGTAATTGATACTTTTATCGATGGTTCTATTTTAACCATTGCAGATTCACCTTGGCCTGGTTTCACTCCAGATTTGTTGAGTATCGTATTAGTTGTGGCTTCACAAGCTAGAGGTTCGGTTCTGATACACCAAAAAATGTTCGAAAGTCGTTTATTCTTCGTTGATAAATTGATTGACATGGGTGCGCAAATCATTCTTTGCGATCCGCACCGTGCTACCGTGAATGGTATCGACAAAAAGTACCAATTACGTGGTATCAGCATGACTTCGCCAGATATTAGAGCTGGGGTTTCGTTGTTAATTGCTGCACTTTCTGCCGAAGGCAAATCTACTATTTACAATATCGAGCAAATTGAACGTGGCTACCAAGATATCGATACTCGTTTACGTGCTTTAGGTGCGCAAATTAAGCGTATAGATGGCGCTGGCCCAAGCCATTAGGAGTTACGATTGTAAATTCACTTGCTTTATCATATTGAGCCAGTCGAAATATAACTTATAGAAAAGCAGGGCTATTGCATCAAACGATGTTAGCCCTGCTTTCACTTTTAGTCCTCGCTACGTTTCACTCCACTGCGGGCTAATCCGTTCAATCAGGTTTAGCTTACAAAATCCTGTACTAAGCACTCAAATTTGCACGGGGCTTGTGCAATCAGTTAAAAATCTTCGCCAATTATCTAAAGACAACCCCAAAAAGCTCTGAATAGTCGAAAAACAAACTGAATTTTATACCTTAGAGCTTAAATAACCATACTTATCTACAATTGAAGAATTACGTAAACTCATGACATTTAATTTTGCGGTGGTAACGCCAATGGCCAATGAGGAAAATGACTTTCATACATTTACTTCTTCCCTAATCGAGGTTTTAGATTTACTAGGCCACGGAAAAGTATATCTTATCGTAGATAATGCCTCAAAAGATAATACATTGCAATTATGCAAACAGCTATCTGCTACAGACGAAAGATTTGTTACCGTTTGGGCACCAGAAAACAGAAATGTAGTAGATGCCTACATGAGGGGTTATAAAGAAGCCTTAAAATATAAACACGAAATTATCATTGAAATGGATGCGGGCCTGTCACATGATCCGAGAGCGCTTCCTATGTTTTTAAGAGTTTTAAACGAAGGCAATGAATGTGCTTTCGGCAGTCGCTTTATTAACGGCGGCTCCATGGCAGAATCTAACTGGAGACGAGCATTTCTCTCCAAATTTGGCACTATCCTTTCCAATGTACTATTAGGCACCACTATGTATGACATGACCTCGGGCTATCAGGGTTTTCATGCCAATGTAGTAGAACGTTTTGTAGAACACGGCCTACTTTCTAAAGCCCACTTCTACCAAACAGAGCTACGTTATCTATTGCGTAACAGTCGCTATGCAGAAATTCCGATTCACTACCGTGCACCTTCTCCTAGTGTTTCAAAAAAAGCCATTCGTAATTCTATAGACGTGTTATTTCATTACTTTGTACTTCGATTAAAGTTTAAATCTAAAGCTGTATAATTAAAAGTGCTGCATTTCATCAAACTAATATGAAGAACACCTACCTGATCATTACATCTATAGCCGGAGATAACCATCCTATTTTAAAAGAGTTTGCAGAAGAAACTGCTAAAAGAAATATTCCTTTCATTGTAATCGGCGACTCTAAAAGCCCTGAAAATTTTGATCTGAATGGCTGTGATTTTTATTCTGTTGAAAAACAGCAACGCTTAAGTTTTCAGTTAGCTGATATTTTGCCACTTAAACACTACTCCCGTAAAAATATAGGTTATCTAATCGCAAATGCAGCTGGCGCAGAAACCATTATCGAAACCGATGACGATAATATTCCATTGGATAATTTTTGGTTAGAAAGAGAAAAACAACATGAAGCGCATCTTTTGAATTACAAAAACTGGGTTAATGTGTACAAATATTTCACTAATACACACATTTGGCCTCGAGGCTTTGCATTAGAGAATATCCAAAATACTTTACCTGTATTGGAAAATGCGCAATCCGTAATTTGCCCAATACAGCAAGGCTTAGCAGACGACAATCCAGATGTAGATGCGATTTACAGGCTAACATTGCCACTACCACTAAAATTCAATAAACATCAGAGCATTGCTTTAGGGACAAACTCTGTTTGCCCTTTCAACAGTCAAAATACCACTTGGTTCAAAGAGGCTTTCCCTCTTTTGTATTTACCTTCTTATTGTAGCTTTAGAATGACTGATATTTGGCGTTCATTTGTTGCGCAACGAATTGCGTGGACTTGTAATTGGCCTATCTTATTCCATCAAAGCACAGTACGCCAAGAAAGAAATGAGCACAATTTAATGACCGACTTCAAAGAAGAGATTTCCGGATATACCAACAATCATCAAATCATTAAAAGTTTAAGCGAGTTAAGTCTAAAAAACGGCATCGATAATATACCAGAAAATATGATTTTGTGTTATAACAAGTTAATGGAATTAGGATTAATAGACCCAAAAGAATTAACTTTATTAGAAGCTTGGTTGCTAGATATCAAAGCGAAAAACTAATTATATGCAACGTTTTTTTACTAAAAACCTATTTATTAATGTCAGTTTTTTAGCATTTGTTTCCATTCTCATCTACCGTTTCGTAAAAAACATATTTATTGGATACACTAAGGATAGCTGGGGTATAACCGAATTTTTAATTAATTATCAGGGTGGTTTTGTAAGACGAGGTTTATTAGGCGAAGCATTATTGTCCATTTATAACACTACAGGCATCTCCCCTTACCCTATCATCATTTCTACCTGCATTTCAGCCTATATCGTGTTAATCATATTTTTTGTGAAATCGATCATAAAACAAGGCTACCCATTATTTTTCTTGCCTTTTATTTTTTTTTTAGGAAATCCGATCATTAATGATTTTTGGGTAAGAAAAGATATTATACTGGTTTTGTTATTTATTGCAGTCATTTACTTTTCCAATAAAAAAAATCCTTCAAGCCTTATCATTTACAACCTTTTTCTTATTCTAGGTATCTTAATTCACGAATCTATTGGCTTTTTTTGTGTACCTATTTTATGCTTATTGTTAAGTGCCAACAATGATGGATTTAATGGAACAAGTAGTTATTTTAAATCATTTTCTGCTTCTATCTACAAGCTAAGCCCCAGCATTTTAGTATTTCTTTGTGTGCTTTATTTCAAAGGTTCAAAATTAGTTGCAGATCAAATTTGGAACTCATGGAAAACAATAAAATTCCCATTAAACGGCGATTCCCCTTCGCAGGCTCCAGCTGCTATAGATGGTATTTCTTGGACACTGAAGCAAGGCCTATATTATACTTATGATACTTTAACAAGATTTGATTTCGGAATTTACGCTCCTTTAGCTTGGTTATTGATAATAATTGCCATCTACTATGTACTTACGAATATTTCTGCCCTAAGCTTTAAAATATTCAATTACAGTCCTAATAAAAATTTCGATAAGCTGAATGTATCGGCTGTACTTATTTTTCAGCTATTGTCCATCATGCCACTCTTTTTGCTCGGTTGGGATTACGGTCGTTGGGTGTTTTTCTGGACTATATCTTCTTTCGCAATCATTTTAATTATTCCTGAAGAAAAATTAGCATCTATTTTTCCAAGAGTGCTATTTACCATCAGCGAAAAAATCAATCATTATTTAAGTAAATATCTAACGAGCAAAACTATTTTTTTGTTATGCTTAATTATTGGCTTTCCCGCATTTTCATGGGATTTAAAGTCAGCGATAAGCTCAAGCTCGGCGGCTATACTGCTGAAATCTATCTCAAATTTACTCACCTCTTTATTTTAAATTTAATCGGTCTATTTTACGCTATTTAACAATCAAATTATCATGTTAAAATAGTTGAAAAAATTATCCTTAATTTCGGCAAAGTTTAAATAAGGTTGAAAAACTACATTAGCAACTTAAGGAATATAGCCACATTTGCAGTAATTGTACTCCACGTTACAGCTCCATTTGTATTGCAGTTCAATAAAATTAGCTTTGCTTCGTGGCAATTAGCCAACTTATTAGATTCTGCGTTACGCTTCGGAGTTCCTATTTTTGTAATGATTTCTGGAGCGGTATTATTAGAGCGCAGCGAATCCCTAAATAGCTTTTTGAGTAAACGACTTAAACGGATTTTTCTACCCTTTTTCTTTTGGAGCATCGTGTATTTCATTTTTACCTACGCCGGTAGTTTCCAAAAATCCACTGTTTTACAACTCTTTCAAATACTCATCAATAAACTACTTACAGGCACTTATTATCACCTATGGTATGTTTATATGATATTGGGAGTTTATCTATTCATTCCAATTATTAGAAAATGGGCTCAAAATAGCACTAAACAAGAACTTCAATACTTTTTATTACTATGGGCAATTACGCTTTTTATCAATACTGATATTGCTAAATATATTCCAAGTGTGGAAGTGCTATATTTCAGCAAATATTTGGGCTATTTAGTTTTAGGGCACTACCTTGATAAACACGTGGAAACCAAAAGCTCCAAAAATACTTTATACCTAATATTCTTTGTTCTTGGAACTACCTTAACATTGGTATCAACAAGTTACCTATCCATCACAGAAAACAAACTCAATATTACCTATTATAATTATCTGTCACCAAACGTTTGCTTAATCGCTATCGGTGTTTTCCTCTTAGGAAAAAGCTTTTTACACACTACCAATAAAACTTTAATTAGCCTAGACAGAAATAGTTACGGAATTTATTTAGTTCATGTTTTAGTACTACACTACATTTATCGAATTATTCCGTTACTTAAAATTGACACCCAAACTCCATTAAAACTTTTTGCGTTTATCATAAGCATATCTATCGTTACCTACATTCTTTCTTATTTTTTGATCAGATTACTAGCCATAAATAAGAAGATAAAACCATTGATTACTTAAATCAAACCAGATACTATTTTTTTTGTTGCTGATAGTGAAAGAGATTTAACTGCTCACTTATGAAAATTAAATACTATCTAGTAGCTATCATTTTAAGCACTATTTTTTTTGCCTTGGGTTTCTATGTAAATCGCTCAGCCAAAAGTACGCCTGCCGTAATTGAGAATACCTCGACCACCCAACCAAAAATAAATGACGTTAATAGCATAGCCACTCCTCCAAACAACTCTAAAGCAACTTATTCTAAGCTTCTTAAGGGAAAATTTATTTTAGAAGGTGCCAATTATGCGGGATACGAATTTATAGATTCCAAAACCATCAACTGGACGAACGAATTATTTCCAATGGATCCTGATACGATGACTTTGAAATGGATAGATGAAAGCACATTTATCACAAAATTTACCAAAAGAGTTAATAAAGACTGCCCACCAGGCGTGAGTATACTTAAGGTTGTGAGTTACAGTGGAGATAAATTAGTGCTTAAAGATTATTGGACTGGCTGGAATGATAAGAAAGATGAGGTAAGTGTTTTTTATAAATCTTCAGAATAAATATCCTTATGCAATGCTTCTAATAAAAAAATCCCCCGATAAATTACCGGAGGATTCTCAAAAAATTTAAACTTGAGCTTTTTGCTTATTTCTTACTATCTAAAGCTTTTTCAATACGATCAGACAAATCTTCTAAGTGATATTTACTTAAAGTATCTGCTTGAGAGTTAGCTTTAATTGCTTTATCCAACTCACGCAATTGTCCTTTTACTACAGAAACCGCATCAGTTTGGCTAGCAGATAGTCCACTTGGTGCAGCACCACCTCTACCACCAAAAGCAGGAACTAAACTAGCTGAGGCAGCAGGAGGATTAATAATTGCAATTAATTTTTCTACGTAGGCCTTTTGTAAGTTCCTACGATAAACATCAATTGCAGCACCTCCTTTTAACTCCGTAAAGATCGATGCGTTTAAATCTTTAAATAAATCAGAGATTTTATAAGCAGTAGCACCATCTGCAGCTTCGGCAGCAATTAAGTTACCCAAAACTCTAGTAGAAACTACACGAGTTAAAGCAGCATTTTGCAATTTAGAAACCACTACCAAAGGACTTTCGTTGATATTATCCAAGATTGACTGATCTAACAACCATTTTGGAGTAGTAAATACTTGGGCATTTAGCCAGTTAACTGCTTCTTTTTGTGTTGCTGCTGGTGTGCGCTCGTAAATTAAACCTGCTTGATCTACAGTTTTAGGATTTTCGTAGATACCACCAATGTTTTTACTCACATGACCAACGTAACGGCCTAATTGGGTAGTCAATTGACCATACATATTCCCTAACTCATCATAGTTTTCACCTGGTTGTTTGGTCCAAGTTTTAAGGTTAGCTAAAATTACTTTCAAGTTTTTAATACCATACTCACTCGCTTTCATAGCATTATCGCTTAAATCCTCGCTTTGTGAATGCGGATCATCGGGGTTAGTCTCGGTACCAAACCATAAACGTCTATTTTTAGCAGCCTCTACAGTCATCTTATCTAAGATTTTCATATCAGAAGCCACATTTTTGCTATCAGGAAAATATCTATACCCCCACTCAATAGCCCATTTATCGTAATCGCCAATACGTGGATATAAACCTACTTTAGAAATGTTATCTTCTGGTTGTGCAACATAGTTAAAACGAGCATAATCCATAATAGATGGTGTGTGTCCATTCTCTTCAACCCATTTTTTATTACGTAAATTCTCAACAGGTACCGTTGAACTTGAACCGTGGTTGTGACGTAAACCTAAAGTGTGACCAACTTCGTGAGAAGAAACGAAACGGATTAAATCGCCCATTAATTCATCACTGAAGTTTACTGTACGAGCTCTTTTATCAACTGCAGCAGTTTGAATGAAATACCAATCGCGAACCAATTTCATAACATTATGGTACCAGTTAATATGGCTTTCCATGATCTCACCAGTACGTGGATCTGAAATACTCGGACCACTCGCATTAGGAATTTCTGACGGTTTATAAACAATTGCTGAATTACGAGCATCATCTAAGCTCCAAGTAGAATCTTGTGCTTTAGTTGGAGCCATTTTACCGATTACTGCATTTTTGAAACCTGCTTTTTCGAAAGCTTTTTGCCAATCGTTAACACCAGCAATTAAATAAGGTACCCATTTTTTAGGTGTAGCTGGGTCGATATAGAAGATAATTGGCTTAGCTGGTTCTACCAATTCGCCACGCTTGTATTTAGCTAAATCTTGCGGTTTTGGCTCTAATCTCCAACGTTTCACCAATGCTAAGTCTTTAACTCCTTGAGGATTTGCATCGAAGTCGGTATAACCAACTGCAAAATAACCTACACGTGGATCAAAATAGCGTGGTTTCATTGGGATTTTAGGTAAAGCTACTAACGAAGTGTTGAGCTCTATAGTAATAGAACCTGCCGCTCCACCGCCGCCCATCATACCGCCGCCACCTGCACCACCAGTTGTAGGCGCAGCACTCATGCTATAAGTCTTGGTAACGTTAATCTCCGTATTAGTAGGGAAAGTTCTAATGGTATTAATAAAGCTTCTGTCTGCCAACTGTGCACCTAAACGAAATCTAGTTTTTGCAGCTGGAGAAGAAAAATAAAATACGTCGTTATCGCTGTTGATAAAATCCGTAGCATCAACAACAACACCCTTATTATCTTTGGCATAAGCGGCAACATTAAATGATGCTGCTATATTCTGTACAGTAGAGTTTTGTAAGTTCCTGTACATTGAAGAGGTAGAATCAGGACTGTATGCTCTAAAGCTGATTTTACGGATGAATAATTTGTTGTTCGGCCCTTTCTCAAATCGTATAACCGAAGAACCAATTTGGTCACCAGCATAAACTTGGTTATCTCTAAGCGTAGCCGACGATTTTGATATCCTACTTACCACTAGAATATCTCTGTTTAATACAGAATCTGCAACTTCGAAGAAATACTTATCTTCAATTTTATGTGAGATAATTAGACCAACTCTCGTTTGAGCTTTGTCGGTAATTACCTGATTGTAAGGTTTAGGTTTTGCAGCCGCCGCAGCTCCCAATGCACCAGGTGCTCTACGAGTGCTATCAGAAGGTGCCGCACCACCTTGTGCTGGTCGTTGAGCGTGTGCAAATGTTACCGCTCCAGCAACCATTAGTAGTGTAAATAGATTTTTCTTCATCAATTTGTGGAATAAGTTAATTGTGAAGTAAAAATAGGCGTAGAACTACGATTTTTTCAGAATTAGGTATAACTTCTTAGTTACATCGTAAAAGAATTTGATACAACTACCTACTGATGCACAGATGATTTGTAAAAACTGTTTTTTAAATCGGCGGCTTACTGCTCTAAATATAAACCTGGCAGTAGATTTAATGCAGAATCTTAAAAACTAATTCTTTCAATAAATCTCCGTCAGAGATATTACCAGAGCTCTCCAAACCTTTACTTTTCAAATCATACTCTCGAAGCAGAGAGATAATATCAAAAGTTTTTCCTGCATTAAAAGTTCTAGCCGCAGTTTCATAATCTTTAATAAAATAAGGACTTACACCAAGCTCTCTAGCTGCATCATTTTTATTAGGCAAATAATGGTACTTCAGTATTTTAGAAAAGTAAGAATTGAGATTCGCCATCACCATAATCATCGGATTTGCCTTCGGATTTCCGGCAAAATAATTGATAATTTGATTACTCTTTAGCACATTTCGTGTTGCTAATGCTTTCTGCAATTCAAACACATTGTATTCTTTGCTAATGCCAATATTACGTTGAATATGGTCAGTTTGGATCGTAGTTGCTTTATCAATATTTAAACAAAGTTTTTCTACTTCGTTTGCAATTTTTGAAAGGTCCGTCCCCAAGTACTCAGCCATTAGTGCCGCTGCCTGTGGATCTATCTTATAACCTTTGCTTTTAATATGGTCTTCAATCCAAGGCATGAGTTTATAATCCCGTACCGGATCACTTTGAAAAACGACACCATTATTGTTGATTGCCTTATAGATTTTCTTACGCTTATCGAAATTGGCATACTTATAAGCTAAAACTAAAATAGTACTGGGCAAAGGTTTCTCGAAATAAGCAAGTACAAATTCTGCTTCTTTACTTGCACCTTCATTCGCCCATTTTAAATCTTGCGCTTCCTTTACTATAATCAACTGGTATTCAGACATCATTGGATAACGCTTAGCTGCGTTCATCACCGTAGCCATATCAGTATCTTTACCATACAATACTGTTTGATTGAAACCTTTCTCTCCATCAGACAAGACACTTTTTTCCATATAATCAACAATCTGATCAATGTAATAAGGTTCTTCGCCCTGTAATAGGTAAACTGGTTTAAATTTTCTAGCTTTTAAATCCTTGATGATATCCTCAGCACTCATAGTTCAAAATTACGATTTTAGATTTACGATTTTAGATTTGTAGGTTATTGTGAGTAATTTTTGGCTTTTCGCTTTTAGCTTTCTACTTTTGGCTAATGTTCAACCCTACCCCACTCAACCTACCCGAATATCCTTTTAAAATCACCCAGAGGGATGGACTCCATTATATTTTTGATGAGGCACGAAAAAAGCATTTGGTACTTACTCCAGAAGAATGGGTGAGACAGCATTTCATCAAATACTTGATTAAAGAAAAGCAATTCCCCGTAAGTTTAATGCAAATTGAGGGAGGATTAAGATTAAATCAAACTCGTAAACGGAGCGATATCCTCATTTACACCAATGAGGGCAAGAAACTAATGGTAGTAGAATGCAAAGCACCTTCGGTAACGATTACACAAGCAACCTTTGACCAAGCAGCTAGATATAATTCTGTATACAAGGCAAAATGGATTGTAATTACCAACGGTTTAAATCATTACTATGCACAAATAGATCATGAAAATAAAGGCTTTGCTTTTGTAGAAGAATTGCCAGTTTACAGTTTATTAGTTTAGCAGACACCTTTCAATAAGCCGTCATTGCAATCGCGAGAGATAAAAAAGGGAGAAACCTTGTTAGATTTCTCCCCTCGATCGAAATGACGACCTTTTTAATTTTTACTTTTGCCTTTTTACTTACTAATAAGCTCTTTGGTTATTTCCTTCTTTCCAGTTTACAAAAGCTTTATTTACCACTTTGTTACCACCTGGTGTTGGATAATCTCCAGAGAAATACCAATCACCCAAATGCGCTGGACAAGCCTCGTGAAGATTCTCTAAGCTTTGATAAATCACTTCAACTTCGGCAACTGTATCTGGCGGAGTAATAATTTTAGCAATCTGATCAGAAATTTCTTGAGGTGTAAACGGCTTATAAATTTCCTTTACGTGATTTACAATTTCTTCCTTCGGTAACTCCAAAGAAGCCTTACATTTCTGATAAACATCTTCAATAATTTGCTCTTGTCCTCTTTCCTTCAATAATTGAATAGCTGCATCAAAAGCAACAAATTGTCCCATTTTAGACATATCGATACCATAACAATCTGGATATCTGATTTGCGGAGCAGACGAAACAATAATGATTTTCTTAGGATGTAACCTATCAATAATCTTGATGATACTTTGCTTCAAGGTAGTGCCTCTTACAATAGAGTCGTCTACGGCAACTAAAGTGTCTGTATGGTTTTTGATTACCCCATAAGTAGTATCATAAACGTGAGCAACCATTTCGCCTCTATCAGCATCTGCTGTGATAAAAGTACGTAGTTTAACATCTTTAATTGCTAATTTTTCTACTCGCGGACGCATCGACAACAACTCATCTAAAGCTGTATCATCTAAAACTTCCTTACGTTTTAACAAAGTTTCCTTCTGCACATCTGTAATATATTTGTGCAAACCATCTACCATTCCATAGAAAGAAACTTCTGCGGTATTAGGAATGAATGAAAAAACTGTATTTTTCAAATCGTGGTTAACCGCACTTAAAACCTGTGGGCACAACAACTCTCCTAATTTTTTACGCTCTTTATAAATATCAGCATCACTTCCTCTTGAGAAATAAATACGCTCAAAAGAACACGCTTTTTTCTCTAAAGGCTCACGGAACATCTCTTCAGTTACCGTACCATCCTTTTTAATAACTAAAGCATGACCTGGCTTAATTTCCTTTATACTATTGATCTGTACTTTAAATGCAGTTTGGATTGCCGGTCTTTCAGAAGCAGCAACTACTACTTCATCATCCATGTAATAAAATGCCGGACGAATACCTGCCGGATCTCTCATTACGAAAGCATCTCCGTTACCAACAATACCAGACATAGTGTAACCACCATCCCAATCTTTTGCAGAACGCTTTAAGATATTGGCAACATTTAAGCCTTCTGATATTTTATGGGTAATTTCCACATTGGTCAAACCTTCTTTTTTGTACTCATCAAACAAAGTTTGATTTTCGTCATCTAAGAAATGTCCTATTTTTTCTAATACAGTTACCGTATCTGCTTTTTCTTTAGGATGCTGACCAAGCTCGTACAATTGCTCTAGCAATTCGTCTACGTTGGTCATGTTAAAGTTACCAGCAATTACCAAGTTTCTCGTCATCCAGTTGTTCTGACGTAAAAAAGGGTGGCAATTTTCGATACTGTTCTTACCATGTGTACCGTAGCGAAGATGTCCTAACAACACTTCTCCAATAAAGCTCACATTTTGTTTTAAGAACTCTGTGTCTTTCATTAGCTCAGGAGTTTCTTCCTGTATGCCTACAAACTTGCTTTGTACATAACCGAAAATATCGGCAACAGCATTTTGAGCCATTGAACGGTAACGACTAATATATCGACTACCTGGTTTCATGTCCAATTTAATAGTGGCAATACCGGCTCCATCCTGACCACGATTGTGCTGCTTTTCCATCAACAAGTATAATTTGTTAAGGCCATAAAGTGCAGTACCGTATTTTTCCTGGTAGTATGAGAGAGGTTTTAACAAGCGGATAAAGGCTATCCCGCATTCGTGTTTGATTTGTTCGCTCATTGAGTGTGATTGAGCCGCAAATTTACCGCTTTATATATTCAAAACCTAGTAAGAAAATACTTGATTCACTATGAATACATCATTTTTGTGTTATATTTTTGAGACATAAAAAGTTACATTTTTGCTTTCGATGCAACAATATCCTTTTCTAGGAAAATAGAGGCATGCTGATTAAATGTATCCACATCTCCAGTAGTATAAAATAATTGATTTTGTTCCTGTCCCAATCGCGTTTCTATTTCTGCATGGCGACTAAGATAATCAACCAAACTAGTAGCTACGATATCACCTTGTGGCACCAATTCTATATCCGCTTTGATATATTTTCTAATCTTAGGAATGAATAGTGGATAATGCGTACAGGCCAATAGAATAGTATCAATTGCTGCAGATTGCTGCATTAGTTCATCAAGATACTGTTTCACAAAAAAATCAGCACCATCACTATCTTGTTCGCCATTTTCTATCAATGGCACCCACATTGGACAGCTTTGTTGATAAACCTCCACTTCTGGAAAGAACTTATTAATTTCTATAAGGTAAGATTCCGATTTTATTGTCCCCCTAGTTCCAAGAACACCTATCGATTTGGTTTCGCTTATGTTGCCTATTACTTCTGCAGTGGGCCTAATTACACCTAAAACTCTATGGTTAGGATATTTTCTTGGCAAATCCAATTGCTGAATATTTCTCAGTGCCTTTGCAGAGGCAGTATTGCAAGCAAGAATAACTAAGGGACAACCTTGTTTAAAAAGCCACTCCACACATTCCCACGTATATTGATAAACCGTTTCAAAAGAATGATCTCCATAAGGAGAACGGGCATTATCACCCAAATAGATATAATTGTAATTGGGCAATTTATCTGCAATAGCTTTAAAAACGGTTAAACCACCAAAGCCTGAATCAAAAACACCTATTGCATTTTTTTGAAAGTTCATGAGCATAAAAAAGCGGAATTAGTTTTTCTAATTCCGCTAATAAATTTCTATAATTTAAAATTATGGTTTTTTAGCAGGAGTTGCAGCTGGTTTAGCAGCAGTTGCCGAAATACCTAATTTAGTTTTTACTGCAGCAGTAATATCTTCGCCACCATCAAAATAAACCAAATTGTTAAAACCTTGTGAAGCAGCTGTATCAAAAACGTAAGACAAACCTTTATCTTTTGAAATAGCATTGATTGCAGTTGCTACTTTTTGTTGCAACGGAGGGAAAAGTTCACCTTGTTTAGTTTCAACGTCTGTTCTAGCTTTGTTACGAGCATCTTCAATTCTTTTTTGCAAATCTGTCAACTCAGTTTGAGCAGTTTGTAATTCTTTTAGAACTTGCTCTTTATTCGCTTCGCTAAGTGTTCTCTCTTTATCTTGAGCTGCCTTTAATTTGTTTTGGTACTCAGTAATCATTTTATCAATCTCAGCTTGTTTCGCTTTCGCTAAGTTCTCAATTGTAGCTGATACTGTTTTAGCTTCTGGTAGAGATGCGAAAATTTCATCTGAATTTAAATGACCAAATTTTTGTTGTGCGTTTACAACATGTGTAGTTAAAAGTAATCCTGCAGCTACAAATAATCCTTTAATTAACTTTTTCATTTATGTTTATAATTTGTTTTTAATGGTAATGAAACTATCCAGATAAATCTAGGATGGTTTCATTTTTTAATATTCCTAATGTTTGTTTTCTATTCTGTGTGCTATTTTACTAATGTACCTGGTTTAAAACCTAGTTTAATAATTACGTCATTACTGATATCGTAGGTAGCGCTAGCATAAATCATCATGGTACTTTCACTACTTTTGTCAAATACGAAGTCAATGTATTTGTTTTTTGCAACTTCTGCAATGGTTGAAGAAACTTTTTCTTGAATTGGCTTCAATAATTTGGTTCTTGTTTGGAATAAATCTCCCTCTGGACCAAATTTCTGACGTTGTAATTCTTTCGCTTTCTTCTCTTTTTCGATAATATCATTTTCTCTACGTCTACGCATATCATCAGTTAACAATACTTGATCTGCCTGATAGGCTTTGTACATTGCCTCTACATCTTTAAAAACATCATCTACTTCTTTCTGGTATTGCTTAGACAAGCCTTCAACCTGAGTTAACGACGATTTATAATCTGGTATGTGTTTCAAAATATATTCTGTATCCACATAGGCCATTTTCTGTGCTGATACTCCTAATGCCATTAAAAGTAAAAAGCTAGCTAAAATTATCTTTTTCATATCAAACGGTTTCTTAACGCTATAATTACGCTTTTAATTGTGTGTTATTAGTTAAAACCACCCATTTGTTGCGCAATGCTAAAGTGGAATTGTCCTTTGTTAGCATCAGGCACACCTGGAATGTTATCAAATCCATAACCATAATCTATGCCAAGTAATCCAAATATTGGTAAAAATATTTTTGCACCCACACCAACAGACCTTCTAACGTTAAAAGGATTAAAATCACGGAACTTATCCCATGTGTTACCTGCTTCACCAAAAACTGTCATAAAGGCAGTTGCTTGTTGTGAACTAATTACTGGATACCTTAATTCCATCACATATTTGGTGAAAATAGGGCTACCAGAACTTTGTGCAATATTAGGATTAGCTCCTACAGGAATTACCGAGTTGTTTGAGTAACCACGCATAGCTATGATCTCTGAGCCTTGTAAGAAGTCGAAACCTTGCATACCATCACCACCCAGTTTAAAACGTTCAAATGCTGATTGACCAACCGCACTGTTGTATGATCCTAAGAAACCAAACTGCGCCTGCCCTTTAAATACCAATTTACCCACAACTGTTTCGAACCACTGAGCCTCAAACTTCCATTTGTGATACTCTGTAAACTTGTAACGTTGTTTATCTGAAGCTGTATTATAGTTTATATTATTAAGTAATGAATACGGAGGTGTTGCTTGCACCGTAAATCTTAAATAAGCACCACCCGTTGGGAAAATGTTGTGATTTCTAGAATCTCTAGAAATTTCTTGGGTAAAGTTTAAGTTATAAGATTCACCTGTGCTAAATAAATAACCTGGATAGTTATTTAAAATATATTGATTCAAGTTAATAGAGTGTACTAAAGAGAACCAGTTATCTGGCCATTTTAATTTTCTACCTAAACTAAACGAAACTCCGTTTAAACGTATACCATAGTAACTGGCATTACTTTTAGCTAAACCATTAGATTGTAATGAAGTAAAAGCACTAACACCGAAACTTACAGGCTTCTTACCACCAAACCAAGGTTCTGAGAATGAAAAGCTATATGATTGGTAAAATTTACCGTTAGTCTGCCCACGTAAGCTCAATCTTTGTCCATCACCTTTAGGCAAAGGTCTGTAAGCTTCTCCTTTAAATAAGTTTCTTAGTGAGAAGTTGTTAAAGGTTAAACCTAAGGTACCGATAACACGGCCACCACCAAAACCTCCCGAAAGCTCAATTTGATCTGAAGGTTTTTCTTCTACGTGATAAACAATATCTACCGTACCATCTGCTGGGTTTGGTTTAGGTACTGGGTTAGTCTTAGACTCGTCGAAGTTACCTAACTGGCCAATTTCACGAACACTTCTGATCAACAATTCTTTAGAAAAGTAATCTCCCGGTTTTGTACGGATTTCCCTCAAAACAACTCTATCGTTAGTAATGGTATTTCCTAAAACGCTTACTTTGTTAATGGTATATTTTGGACCTTCGTAGATACGCATCTCAACATCTACGGTATCATTGTAAATTTTAGTTTGTACCGGATCTACGTTAAAAGTAAGGTAACCATCATTTAAGTAAATACTAGAAACATCGTCGCCATTAGCACTACCTCTTAGTTTTTTCTCTAGCTTTTCCTCACTAAATACCTCTCCTTTTTCAATACCGAATACTTTTTCTAAAAACTCAGTATTGTATTTTGCATTACCAACCCATGTAATCTTTCCAAAATAATATTTCGGACCTTCATACATATTGATTTTTATACCAACTGTTTTTTCATTGTTTTTGTAAACGCTGTCACTAATAATTGCCGCATCGCGGTATCCTTTTTCATGCAGTTTTGCTACAAATGCTAATTTATCTTCTTCGTATTTTTCTTTATTGAATTTACCACTACCGAAAACCTTATAAAAAGCACGTTGCTTTGTTTTTTTAAGATACTTCCTAAGCTTAGCCGATTTAAATTCTTTATTTCCTTCAAATTGGATTCTTTGAACCTTAACTTTTCTACCCTTATCAATATTTACTTGAAGAATTACACTATTCTCTTGGTTAGGATCTGGTTTAGAAACATAATTTATCTTAGTATAGAAAAAACCTTTTTCGTATAAATATTTAGTAATGATAGATCTTGTTGTATTATACAAATTATCATTAATGATAGATTTCCCAGCCTTATCCCCTAGCTTTTCTTGAATATCAGTTTTTTGCGATTTGCTGATTCCTGTAAATTCAAAACCGCTCAATCGCGGAAGCTCTACAACTTCAATATCAAAATAAACAGTGTCTCCATTTATTTTAGAAACATTTAACTTAACATCATCAAATAAGCCTTGAGCCCATAAATTTTTAATAGCGTTAGCTGTACCTTCTCCGGGTAGCATAATAGACTCGCCTGTAGTAAGCTTAGAAAGCACAACAATTACATCTTTATCAAGATATTTTGCGCCAGATAAGGTAGTACCTCCAATAATGTATTCTTTTGGAGTGAAATAGTCTAAATTTAGGCCATTTACTTTTAAGGAAGGAGTAGCTTGTGTTTGTTGGTTACGAATTTGAGCTAGTGACGGAAAACCTATCAAAAGCAGAAATACTAGTTGGTATATTCTTCTCATTTACAATCTAAAAAACGTTGCTAAGTTAATTTAAACTCATGTTAAAATTTGTTAAAAGAAAAATTAGTTCAATTGCTCACTAATTTTCCCGAAGCGACGTTCGCGTTTTTGATAATCTACTATGGCTTCATAAAGATCTTCTCTTCTGAAATCGGGCCATAGCGTTTCGGTAAAATACAATTCTGTATAGGCCATTTGCCATAAAAGATAATTGCTGATACGGTGCTCACCGCTGGTGCGTATCATCAACTCTGGGTCAGGAATATTTACCGTAGTTAATTGGGCGGCAAACAACTGTTCATCAATCTGATTGATATTGATTTTTCCTTCTTGTACTTGTGCTGCCAGTTTTTTAGCTGCCTCTACAAGTTCCCATTTTGCACTATAACTCAATGCTAAGGTTAAGGTACACTTGGTGTTTGCCTTAGTCTTATCCATGGCATTGGCTAAATCATCAATACATTTTTGTGGAAGCGATTTTAAATCACCTATTGCATTTAGCTTGATGTTATTTTTATTAAGGGTTTCTGCCTCTTGGTTAATGGTGGAAATCAATAGCTCCATTAAAGCATTCACTTCTTCTATTGGACGGTTCCAATTTTCGGTTGAAAAGGCATAAACAGTAAGATACTTTATACCAATCTCTACACAGCCTTCTACAATATCCTTTACGGAAAGAACACCACTCTCATGACCAAAAACCCTAAATTTCCCTTGGTTTTTCGCCCAACGCCCATTACCGTCCATAATAATGGCAATATGCTCTGGCAAGCGATTAATATCTATTTGATCTTTAAAATCCATTTACTGTTTTTGAGGCCTTCAAAAGTTAAAAGCACTTTTGGCTCACAAAGGTATAAGTTATGCCAATACCTACAAACATATAAGTATCTCTTTTTCTAAAATCTCCTCTTTGAACTCCTTTACCACCAATATTGTAACCCAATACTTCATTAGACCTATCACTCAGTACTTGCTGCATTGAGCTTATAGATGGATCTGTTGAGGCTTTCGCAGGATCGAGATATTCTCCATTTACATCGTCCAAATATCTAGTATAAGCGTTTCTATAGCCTATATTACCCATCAGTGTCCAATTGGATTTGAAATTGTACTTTAAGCCAAAACCAAACGGAATACTTAAAGCTGCTTTTTTATATTTTTCGCCTTCAGTTTGATAAAGTGCTAATTCATATTCCTTTTCCTGATATATTGTTTTAGGGTTGAATAAAACTGCACCTACTCCAGTATATAAATAAGGTGAAAATCTAGAAAATCCGCCACCAGAGAAATAATCAAAGAAATTAAAATCTACCAGTACGCTTATCTCATGCAGGTTATTACTAAAACTCAAATTTCTTTGTCTAAATTGCTCATTACTTGATTTTGCGTCGTCTGCCTTTATAGTACCGTTATTGTAGTTGAAAGAAACAGCCCAATTAGGATCAAAATTAGCTTTAACAAAACCTCCGAATGAAAGTCCGCTAATCTTTAATGGATTTGTAGGATTTAAATCTCCCATATAGCCAGCCCCACCTACTTGTGCACCTACCTCCCATACTTGGGCGCTAGATGTAGCAGCAAAAAATGAGGTTAAAATAATGGTTAATAGCGTTCTTTTATAAAACATCCTAATAATTACGGGTATCAATACCCCAAAGCAATTTATTCCTTAACGTAGTTAGAAACGATTCATTGTTAAGACGGATAAGATTTATATTAAATTTTGCTTTATTGATGCTTATTTTCACACTTCGATCCACAGTTTCTGTTCTAGAATCGCAAGTGAGCAAAAACTTGGTGCTGCGTGCTTCTACTTCAAAAGTAAGCTCTACATCATCAGGAACAATGATTGGCCTTACATTTAAGTTATGGGGAGCTACTGGTGTAATCACAAAATTTTGCGCACTTGGTAAAATGATCGGTCCGCCGCAACTTAGGGAATATGCTGTAGAGCCTGTTGGTGTAGCGATAATGAGTCCATCTGCCCAATAAGAGTTCACAAATTCACCATTCATATAAGCGTGGATGATCATCATCGCAGAATCATCTCTTCGGTGTATAGTGATATCGTTTAGCGCAAAATTTTCATCACCAAACAATCCAGATTTAGATTCTAAACTTAATAAACTACGCTTATCTATAGAATATGCACCATTTACCAACGCTTTAATTGCGTCGTTTATTTCTGCTTTATTGATACTGGCCAAAAACCCCAAACGTCCAAAATTAATACCAATTACTGGAATTTGAGAGTCTCTTACAAGCGCCAAAGTATCCAATAAGGTACCATCGCCACCTAAGCTCAATAATATATCAGCATTGTTTACCAGTTCAGCATGTCCAGAAAACACAGCTATTTGCGAGGAAAGTGTTAGTTTATCCTTTACAAAATCGAAAAACTTTTGATAAACTGTAACCTCTATTTTGTTTGCAGCCAATGCATCAAATACTTCTTGAACAAAAGGCAGTACGCTATCATTAAAATCTCTACCGTAAAGAGCTATTTTCATCCGTTTATTTTACTTTATTCTTTTGATGATGACGCTATCATGATTTATCCTACAGCTAATTCCTTAATAAACATGATGGCTTCATTAGGGAATTATACATTTAGATAGTTCATGAAAGAGTTAAATCTATCGATGGAACCGTCGTCTTGATTGCTGTTATTGAACACAGCTTTGACTTCATAGTCGTAACGTTCAAATGACGATACAATACCAGAAAGTTCAGTTTTATTAATTTTCAGGGTAACTTCTAACTTAGTAGAATCGGGGAAGGAACTGATGTAGGACGAAAGTATCTGAGCATTATCTGCTTCCACAATTTGTGACATGTGCGCCAACGAATTGTTTCTGTTACTAATGGAAAGTACAATGATCCCACCAGGCTGGTTTACAGAATAAAGATCGGCAGTGTAGTTCAACAAGTTATTTATAGAAACTACTCCGAGATAGTTTTTTTGTTGATCTAAAACTGGCACTACAGACAACTGCAACTGACTGAAAAATCGAATTACCTCGTAAATATGGGCATTTTCAAAAGTAAAGGAATTTAGCAAAGACAACGGTAACGCACCAATGGCGATTTCCAAATCTCTAGCTTCCATTAATTCTTCTTCAGAAACCAGTCCCAAATATTGGGTTTCGTTTACAATAGGTAAATGGTACAGCTTAAACTCATTCATACGATCCAATGCCTTACGAACGGTGTCGGAAGTACGCAAAGGCGGTATGGTGTTCGATATGAGTTCTATTGCCGTCATTATTTTTACTTAAGCAAAATTCTGTCCAAAAATTTCTCCAGATAATCATTGAATACGTCTGGTTGTTCCATCATCGGTGCATGACCGCAGTTATCTACCCAATTTAATTCCGAATTTGGCAACAATTCGTGGAATTCTGAAGCCACATCTGGAGGAGTAATCTTATCCTGTTTGCCCCAAATTAACGAAACCGGAATTGTAATTTTTTTTAACTCCTTACCCATATTATGCCTAATCGCTGATTTTGCTAAAGCTAAAATGCGAATTACTTTTGAACGATCGTTAACCGTTGTAAATACTTCATCAACCAATTCTTTGGTGGCCGTTGCAGGATCAAAAAAGGTAAACTCTACTTTTTCTTTGATAAAATCATAGCTTTCTCTTTTAGGAAAAGAACCTCCAAAAGCATTTTCGTACAAACCTGAGCTTCCAGTAAGTACTAACGCTTTTACAAATTCTTGATGTGCAACGGTAAATACCAAACCAACATGCCCGCCTAACGAATTCCCTACTAAAACCACTTGGTTTAGCTTCTTAAACTTTAGAAAACGATGCAAGTATTTCGAGAGGCTTTTAACGCCCAATGTTAATATTGGAAGTTCATAAATAGGTAAAATAGGAACTATAACTCGATATTTATCCTTAAACTTATTTATCGCATATTCCCAATTGCTTAACTCTCCCATCAAACCATGAAGTAACACTATAGGCTCTCCTTCTCCAGCCTCTATAAACCTAAATCCCTCCTGTTCAATTACTTCGTAATTCATAAATATTATTATGTATGTTTTTCACCTTTTAAATTTGTTTTCAATGGTGGTGAAGCTGCCATGATTAGTTATCCCTCCTTGATTTGTTAATCATGGCGGTTTGATGTATGCCACTAAGTTAATAGAGTAAATGCAATTAATGTGAAATTATATCACATTTTTTATCAATACTCTTTAATAAACTCCTAAAGAAACTTTATCCTAGCTGACTTTTTACGATCTCGCCAATCAATTTACCTTCAGCTTTACCAGCCAATTCTTTGTTGGCCAACCCCATTACCTTGCCCATTTCCTTAACAGAACTTGCGCCAGTTTCAGATATAATTTTAGCGATAACAGCTTCAATTTCTGCTCTTTCCAATTGTTTTGGTAAAAAATGAGCAATCACATCAATCTCTTCTTGCTCTACCTGACGTAGATCATCTCTGCCTTGACTCTGATAAATATCTGCTGATTCCTTACGCTGCTTCACTAGCTTTTGTAAAATTTTTATTTCAGCATCTTCGTTAAGCTCTTCTCCTTGACCTTTTTCTGTTTTTGCTAACAAAACTGCAGCCTTTATTGCTCTCAACCCTCTTAGCTTAACTTGGTCTTTAGCCAACATGGCTTGTTTAATTTCTTGATCTATTGTTGTTGATATCATGATATGTTATGGGTTATCAGTTGCGTGTTACGAGTTATGCATCCAAACCGGAAACTCACAACTTGTAACACGTAACTGTGTAGTTAATCTCTTTTTACAATGGTTCCAGTAGCTTGTGCGGTAGGCATAATCAGCATATCGTTGATATTTACATGCGCCGGCCTACTTACTACATACCAAATTGCATCGGCAATATCTTGCGCTATTAAAGGTTCTAAGCCATCATAAACTTTTTTGGCCCTATTTTCATCCCCTTTAAAACGAACTACTGAAAATTCTGTTTCTACCATTCCTGGATTTATTGCCGTAACCTTAATACCGTGAGGCAGAAGATCAATACGCATTCCTTTATTTAATGCATCTACAGCATGTTTGGTAGCACAATAAACATTCCCATTAGGATATACTTCCTTACCAGCAATTGAACCGATATTGATAATATGTCCTTGTTTTCTTTCTACCATCCACCCAGAAACGATTTTCGTCACATAAAGCAATCCCTTCACATTGGTATCAATCATTCTGTCCCAATCGTCTGTATCGCCTTTATCTATTGGATCTAATCCCTGACTCAAACCTGCGTTATTTACCAATACATTTACGTTTTTCCAATCAGCAGTTAGGGTTTCTAAAACATAGTTGATGTTTTCCTTATCGCTCACATCGGCTTGAATTTTCTTCACTTGTATGTTATACTTCGAAGCAAGCTCTTCTGCCTGAGCGATTAAAAGGTTTTCCCTTCTAGCTATTAAAATTAAATCGTAACCCTGTGCAGCAAAAGTATCTGCACAGGCGGCACCTATACCTGAGGTTGCTCCTGTAATTAATGCGATTTTGGCCATTTATTATTATTGCGTTTGGCACAAAGTTATGCTTTTTCTTAAAAGCGGATTACTCGAAAAACAAACTGAAAGTAAAATTTCGTAAAATAGCCTTCTCTATTGGCGTATCATAGGGATGACCCTCGCGTTTAATCACATTACCAAACGAATGACTAACTTTTATTTCTGGAGACATTTTGAAGTACTCAAAGTAAAGATCAAACCCCAAGCCAGCTTCGTAAGATGCGTAGCTCTTTTTATTTTTTAGCAAGCGTTTAATACCTATCTCACCTTCATCCTTGGGTTTTTTATTACCTCCCAAATCAGTAGAATACTTTGCTCCTAGTAGTACATAAGCTCTAAAATCCCTTCTACGCTCAGATTTCAATTTGATACCCAAAGGTAAATCTACCATTACTGGCGAAACCCTTTGTTCTATTTTACCATTTGGAAAATTTTCTATGAAATTGACATCATAACCAGTCAGGTCGTATTCATAATTAACTATCCTATCATTGAATATAATAGATGGTGTGCTCCTTAAGTCAAGGTTATTTGTAAGCTTATAATTCAAGACAAACCCTATTCCGAAACCTGCGGTAAGTGGTGACTTCATGGCATTTAATCGTGGTGAGGCTGGGCCTGGCGCTCCATTAGGGTCAGGAACTGGTTGTTGCCAATTTGCAGCTCTAATGATTTTATACTCAGAAGCGATGTATTGAAAACTAAATCCCCAATTAAAAGGTTCTTGATCAATACCTCCGCCCCAATTTTGGGCTTTCGTACCTAACGAAATTATAGAAAAAAAGAGGATTAATAGCTGTTTCTTCATTTAATACCGGTGTAGATGGCACTAATTCCAAACGTTAAAGAACGGTGTTTGGTATTTTGATAGCCAACTTTCTCCATCAGCGCTGTAAAATTCTTACCATCTGGAAATGCCTGCACAGATTCTTCTAAGTACGCATAAGCTTTTTTATCTTTCGAAAATAAACCTCCAAAAAACGGAGTTGCATACTTAAAGTAGAAGTGATACAACTGCTTTACTGGGAACACACGAGGTTTAGAAAACTCTAAAACCACCACTTTTCCACCTGGCTTAAGTACCCTAAACATATCGGCCAAGCCTTTTTCTAAGTTTTCGTAGTTACGAACACCAAAAGCTACGGTAATGGCATCAAAAGTATTATCCTCAAAATGCAAGCCTTCAGAATCCCCTTTCTCTACAGAAAAAACATGACCTAAATTTCGCTCAGCGATTTTTTTCTTTGCTACTTCCAACATTCCTTCAGAAATATCTACCCCTATAATTTGTTCGGGTTTCAATATCTTGATGGATTCGAATGCAAAATCTCCAGTTCCCGTTGCTACATCTAATATTTTCTGCGGACGAGAAGACAAAAGTTCCTTAATTGCCTTTTTACGCCAAATGATATCGATACCTAAAGACAAAAAGTGATTAAGGAAATCGTAAGTACCTGAAATATTATTGAACATGCTAGCTACCTGCTCTTTTTTTGTTTCGGTGCCAGAATACGGAGTGATTTGTGGATTCATAATTTGATGCAAAGATAGCGTTATTTTGGTTAATCGGTTAATTGTAAAAACTGGTTAACTGTATTTGCGAATCGATTAAACGATTAAACGAATCTCACAATTAACCTTATCTTTGCAGCATGATTATTAAATCTGCAACCTTCGTAGTCAGCAATACCAAAGTATCGGCTTTGCCACTACCCGACATGCCAGAATATGCTTTCATTGGTCGTTCTAATGTAGGCAAGTCTTCGCTAATCAATATGTTAGTTAATCAACAGGGACTGGCCAAAACTTCACAAAGACCAGGTAAAACCCAGTTAATTAATCACTTTTTGATTAATGAGAAATGGTATATTGTAGATTTACCAGGCTATGGATATGCTAGAGTATCTAAAAGCAGTAGAGAGAAATGGGAAAAGTTTATCAGAGCTTACATCACTAAAAGAGAAAACTTACAATGCGTTTTTGTACTGATTGACAGCAGATTAGAACCCCAAAAAATTGATTTAGAATTTTGCTCATGGCTGGGAGAATGTCAAATTCCTTTTGCATTGGTTTACACTAAAGCCGATAAACAATCGGGACCAAAAACAGACCAAAATGTTGCAAAATTCAACAAAACGTTGTTAGGTTGGTTCCAAGAATTACCTCCATTTTTCGTTACTTCTGCAGAAAAAGGTTCGGGCAAAGATGAAGTTTTAAAGTTTGTTCAAGAGGTAAATCAAGATTTTGTAAAACCTGTGATCGATCCAAAATTTTATGCAGCTAGTAATCCAGAAAAGTAATCTCTCCGTTTAAAGTTTACACCATTCGTATTAAATGAAAAAGTATTTTTCGCTCGTATTATTTGCTCACTCCATATTTGCAATGCCTTTTGCCTTTATCGGCTTTTTTTTAGGTGTTACAACTACCGAAAATCCTTTTAATTGGTATTTATTATTGGCTGTAGTACTTTGTATGGTGTTCGCTCGTAATGCGGCAATGGCTTTTAATAGATATTTAGATAGGGATATCGATGCAAAAAACCCTAGAACAATAACTCGAGATATCCCCGCAGGCAAAATTTCGGCGAAGGAAGCTTTGACTTTCGTAATTATTAATTGTACGCTCTTTATAGCAACTACCTATTTCATCAACTCACTTTGCTTTTACCTCTCGCCTATTGCCATTTTTGTAGTATTATTCTATAGCTATACTAAACGTTTTACGGCATTATGCCACTTGGTCTTAGGACTTGGACTGGGGCTTGCTCCGATAGGTGCGTACATTGCTGTAACCGGACAATTTAACATCGTTCCTGTCCTTTATTCATTTGCAGTTTTGTTTTGGGTAAGCGGTTTCGATATCATTTACGCTTTACAAGATGAAGAATTTGACCGTTCTGAAAAACTACACTCCATTCCATCTGCATTGGGCAGAAAAAATGCACTACGTTTATCGTCGGTATTACATATTTTATCAGCCGCTTGTGTAATCACTCCCATCTATTTCATGGATTTTGGCTGGCCTTATTATGGTGGTGTAGTGTTTTTCTGTGCCATGCTCATCTACCAACATCGCTTAGTAAAGCCAAATGATATTAGTAAAGTGGATAGGGCTTTTGCGACAACGAATGGTTATGCCTCGGTAGTTTTTGCTATTTGTTTTTTGGTTGATGCTTATTTGAGGAGCAGATAGTTCTTCTTTAATGGTTAGTTGTTAATGGTTGATGGTTAATGGCTGATAGATTAGGTGCAAAGCCTGTACTTCATTAGGCCAGTGCGTGTAACAAAAGGTTTCAAGTTCTTCCCGCTGATTCCGCAGATTTCAAGAAGATCATCGACTACTTTTAATAAGCAAACTAATTCCTAGCTCCTAATCCCTAGCTCCTAACTGATCCCTGACTACTGATTCCTGACTACTTTTTTACACCGGCAATCTATGCAGTTCAATATCATCTGGACTTACAAATATCAATGGTACCTTTTCTACATCTACATAACTAGAATCCAAACCAAAACTGGTTACTTCCGACAAACTCAATCGCTTAAGAATGAAATAGTAATCCATAATGGTTTGTTCGTAAAAGCTCAAGTTGGTGAACTTGCTAAGGTGTTTTTCCAATAGCACGAACCTGAAATCTCCAGTAATTTTATGCTTGTTAAGCGAAGTATACTGACTGGTAATATCTACCTCTCCGTTTTTCACCAACTCTTCTACCACTTTTCTATACAGAAGATTAATACGTTGCTCGATCCTAAAACCAAGTTTAAAATCAATTCTGATCAATTTTCCAGGAATCAAAAACTCGACCTTATAATCCATGGTATAAGGTTCATCCATTACATCTACGTGAACCAACCAGTATACATCGGCACGTTTAGGTTCTTTCTGAATAATGGAATAGATAATTTTTGATTCAATTTCTGTTTTAAAGTTAGCACTGGTTAAATACACCAATTGTGAAGAGAACTTCGGTACAGAGACATCACTGCTCAATTCTTTGATGATATCGTAATAATCTTCTATCTCAACATATTTAACGAACCTATTTTTGATTTTACGAGAAGCATACCAAGTCCACATTACGCTTAGTAAAGCCATGCTAATCAGCAATGCAAACCATCCACCATGTGTGAATTTATACATATTACCTGCCAAGAAGAATAACTCGATTACCCCATAAACTACACCAAAAATAACAACCAAATAAGTTGGAAATTTCTTGCGCAACATAAATACGATGATCAAAATGGTAGTCATTAAGAAGGTAAGGTTAATTGCTAACCCGTAAGCTCCCTCCATGTTATCTGATTTTTTGAATATCAGTACAATGATAATACACCCTATACAAAGAATCCAATTGATAGAAGGCACGTATAATTGACCTTTTTGAACACTTGGATAGTTGATTCGAACTTTAGGCCAAAGATTTAACCTTACTGCTTCGGAAATAAGTGTAAAGGCTCCTGAAATCATCGCTTGCGAAGCTACAACTGCCGCCATTGTTGCTAAGCCAACCAAATACAAAACCATGCTGCTAGGAACCAGTTCGAAGAAAGGATTAATCGCTCTCAGATCTTTATCAACGTGAGTAAGAATCCATGCACCTTGACCTAAATAATTTAGGATAAGCATCGTTTTTACGAAAATCCAACTTACACGAATGTTTCTTTTACCGCAGTGACCTAAATCGGAGTAAAGTGCTTCGGCCCCTGTTGTACATAAAAACACACCTCCTAGAATCAAAAATGCTTCAGAATTAGTGGCCAATAAATTGATAGCGTAGTAAGGATTTAAAGCCTTTAAAATAAACGGACTATGAATAATATTCATAAAACCCATTGCACCTAAGGCAATGAACCAAAGCAACATAATTGGGCCGAACAACTTGCCTACTAGGTTAGTTCCAAATTGTTGGATGATGAAAAGTAAAGCAATGATGGAAATTACAATCGGGAAAACTTCTAGTGTAGGAAACTTTAACTGCAAACCTTCGATAGCTGAAGTTACTGTAATACTTGGCGTAATCATTCCATCGGCAAGTAATGCGGCGCCACCAATAATTGCAGGAATCACCAGCCATTTTGCCTTTTTACGTACCAAGGAGTAAAGGGAAAAAATTCCTCCCTCACCTTTATTATCTGCTCTTAGCGTTACAATAACGTACTTAATTGTAGTTTGAAGGGTTAAAGTCCAAATGATACAGGAAAGTGCTCCTAAAACCAGCGCCTCATCTATAGTTTGTGGCGTTGACCCTTTATGCTCTCCTAAAGCAATTTTAAAAATGGCTTTTAATGTATAAAGAGGTGATGTTCCTATATCACCAAACACTATACCTAGTGTTACTAATAACCCTCCGGCAGTAAGGGCATTAACGTTTTTATGACTTGACACGTAATAAAATTTTAAACAAAATTACATAAATATTCAGGATAAAAATCTATTTCTAATTAAAAGCTGTTTTTATTTGATAGTGTATCAATTACGCTTTTAATTTCTACGCTGTTAAATATTGTTAAATAATATGATCGCATCGCTTTTTGTTTGATTTTATTGTTTAATTATTTATATTTTTGTGAAACATTTAGATGAAAATAAACAGAGGAAAAATAGCGCTCCGAAGTAATGCATTGTACCTAACGGTGATGCTACTTACGATATGCGCCTCTGTTTTTGCACAAAAAGCCGACACCACTAAATTTTCTGCTAGGCCAAAAGCCAAAGCCATCAGTAGAGTTCCTGTAATCAAAGGCAGTGTCCAATCTTACAAGCCAAGTTATAACGTCTATTCTACTGCCTCGGATACTCATACCAAGCCTGCTGTTAAAGAAAAAAACGAGAGAACTTTAACGGTGCTTAAAATCTATCCAAATCCAGTTGTTGAGCAAATCAACATTAACCTCCGTTTAGAAAAGGAAACTAGCCTTTCTATTAAAATTACTGATTTATTGGGTAATGAAGTAGTAACGCTTGCTAACGAACGAATTCAACAAGGCGAGCATACTAAAACTTATAGCGTACCTGCGAAACTTAACGCTGGCATCTATTTTCTTCGTATTGTGGCTGGAGGCGAACCTGTAATTAGAAAAATATCTGTACTTTAATATTAATCAGTCAACTAGCTAATTACTTCCTACAATTTTCCCACCAACTATAAATCCTTTAAAAACAATTTAACAATTCATCAATAAAACAATTAAACAAACCTTATTTTTGTTTTATGAAAATTATTGCAATTGGCAGAAACTACGCCGCACACGCCGCAGAACTAAATAACGCAATCCCTACCAAACCTATTATATTTTTAAAGCCTGACACTGCTGTTTTAAAAGACAATAAGCCTTTCTACATCCCTGATTTTTCTAACGATGTACATTACGAATTAGAAGTGGTGCTTAAAATTTGCAAAGAGGGCAAACATATTGCCGAGAAGTTTGCTTCTAATTATTACGAAGAAATTGGATTAGGGATTGATTTTACCGCACGAGATATACAAGCAGAACACAAAGCAAAAGGTTTGCCTTGGGAACTAGCAAAAGCTTTCGACAACTCGGCTGTAATTAGCAATTTCTTACCAAAAAGCGATTATAAAGATATGTACGATTTAAAGTTTGAGTTAAAGAAAAATGGGGAAAGCAAACAAAATGGTCATACTGCCAACCTACTATTTTCGTTCGAAAATATCATCTCTTTTGTATCGCAATACATTACTTTAAAAAAAGGCGATTTAATTTTTACAGGTACTCCAGAAGGTGTTGGACAGGTAAATGCTGGCGATAGATTAGAGGCTTGGCTAGAAGATAAACAACTACTTAATTTCGAAATAAAATAAATTTGATGCGCAACTATATTACCTACGTTTCCCTTACACTCTCAGTTTTCATTTCAAACCATTTAACAGCGCAACAAACTTACAGCAACCATACTTATCCACTAACGGAATTTCGTTCGCCGTTAGACATTGAACCTCCAGCATTGGCAGGTTCTTTTGGCGAATTACGATCAAACCACTTCCATTCGGGTATAGATTTTAGAACCAACCAGCGTATAGGCTATCCTGTTTACGCACCTGCGGATGGTTTTATCTCTCGCTTAAGAGTACAAAACAGTGGTTTCGGATTGGCATTATACATTAACCATCCCAATGGCTATACTACAGTTTATGGCCATCTATCGAGGTTTAACCCTAAGATAGCGCAGATTGTAAAAAATATCCAGTACAAGAAAACTTCATACGAAATTGATGAATTCCCATCTGCTGACCTCATTCCGGTGAGAAAGGGAGAAGTAATTGCCTATACTGGTAATACCGGAAGCTCTGGTGGTCCGCATTTGCATTTCGAAATTCGCGATAGCAAAACCGAAGCGACCATTAACCCACAATTGCTGGGCATCAGTATTCCTGACAATATCCCTCCTACCATTGGCGCTATGTACGTTTACCGATTGAATGGCAAACCTTTTAACGAATTTACTCCCAAGCAGTATTTTCAAGTTGCTGGTGGAAAAGGAAGCTACAAACTAAACCAAGTGAACACGATAAATTTAAGTGGCGAGGTTGGTTTTGGAATTGTGGTAAACGACAGACATAACGGTGCTTCGGGCAATAATGGTGCTTACTCTATTGAATTAGCCGTGGATGGCAATACCGTTTACACTTCCGCATTGGAAAGATTTACTTTCGATAATAGCAAAGCCATTAATTCTCACATCGATTACCCAACCTACCTGCGCACCAAGCAAAGCATCCAAAAAAGCTTTGTAGACCCAGGCAATCCTTTACAAATTTATTTCAACCTTATTAATAGTGGCCGAGTTACATTCAATGATGGAAAAACCCACACCGTTAAATACACCATTAGCGATGCTAGAGGAAACAAAAGTTCCTTAGCTTTTAATGTTTTCGCCGACCCTAAAGCCATCATCAATATACCAGAAATACCTGTAGGAACCAACTTTAGCTACAACAAACAGAATGAATTTAGTGCTGATGATGTGAAGGTTATCTTACCAAAAGGAACTTTATACAACGATTTTAATTTTCTTTACAAGAAAACTGCTAAGCCACAGCAAAATGCATTTTCAGAAATTCACCACATCCATAATAATTTCACGCCTTTACATACAGGCTTTGAACTTTGGATAAAAGCTGATAGCACCATTATCAAACACCAGAGCAAAGCCTTAATTGTAAACAGCAATCGTTCGTCGCAAGGCGGATATTTTGAAAATGGCTGGGTTAAAACAAAGCCACGTAACTTTGGCAGCTTCTTCGTTGCTATAGATACAATAGCCCCTAATATCGTTCCTGTAAATATCGCCAACGGTAAAAACATGGCAGGCATTAGTAAAATGAGTTTTAGAATTAGCGATGGTTTGTCGGGTATTAAGAGCTTTAACGGCTATATAGATGGCAAATGGGTATTGATGGAATTCGACACTAAAACTGCTAGCTTATGGCATAATTTCGATGAAAGAACTGCAACGGGTAAACATACTTTCGAGTTACTTGTTGTCGATATGAAAGATAATACCAAAAGATACGCAATAGAATTTTATAGATAATTGTTTAATCGATTAATCGCAAAACTGGTTAATCGATTTGTACAGCTAACCGATTATACTTTTTAAACAGTTAACAAAAATGAGCACATTAGAAGAAGGTAGTAAAGCACCTGCATTTTCGGCGAAAGACCAAGATGGAAATACCGTTACTTTAGACCAATTTATTGGCAAAAAAGTAGTTTTATTTTTTTACCCAAAAGATAACACACCAGGATGTACAGCAGAAGCTTGCGATTTTAGAGATAATTACCAAGGCCTGAAAGCTAAGGGAATAGAAGTACTAGGTGTTAGTGTAGATGATGAGAAATCGCATCAAAAGTTTATTGCTAAACACAACCTACCTTTTACGCTATTGGCAGATACCGACCAACAAATTGTGGAAGCTTATGGCGTTTGGGGAGAAAAGAACATGTACGGCAAAAAATACATGGGCACCAATAGAACTACATTTGTAATAGATGAACAAGGCAACATTGCACACATCATTAAAAAAGTAGATACTAAAAATTCTACGGCACAAGTATTAGATTTATTGAAGTAACACTACTTTCTAAATAGAAACTTACGAAGTTTAGAAAACTTCGTAAGTTTTAAATATCACAAAAAAAATCCTCCCCGAAATATCGAGAAGGATCTACATTATATTGTGTGCTGCTAATCCGCTTGTCTTTTGCTCAAGTTACTCATTGCCATTACAGGAATTACCTTCACAATTTTAAATTCTGTACGTCTATTTAACTGATGTGCTGCCTCAGTGCATTTCACACCATCACTACATTGATTTAACAATTCGCTTTCGCCTTTCCCAATTGCCTCCAATCTATCGGCTGCGACACCTTCTTTCACTAAATACTCCAATGCACTAGTCGCTCTTTTCTCTGAAAGCTGTTGGTTGTAAGCTGCGCTTCCTCTAGCGTCGGTATGGGCCGTCAATTCCATTCGCACATTAGGCATGCTAGCCATGAAACTACTTACTTTATTTAAATCAGCATAAGCATCCCTTCTAATGTTCCATTTATTGAAATCGTAGAAAATATTATTCAACTTAACCGTAAATACGTCTTTAGAACGTTCCAATTCAAATTTAATGTCATAAATAGTAGACTGATTTATACCTTTAGTAGATATTTCACCAGACTGGCTAGTAAAATATTGCAGGGGATTTCCTTTCACTATATAATCAGTTTCCTTCTCTAAACTGAAACCAAATTTGCCTTGCTCGTCAGAAAGCACTTTAGTTTCGGTTCCTGTATTTTTACTAATTAGTAAGATCTCCAAACCAGCTATTGGCAAGTTCGTTCCTTTTTCCAATACTAAACCATTAACGGCAAATACCTGTTGCTGAGGTTTTGGATCAGCTTTAATTCCAGTCGTAAATCTATAGATATCATCTAAACCCACTCCGCCATTTCTGTTGCTAGAAAGATAGCCAGTTTTATTATCAGCATTAAATAAGATACCGAAATCATCTTTTGGAGAATTTAAAGGTGCTCTTAGGTTTTCTACTTCAGCGAACTTATTCTTCTCGCCAACCACTGAGAAAATATCCAAACCGCCCATCCCGATATGACCTTTAGAAGCAAAATAGAATTTACCATCAGGCCTAACCGTCGGGAAAACATCATCTTGGGCTGTGTTAATTTGACTACCACAGTTTTGCGGCTGTGTCCAGCTACCATTTGGCAACTTCTCACTGAAATACAAATCCATCCCACCAAAACCTCCTGGCATATCCGAAGCAAAATACAATACCTTACCATCAGGAGATAAAGCAGGGTGCTGAACCGAAAATTGACCTTCAGAATTAAATGGAAGTTTATCTTTTGCAATCCACTCTCCATCTTTTTTAACAGCCATAAGTAAATACTGTTTACCTACGTCGCCAATTTTAGCTTTTTTACCAGGCAACACCGCTCTAGTAAAAATGAGCGTATCCAAACTAGGGTATACCGCTAACGGCCCACTATGAAATCCTTTATTTATACTTCCTTTTAGAATATTAACCTGTTTAGCTGAGTTGGCACTATAAATTTTAAGGTAAGGATTACCTGTCCAACCATAGGTGTCTTCCTCTTTTTTACCTTTCTGCCACCTATCAGACACTAGCAAAATATCGTTACCAAACTGGGCAGGACTAAAATCAGAGTTTTCTGAATTTAAGCCTATTTCATTTTGTACCAAGGCACCGATATCTGGATTTTCTGTCCAAGTTTTAGCAACTATGCAAATATTAGCTTGTTTACTTGCCTCGCTAGCATAAATCGAATTTTTCTCTCCCCAAATTTTATAATTAACGGCTGCCTCATCAAATTTTCCATTTTGTTTTAGCGCTTCGGCCAAAAACCTATAGTTATCTGAGGTAGCCTCAGGATATTCTAATGTCTTTTTATACCAAGCCTCTGCAGCTTCGGTATTGTTGATAAACCTGTAACAATGGGCAATTTTTTGAGCAACATCTTTACTAGGGCTATCCTTCATGATTTTTTCATAAATCTCTAAGGCATATTTATAGTCGAGCTGCTTATAGAGTTTATCTGCCTCTTTAATATCATCAGAGAAAAGTACTGAAGGTGCCAAAGAAACTATCAATAGAAGGAATAGTACCCTGAAAAACTTTTTAAATATCATAGAAACTCTGCGTTAGAAATACCGCGGAGTAGTTAAAGTATTGCTTCTATAGTTTTTATTTCCAAGTGTAAAGCCCAATGAAATTTCATGGCTTCCGGATGAATAAGAATTTAGATCCGACAAACTGTAATCGTAAGCGTATCCAATTCTAAACTGTTTTGCAAAAAAAACCTCAACTAATCCAACAAGCGAATTTTGTTGAAAAGCTGGACTTAAATTGTTAGTTTTTTTCCACATATCCACACCCATCCTGTAAGAGCCTCCCAACCACAACACGTCTTTAAACAAAAAAGATGCGTTTATGTCGAAATTACCCATACTTTTGGGGTCATCTCGTAACATTAGAGAAGGCTTCATTTTCACACTTTCATTAACATTTATTATTGCACCAACTGTTAAGAACATGTGGATAGGTGGTAAAATCACATAAGCAGCACGCTGATTATTTTTATTTAATGCAGTTGTTAAAAGATTATTTGCAGATAAGCCTGCATAAAATACATCATCACTGTAATGAATGCCTAATTTAGCATCTGGAGACAAATAGTTTTGAGTTCCTATAAAATTGACATCCGTTGGATCACCGATAATCGCTTTATCACTATTTAAACTAAACTGAACAGCCCCCACTCCAACACCAAAACTCAATCGACCTACTTCGCCGACTGGCAAACGATAGGCATAATTTGCCATGATTGCGGTTTGCCCTTGTATTCCAACTCTATCATTAAGGACTGTTAAGCCCAAACCTACATTTTTGTTATGAAAAAAAGCTCCATCAGCAATTAAAGACTGAGTAGTTGGCGCACCTTTTACTCCAACCCATTGGTTTCGGCTAAGCAGATTAATGTTGATATCTTCCTTATAACCAGCATAAGCAGGATTAA